>Ga0116216_10000167_pt1 | contig 60270 bp, 53 predicted proteins | sample Sb_taG_11_FD_89696 | JGI IMG/M metagenome (GOLD analysis project Ga0116216, IMG submission 89696) | Peat soil microbial communities from Weissenstadt, Germany - Sb_50d_3_AS metaG | ecosystem: Environmental > Terrestrial > Soil > Wetlands > Peat | place: Germany: Weissenstadt | collected 2010-09-21 | reverse complement strand
TTGCGGTAGTCGCTGCGTGCGACTCAGCCTCACTGCCAGGCGCTTGCGGAAGTGCGTGATTTATCGAGGGAACTGCTGGAGGCGGCGCCCGGATTCGAACCGGGGATCAGGGATTTGCAGTCCCATGCCTTACCACTTGGCTACGCCGCCGTCGGAGGGCCCTTGTGGGCCAGCCGTGGCCAGCCTCGCAGGGGAGGCTCTATGTAGCGTGGGCGTCGAAGTTCCGCCGCTTTGGGATGGGGGGCCCGAAGCCCGATGGCTGACGCCGGGTCAAGAGGGTCACTCTCTGGTTTTCGGCTGTGGTCGCTCGCCACGGCAGCGTCCTCGTCTCTGCACACCACGCTCTCGAGCTCGATCTCAAACCGACCAGTCTCGGAAGCGCTGTTGAACCCACAACTAGGGCTCGGGAGAACTCCCGGAGGCAGTGCCAGCTCGAGATAGCCCTCGGGAGAGATGCCGCCCGAGGACCCCCACTTCCTCGCCTGAGGTCGTCGGCTTTTCACGGCGGCGCGCGATTGGCTGGCCCATGGTAGGGTCGGTCCGGTGCGTTGGTTGCTTCTTTTCATCGGCGGCGGGATCGGCACGATCTTGCGCTACCAGGTGTCCGGCCTCGTCCAGGACCAACTGGGTTCTTCCTTTCCATGGGGCACCTTTGTGGTGAACGTGACGGGCTGCCTCGTGATCGGGATTCTTGCGACGCTCGCCGACGAGCGGGGGATGTTGGGCTCCCCCTCGCGCCTCTTCCTCATGGTGGGAGTGACCGGCGGCTATACCACCTTCTCAACCTTTGGGCTTGAGACCTGGCGTCTGCTTCAAGCGGGGGACTTCGCCCCGGCCTTCGCAAACGCCGCTGGGAGCGTCTTGATCGGCCTGGTCGGCCTCGTCATTGGGGTTTTCGTCGGGAGGCTCGCCGTATGATGGTTCCTCGCGACGGCAAGTTGCTGCGTGTCTTCATTGGGGAGAGTGACCGCGCGGGGGGTCATCCCACTTACGAGATGATCGTCGAGCTGGCCCGAAGCCAGGGCCTCGCAGGCACGACGGTGTTGCGAGGTATTGAGGGCTTTGGCCGTTCGAGTCGGATTCACACGGCGCGCATCCTTCGACTCTCCGAAGACCTTCCGATCGTGGTCGAGATCGTGGATGCCGCGGACAAGATCGATGCCTTCCTGCCGAAGCTCGACCCCCTGGTAAGAGGCGGGATGGTGACCCTCGAGCGCGTGGAAGTCTTGGTCTACCGCTCCGACGACACGAAAACTGGCAAAACACCAGGCTGAGCCCTCGCGGGAGCTAGCATGGTACGAATGCCTCGCCTCGATCTCGCTACCCTCCAGCGGGCCCTGCGCCGCCGGCGCAATCTCATCCTCCTCGGGGTACTCGTCCTTCTGGTCGCCGTGCGCATCGCGCTTCCCTTCATCTTGCGCCGCGAGATCGTGTCACAGGCCGACCAGGCGCTTACCGGCCACCTCGAACTAGATGACCTCGACCTCTCCCTTTTCCGGGGCGGGGTGACGCTCCACGGCTTGCGGCTTTACGCCGAGAAGCGCCCTTCGCCCCCTCCCACTGGTCATGAATCGGGCCCTCCTGAAAAGCCTGAGGCCAAGCCGGCGCTTGAGGTTTCCGAGCGCGCTCCCGTCTTTTCGGTGTCGCGTCTCTGGGTCGAAATCGGTTGGCTGGCTCTCGTGCGCAAGACGCTGGCCGTTCAGGAGATAAAGCTCAATACCTTCGCGGTGCGCCTCGACCGCGCGCGCGACGGAGGCCTCCTCCTGCCACGTCCGCTGCCCTCTCCCGGACCGGCGCCGCCCGTGCCCGAGCACAAGGGCCCGCCATCATGGAAGGTGCTGGTGGAGCGTTTGCGTCTGCGCGATGGGCAGATCGGGTTCCGTGATTTCGCGGTCGCCGAGAAGCCGCAGGAGTTCGAGACGACGATCGAAGACCTCGACGCCGAGCACCTTGCGCTCGTGATCGATACCTCGGGTGCCACACCCGGGAAGATCAACCTTGATGCTCGGATTGGCGGTGGTCGGCTTGCACTCGATGCGACCTACTCGATGAAGCCAGCGGGGCCCGCCGTCGATGCTCACCTGACGCTCGCAGACTTCCCGATCGGTGGTACGCGCGTCTACCTCCCCGACCTTGGTTGGAGCGATTTGCACGGCCTCTTTTCCGCGAAGCTCCACCATCTTTTCGAACTCGGCGCTGTCCACCAATCGTCCGGCACGGTCGCACTCACCGACGTGGCCATGACCGTTCCGGGCATCAAGGAGCCCCCCCTCGGCTGGAAGAACCTTTCGGTCGAGATCGAGAGCGTTGATCTCGTCGGACGAACCGCTTCGGTGTCGAAGGTCGTGCTCGAGGGCGCGCGCGTGCTGCTCGATCCGCAGGGGCCGACGTTCGTGCCTGCGCTGCACCCCAAAAAGGCGGAAGCCCCTGCCGCACCGGCACCAGCCGCTACCCCCTCCGCCGCCCCGGCTGCCCCAGCGCCGCCATGGCGCTGGAAGGTGTCGGAGTTGGAGGTGAAGGGCGCACGCGTCGACGTACTCGGCGGAACGCGGCCGCTGACGCTCGCCATCGACGCGAAGGTGGGCGGGCTCTCGCACGAATTTGGAAACCGGGTGCCGCTTTCGCTCACGGTTGCCGAGGGGTCGGGCTCTCTGGCCGTCGACGGAGGCTTCACCGTGGCGCCGCCGGGCTTCGATGGGAGCCTTCGTATCGCGGATCTTGAGCTCGGTCCTCTCGTCGAGCCGTTCGCTCCTGCGATCGGGCACCTTCTCCGCGGCGGGACCGCCCGCGCGGAGCTGCAGCTGGCGGCCGGTCGACCCGCGAGCCCCAATGCCCCGAGCGAGGGCGGCCTGCGCGCCTCCGGGAAGCTTGGCGTCACGGCTCTCGAAGTCGTCGACGCCGATCCGAAGGACTTTCGCCTCGCCTGGAAGGAGCTTGCTCTCGAGACCCGCGAGCTTTTCGTGCCTGGAATTCTCGCCCAAGACGGCGCCGCAAAACCCGGCCCCGTTCGGATCTCTCTCGACCGGTTCCAGCTGACGGAACCCGCGATCCGGCTGACAAGAACGCAGACCGGCTTTGTCCTCCCACAAACCGGATCTTCGCCGGCGCCGAGTGGAGCCACGCAAGGGGCAACACCGCCGGCGCCTCCCCCAGCGGCGACCCCCGCGAAAGATGACACAGGCGGTCCGGTCGTGGCCGAGATCAAGCGGATGGAAGTCGCGCGGGCCCGGATCGAGGTCATGGACCGCACGACGAAGCCTTTCTACCGCTCGGAGATCTTCCCGCTCGATTTTGCGGCGACGGGTGTGCACTGGCCCGGACCGGCCGCGAAGCAGGTGAAGCTCTCCGCCAAAACCCTTGAAGGCGGATCGCTTCTCGTCACGGGAAGCCTCGATCCTCGCGGTTCCGATCTTTCGGCAAAGCTCGAGGGACTCCCCCTTGCTCCGTTTAATCCCTATGCCTCAGGAACGGGCTACAGCGTCGGCGGCGGTGCAGCGGCGCTCGAGTCGAAGATCAAGTTCGCGGGCCCGAAATACGATGTGAATACCCATGTCGTGATCCACAAGCTCGATGTGGAAGGCGCGCAAGGCGATACGCTTTTCCTTCAGCGGTTTGGAGTCCCCCTTGAGCTCGCACTCGCACTCCTCACTGACGTCGAAGGCGACATCGTCCTCGATGTGCCGCTCTCCCACGATGCGAGTGGCACGAGCGTCGGTCTTGGCAGCATCGTCGGTGAAGCACTTGCTCATGCGCTGCTGAATGCCATTACCTCGCCGCTGAAGCTCATCACGGCAGTCGCCGAGATGGGTGGCAAGGTGGAGAACCTGACGCCAAAGGCCCTCGGCTTCCTGCCCGGCCGCACGGAGTTTGCTCCCGGCGAGGCGGAGCGCGTCGATCAGATCGCGGCGCTGATGGCCCGCTCGCCGGGCCTCCACCTTCACCTTCGGGGGGACACGGGCTCGGAGGATGATCGCTGGCTCCGGGAGCAAGCCCTGCGTGCGCGCCTCGAGGGAGGTGACAGTATTGGCGGGCGCCTTCGCGCGCTTACGACCGAGCGCGGACAGACCAAGGCCGCTCTCGCCTACCTCACCGACCGCGCTGCAGGCAAAGACACGCCGCTTCCCGACGAGTACAAGGCTTGGTTCGAGGAGAAAGTGGCCAAGGAAGTGGCACCGCCGGGCGACCTCCAAAAGCTCGCAGAGCAGCGCGCAGCGCGGGTGCAATCCCTTCTCGTGGAGGGGAGTGGCATCGCCCCGGATCGCGTGATCGTGGACGCGCCGGCGGGAGATGTCGCCAAAGGGCAGCCTTCCGTCGCCGTGGGTCTTGGTGCCGCACCGCGTCCAGTCAAAGCCGAGGCACCCGCGCCCTAGCGTGCGACCGACGCCGCCTTGAGCTGGTCTTTGCGCCGGCCTTCCGCTCTGCGAGAGCCGAAGTGGCGAGAGTAGACCTCTGTGAACTCTGCCCCGATCAGCACGACCTGCGCGGAGTAATAGATCCACGAAAGGAGGAGGATCAGCGAGCCCGCGGCTCCGTAGATCGAGCGCGTCGTCGCGTGGGCCAGGTAAAGCGTGATGACGATCTGCCCGAGCAGAAAAAGCACGGCGGTCACTCCCGAGCCAATCCATACATCGCGCCAGGCAAGACGGATTGCAGGAAGGACTTTGTAGATCAGTGCGAAGAGCGCCGTCATGGTCAGGAACGAGACCAAGAGATTCATGCTGGGGAGGATGCTCGCGAGAAAAGGCGCGTACTCCTGGATCTTCTCTCGCAGCTCTGCGACCACCGCCGAGACGACAAGGGAGAGGAGCAGCAAAAGGCCGATCGCGAGCACCATGCCGAAAGAGGTGGCGCGGCGCTGGAGGGCGCCTCGCACCGCGCCGTGCTGTTGAGACTTCACCCCCCAGATCGTATTGAGTGAAGACTGGAGTTGACCAAAAACGCCCGAAGCACCAAAGAACATCGTCAGCAGGCTCACGACGGTCGCCGTGATTCCCGAGGCGGGCCGACTCGCCTGGGTGAGCATGTTCTGGACCGCGTGGGCCGCATCGGGTCCCACGGCGTCTTGGATCTGAGCGACGATCTCCCCTTGCGCGGCGGAGCGGCCAAAGGCGAAGCCTGCCACGGCGATCGCGAGCACGAGGAGCGGCGCCAGGGAGAAGAAGGTGTAGAAGGCGAGCGCTGCACCGTGCGCCAGCACCCCGTCCTCGACCCATTCGTCGGAGAGCTCGCGGATGAAGTCCCCGATTCGCGTGAGCAAGGTTTCCTGCGCGACCGGCTCCCTCGCTTCGACCATCCGAGCCTCGCTTGGACCCTAGCGGCCGCGCGCGAGAAGATCCCGAATTTCGCGCAGCAGCACCTCTTCCGCGGGCGGCGCCGCGGGCGCAGGCGGCGGCGCCGCGGCGGCTTGGCGCCTTAACCGGTTAATGCCTTGAATCAGCAGGAAGATCACGAAGGCGAGGATCGCGAAGTTGATCACCGTGTTCAGGAACTGGCCGTAGGCCATGACGGGCGCACCCGCCTTCTTGGCTTCAGAGAGCGCCGTGAACCCCTTGCCGGAGAGGTCGATGAAGAGATTTGCGAAGTCGACCTTCCCGAGAAGGAGCCCAATCGGGGGCATGATGACGTCGTTCACGAGCGAGTTCACGATGCCACCAAATGCGCCGCCGATGACGATCCCGACCGCCATGTCGACGACGTTTCCCTTGACGGCAAACTCCTTGAATTCGCTGAGCATTGACACGTTGGGCTCCTCCTCTTAGATGCGCGGGACGCGGCACCCAGCCGCTGCGTTCCCATCCTGGAGCCTATCTTGCCATGTTCAAGCGTCGATTCCGCGGGATTCTCCCGCGGGCGAGAGATCGGGAAGGAGACAAACGCTTCCTGCGATGCGGAGGGCGGGACCCCCGGGTGTCTCCTCGATGCCCGCCAGGAGCTCGCTGTGCGCGCCGTGCGTGAAGCGCGCGGGAAGGCCCTCGGGCAAGAGCTGGCGCTTCGCCGTACACAGGAGAGCACCGTCGCGCGAAGAGGAGCGAAGGCTGCTCGGGTCGAGACGTTCCCGCGTCCCATCTGAGAGCGCGATCTCACCCGTTTCCCGGTCGATGTCCCGTACGAAAAAACCGGCTTCCTCGACCTCGATCTCACCTCGGAAGCGCCCGAGCTGAACCACATATTTGCGCTCTTCGGGAAGGAAGCGGACGCCGAGATCGAAGGCTGCGCGCAGCCGGGAATGTGTAATGGGATGGCCCTCGTGGGTCCAGCGGCCGTCGTAATGGAGGCGCAGACCGAACGGGCGCAAGGGCGGCGGCCCGGCGCTCACCTGTGCGCAAGGGGCTCCGGCTCGGCGCTCCCGTCTGGCTTTACCCGGAAGGCGCCCTGGAAATCGTAGCGGTGCCAGAGAACCACGCGCTCGATTTCTTGGCTGCTCTCCGCCCGATAGATCCACTTTTCGTTCCAGCGCACACCGTACTCCTCGTGCGTGCGCGGCTCGTTCACACTTCCGATCTGGTCGGTGGGTGCGCCGAAGAGCTTCCACACCGTGACCCGGGTCGGTCCGTGCGCAGAGCCCTCGGTCATCGGTCGCACTCGCCGCCGATCATGTTGATGAAATCAAAGGTCGGAATCAAGTCCGCGAGGAGAGCCCCGCGGATCATGAGCGGCATGGGCTGCAGGTTGATGAGAGAAGGCGGCCTGCACCGCACCTTGTAGGGTACGGCGGATCCATCCGATACCAAGTAGAAGCCAAGCTCACCGTTCGCAGACTCGATCGCGAAGTACCCTTCGCCGGCGGGAACGCGCGGGCCTTCCGTCACACTCTTGAACTGCTGGATCAGCTCCTCCATGCGATTAAAGACACGACCTTTGGCAGGCCAGCGCACCCGAGGATCATCCACGTTCACAGGACCCGGACCCATTTTCTCGAGGTGGTCGAGGCACTGTTCGACGATCCTTAGGCTTTGGTGCATCTCCTCCACACAGACGAGATAACGATCGTAGTTGTCTCCCACCGTGCCGATCGGCACGTCGAAGTCGATCTGCTCGTAAACCAGATAGGGCTCTTGTTTGCGCAGATCGAGCGGAACGCCGCAGGCTCGCAGAAGGGGACCGGTGACGCCGTAGCGCAGGCAGTCCTCTTTCGAGATCAGCCCGGTCCCGCGCAGGCGATCGACGAAGATCCGATTTTCAGTGACGACAGCGTCGAAGTCCCGCAGCAGACCCCGGATCTTTGCGACGCTCTCGCGGCAGCGGTTTGGAAACTCCGGCGGCATGTCGTGCTTCACGCCGCCGATCCGAATGAAGTTCGAGGTCACGCGGGCGCCGCACAGAACCTCGAGCAGGTCCCAGGTCAGCTCCCTCGACTCGATGCCGTACAGAAATGGCGTCATCGCCGCGAGCTCGAGGCAGGCCGCCCCACAGCGTGTGAGATGGTCTGCGATGCGCGCGAGCTCTCCCGCCAAGACGCGCAGCCACTGACAGCGCTCGAGGGTCTCGATCCCGAGCAGCTTTTCCACGGCCATGCAGTAGCCGAGATTGGCCAGGATCGCGGAGTTGTAGTTTAGGCGATCGGTGTAGGGGATCGCTTGATACCACGTACCGCTCTCGCACTCTTTTTCGAAGGCGCGGTGCAGGTAGCCGACCTGGATGTCGATATCGACGATCGTCTCACCGTCGAGCTCGATCACAAACTTCACCGTACCATGGCTCGCGGGATGGGACGGCCCCATGTTGAGGATCTGGTGTTCGGTATGGAGATCCCGGCTCTGATCGTCCGCCGGGGTTTCGCGCCGGCGCTCGGTCAGAAGATGCGGCGACTCTTCCACGGCTAATTCCTTGGCCCGACGAGTGGTTGGCGCTTCTCTTTCGGATAGTCCTTGCGCAGGGGATGACCCTCGAACTCCTCGTACAGGAGAAGCCTTCGCAGATCGGGATGGCCGTTGAAGCGGATCCCGTAGAGGTCCCACACTTCACGCTCCAGCCAGTTCGCAGCGGGCCAGACGGGAATGCAGCTGTCGATGCGCGGATCCTCTTCGGACACCCGAGACTTGACGCGCACCCGGTGATTGCGCGCAACGGAATACAGGTGATAGACCATCTCGAAGCGCGGGATCTCCCCCAGGTAGTCGACGCAGGTCAGGTCCGAGAGCATGTCGAACTCAAGCCCTGCCGTGTCGCGTAGAAACCGCATGACGGCAATGAGCTGTTCGCTCCGGACAAGGAGCGTCGCGTCGCCCAGTCGCGCGTGCGTGTCGACGATGGCATCCGGCAGCGCCGCGAGCGCGCGGCGCAGGATCTCGCTCCCGTGATCCTCCATCAGCTCGGCGTCTCGCCGCCGCGGCGCGCCGGCACCCCGTGCTCGCGGTCGTAGTCACGCCGGATGAACTCGAGCCGACGCTTGAGCAGAGCCTCGGGCACAAGGAGCTCTTTTTTGTGAAAGGTCATCGAGTCGCGGTCATAGGTCGCGAGCTCGACCTCGCGGCTCATGACGATCGCCTCTTCCGGGCACGCCTCTTCACAGAGTCCACAAAACATGCACCGCGACATGTCGATGTCGAAGGCCTCGGGGAAGCGTTCGATGCCTGAGTCGCTGAGCTCGCCCGGAACGATCGTTATGCAGTCGGTCGGACACGCGAACTCGCAAAGACCGCATGCCACGCACTTGGGCTCCCCGTTCTCGAGCTGCACCAGGACCGGCATGCCGCGAAAGGCGTCGGGATAGTCGACGCGCTCCTCGGGGTACTGCACCACGAAAGTGGTGCGCTTTCCCGTGATGAATCCTCGCAGGTTTCGGAAGAAGTGACGGCTCGTCACCCACAGGCCCTTCACGATCGCGGGCACGTAAAGGCGCTCCATCCAGCCCGTATGCGCCTTCCGGTTCACGGTGATGACTCGCCCAGGCATCGGCGCGCACTATAGGAGATGGGTTTGGGCTAGGCCAGACGACCGGCGAGCCTTTCGGCGTGATAGGAGCTGCGAACGAGCGGGCCCGATGCGACGTCCCGAAAGCCGAGCGCGCGAGCGCGCTCCCCCCAGCGCTCGAACTCCGCGGGGGGCACAAAGCGTTCCACCGGCAAGTGCTGGGGTGAGGGCCTTAGGTATTGGCCGATCGTTAAGAGCGCAACACCCGCCCGACGCAGATCGGCGAGCGCAGCTTCCACTTCCGCGTCGCGCTCGCCGAGGCCGAGCATAAGACCGCTTTTGGTCGCGAGATCCGGCCTGAGCTCTGCCGCCCGCTTGAGCAGACCGAGCGAGCGCTCGTAGCGCGCGGCGGGGCGCACGCGACGCTGGAGCCGCTCGACCGTTTCAAGATTGTGATTGAGGACATCCGGACCGGCGTCGAGAACCGTGCGCAGGTCTTCCTCCCGGCCCTTGTAGTCGGGGATCAGGACCTCGATGCCCGTCCCCGGGCTCCCGCGCCGCAGGGCGCGGAGGGTCGCGGCCATATGGGCCGCGCCGCCGTCGGGGAGGTCGTCCCGTGCGACGGCGGTGATCACCGCGAAGCCAAGGCCGAGCGCCGCCACCGCCTTCGCGACGCGCTCAGGCTCCAGCGGGTCGAGCGGGGCCGGCCGCGCGGTCGTGACGTCGCAAAACCCGCAGCGCCGTGTGCAGTGGTTGCCCCCGATCATGAACGTGGCGGTTCCGCGAGCCCAGCACTCCCCTAGGTTCGGGCACGCGGCAGAGAGGCACACCGTGTGGAGATTTTGTTCATGCACGGTGCGCGCAACGGCTTCGAACTGCGGAGTCATCCGCAGACGGACTTTGAGCCATGCGGGCCGGGCAGGCTGGGTTTGCGATTCGCTCATCCAAACCTCGCCGAGAACGCCGCGGCGACGGCCTCCCGCGCGCGCGCGTCGAGCTCGGCCGCCGAGGGAGCAGCGGATCCAAGCTCGCGGGCGACCGACGTCATTTCCACTTGCGAAAGACCGCAGGGTACGATCGCCGCGAACTCGGAGAGGCGGGTCGTTACATTCAAGGCGAAGCCGTGATAGGTGACCCATCCACGAAGGCCGACCCCGATTGACGCGATCTTGCGGGGCTGCGCACTGGCTGGCTCCGCCATGAAAACTCCCGTCAGGCCGGACCGCGCGGCTGCTCTCAGACCGAGGGCGGCGAGCGCGTCGATGAGACCCCCCTCGAGAGCGCGCAGGAACCGGTGCACGTCAGTCGCAGCTCGCGCGGCGAGGTCACACACGAGATATCCCACGAGTTGGCCCGGGCCGTGATAGGTGACGTCGCCGCCGCGCGTTACCGTGTGCAGCTCGATGCCCTGTGCGCGCAATTCGGGCGTGGGCACGAGCACGTGGGCCGGGTCGGCGCGGCGGCCGAGGGTGATGACGGCAGGGTGCTCAAGCAAAAACAGAGTATCTCCGGCAACCCCCTCGCGGACGGCCTCCACCTGCTTTTCTTGGCGCTCAAGCGCCTCGGCGTACGGGATGCGACCTAGGCGCTCGATCTTAAGCTCACGCACCATGAGCCGCGTTGCTCGCAAGGAGCTCGTGGGGATGCTCGAGAATGCGCTTCAGACCGGCCAGGAACTGGGCGGCCTTCACGCCGTCGAGGACGCGGTGATCCACCGCCAGTCCGAAGGTCATGCGGCGACCCACCCGAATCTCATCGGACTCCACGAACGCAACCTGCCGCACGGCGCCGACGGAGAGCACCGTACTCTGCGGCGGTGTAATGATGGCGTAGAAGCTCTCGACGCCGAACATACCGAGGTTTGAGACCGTGAAAGTACCGTCGGAGTAGTCATCGGGCTGGAGCTTTTTCTCTCTCGCCTTCCGAATGAGAGCATCCATAGCCTGCGCAAGATCCTCCAGGTCACGGCCCTGGCAGTTCTTCACCACCGGAGCGACGAGCTCGTCCTGCACGTCCACCGCCACTGCAATGTTGACGGGATTGAACCGAACGAGCCGGTCGTTGCGGAAGGTCGCATTCACATCCGGGAAGCGCTCGAGCGCAACCGCTGCGGCTTTGACAATCATGTGCGTATAGGTGACGTGCTTGCCTTCTTCGCGCAGGCGCTCGCGCAGCGAGCGCATGGGGTCGGCGTCCACGTCCATCGAGATATAAAAGTGGGGCGCTGTCTTCTTGCTCTCGACCATATTGCGGATGAGAAACTTCCGCTTTTGCGAGAGTTTGATCTCGTCTCCGAAAAGCTCCGCCTCGCGAGAGGGACCCTCTCGCGCCTCGCGCTCAAGATGCGCACGCAGGTCGCGCTTGGTGACGCGCCCGCCCGGCCCGGTCCCCTTGACACGCGCAAGGTCGACGCGGAGCTCTTCGGCGATGCGGACTGCGACGGGCGTCGCGTGGATGTCGCCCTCCAGGAGCGTGTCTTGCTGGTTTTCGAGGCTCTCGAGGTAGCGCTCGACGTCGGACACAAGCACCGCGCCTTCGGGCCCCGAACCCCCGATCTCCGAGAGATCCACACCCTTCTCCTGTGCCACGATCCGGGCTCGGGGCGTGGCGCGGACGCGATCGGGGTCCGGCAAAAAGAACGGCAGATGCGAGACTCCGCTTGCGAGCTCGCTCCGCCGTACCGCCGGCGCGAGGGGAGACTCCGTCGGTGTGGGCAGCGGAGCGGGTAGCGCTTGGCCTTGGCCCGTGCGGCGCGGAGCCTCTGCGGGGGTCGTGGGAGGCGGGGCCACGCGCGCGGGTGCAGGCGGGCTCGGCGCCGGGGTCGCAGGTGTGCCGGCCGGCGGTGCGGACACACCGAGCGGAGCTTGGCCGCGGGCGGCGAGGAAGGCTGCCAAGTCCTGGTCCGTATCTGTCTCAAGGCGCACGATCGCGATCGGCGTTCCCACGGGCACCGTGGCACCGGTCTGGACGAGGATCTTCTCCAGGGTGCCGGACATGTACGCTTCGAACTCCATGTCCGCCTTGTCCGTTTCGACCTCAAGCAGAACGTCACCCTTCTTAACGGGATCGCCTTCTCGCTTGCGCCAGACGTTGATCGTGCCCTCCTCCATGGTGTCGGAGAGCTTCGGCATCTTGATCTCGCGAGGCATGTCCCTCTCCCGCGGGCCCCCCGGGCCGGCTTCGCGTTAGGTCGTGACTTTGAGCACCGCTCGTACGATGTCCGATGACGACGGCAGCGCGGCCTGCTCGAGTCCCTTCGCATAGGGTGTCGGGACGTCGACCGCCGCAACGCGCTGAACCGGCGCCTGAAGCTCGTAGAACAGGTTCTCCTGCACGCGCGCCGCGATCTCGGCGCCCACACCGACGGTCCGCCAGCCCTCTTCCGCCACGACGCAGCGGCCCGTTCGCGCGACCGATGCGTAGACGGCGTCCCAGTCGAAGGGATCGAGTGTCCTTGGGTCGAGGATTTCCGCCTCGAGTCCTTCTTCCGCGAGCGCTTCGGCGGCGCGCAGTGCCTCGCTCACCATCCGCGACCACGCGATGATCGTGACGTCCGTTCCCCGGCGCTTTGTGTCGGCGACGCCGAAGGGGATCAGGAACTCCTCCTCGGGGACCGGTCCCCGGGTGGAATAGAGCATCTCGTGTTCGATGAAGAGAACGACGTCGTCATTGCGAATTGCGGTCTTGAGCAGACCCTTCGCGTCCGCCGGGGTGCCTGGAACGACAACGCGGATCCCCGGCGAGTTCACGAACCAGGATTCGATGGAATGCGAGTGTTGCGCGCCCTTCTGTGTCCCGCCTCCGCCGGCCGCGCGGATCGTGATCGGGAGATTGAGCTGACCTCCAAACATCGACCGCATCTTCGCGGCGTGGTTTACGATCTGGTCCATCGCGACGAGCGCGAAATTCATCGTCATGAGCTCGGGAACGGGCCGCAGGCCTGCCATGGCGGAGCCGATCGCCAGCCCAATGATTCCCGCCTCGGCGATCGGCGTGTCGCGCACCCGGCGGCCCCCGAACTCCGCCATGAGACCCTCCGTAACACGGAAGGTCCCGCCAAAAAGGCCGATGTCTTCTCCCATCAGGAAGACGTCATCGTCCCGCCGCATCTCTTCGGCCAAGGCCTCGTTCAGCGCCTCGTAGTAGCGAATCTCACGCATGGGGATCGCTCGGGTAGCGTTCCGCGAAGACGTCGTCGTAGAGCGCCGATGCTGCCGGATCGGGGCTCGCGTCGGCGAAGGCCACCGCCTCCTCCACGGTGCGTTCGATCTCGCGGTCGATCTCGCGGAGCCGCTCCTCCGTCGTGATGTCGTCGGCGATGAGCGACTTCGCAAGTCGCGGGATGGGATCGCGCTTGCGCCAGAGCTCCTCCTCGGCACGGGCGCGGTAGCGGCCGGGGTCGGTCATGGAGTGTCCTTGGTAGCGGTAGCACGTGGCCTCGATCAGGGCGGGACCGGCGCCTCCGCGCACGAGGCGCACGACTTCGTCGCAAACCTTGCGCACTTCCAGCACATCCATTCCGTTCACTTTGTAGCCGGGCATTCCGTAGCCCGAAGCCTTCTTGTGCACCTCGGTGAGAGCCGACGACAGACGCACGTCCGTCCCGATGCCGTAGAAGTTATTCTCGCAGATGAAGATGACGGGCAGGTTCCAGAGCTTCGCGAAGTTCAGACCCTCGTGCCAAACACCCTGGTTCGTCGCGCCATCGCCAAAGAAAGCCATCACCACCCGGTCATCGCTTCGGTAGTGACACGCGAGCCCGAGACCCGCCGCGATCGGGATCGAGCCGCCGACGATTCCGGTACCGCCGTAGAAATAGTGCTCCACGTCGGCCAGGTGCATCGAGCCGCCCTTCCCTTTGCAGCAACCCGTCGCCTTCCCGAAAAGCTCCGCCATGAGGGCCTTGGGGTCGCCGCCGCGGGCCAAGAAGTGCCCGTGGTCGCGGTAGGTGTCGATCACATAATCGTCGTGGTTGAGCGCGCTGATCCCGCCCACCGCCACGGCCTCCTGGCCGATGTAAAGGTGCGTAAAACCGCCAATCTTTTGCTCGCCGTACATCTCGGCGACGCGCTCTTCCATGCGGCGGATGAGGAGCATCTGGCGGTAGAGCTTGATCTGGTCGGCCGCGGGAATCATGTCCTTCTCCTCGGCTCCCCGTGGCGCGGTCGTTAGAGGTCGAACTCCGCGCTCTCGAGCAGCTCGCGCACGCGGTGCAAGAACCCGTTGGCCGGCGCCCCGTCCACCGCCCGGTGGTCGTACGAGAGAGCCAGGTGCATCATCGGGCGGATCACGATGGCGTCGTCGCCATCAATCTCCCGGACGATCGGGCGCTTCACGACCTCGCCCATGCGCAGGATTCCGACCTGCGGCTGGTTGATGATCGCAAAGCCGTACAGGTTGCCGTGCCTCCCGGGGTTCGACACCGTGAAAGTGCCACCCTTGAGTTCATCGGCCGAAAGCCGCTTGGTGCGCGCGCGGGCGGAGATGTCCTCGATCGCCTCGGCGAGGCCGGCGAGCGAGAGCCGGTCTGCGTGTCGCACGACGGGAACCACAAGGCCTTTGTCGGTCTCGACGGCGATCCCGACGTGGACGTCCTTCTTTTCGACGATCGCGTCCTCAAGCACCGAAGCATTGAGGCGCGGAAACTCGCGCAGCGCCCGGACTGTGGCATGCACCACGAACGGGAGGAACGTGAGAGCGAAGCCATGCGCCTCTTGGAACTCGCGCTTGTGCGCGTTGCGCACCCGGACGACGCCGGCAAGATCGATCTCGGCGACCGTACCGACGTGCGGGGAAACCCGTTTGCTGAGCACCATGTGCTCAGCGACGAGCTTGCGAAGGGGAGTCATGGGAATCACGCGGTCGCCGGGCTGGAGCTGATAGGAGAGGAAGGCCGGCCGGCCCGCCCCGACCTCCCGCGCCGCCGGAGCTTGAGGTCGGGCGGGCCTTTGCGCCACCGGAGCGGAGGCCGATCGCTGCTGGACGTCGCGCTTGGTCACGCGGCCGGCGGCACCCGTGCCTTCAACGCCTGTGAGATCCACCCGGGCCTCCTCGGCCATCCGCTTCGCTACCGGAGTCGCGCGCGGCGCGCTGCTCGGCGGGGCCTGCGGTCTCGCGGCAGGCGCAGGGAGGCGCTCGGGCTCCGGGCTCAGCGACCGAGCCGGCCTTGGCCCCCCGGGCACCGCTACGCCTGCCAGCGAAAGGGCAGCCCCGGGCTCGATCCGCGCAAGCTCAGTCCCCACCGGCACGGTCTGGCCTTCAGCCACCAGGATCTTTTCGACCACGCCTGTCGCAGGGGCCGGGATTTCGGCATCCACCTTGTCCGTGGTGATCTCCACAAGGGGCTGGTCGCGTTCCACCCGCTCCCCCTCCTTCACCAGCCAGCGCGCCACGGTGCCCTCCACCACGCTTTCCCCGAGTGCGGGCAGCTCCACTCCGATCGCCATAACCCTCGACCCTCTCCGTTTCGCGCGGGGCGCTGTGCCCCCCTAGAAGTTGATCCCTCGCCCTTCCGCCGCAAGCGCCGCCTCAAGGATGGCCTCCGAAAGGGTGGGATGCGCGTGGCTCGTGCTCGCGATCTCACTCGTGGTGGCCTCGAGCGTCATCGCGAGGCTCATTTCTGCAATCAGTTCAGTCGCGCCGTAGCCCACGATGTGGGCACCCACGATCTCTCCGTAGCGGGGCTCGGCGATGATCTTCGCGAAGCCCGCCATGTGTGCGGCAGCAACCGCCTTGCCAGACGCCGTGAACGGGAACTTTCCGATCCGCAGGTCCTCCCCGAACTCGGCGCGAGCCTGCGCCTCGGTGCGCCCGATCCATGCGACCTGCGGCTGGGCATAGATGCAGGCAGGAATCTTCCAGTGGTCGAGCGGCGGGCGCTTCACACCGCAGAGCGTCTCCACCGCCGCAATTCCCTCCTCGCTTGCCTTGTGTGCGAGGAGCGGGGGTTGCGCGACGTCTCCAATCGCCAAGATGGTGGGCGCCGTGGTCCGCAGATTCGCATCCACGGGGATGAAGCCCTTGGCATCGGTCTCGAGGCCCACCGCCTCCAGGCCGACTGCACCCGAGAGCGGCCGGCGCCCGATCGCAACCAGCACCTGCTCGGCTTCGAGCTCTTCACTCGTCGCGCCCTTGGAGACCCGCAGCCGCACGCCACCGTTTGCGAGCTTGGCTTCCTCGAACCGAGTGCCGAGCCGAACCTCGATTTTCTTCCTGCGAAACTCGCGCTGAAGGACCTCGGCAACCTCCGGGTCGGCGCCGGGCAGCATCTGATCCGCCATTTCAAGCACGATGACTTGGGCGCCGTACATGGCGTAGACGTACGCAAACTCAACGCCCACCGCGCCTGCGCCGATGACCACGAGCCTTGCCGGAATCGTCCGTGACTCGAGGGCCTCGCGCGAGGTCAAGATGTGCCGACCATCGACCGCCATGCCGGGGGGCACCCACTCCCGCGAGCCGGTCGCAAGCAAGATGTGCGCGGCTTCGACCACGGTCTGCTCTGCGCCGGTCACATCCACGCGCGTCGCGCCCGAGAGCCGGCCATGCCCGCGCACTAGCGTGATCTTGTTCTTGCGAAACAGGCTTTCGATGCCCTTGCTGAGGCGATCCGCCGTCTTCCGGCTGTGCGTGATGAGCTTGTCGTAGTCGAGGGTGATGCCGCTCGCGCTGATGCCGAAGACATCGCCATGAGAGCGCACGTTCTCGACGAGCTCTGCCCCGGTGAGCAGCGCCTTGGACGGGATGCAGCCCCAGTTCAGGCACACGCCACCCGGGCGGTCGTCTTCGATCACCGCGACCTTCTGGCCGAGCTGCGCCGCGCGGATGGCGGCCACATAGCCCCCGGGACCTGAGCCCACGACTGCGAGATCGAAGCTGCCTTCGCCGCTCAAAGAATCCCCCGAATGCGAGCCTTAGGCGATGGGCTTCTCCACAACGGGAAGCTCCAGTTCGCGCAATTCGCGGTGCCGGCCGGAGGACGGGACCTTCTCCACCTGCACACGCGCCTGGAGTTTGATGAGGCCATCCAGGACTGCCTCCGGGCGCGGGGGACAGCCCGGGATGTAAATATCGACGGGGATAATCGTGTCGATCCCCTGCACCGTAGAGTAGTTGTTGTACGGGCCACCCGAACAGGTGCATGCGCCAAACGCAATCACCCACTTGGGTTCAGCCATCTGGTCGTAGACCTTCTTCAGAATGGGTGCCTGCCGGTGGCTGATCGTACCCACCACCATGAGAAGATCAGACTGGCGCGGAGAGAAGCGGGGAAGCGCGCATCCGAAGCGATCGATGTCATAGCGCGGCCCAGCGACTGCCATGAACTCCATGCCACAGCAAGCCGTGACGAAGGGGTAGAGGAACATGGAGTACTTGCGGCCCCAGTTCATGACCGTGTCGAGCTTCGTGGTCACGAAAGAATCGCTGCCTTGGCGCAGGTACTCGAGCATGCGTGCGGTACGAGCCTCTTGGCCCGGCAGTTGGGAGAGGCTCGCGTCCGTCGCCGATCCCGCCGACGGATGATCTGCCATCTCAGCTCCCCCCTGGAGAGGCGGCACGGTCGCGTCCGCGCTGCGCCTCGCGCTCGTCTCCGCTCTTCGGTTGGTGTCACAGACGACTATAGCGGCTCTGGTAGACTACGGCCCGTGAGCGCTCCGGCCGCAAACGACGCCTCTCCCATGCGCCAGACCCTGGCCTGGGGAGTCCACGCCTTCACTGCCAGCGGTGCCGTGATTGGGGCCCTCGCCCTCCTCGCGATCGCTGCCGGCGATCTGTGGCGAGCGGCCGTTTTCATGTTGCTCGCCCTTGCCATCGACTCGGTGGACGGAACGCTGGCACGGGCCGTTCGGGTGCGCGACGTCCTGCCCACGTTCGACGGGCGCCGCCTTGACGACATGGTGGATTTTCTGAACTACGTGATCGTGCCCGCCGTGTTCCTGGTCTGGGCGGGGAGTCTCGTCTCCTGGCACTGGGCAGCACTCCCGATTCTCGCCAGCGCCTACGGCTTCGCTCAGGATGACGCCAAAACAGAAGACGACTTCTTCCTCGGCTTCCCTTCCTACTGGAACGTCGTCGCACTCTATCTGTGGCTCTTCGACGTCTCCCCGCTCGTGGGGACGGCCATCGTAGCGCTCTTCTCAGCGATGGTGTTCGTGCCGCTTAAGTACCTCTACCCGAGTCGCATGCCGGTGCTTCGGCGCACGACGAACATCGCCTGCGCCCTCTGGACGCTGGCCCTCACAGGTTGTGTGCTGGTTCCCGCGCAAACGGCGAGAATTCATCTGCTCGCCGTGACGCTGTTCTTCCCGGCCTACTACTTCGCGCTTTCCTTCTGGCTAGGCGGCCTGCACAGGAGCCGATCCTGAGCGGCGAGGCTTGGGGGGCGCCCGAAGGAAGGAGCGCGATCCACCGCTGGCGGCCCGCGCGCCCGCTTGCCGGACGGGGGCAAAGGTTGGCCTGCGCTCGCGGCAGCGTGTGAGCAGCCTTCGCCTTCCGGGCGAGGAGCTCCCCCTCAAGGGTGACGTCGACGTCCTCGTGGCAGGAGGCGGCTCTGCGGGCTGCGCAGCCGCGGTCACTGCCGCGCGCCTCGGTCTTCACACCGTCCTCGTGGAAGAGATGCCCTTTCTTGGCGGGATGAGTACGGGGGGATGTGTCGGCACCTACTGCGGCTTCTACTACAAGGAGCGCAGTGGGAGCCTTAGCGCGCTGGTTGGCGGCCTCCCGGCCGAGATCGAATCGACCCTGCGGGCCCGAGGCCACGCCTATGGCCCCATCCCCTTTAAGGAGACAGCCGCAGTCCCTTACGTGCCGTGGGGGGTAAAGCTCCTGCTCGAGGAACTTTCCCGCGGCGAGCGGCTGCTCGGGGTCCGCTTGCATACGAAGCTCACCCACGTGGTGGTGGAGGACCGATCGATCCGCGGCGTTGCCGTCCATGGGCGCGGGGGCCGCAGCGCGCTTCGCGCGCGCGTCTATATCGACGCGACAGGCGATGCGGAGCTCGCGCGTTTGGCTCGCGTCCGGACCTACAAGGGCGACGCGATTCAATACCCGTCCATGATGTTCACCATGCAGAATGTCGCCATGCAGGAGGCATTGCCCGCGCTCTCGAAGCTCCCTGCACTCATCGCCGAACATTTCGAGCGTGAGCGCCTTCCGCGGCGCGGAGGAAACCTCATCCCGACGCTCCGCCCGGGCGAAGTCCTTGTGGCCATGAGTCGGATCGATCTCGATGGGCGCCCGGTCGACGGATCCGATGACTTCGAGATCAGCTACGGCGAGATGGAGGGCCGCGTGCAGGCCGCGCGCCTTGCGGACTTCCTGCGCCGGTACATGCCGGGATTTTCCAACGCATTCGTCTCCGACAGCGCCCCGCGCCTCGGCATTCGCGAGACACGGAGAGCTGAAGGAGAGTACGCCCTCTCGCGGGACGACGTCCTTGGCGCCCGAAAGTTCGAGGACGGGATTGGCCGGGCCGCCTGGCCGATCGAGCGGCACATCGCGGGAGGCGAGACAGCATGGGAGTTCCTCGAGCCCGGTACGTGGTACACGATCCCCTACCGCTGCCTTGTGGCCCGAGGGGTGGAGAACCTCCTCGTCGCCGGCCGTTGCGTTTCGGCCGAGCCTGACGCGTTTGCGTCGGTGCGGGTAATTGGCCCGTGTATGCTCGAAGGCCAGGCGGCCGCCTTCGCCGCGCGCCTTGCCTGCAAGGGCGACCTCGCGGTCGGCACGATCGATGTGGATCGGCTGCGCTCCGATTTGACAACACTCGGGGTTCCGCTTTGAGCAGTCCCTTGCGACGCCTCGGCGATGGGATCTGGGTGGCGGACGGCCCGCTGCGCCTCGGCGGAATCGAAATCGGAGCGCGCATGACCGTGATCCAGTTGCGGGACGGTAGCCTCCTGCTCCACTCCCCCGTGCTGTGCGACGATGAAACCCGCCGTGCGCTTGATGCTCTCGGCCCCGTGCGTTTCGTCCTCGCACCCAGCAAAGTGCACCACTTCTTCGTGACGCCTTGGAAGACGGCATACCCCGGCGCAACTCTTCTTGCCGCGCCGGGCCTCCGGGAGAAGCGGCCCAAGATCCCATTTGATGGGGTCCTCGAGGGAGATCCGCCGGAGGCCTGGCGGAACTCCGTCGAAATCGAACACTTTCGCGGGGCCTCGTGGATCAACGAGATCGTCCTGTTCCACATTCCAAGCCGGACCCTCGTGCTGACCGATCTCGCGATGAACTTCCACTCGGCCCCGAACCTCCTGACTAGCGTCTGGCAGCGCCTTTTCGACGTGCGCAACCGATTCGGGCCCACGCGCTTCGTGCGCCTTGTGATCCGCGATCACGACGCTGCGCGCAAGTCGCTCGATCGAATCCTCGGCTGGGACTTCGAGCGCGTGACGGTGACGCACGGCGAGGTGCTGGAGGCGGGGGGCAAGGCGGCGCTGCGGGAGGCCTACGCCTGGCTGTGAAGGCCGCGTCGGCTAGCCTCGCGCGGTGATCCGCGCTGCCCGCGCGACGGGTGTCTTGCTGCTCAATCTCGGCACCCCCGCCTCGCCGAGCGTTCCGGACGTCCGCCGCTATCTCGCTGAGTTCCTCTCGGACCCTCGGGTCCTCGACCTGCCGGCGCCGGCGCGCTGGCTCCTCCTCCACCTTTGGATCCTGCGCTCCCGTCCGCGTCGCTCGGCTGCGCAGTACGCGTCGGTGTGGAGGGCAGAGGGTTCGCCACTTCTTGTCCACAGCCGCGCCTTGTGCGCCGCCCTCTCGCAGGAACTCGGCGCCGGCTTCGAAGTGGAGCTCGCCATGCGCTATGGATCGCCCGGGATTTCGGCGGCGATGGAGAACCTGCTCCGCGCCGACGTGCGAAAGATCCTCGTCTTCCCGCTCTTCCCCCAGAGCGCATCGTCTTCGAGGGGCTCCGCACTCGCGAAAGTCTTCGAGTGCGCCGGCGCGATCTGGAACGTACCCGTGCTCGAAACAGCGCCCGAGTTCTTTGACGACCCTGGCTTCACGAGCGCCTGGAAAGCGGTAATTGAGCCCCGGCTCGCTGAGTTTCGTCCGGACTACGTGCTGTTCTCCTTCCACGGCTTGCCCGAGCGCCATCTGCGCAAGAGCGATCCCACCGGCCGGCATTGTCTCGCGACCGCCAGCTGCTGTGAGGCCGTCGGACCTGCGAACCGCGCCTGCTACCGGGCGCAGTGCGCGGCGACGACACGGGCTCTGGCCAGCGCGCTGGCCCTCGCACCCAACGCCCATTCGATGGCGTTCCAATCGCGCCTCGGCCGAGAGCCTTGGATCCACCCGTATACCGACCACGTGCTGCCTGAGCTCTCGAGCCGGGGCGTTCGCCGCCTCGCCGTCGTTTGTCCATCGTTCGTCGCGGATTGCCTCGAGACGGTCGAGGAGATTGGGATCCGCGCACGCGAGCAGTGGCGAGCCTTGGGCGGCGAGGAACTGCTCCTCGTGCCTTCGCTCAACGCCGATCCGGCGTGGGTGAGAGCGCTCGCGCAGATGGTGCGCAACCACGAGCGCTAGGATCGTCTCCTCGCCGCCTCTCCAAGCGCCTCACGCGCAGCCCGGACGAGGGCGTTTCGCTCGCCCGCGCTGTTCAGCGCGAAGCGCTCAAAGTCTTCTCCGGTCTTAAGATCCGCGAACAGACCTCCCGGATCTTCGTGGAAATGGAGAAACGCTCTCCCACCGCGATAGAACACGCCGGGCTTTTTCTCGACGATACCGGGCAGGCGCCGGATCTGACCGATCAGCGCTTCGAGGATCGCAAGAGCGCGCGGCCCGGCGTGCTTCATCGCGCGAGGCCTGCCGCGATCGCGCTCGCCGCCCGGGCTCCACTCGAAAGTGTGTCTGCGATCGAGACGCCGTCGAGCCATCCACCTGCCACGGCAAGTCCTTTCACGCCCCCAATCTCCCTGCGGACGTCGGCCACGAGCTCCTCGTGACGCCGGCTCGGCTGCGCAACCGCACGCGGCCAGCGGGAGAGCGCCAGGAGGTCAAAGCCGCCACGCAGGCCCAGCGTGGCCTCGAGGTCCTTTTCAAGCCGCGAAACAAGGACGTCGTCCGGCTCGTCCACCGCCTCGGGCCAGCGCGCACCGCCGAGCAAACACGTCAGCAGTGTACGTCCCTCAGGCGCCCGATCGGGAAAGAGGCTGCTCATGAAAAGGCAGCCGAGGAGCTTGAACCCGGAGCTGCGAGGCACGAGAAAGCCAAAGCCTTCGATTGGCTCTCGCACCTCGTTGGGCCGGACGGAGACCGAAACGCTCACGACGGGAGCGTACGACACCTTTGCCGCAGTCTCCGCTGCGGCGGGGGCGAGAGGGCGAACGAGCGCGGCCGCTTCCGCCGCAGGGAGCGCGAGGATGACGGCGCGGGCGCGCAAGACCGAAGCGAAACCGCCCGTCGTCTCAAGCCGCAGGGCGCCGCCCTCCCGGTAGAGCGCGGTCGCGCGCGTCCCGAAAAGGAGACGCTCGCCCAAGACCCCAGCGAACCGCGCCGCGAGTCCCCCAAATCCCCCCCGGGTAGAGAAGGTCCCGCGCAGGCCGCGTGGCGCTGTGCTCCGCCGCAGCAGCCGAGCCAGAGCGCCGCGCGTGACACTTCCGTGGGTCCGCTCGAGCTCGGTCGCGAAGCCGAGCACGGCGTTTGCACCCAGCTCTCGCTCGTCGCCGGCGTAGATTCCCGTGAGCGCAGGCGCGAGGAGTTTTTCGGCAACCTCGTGACCAAAGCGCCGGGCGATGAACTCCGCCGCGGACTCGGTCCTTGGATCGCCCCGCGGTACAAGGGGCTCTGCCAGAAGGCGAAGCTTCCCGCGGGTCGTGAGCAGCGGGGAACGGACGAACGAGAGTGGACCCATCGGTAGCGGCTCCAGCCGGCCCTCGTGAAACAGAAAGCGTCGCCGACTCGCCGGCGACGCCGCCACAAGCTCCCCCTCGAAGCCCTGTTCGCGAAGAAACGCAAGCGCAGGCGCCCTTGCGAGGCAGGTATTCGGACCGCGCTCGACGCGATGGCCGCGGATCTCCTCCGTTTGCATCACGCCCCCCGGCCGGCGACTCGCTTCGACGAGGATGACCTCCACCCCCACACGCCGGAGCTCAAGCGCGGCGGCCAGGCCGGCTGCGCCCGCCCCGACTACCGCGGTCTCGACTTCGGCGCCGGGCATACCCCTAGACTGCCTTGCTAAACAGCGGCGATCCAACCCGCTGCTGCTCGCCGAGATAGGCGTCAAAGCGCATCGCCAGGTTCCGCACGAGCAGGCGACCGAGCGCAGTCGTGCGAAGAGTTCCGTTCACCTCAATCTCAACCAGGCCGTCGGCCGCGAGCGGTCCGAGGGCACGGAGCTCGGCGGAATAGTCGGCCGCGAAATTGCTGCCGAAATGGGCGGCGTACTCGTCCGCGCACAGCTCTCCCTGGCACATGATGCCCTCGATGATCCAGCGCCGCCGGAGATCCTCCTGCGTAAGCCGGTGTCCGCGCTTCGTCGCAAGACCGTGGCTTCGCACCGCGCTCTCCCACGCGCCAAGGTCGCGCTCACTTTGCGCGTAGCTTCCTCGGAGCGCGCTGATCGCGCTTGGGCCAAAGCCCACAACATCTACGCCAGATTGTGTCGTATTGCCCCTCTCGAAGCCGAGACGGCGCGAAAGCTCGACGAGGCGCGCCGTTTCGCTCGCGGGCTGGATACGGTGGATCGCCGCCTGCACCCGCGGCTCGAAATCCTGGACCCCCATTGAGATGCGCCCAAAGCCGAGCTCTCGAAGCGTCTCGACCTGTTCCTGCGTCGTTACGCGCGGGTCGACCTCGATCGAAACCTCGGTCCGCCGCTCGAGCGGGAAGGCCTCGACGAGAGTTCCGAAGAGGTGCCGGAGTTGGCCTGGCGAAAGATGGGTGGGCGTCCCGCCGCCCCAGTGAATTTGGGTTGCCGTGCGCTTGCACGGCATCCGATCTCGCGCGGCTGCGATTTCGCGCGCGATCACGTCGAGGTAGCGCTCGGGAAGGGCGGGATCGCGAGTGATCAAGCGATTGCACGCGCAGAAGTGGCAAAGACTCCGGCAGAACGGCACATGCACGTAGAGCGAGAGTGGCCTCGCCCCTTCAACGTCGCTCTGGGCGAGGTCGGCGGCGAACTGCGCGCGCTCGTAGGCCTCCGTCCAGACCGGCGCCGTGGGATAGCTGGTATAGCGGGGGCTTGGTCCCTCGTAGCGTGTGAGGACGGCCTCGGCGTGCGTGAGATCGAGTTCGAACTCTTCGCGGGTCACGACGGCTCTCGGGCCGGGAGCGCTTTTGCGGCCTCGACGAAGGCCCGCACTCCGGCGACCGGAGTCTCGGGCAAAACGCCATGGCCGAGGTTCAGCACGTGACCTCGCGCCGGAGCCGCGGCGGCTGCGATCTCGCGCACAAGCTGCGCAATCCGCTCTGCGGGCGCGAACAGGGCGCAGGGGTCGAGGTTGCCCTGGAGGCTCGCCCGCGCGCCTGCGCGCCGCGCGGCCAGGGCCATGTCCATCCGCCAGTCCAGGGACAGGACATCGGCGCCCGACTCCAACATCGCGTCAAACACGTGGGCACCGTTGTTCACGTAGAGGATGAGTGGCGCGCGGGCGCGCTCCACCTTGGAAGCGATCTCGCGGTGATAGGGCTCTACCCAGACCGCATAGTCGGACGGAGAAAGGAGACCCGCCCAGGTATCAAAGAGCTGCACCACCTGCGCACCTGCCTCGATTTGAGCGTTCAGGTACGCCACAGTCATCTCGGTGAGCCGCGCGAGCAGTGCGCGCAGCACTTCGGGCGCGCCGTACATCATGCGCTTTAGCGTCGCGAAGTCCTTCGAGCCTCTCCCCTCGACCAGATAGGCAGCGAGCGTGAAGGGGGCACCCGCGAAACCGAGGAGCGGCACCTTCGTGTGCTCGAGCTCCCGGCGCAGAGCGCGGAGAATCTCCATCACGTAGGGCACCGATTCACGCGGGTCGGGCGTGCGCAGCGCAGCCACCTGATCGATCGAGCGGATCGGGTCGCGCAGCACCGGGCCGGGCTCGAAATCGAGGGCAACACCGAGCCCTGTCACCGGCACAAAGATGTCGGAGAACAGGATCACCGCCTCGACTCCGAGGAGATGGAGCGGCTGCAGCGATACTTCCACCGCCTTGTCGACTCGGCGGCACATCTCGAGAAATGGAACGCCTTCGCGCGCGCGACGGTACTCGGGCAGGTACCGCCCCGCCTGTCGCATCAGCCAGACCGGGGGGCGGTCGACGGGCTCCCCCCGGCAGGCGCGCAGCATGCGCTCGGTAGGATTCATCCGCTCCGCCCCAGACTGGCGGCGCCTAGTACCCGGACAGCTGCGCCCAGCGCTCCCGGTGGTGAGGGGCGTCGCCGAACGTGATTTCCGCGACGCGCGCACGCTTTAGGTAGAACCCGACGTCGTACTCGTCGGTCATACCCACGCCACCATGCATCTGGACCGCCTCGTTGGCGATGAGAATACCGGCATCGGAGCAGCGCGCCTTGACGAGCGAAGCGAGCTTCGGGAGCTCGGGATGGCCCTCGTCCACGGCGCGTACTGCTGCCATGACGGTCGAGCGCGAGAGCTCGAGTTCGATATACACGCGCGCGGCGCGGTGCTTCAGCGCCTGGAACGAGCCGATCGGGACGCCGAACTGAACCCGCGTCTTCAGATACTTGAAGGTGGTTGCGGCCGCCTCTTCCATCGAGCCCAGCATTTCTGCACAAAGCCCGACCATCGCACGGTCCACCACCTTCTCGAACAGATCTCCCCCCTCGTCCACCGCACCGATCACATCCGAAGGCCCGACCCCAACACCCGAGAGCTTGAGCAGCGCCGCGTTGCGGGAGTCGACCCGCGATTGCCGGGTGATCTCGAGACCGGGGGTTCCCTTTCGAACCAGAAAGAGCGTGATGCCCCGAGCATCGCGCTCGCCACCGGCCGTGCGGGCCACGACGACGAGGGCGTCCGCCACATGGCCGTCGAGCACCTGGATCTTCTCGCCCGAGAGGCGCCAGCCGTCGCCCCTTTTCTCTGCGCGGGTTGCCACGCTGCGCAGGTCATAGCGGCTCTGCGGCTCCTGGTACGCGGCAGTAAGCAGGCAGTCCCCGTTCACCAGCGGCGAAAGCCATTCCTTTTGCTGCGCTTCGGTTCCGCCGAGCCGCAGGGCCTGCCCGCCGAGCAGTACGGTGGAGAGGAAGGGCTCGGGAGCCAGCGTTCGGCCAAGGGCTTCGAGGACCACGGCGAGCTCGGCAAATCCGAGCCCCGCGCCGCCCACCGACTCGGGAAACGGGATGCCGAGCCACCCCAGCTCCGCCATCTGCTTCCACAGCTCTTGCGAGAAGCCGACCGGATCCTTCGTGTCGCGCAGTTTTCGGATACGCGACACCGGAGAGTGCTCCGACACGAAGTCGGCGACAGTTTTCGCAAGCAGCTCCTGGTCTTCCGTGAGGATCAGTTCCACGTTCGATTCTCCGCTAGTCCGGGAGGCCCAGGACCCGCTTGGCGATGATATTGAGCTGGACCTCGGACGTTCCGCCCTCGATCGAGTTGCCGCGCGAGCGTAGCCAGTCGCGCGTCGTCTCAAGAGCGGACTCGGTGAAGCCCGGACCCTCCCAGCCGATGCCTGAAGGCCCGAGCGTTTGGATCATGAGCTCGTGGCGTCGCATGTTGAGCTCGGTTGCGTAAACCTTGAAGATCGAGCTTTCGGGCCCAGGTCGATGCCCGGCCTTGGCGCCGTCTTTGGCGCGCTGCACCGTGAAGCTGAAGGCCCGCGTGTCCATGTCCTCGAGCGCGATCCGGTCGCGCAGCACGGGGTCGGCGATCCGGCCGTCAGCGTCTCCTAACTGCTCGCGGGCAAGACTTGCGAGGGCGCTCATGCGCGCCGTGCGCTGCCCTCCCCCACCTCCGCCAAAGGCATCAGCGATCATGCTGCGTTCGTGACCGAGGAGTGCCTTCGCCACGGTCCAGCCCGCGTTGATCTTATGAACCACGTTGCGCACCGGCACGCGGACGTTTTCGAAGTGGGTCTCGCAGAAAGGCGACTTTCCGCTGATCAAGAGGATGGGACGCACGGAGACACCGGGCGTTTGCATGTCGATCAGGATGAACGTGATCCCGTCCTGCTTTTTTGCGGCCGGGTCGGTGCGCACGAGGGCGAAGATCCAGTCCGATTTGTCGGCGTATGACGTCCAAATCTTCGTGCCCGTGATGATGAAGTCATCGCGGTCCCGAACGGCCTTGGTCTGCAAGGAGGCGAGATCGGACCCCGCGCCGGGCTCGGAGTAGCCCTGACACCAGCGAATCTCGCCGCGACAAACCCGCCCGAGGTGCTCCCGCTTCTGCTCCTCGTTCCCATACTGGAGGAGGGTCGGCCCAATCATGGTGAGCCCAAAGCCGATCAGGGGCGGCGGGAGACGGAGCTTCGTCATCTCCTGCGAGAGCACCTTCCCCTCGGCCGGCGAGAGGCCACCTCCGCCGTACTCCTTGGGCCAGGTCGGCGCGGTCCAGCCCCGTTCCGCCATGCGCAGAAGCCAGGTCTTCATTCCCGGGACGGCATAGGTTGCATTGCGCCCGCCCCAGTTGCCTTCGAGATCATTCGCGGGAAGACCCACGATGTCGGGCGGTGCGTTCTTCGTCAGCCAATCGCAGGTCTCGCGGCGGAAGGTCTCAAGCTCTGCCATGGGGGTCTCCTGCAGCGTGTGGTGCGCAGGACAGTCTAACTCCACAGGCGCGGCGTGGCCTCACCCTCGCTCGGGGGGGCCTGCGCGGCTACTCTGCGCGCCGTGCGCATCCTCCTTGCGAGCCCCCGCGGATTCTGCGCGGGTGTCGACCGGGCGATTGAGATCGTCGAACAGGCCCTCGAGCGCTTCGGCGCCCCCGTTTATGTGCGCCATGAGATTGTCCACAACCGTCACGTCGTGGAGTCGCTGCGGGCCAAAGGCGCCGTATTCGTGGAAGATCCGGCCGCGGTGCCCGAGGGCGCACTCCTTGTGTTTAGTGCCCACGGCGTCTCGCCGGCCGTGCGCCAGGCCGCCGCGCAGCGTCGGCTTCGCATCATCGATGCCACCTGCCCCCTCGTCACCAAGGTCCACGTCGAGGCGTTGCGCTTCGCGCGGGCGGACCACGAGATCGTCCTCGTCGGACACGCCGGCCACGTCGAAGTCGAGGGGACGATGGGTCAAGCTCCGGACCGCATGCACCTGGTGCAGGACGTCGCGGACGTGGAGAAGCTCGAGATCCGCGACCCCGAGCGCCTTTCGGTGCTGACCCAGACCACGCTGTCCGTCGATGACACGCGGGAGGTGCTGGAAGCCCTGCGCCGCCGCTTCCCCGAGGTACAGCTTCCGCGCAAAGACGACATCTGCTACGCGACGCAGAACCGCCAGAATGCCGTGAAGCAGCTGGTGCGCACTGCAGATCTGGTGCTCGTGGTCGGCGCGCCCTCCTCCTCGAATAGCAACCGCCTGGTCGAGATTGCCGCCAAGTCCGGCACTCGTGCCCACCTCGTACAGACTGCCGACGAAATTGACCCCTCCTGGCTCGAGGGCGCGGCTTGCATTGGCGTTACCGCCGGAGCGTCGGCGCCGGAGGTCCTCGTGGAGCAGGTGGTCGAGCGGCTGCGCGGCCTCGCCAGGGGCGAGGTGCGCGTCGATTCCATGCCTACCGTCGAGGAAGGCGTGGTGTTTCAGCTTCCCGCAGAGCTCCGCTAGTGCCGGTGCGTCCAGAAGCCGAGGATCCCAGCGCCGAATCCGACGAGGTCGCACTCTCCGGTGGGGACCCGCCCGACGATCCCGAAGCCGGGCCCGCCTTACCTTCGGCCGCACTCGCGTCGCGCGCGGCCCGCGCCGCGGCTCCGCCCCGGACCACCACCCGCCCTCAGACCGAGCGCGAGATCTGGGCTCTGGCATGGCCCGTCATCTTGTCGCAGGTCCTGGCGAGCATCGTCAGCCTCGTCGACATGGGCATGGTGGGTCGCCTCGGACGCGACGCCCAGGCGGCGGTGACCTACACGAGCCAGTTCCAGAACCTGGCGCAGTCCATTCTTTTCGCGGTGGGCACCGCCTGCATCGCGCTCATCGCCCGGGCGGTCGGGGCACGAGAGCCGCAGCGAGCCCGTACGGCCCTGGCCGGCTCCCTCCTGCTTTCGGCCGCGATCGCCGGCGGATTCACGGCCGTCGTGCTCGCGCTCCCCCGCCCCCTTCTCGTCCTGCTCGACGCCGCGCCCCACGTGGTTAGTACCGCGATCCCCTACTTTCGGTTGACGCTTGGCTCAACGCTCTTCCTCGCCGTATCGATCATCATCGAGAGCGCGTTCCGTGCGACGCGGCGCACGGAAATCGCTCTGCTGATCGCGCTGGTGGTGACCGTCGCGAAGATCATCCTCAACGTCTTTCTCATGTTCGGCACGTTCGGCTTCCCGCGACTCGAGCTCGTGGGTGCGGGTCTCGCGACCCTGATCTCACAGATTGTTGCTGTCGTGCTGTTCGCCGTGACTTCTCAGCGCTCTGGCGAAGGTGCCCCCTTGCGTCTTTCCACCGCCGATTTCGGGAGCGCGCGCGCCATGCTCGGCCCGATTACCCGGATTGCCCTCCCCGCGATCGGCGAACGCGTGATCTTGCAGATCGCCATCATGACCTACGTGACCGTCCTCGGGCACTACGGAACGGCAGACGTCGCCGCCTATGGAATCGGCACTCGCCTCATGTCCTTCTCGTGGATCCCCGGCACCGGCTTCTCGGTCGCCGCGGCGACGCTGGTCGGTCAAGCCCTTGGCGCTCGCCAACCCGAGGAGGCGGCGCGGGCAGGCTGGCGTGCGGCGCGCTTTGCGCTCATCGTGTCCATCATCCTCGGGCTCGCCTTTGGCCTTGCGCGCGAACCCATCGCACGACTCTTTACGAGCGACCAAGGTGTGGTCGAGGCGCTCGGGCCGTTCATGCTGCTGCTGGCTCTCGCGCAGCCACCCATGGGGGTCCACTTCACATTGGGCGGGGCACTCCGCGGCGCAGGGGATACCTGGACCGTGCTCGTCGCGGCGACGCTCGGCAACTGGGGCTTCCGGGTGCCGATCGCCCTCATCGCCTCGGCGGGGTTGCAGCTGGATGTGATCTGGGTCTGGGCGGCGCTGATCGCGGATCACTTTGCGCGCGCAGTGTGGCTCACGATTTCATTTCGCGGCGGCAAGTGGCAGAACCGCGGAGACTAGGCTGCCGCCCCGTGCGCTCGAGCCGTCGCGGATGGGCCAAAGGCTGCGCTAGCGCGGGGTGAGCCGGATCTCGAGGATGCCCCGCTGTGTGTAGCGCCCGGAAAGGCGTGAGAGCAGAAGCCCGGCGCGCAACTGCCAGCCGTACTTTTGGGTGAGCACCGAAAAAGCGTGCTCCATGTCCTGCGGGTTCTCGACGAGGCGCGCTTCTCCGTCCACCCAATCGCCGTGCACCTTGCCACGAAAATCGCACGCCGCAAGGCGCACTCGCTTCGTGGCGCGCACCCGCTTTACTTTCCCCGACGTCGTGTTGGTATACACGAAGAGGCGCGCGCCCTTCGGTCCCTTGCTCCGGTCTTCAGCGATCCAGACCGGTGTGCGTACCTCGCGGCCATCACGGCGAAACGTGGCGAGCGAGACATAGCGCTCTCGCGTGGCGTCAAGACTCACGCAGCTGCCTCGATCTCGAAGACGAGCCGCTTCTCCGCGTCCTCGGCCACGCCGACCCGGACCGTGCCGCCCCGCGTGAGCTTGCCGAACAGCAACTCCTCGGCGAGCCGGTCCTTGAGCTCGGTCTGGATCACGCGCCCGAGGGGCCGCGCGCCAAAGAGCGGGCTGTAACCCTTTTCCGCGAGAAAGGTGCGGGCGGCCGGTGCGAGCACGAGCTTGACTTTGCGGCCTTTCAGTTCGCGATCCACTTCGGCCACGAACTTGTCCACCACCCGACCCATCACCTCGGGCGCAAGCCGTTCGAAGGTCACGACTTCATCCAGCCGATTGCGGAACTCAGGGCTGAACACCCTCTCGACCGCCCGAGAGGCATCGCCTTTGGGCTCGCCCGAAAAGCCGATCGCGCGGTTCGTCATCTCCCGGGCCCCAAGGTTCGAAGTCATGATGAGCGTCACATGACGGAAGTTGGCCTCGCGGCCGGCGTTGTCGGTCAGGGTCGCGTGGTCCATCACCTGAAGCAGAATGTCAAACAGGTCGGGGTGCGCCTTTTCGATCTCGTCCAAGAGGACAACGGCATAGGGGTGCTTGCGCACCTTTTCCACGAGCTGGCCCCCCTGGTCATAGCCCACGTAGCCCGGCGGCGCGCCGATCAGCCGCGCCACGGCGTGTTTCTCCATGTACTCGCTCATGTCGAATCGCAGGAAGGGAACGGCGAGGCAGTGGGCGAGCTGCTTGGCGAGCTCCGTCTTCCCAACACCGGTGGGACCGGTAAAGAGGAAGGAGCCGATCGGCCGGTTCTCCCCGCCGAGCCCGGCGCGAGCCCGCCGCACCGCGCGCACCACCGTCCCGACGGCGGCGTCCTGGCCGAAGACCACCGAGCGCAGTTCAGATCCGAGGTCTTCAAGCCGCTTGCGATCCGAAACGGAGGCTTGGACGAGAGGAATGCGGGCCATCCGCGCCACGACGCCCTCGACCTCGTGGACCCCGACGGTCTTGCGCCGCTGCGCAGCCGGCCGCAGTCGCTCGGCCGCACCGGCCTCATCCATCACATCGATCGCTTTGTCCGGGAGGAAACGATCGTGGAGATGCTTCGCAGAGAGCTCGACTGCAGCCCGCAGTGCCGGCACTGTGTAGTGTACGCCGTGATGTTCCTCGTAGCGCGGTGCGAGTCCTTGCAGGATGCGGACAGCTTCTTCGATGGAGGGTTCGTGGATATCGATCCGCTGGAAGCGCCTGGAGAGGGCACGGTCCTTCTCGAAGTGTCGGTATTCTTGGTAGGTGGTCGAGCCCATGCAGCGAAGCTCGCCGGACTGAAGCAGCGGCTTTAACATATTGGATGCATCGACGGTGCCACCCTGCGCGGAACCCGCGCCAAGGATGGTGTGGATCTCGTCAATAAACAGGATCGGGCGAGGCCGGCGCCGGATGGCGGCCACGAGCGCCTTAAAGCGTGCCTCGAAGTCACCCCTGTACTTTGTCCCTGCGAGCAGCGCTCCGAGGTCGAGCGCGAAGATCTCGGCTCCTTTGAGATCTTCGGGCACATGACCGGAGTGGATCCGAAGGGCGAGACCCTCGGCGATCGCCGTCTTTCCTACACCCGTTTCGCCCACGAAGATGGGGTTGTTCTTGCGTCGGCGCGCGAGGATATGAACCGTGCGTTCGAGCTCCGCCTCACGGCCGACGAGAGGGTCGAGCTGCCCCTGTGCCGCGCGTTCGGTGAGGTTGCTTGCAAAGGCCACAAGGGGATCCGCGGGCAGATCCTCGTCGGGCTCACCCGCCCCAATCGCGCTTTCGCTTGCGGCTGAATCGCCGCCTGCAATGGCGTCGCCCCCCGGAACCTTTGCGATTCCGTGCGAGATGAATCTAAGCACGTCGAGCCGAGTCATTCCCTGTGCACGCAGGAGAGCCACCGCATGCGAATCCGGCTCTTGGAAGAGGGCCGCAAGCAGGTCACCCGCGTCGGCTTCTTCTTTTTCTGCATTCTCGACCTGTTGGAGTGCGTGCTGCACCACACGATGGAACGCGAGCGTCTGGCGCGTCTCGACCGGCGCGTCTCCCGCGACGGCTTCCAGATCGTTGGCGAAAAAGCGCTGGAGTTGAGCTTTCAGCGCTTCGACCTGCCCCCCACAGGCACGCACGATTTGCACGCCGCGGTCGTCATGGAGCAGCGCGTACAGGAGGTGTTCGATCGTGAGATAGGCGTGACGGCGAACCATCGCCTCCCGCACCGCTGCCTGGAGCGTCATCTGGAGGTCGCGTGAGATCCCGCTCACTCCGCCTCCACGCCTGCGCGCAGGGGATACCCGCGCTCCTCGGCTTGCTTGTGAACGAGGGCGACCTTCGTCTCCGCCACCTCGAGCACGTACACCCCCGCAATGCCCGCTCCGTTGCGATGAACGTGCAGCATGATCTGCGTGGCCTCCGCTGGCCCCTTGCCGAAGATCTGTTCGAGAATCGCCACCACAAACTCCATGGGCGTATAGTCATCGTTGTAAAGCACGACCTTAAAGCGCGGAGGAACAACCGCCTTGCGGCGCGTCTGCGTGGCAACGGCGCCCTTTCGCTCGCGCTCGATCCGAGGCCTGGTCGCTCCGCCGCCGGGTTGCTGCGGGCCGCTCGCCATGGGGTCAAGATAGAAGCTGGGGAGGCGCGGCGCCCGACCCCCTGTCAGAATCGCTCCTTGATGTCCGAGATCGAGCTCGCGGAGGGCGTCGGCGCCGTCGGTCGCGAAGAGTGGGATGGCCTGGTCGGAGACGGATCGCCGTTTCTCGAGTGGGACTTCCTGGTCTCGCTGGAGCAAGCGGGTTGCGTGGGTGCGGCTTCCGGTTGGGAGCCGCGGCCTCTCCTCGTGCGCGAGGGCGGGGCGCTGGTCGCGGCATGCCCGCTCTACGTAAAGGGGAACAGCGAGGGCGAGTTTGTCTTCGACTTCGCGTGGGCCGAGGCGGCGCACCGCGCGGGGCTGCGTTACTACCCGAAGCTGCTGGTCGGGGTGCCCTTCACGCCGGTGACCGGCGCACGTTTCCTCATGCGCCGCGGTGCCAACCGCGCCCGGTATTCGCAGCTCCTCGCGAGCGCGCTGCGCGAGCTCTGCGCGTCAAATGGGCTTTCGAGTGTGCATGTGAACTTCTGCCTCGAAGACGAGATGCGAAGCCTCGTCTCCCTGGGATTTCTTCCCCGGATCGGGTTTCAGTATCACTGGCGCAACGACGGCTACACCTCCTTCGACGACTTCACGGCTCGATTCCGGAGCAAGCGGCGCAATCAAATCGCGCGAGAGAGAAAGAGCCTTGCGAGCGAGGGCGTCACCCTCGAGGTCGCGATGGGTCACGAGATCCCGGAGGCGGTCTTCCCGGACCTCTTTCAGATCTATCGCTCCACGATCGACAAGAACCCCTGGGGCCGGCAGTACTTGAATGCACGCTTCTTCGAGCTTCTCGGCGATCGGTTCCGTCACCGCTTGTGCGTTGTGTTGGCACGCAGGGACGGCGCGCTCTTGGCGGGAACGGTGAATGTGCAGAAGGGGAATGCGCTGTATGGCCGCTACTGGGGCGCCCTATACGAGGTCCGCAACCTACACTACAACGTGTGTTACTACGCCGCTGTCGACCACTGCATCCGCAGCGGCCTTGAGCGATTTGAGCCCGGAGCCGGCGGTGACTACAAGCAAATGCGGGGCTTTGATGCCACCCCGACCTTCAGCGCCCACTTCGTTCTGGAGCCGCGGCTCGCCGCGGCGATCGAGCACTACCTGGAACGAGAGCGCGCGGAGGCAACAAGGGAGATCCACTGGCTGCGGGAGCACAGCGCGCTCAAGCCAAGGGGGGGCTAGAGTCGGGCTTTTCGGACTGGAGGGCAGATGGAGGCGGAACTGTGGAAGCGCTGTAGCAGCTGCAAATCCACGATCGGCTTCGGCGCTCGCTACTGGGTCTGCAACGTCTCGACTTGCAACCGCCCACGGACTGGGCTCGTGTTCTGCACCGTGTCGTGCTGGGAGGCGCACGTCCCGGTGATGCGTCATCGGGAGTCCTGGGCGCTCGAGAAGGCGGCACCCACTCGGGCGGAGTGGGCGCGCGCGGAGGCGGCCGCACCGGCGGCGGCTTCGACTCCTGCGCCCACGCCGACCGGTTCGCCGCCTTCCCCCCGATCTCCCGCGAGCTCCCGGTCTTTTCCCACCCTTCCTCCGCCTGCGCCGGCGCCGAGCCGCGAAACGCCGCGCGAGATCCTCATCGTGGCGTCTAAGCTCAAGAGCTATGTGCGTGCAGCCTCGGGTATGAATACCTCCGATGGCGTACTCGACGTGCTTTCCGACTCGGTTCGCGCACTGTGCGACGAGGCCATTCGCAGTGCGCAGCGCGACGGGCGCAAGACGGTGATGGACCGCGACTTTCCCCGCCGCCGATAGGCGAGCCGGAGCGGAGGGCCTTCGGCTAGCCTTCCGCCGAGCCCGCACGACGGTGGGCCAGCATCCGCTTCAGCACGACGTCGATTCCCGCCTGGGCAAGCCCAAGCCCACCGTCGACCAGGAGATTCTGTCCGGTCATGAAGCCGGAGAGGTCGCTGGCCAGAAAAAGGATGACACTGGCCACGTCCTCGGGAGTCCCCGTGCGCGCAAGTGGGGTTGCGGCAAGCACGGGGTCGAGGGCCTTCGGAATCCGAAAGAGAAGCTCAGAAAGGGGTGTTCGGATCATGCCCGGCGAGACGCAGTTGACCCGGACCGTCGGACCATATTCCTGCGCCGCCCCCATGGTGAGAGCGACTACGCCCGCCTTTGCCGCCGAGTAGGCGAGTTCCCCGCGCGTCGGTCGTGGACCGCTCCCCGACGCATTGCTCACGACCGACCCTCCGCCCCTTGCAAGCATGATGGGGATGGCAGCACGCATGCCGTGGTAGACACCCGTGAGGTTTACAGCAAGGACACGCTCCCAGGCCTCGGGTGGAGTCTCATGGAGAAGTCCGACATGGCTGCAGCCCGCATTGTTCACAAGGATGTCGAGGCCACCCATCCGCTCGGCGGCACTCCGCACCGCGCTCTCGAGCGCGCCGCCGTCCGCGACGTCGATGGCGTAGGCCAAGCCGCCGAGTTCTTTCGCAGTGCGTTCGGCGGCTTCGGCGTTGAGGTCGAAGATTGCAAGCCGCGCGCCTTCGGCGGAAAAGCGCCGGCACACCGCGAGACCGATCCCCGATGCGCCCCCGGTCACGATTGCACGCTTGCCATCGAGTAGCTGAGGCATGTCAGGGCCTCGCCTGCGCGGTGCTCCGCTCCTTCCGCATGTTCACGATCTCCCGAAAGTGGCAGCAGGTTCGGGCAGCCTATCACTTGGCACGAGTGCTTGGGCAGCCGGACATCGGCCCCCTTTCCTCGAGCCGGCGCCACGGCTCGGGAAACGGACCGCACCTTCCCGGCCTTGTCGACGGGAGTCGTCTCGCTCTACCGTGGCCGCGACATGGACAAGCACGCCCTTGTCGCTCAGCTCGTCGAGCGCTTGCGTGAGACCCTCCGAGTGGCCGAGCAGGCGCGCGACGCCGCTGAGGAAGAGGCCCGCGAAGGCGCGACACCTGCCGAAAAACGCGAGGACGCGCGCACAGCGCTCGAGTTCCAGAGTCTTGCCAAGGGACAGGCGCAGCGCGCGGCCCGAGCGCGCACGGAGCTCGCGACCCTCGACGGCTTCCATCCCCGCCCGCTGGAACGCGACGAGCCTGTCACCCTAGGCGCGGTGGTCGAGGTGGAGCACGCGAGCGGCGGCTTTACGATCTTGCTTGCGCCCGTCGGCGCTGGGGAGGAGCTCGCTGGCCCCGGCGGCGACGGATTTCTCTCGGTCGTGACGCCAGCTTCGCCCATCGGACGCGCCGTTCTCGGGAGGCGCATGGGAGAGAGCTTCGAGACACGGATCGGCGGTGAGTTGCGAGAGTGGACGATCACCCACGTCGAGTAGGGCAGCGCAAGCCCTCGAGAAAACGCGTCGCTAGGTCCCGGTGTGCACCCACAAGCGAGCCGGATCGACGAGTCGGGCACCGCGCAGGGGGCTTGCACCGGTTACGACCAGTGGCACACTCAACGGCGTCACCACGACGCTCACGGCATCGGGATTCGATGGCCGCAACGCGAGCGGCGCAGGCACACTCCAGCTCGTCACGGTGACGAACGCGAACCTCGGGTTTGCGGGCTCTATGCCATCGATCAGCGTGTTGCGGCTCACCTCCGTTCCCGAGCCGGGCACGCTCCTGCTGATGGGCACTGGCCTTGTGGGTCTTGTCCTTTCCGGCCGGCGGCGCGCCACGTAGCAGCAGCTCACAGAGGCGCGAGGGGGCGGCCGCCCTTCTGCGGCGTGCGTCGAGATCCAGAACCCGCACGGAGCCCAGCGCAAGGCCCGCGTGGGGCCACGCAGGCGCCCGACGTTTTGCTGTATGGCGGATGCGACAAACTCAGCCCAACGCCCCGAATCTTGGAAACCGAGCGGTCCCCCCGAAATCACGCCTGTGGAGCCGGAGCGACGCCTTTTTTCTCGGACCGCGTGAGATTGCCGCGAGACTGTGTGGACGAGGGAACGAAGGGGCCTACGATCCGCGCGTGGGGCAAAGGCCGGCGATCGGAGCCATCGGGATCGGGGGATAGGAGCCCAAGGGCATGTTTGAAGCTGCCGAGCTAGGTCACGCCGTCGACAAGCAGACCTATCACAAGCGGGTCCCAGCGCTCCGCGAGGCGCTGCTCGATGCCCAGTACGACCTCGGTCAGAGCCGGCGCTTTTCCGTGCTCTTTCTCTTCGTCGGAGTAAAAGCGTCGGGAAAGACCGAGACGATTCAGCGGCTCCTTGAATGGATGGATCCGCGCTTCATCGATACCCATGCGCGCGAAGAGCCGACGCAAGAGGAGCAGGAGCGTCCCCCGATGTGGCGATACTGGCGCGCACTCCCTCCAAAGGGCCGCATCGGCATCTTTCTTGGACACTGGTACACAGATCCACTTTGGGCTCGCGTCACAGGCCAGCTCGAGGATGCCGCCTTCGAAAAGCGAATCGCTGAAATCAACCGCTTCGAGCGGATGCTGAGCGATGAGGGCGTCATCATTGTCAAGTTCTACCTGCACGTCACGAAGAAGCAACAGCGCAAGCAGCTCGAGCAGCTCGCCGCCGACCCCCGCACGGCATGGCGGGTCACCAAGGAGGATTGGGACACCCTTTCGCTCTATGACCAGGCGGAAGAGGTGGGCGAGCATCTGGCACGCGTCACCAGCGCACCCCATGCGCCGTGGCTGGTGATCGAAGGTGCCAACGCGCGCTACCGAGATCTCGCGGTCGGTCAAACCGTGTTGGCCGTCCTGCGGCGAGCGCTCGAGAAGCGCGCCCGGCGACCCGGCGCGCAGCCGCCACGCACGGGACTCCCGCGCCTCGATGAACGCACCGTCCTCTCGGAGCTCGATCTCTCCCAGAAGCTCAGCGACTCGGTGTACACGCGGGAGGTCGAGAGGTGGCAGGGCCGGCTCGCCCTTCTTTCTCGGGAAAAGAGGTTCCGCAAACGCTCGCTCGTGGCGGTCTTCGAGGGCAACGACGCTGCTGGAAAGGGCGGCACCATTCGCCGCGTGGCTCGCGCCCTTGACCCGCGCATCTACAACATCATCCCGATCGCCGCGCCAAGCGACGAGGAAAGAGTTCACCCGTACCTCTGGCGCTTCTGGCGTCATCTCCCCCGATTGGGACACTTTACGGTCTTCGATCGTTCGTGGTACGGCAGGGTCCTCGTGGAACGCGTCGAGGGCCTGTGTCCTGAGGCGGACTGGTGGCGTGCCTACAGCGAAATCAATGACTTCGAAGCCGAACTCGTCGACCACGGCGTTGTCGTCACGAAGTTCTGGCTGGCGACTAGTCGTGCGGAGCAGCTCCGGCGCTTTCGGGAACGAGAGCGCACACCGTACAAGCGATTCAAGATCACCCCCGAAGACTGGCGCAACCGCAAGAAGTGGGACGCTTATGCCGAGGCGGTGTGCGCGATGGTGGAGCGAACGAGCACGGAGACCGCCCGCTGGACGCTAGTGGAGGCGGAGGACAAGTACTTCGCCCGAGTGAAGGTCCTGCGGACGCTCTGTCAGCAGCTCGAGGAGATTCTCTAAGGCTCACCGCAGATCGGTGTCGCTGGGTTCGTCGGAAGCGGCGTCCGGGCTCGGCGCGAAGCGATGCCCGCGCCTCAAGCGACAGCGCGGTTGGGAGCAAAGAAGCCCGGCGCCCTGACGATACGACTGTTGCAAGAGACAGACGCCGAGTCGATGGCTCGCCTCCGCCGGCATGCCTACGTTCGCCTTCGCAGGTTCTCCCGATTCCGATCCCACGCTGCGGCCCGAAGCCGTGCGGCAAAAGCTCGCGGCTTATGCACTCGGCCGCGACTCGATCGTAGTGGGAGCGCTCGCGGACGAACTCGTCGGCATGGTCGGCTTGGTGCGTGAAGAGCCGGCCAAGTTTCACCACAAGGCCCGCCTCTGGGGCTTCTACGTCGAACCCGAGTTCCGTGGCCGAGGCATCGGCCATCGTCTGCTAGGCGAAGCGGCGCGAGCCGCTCGACGGATGAACGGGGTCGAGCAGCTCACACTTTGCGTCTCCGTTCTCAGCGAGGACGCCATTCACCTCTACGGACGAGTCGGATTTCGGATTTTTGGCCGCGAGCCCTAAGGCCCTGAAGGCCGAGACCCAGTACGTCGACGAGCTGCACATGATCGCTTTCCTGAACACCGCGGCGATCTAAAGCAAGGCCCTGGCTTCGAGTCCAGGTCATCGGAGCCAGCCCGGCAGACAACCGGCACGGCGACACTCGTCCTCGATGCCATCCTCGGCGTACGCCTTGGCTCGCTCGTACTCCTGCTGCGCCGCCACTACCGGCGCTTCATCGCAGGCAGTCTCGCCGGGGATGTGAGCTTGGTACGAGGAGCCGAAGTTCTCTCGGTGCCGACACGAGCGATAGTCCCGTTCCGCCTGCTGGAGGGCGTGGGCGGCCCGTTCCTCCTCCTGGCGGGCCTGCCGGAGCCTCTGGCGCCAGCGCGTCGCCTCTGCCCTGTCGGGGTCGGCTTCGCCTGAGCGCCTGGCGGGGATACTGCGACGGGCGGTAGGCGGCGAGACCGGGTCTCGGCTCGTCTCCCCTCTCTGGGGCGTCTCGGGATCGCGCCGGAGGATCTCAGAACCCGGCGGGACGAGCTTCGGGTTGTCGGTAATGCCCAAGCCCCCATCGGGGGTGCGGTAGGTGAGGAGCTCCCCAGCGAGCGCCGGCTGAGCCATGAGAGCGGCCCACAAGAGTCCGATCCACAGAGCGCGCACCGCACCCCCAGACTCCCCGTATCGGAAAAAGAGGGCTGGAACCGAATCCCCGGGGACTGGCTGCAACCCAGCACGGCCGCTGCGGTTGAGATCAGGGCCTTTGTGATTTACTGTTTTCACCGAATTGCGCTCTAATGCTCATCACTTAGAGGTGGTCTAATGCGAAGCGTCATTGGTCTGCTGTTCTCCCTCCTTCTGGCGAGCGCCGCGAGTGCGATGGGCAATTTCTCGGGTACGCCGGATCCGCAGGGCGGCGGTGCGCCGCCGAGTATCCCTGAACCCGCAGCGGCTGCAGTGTTCGGTGTGGGCGCTGTGGTGGTCGGATACGCGCTTCATCGGCGACAAGCGAAGTAGGCTCCGGCACTGAGCGCCGTTCCCGCTCCCCTGCCTTGCTGAAACTTGTCTAAAGTTCTCGATCGATTGGCGTAGCGGCGGCGTCCTTGAACTCCGCCTGAAGAGGACATTGCCGAGCCTTTTTGACGCCTTCGCGCGCCAATAGAACTCTTCGACCCAACTCGCCTCTTCCGACCCTGGGCTACGCGCTCTCCGGCTCGTGGAGCGCGATCTGCGCGGCCCGCGTGGTCCAGCGCTCACGCCATCGATGCGCAAGGACGAGGAGGGGCGGTTGAAGCACGCGCGTCAGACCTGCGAGGACGAAAGAACCTCCAATCACGACGACCGCGAGCGGTTTCTGGGTCTGCGCGCCGATCCCGTGGGACACGGCCGCAGGAAAGAGACCCAGCATGGCCACGAGTGTCGTCATGAGGACCGGGCGGAAGCGCTGCTCAGCGGCAATCTTGGCGCCTTCCTCGACAGAGCGACCCTCCGACCACTGGGTCTGTGCATAGGTCACCATGAGGATCGCGTCCTGAATCGCGATGCCAAAGATGGAGACGAACCCCATCGCTGCCGACACTGAGAAGTTAATCCCGGTCAGGAGCAGGGCGAGAAGACCTCCCGCACACGCCACTGGGATATTCAGAAGCACGACAGCCGTAAAGAGCCAGTCCTTCACTGCGCTGTAGACGAGAAACGCGATCAGGCCGATGGTAATGGGAATGATGACGAGCAAGCGGCCCTCGGCCTCGTGGAGCTCGTTGATCTCCCCCGCCCAGTCGAGTCGAGTCCCGTAGGGGATCTTCACCTTCGATGCGATCGCGGCGGAAGCCTCCCCGATCGCGCTCGCTAGGTCGCGCCCCCGCACCGAGAATTTCACGGGTGCGTAGCGGCGGCCGTCTTCGCGGTAGATCACCGAGGGACCATCCACGAGCTCGATCTTTGCAATCTGACCCAATGGAATTTGCGAGCCGTCGGGTGTTGACACCGTGATTTGGCGGATGGTGTCAACTGTGCGCCGGTAAGGCTCAAGCCAGCGGACCACCACGTCGAACCGCTTCTCGCCCTCGAACACCTGCGTCACCGCTTGGCCGCCGATCGCTGCCTGAATCACGGTCTCGATGTCACCTGTGTTAAGGCCGTAGCGGGCGGCCTGGGGGCGGTCCACTGCGATCGTGATGTTGGGTTGTCCCAGCGAGGAGAAGAGGCCGACGTCCTTGATGCCACGAACGTCGGACAGGACGTCGGACACGGAATCTGCGATTTCGTGGTTCGTGCGAAGGTCCGGCCCGACGATCTTCACGCTGTTCTCGCCCTTCACCCCGGACACCGCCTCTTCGACGTTGTCCGAGATCATCTGCGAGAAGCCGAACACGACGCCCGGGAAGGCCAGACTGAGTTCCTGCGAGAGTTGATCGGTCAGCTTCTCCTTGGTGAGGCCCGCCGGCCACTTGTCGAAGGGTTTAAGCGGCGCAAAGAGCTCGATGTTGTCGAAGCCCGACACATCGGTTCCATCATCCGGACGCCCCAGCTGTGACACCACGGTCTCGACCTCGGGGTGCTGCCGGATGATCTGTCGAATCCGACCCACGTACTGCGCTGACTGCTCGAGCGAAACCGACTTCGGAAAGGTGGCGCGAATCCAGAAGTTCCCTTCTTCAAGCTTCGGCATGAACTCGCGTCCAAGCAACGAGAAGAAGACGACGCAAAGGACAAGGGGACCCAGAGTGAAGAAAACCGCACCCTTCGGGTGCCGAAGCGCGAGGTCGAACATGGGGTCGTAGATGCGATGGAGTCCGCGCATCAGCGCATTCTCCGATTCCTGTGCATCCACGGGTACGAACCGCACCGCGAGAACCGGCGTCAGCATGAGGGCGAGCACGGCGGCTCCGCCGATGGCGAAGGCATAGGTGTGCGCCATGGGAGCGAAGATGACGCCGGAGACGCCCGTCATGGTAAAGAGCGGGAGGAACGTCACGAAGATGATGAGCCTCGAGAAGCCCAGGGGCCTGCCGACTTCTCCCACCGCGGAGAGGACCCGTTCCTTCATCGAGCCCGTGCCATGGGAGCCGAGGTGTCGGAAGATGTTTTCGACGACGATCACCGTCGAGTCGACGATGATCCCGAAGTCGACCGCGCCGAGAGAGATCAGGTTCGCCGGTGTCCCGGTCGCCACCATCCCGCAGAAGGCCACGAGCAGCGACAGCGGGATGTTCACGGCCGCGATGAGCGCACCCCGTGTATTGCCCAGGAAGAATACGAGAACGATCGACACCAACAGCATGCCGAGGAGGAGGTTCTCCATGACGGTGTGGGTCGTGAGCCGTACAAGCTCGCCGCGGTCGTAGTAAGGCTCGATATCCATCCCTGGGGGCAGCAAGTGATTTTCTCGGATGTAGTTGACGCGTTGATGGATCCCCTCGAGCGTGGGGCCGGTCTCACCGCCGTAGCGCATTAAGACGATGCCTTGAACAACATCGGGCTCATCGTCATGGCCGACGATTCCGAGGCGCGGCCGCGCCCCTTCGACAACGTTCGCCACATCGCGGATCCGAACCGGAACTCCCTTTTGCGTCTGCACCACGGTCTGCTCGATGTCGTGGATCGATCGGAACAGGCCGAGGCCGCGCACGTCATAGGACTGCTCCCCGAGAGTGACCCGCTGGCCCCCAACGTTCTGATTTGCATTGGGGAGAGCGGTCGTCACCTGTCCGAGAGTGATTCCCTGCCCCCGCAACCGGTAGGGATCGACGTCGACGTGATACTCTTTGCTCTCACCGCCATAGCTCGTGACGTCGATAACGCCAGGCACTCGGCGAAACTCGCGCTCCAGGATCCAGTCCTGAGCGGTTTTAAGGTCTCGGATGGTGTAGCCCTTGCCGCGGACGATATATCGGAAGACCTCCCCGATGGCGTTCCAGGGTGAGATCTGTGCCTGAAGTCCGTTCGGCAGCGTCACGAACTGGAGGCGGTTGATCACCTCCTGACGCGCGTCCTTGTAGTCCGTTTCCCACCCGAAGTAGCATTTCACGTCCGAGAGACCGAACAGAGACTGTGAACGGATGTGCTCGAGGCCGGGCATTCCGGCGAGGGTGACCTCGAGCGGGATCGTGATCTGGCGCTCGACCTCTTCTGCACTCCAGCCCTCGGGCTGCGTGATGAGCTCGACGAGCGGCGGCACCGGGTTCGGATACGCCTCGATGTCAAGCCGCTCGTAAGAGAGGAGCCCTGCAAAGATGAGTGCGAGTACGACGATCACCACCGCGGACGGTGAGTTGAGCGCAGTCGTGACGAGGCGGCGAATCACCGGTCAGAGCATTCCTAGGACAAGGATGGCCCCCGAGGTCACGACCTCATCGCCTTCCTGGAGTCCGTGGACGATCTCCAGCGAGCCGTCACTCCCTTCGTCGTCGACCTGCACCGGACGACGCTCGAGCTTGAGCGATCCATCCGGCGTTGCACCGGTGTGGACCAGAACCACGGTCTGGTCGCCCTGGCGCAAGACTGCAGCGCGCGGCACGGCCAGCGCCCTGTGACCCGGCACTGTCAGCGCGACGGACGCATACATCTCAGGTCGTAGCGCGCGGTCTTGATTGTCGATCACCACGCGAACCTTGGTGGTGCGCGATGCGGGGTCGATCGCCCCCGAGATCCAGTCCACCTTCCCTGTGAAGGTGCGATCCGGGAAGCTTACGACGCTCACCGTCGCAGGGGCACCAACTTGGATGCGGGCGAGATCCATCTCGAAGACGTCGGCCAAGACCCAGACCTGGTCGAGCTCGCCGATTGTATAGAGCTCAGGGGCAGAGCCGCCGCTGTACTGACCCTGGACCTCGAAACCGGGGCTTACGCTGCGTGCAATCACTTCTCCATTGATCGGAGCGGGCAGGACGTACTCCTGCGTCACCTGATTGTCGGACCCCTTGTGGAGCAGGTGGGCCTTCTGCTCCGCTCGTTCGAGCTCGGCCTTTGCCTTTAGGTACGCGCTCTGGGCAGTCTCGAAGTCCCGCTGTGAGCCCGCGTGCGCCTCATAGAGCTCGCCTTGGCGTTCGAATTCCTTCTTGGATTGCACGAGATCGGCTTGGGCTTTGAGGAGGTCGGAGAAAGCGTTCCCAAGGTCCGGCGACGCGATGACCGCCAGAGGATCACCCTTTGTGACGTGCTGCCCAAGCTCGGCCGTGAAGCGAATCACACGCCCTGTGACCGGCGAGAAGACGTGCGCCACTTTTCGATCGTCGAAGGTCACTCGCCCCGCTGCTGCGATCGTCTTCCCGAGCTCCTCGTAACCGACCGGCGCGAAGGTGATCCCTGCCTCCTTCGCCTGCTGCGCCGGGAGCCACGCTTCGCCCGCGGGCGGAGTGGCGGGGGCGCTGGCTTTGGCGCTGGAGTGACACGCGCCGGTCACAAGGGCGAGAAGGACGACCGAGAGCAGGGAGAGGAGGGTTCTCATGGTCGCAACTCCGTTCCGGTCGCCTGCTCCACCTGGAATACCGCTGTCCAGTAGTCGGCGAGGTTCTGGCGGTACTCGACGTTGGTTGCAATGAAGGTGCGCTCGGCATCGAGGAGTTCGAGCAGGGACGCGGCACCCTTCTTGTACTGAAACTCGACGAGGTCGCGCGCGCGCCGCGCGCGATCGAGCAGCCGCCCCTCCATCCGCTCCACCCGAGAGCGCGTGGCCTGGAAGGTGGCAAACGCCGTCGCGACATCGGAGCCGACTTGAGCCTCGATCTTGTCTCGGCGCACGCTCTGGGTCCGCAGATCGGCCTCGGCCTTCGCAATCTCGCCCTGGTATTGATAGAGCAGCGGAAGCGTGAACGAGAGGCTGAAGACCACGGCAGGAGGCGAGACGGAGGCCTGGCCGTAGCCGATCTGAGAGTAGCCTGCGCCGACGGAAATGTCGGGAATGCGCTGTCGTTTGGCGAGGTCAAGGCTCGCCGCGGAGCTTTCCACCTGGGCCGCCTGGGCCGCGAGGTCAGGCCGGTGCTGGATTGCCAAGGCGAGGAGCGACTCGGCAGTCGCCTCCCGGAGCGGCTCGGGCACCTCGTAGCGAAGTGCACTGGTGTCGAGGTCGAACTCTTCAATCGGCGAACGCACGCCAATCAGGAAGACAAGATTCGCTTTGGCCTGGGCAAGGGCTTGCTCCGAGGCATTCACTGCCTGCTGCGCCTCGAGCATGTCCGTCTCGGCGCGTGCGACGTCCGCCTCGGAGACTGCGCCCGCTTTGTAGCGCAGGTCGATCAGCTGAAAGGTCTGTGCGGTCTTGCCCGCCGTCTCGCGCGCGAAGTCGAGCGCCAGCGCCGAAACCGCACCCTGCGCGAACTGTTGCTTCAGCTGAAATGCGAGCGTGCGTTCGGCGTCGCTCCGCGACAGTCGCGCCGCCTCGAGCGCAGCTTTCGCGGCCCGCACCCGCAGACGCCGTTTGCCGATCACCTGATCGAACAGGAGTCCTTGGTCTGAGATGGACCCTGCGACGGACACGTCCGAGCAGCCCGGCCGGTCGCACAGGTTCGGGTTGTAGGTGAAGACCGGGCCCGCGCCGCCCGAGATCGCAGGATTTTGATACGACCGTGCGATGGCCAGGTCTCCGTGCGCGCTCGCCACAGCGGCATCCGCGATCAGGAGATCAAAGCCGCGCTCGCGGAAGATCCGCACCGCGTCGCCGAGCGTTAGGGGATTCGGAAGCGCCACTTCGCTTTCCGCGCTTGGGGATCCCGAAGGCGGTGAAAGAGGGGGCGGGTCTGCCCGGCCGGGTCGTCCACCAAGCGTCGTCGTCAAAAGGCACAAGAGCACAATCTGGCGAATGATTCGCTGCATTTCCCATCCAAAAAATGCAAGAGGAGCCACCCGAGCAGGTCGGTCGGCTCGCAGGATCGATCTCGCTTAAAGACGCCTAGAGGATCGCTCAAGTCCCGTAAAGACGTCACAAAGAACAGCGCCTTGCGCATAAAGAACTTACAAAGACGCCCCCTCGGGTCCGCAATTGGGTTTCCCTGTGAGGATGGCGGTTTCCTCTTTTCGGTCGGAGCCGGCCGGCGCGGCTTTCCCAAGAGCGGGTGGCAGAAGGTCTACATGAGTCTACCGACGGCAAAAGCGAACCGTCCATTGACACCAGACTGCGTCGGAACGAGATCGCTTCGGCCCAAAAACCGGCGCGGCCTCCCCTGCTCCCTCGCATGCCCGAGGCGTAGCAGCCGATGCCTTCGGGGCCACCCGGCAAGATGTGGCGACCGAATTGAGCGCGCGGCGAGGAGCCTCGCGAAGCGGACGCAAGGCATCCCTCCGGGTGCCCCGAGCCCCCACCCGGTCCGGAGAGCGTGGGTTTGAACAGGGCCTCCCAGCCTCTTCAACAGCCGGACTTCTTCAGGGGCCGGACTCTCCCAGGCAATCGGACCTGCTGCGGGGTTAAGCACCCAAGGGCCGGCTTCTCGGAGGAATTCGCTTCGAAGGGCGCTCGAAATGCGCGCACCGTTCCAATCGCGTAGAGCGCAGCTCTGGCTCAAGCGTTGGCCTCGGGCTTCCGATTTCGGGGCGATGGCCTTAGGTCTAGATACCGCCTCCCGGCGCCTGGTAGCGCTCCTTTGCCTCGCCCTTGGCGCAGCGACTTGCCTTGGCGTAGCTGGACCGGCCTTTGGCGCGGTCGCCGTGGGTAGCTACTGCGTCGTGGGAACGGGCCCCACGGCCGGTGCTGCAACGGACGGCTGGGTCGCCGTCCTAACACCTGCGGGGGCAGTCACCCTCCTTGTCAACGGAGCTCCGTTTGTAAATCCGAACGACTGCGCAATCGACGCGAATGGCGACATCGTGGTCGTGGACAAGGGGATCGCGGGCGCCGCTTTCGACGGCGCCGTCTACCGGGTGAGCACGGTCGGGCCGACGGTCACAACGGTCGTCTCCCCCGTCGGCTCCCCCATGCAAAATCCAAGTGGGCTCGCGGTCGGGAGCGACGGGAACTACTACGTGGCGGATACTGGCGCGGTCTTCGGCCAAGCCAGCGCGGATGGCGCAATCTTCAAAGTCACTCCGGCAGGTGTTGTGACGACCCTCGCCAAGGGTGCGCCGCTTGACGATCCCAGCGACGTCGACATCGACCCCCGGCCGTTCGCCGCTCCGAGCGCCGGCGCGAATCTCATCATTACGGATGCAGAGGGAGGCGTCGCAAACAGGTCTGCCCTCCGCCGTGTACCAACGGCTGGAGGGGCGGTCCAGACGATCGCGAACGGCATCGGCAGCAACTTCAACAAACTCGAAGTCGGGCCTTTCGGGAACTACTTCATCGTGAACGCGGGCGCGAACTCGGTCCTGCGCTATGACCGGGGCACTGGCGCGCGGACCACGATTCAGACCGGAGCGCCTCTTGTGACAGCGCTCGGCATTACGGTCGACTACCTGACGGCCGATCTCGTGATCGCCGACTCCGGAGCCGGCGTCGTGAACGTCCCCCCGAATGCTCCGCTCGCCGCCCCGGCGGTCGTTGCCGCGGTGGGTGCATTCCCGGCGAACCTCTCCGGCATCGGTTTTTCGCCTCCGCTCGCGAGCACCAACCCGAGCACGAACTGGGGGGTTCCGACGCGGCGGGCACCGATCCCCGGTGGAACTCCCGAGATTACCGGCACCACGGTGACCTCAGTTAATGGGGATATGGAGCATGAGGCGGACTTCTTCATCGAAGTCACAAGCACGGCGAATCCGCTCATGGTGCGCATCTTCGATGCAGACACGAGCAACGGCTATGACTTCAACTTCGGCGGCGCCTTCGATACGTCGGTCACCTACACCCTGTTTGATCCAGCGGGGGCTACGGTTAGCTCTGTCGTTGTAGGCGCAGGGGCGCGCACGGATCTCGACCAGCGGATCGCCACACTGAACTCCGGGAACACGCTGACAATCCGTGGCGGCGGCATCAACCTCGTCGCCGGACGCACGGGGCTCTACCGCTTGCAGGTCCTCGCGACGAACGGATCCGACGTAAACGCATTTGGCGTCTGGATTGACGGTTTTCATACGTACACCTTCAATACGATCTTTGGTCCCCTCACCACAGACGGTGGACCCCCAACTGTCACGAACCTGGATCCCTCCCGCGTTTACCCGTACTTTGATCGCGGCTGTGAGTACACTTCGTCCGCGTTTGACGACGATACGGCGTCCTGGCCCGGAATCTCCGGGACCATCACCACGCGCCTTGGCCAAGCCATCGCCCTGACCCTTTCGCCCAACAATGAACACCTCGAGACACTCATCGCCCCGACGCCAGGTGGCAGTGCTCTCTCCAACATTGAGACCGACTACGGCATCCATACGCTTTCGTCGACCCTCTCGCCGGTGGGAAACGAGAACAATCTTGTGACCTGGCGCGCGGCAGACTTTCAGGGCTGGGTGGATGGGGGCACGACGGCTCCTCCGATCCCCGTTCCGCCCGGGAACCCGGCCGCAAATCCGACACCCACGTTGCGAACCAGTCCCGGTCCAGCGTTCCCCCAAACCCCCTTTGGTGCAGCGACCAACACCTTTATCCGTCACTATCTTCCTCGCTACGATGAAACGCCGACCACGGCGGCAGCCCCGTATGCACCGTACGCCATGCAATCGGCAACACCGCTGGCTGGCGATCCGCCGGTCGTGGGAGTACCGGCCTATTACGCAGTATTGGTGACCGTCGTAAACCCGGACCCCGTGAATGCGATGACCAATGTCGCCCTCACCGCGCCCGTCCCCGCGCCGGCTCAGTACGTGACGGCGGGCACCAACGTGAACGGTCCCGCAAGAGCCACCGGCGGCGGCGTGGTGGGAACGTGCGGGGCGCCGTGCTCGGGAAATATCACGTCGACCTGGGCCAGCATCCCCGCAAACTCCGCGGTCACGCTTTCCTATGCCGTAAAGGTCACCGCTGCCGCGGTCGGGCAGCGTCTCTATCTGACTGGTGGCCCGGCCGTCCGGGGGGGAGGGAAGAACCCGGCGGCGAACGCTGCGCCGACGCCCGGCACGACGGCGACGTTTACGCCGGCGTGGTCCAGCGCGACTTTCACGCGCGCGGAAAGCCTTGGCCCCCTTTGCGACCTCTCGAGCTTGCAGGGCGCGGTGAGCCCGGTTGCCGTCTCGCTTTCGCGCTTTGAGGCGGTGGCGGGCGATGCCGAGGCGGCCGTGGTATGGGACACGGCCTCCGAGTTCGACAATCTCGGGTTTGAGGTCTGGCGCCGTCTTGCGGGCGAAAGTGACTTCCGGCGCGTCAGTCCCGGCATCATTCTCGGTCACGGAACGACAGATCTCGCAGCACATTACGCCTTCAAAGACGCACCGCTTACAAACGGCATCAAGGCGGAATATCTGCTGGAGGACATTGAGCTCGACGGGCGCACCATGTGGCACGGGCCGGTCGATGCAACGCCCGAGGCCAGCCTGCCCTCGCTGCCCCTCGACCCCGCGGAGTTCGCTCCGATCCTCGCAGTGTCGCCTGCATCGGAAACGCCGCTCGCGGTGGCGGGTACTGGGGTGGGAACCGCGGGGGGAAGCGCTGGAAGCACAGCGACCGCCCCTTCGTCGGTCAGCGCAAACGGCGCATTGGCCGCTCCGCCACTCGACTATGGCAGCTTCCAAGTGGTCGAGAGCGATGGGGGCGGCGTTCTCCTCGATATCCGGCTCCCTCCAGTGACGCTCGGCAGCGTCATGGTGGGCGGCAAGGACTATACGCAGGTCCTCGCCTCTGGATTTGACGCGACGTTGGCGCCAGGATTCCCCCAGCTTCCCTCACGCACGTTCTGGGTGGAGGTGCCCGACCGGACTCGCTTCGAAGCCCACGTGCTCGAGCGGGACGGCGGCACGCAAACCCTTTCGGCGCCCGTCGTCCCGGTGGCCGGCACAGCCATCTCGGGGAGCACCGTCACGCCGAGTCGCCCGACGCCGAACCCGGCCGCGTATGCGAGCCGCTCGCCCTACCCCGCAGCAGCGGTCGAAGTCGCGGGCAGCGTCGCCACGGAGTCTGGCGGGCGCCTTCTCGCGGTCCGCGTGAACCCCGCCCGCTTCACTGCTTCTACCGAAAGCCTCGACGTGGACAGTCACCTGCGTGTCCGCGTCGACGCCCTCGGGCCAGAGCCGCTCGCGGCGGCCGGCGCTGCGCCGAGCGCCGTGGCCGCAAACATCGAGGCTCTCGCAGCTTCGCCGGGGATCAAGATCGGCGTGCGCGGCGTAGGCCTCGTGCGCGTCGACGAGGCTTCGCTCATCGCCGCCGGACTCGACCCGGCTTCCGACCCCCGCGAGCTCCACCTCTATCACGACGGAATCGAGGTTGCGATCGAAGTCGACGGAGAAGCGACGGGAAGGCTTGATCCCTCCGGGGCTCTCTTCTTCCATTCGGAGGGACTCGATACACGGTACAGCGATGAGGCCGTGTATTTCCTACTGCCCGCCAACACGCTCGGGCGGAGGACAGCGCATCTGGCGGAACTGCCGTCGGCGGGGCCGGAGGTGCTCGATATCCCCGCCCATGCCCACGATGCGGTGAAGTCGACCTACCTCCCCGGTGTCACGACCAACGGTGGCGATCACTTCGTCGGCCCCTACGTCTTCGACCAGCCCGTGACCCGGAGTGTCCCGACTCCAGGTGCAACTGCGGCCGCTGCGAGTCTGCGCGTACGCTTGCGTGGGGGCACGACCTATCCGGACATCTTGCTCGATCATCATTTCGGTGTCCGCGTCGGCGGAGTGGACGTGCTCGACGTTCGCTTCGACGGCACCGACGAGTTCGATGAAACGGTCGTGCTCCCTGCCGGTCTCGTGGTCGACGGTCAGACCCAGGTCGAGATTGTGCCTCGCTTCGACTCCGGCGCTCCTTTCGATCTCATCTACCTCGATGCGCTCGATATTGACTATCGCCGCGACACTCAGCTGCGAACGGCCGACCTGGGACGACTTGAGATCCCATTGGATACGACCGGCGTGGTTGCGCTCGGTGGGCTTGTCTCCCCCGACGTTCGGGTATGGGATGTGAGCGACCCCACAACGCCTGCCGCGATTGTGGGGGTCTGGGTGGGCTCGGACAGCTTTACGTTCGAAGGAACCCCCGGGCACCGCTATGAAGCCGCCACCTCAACGGGCCTGCTCTTAGCCTCGAGCCTTCGGCACAACGTCCCCTCCTCCTGGCTCGCAGGCGGAGCGGCCGATTGGCTGGCCATCGCGCCCGCAAGTCTTATTCCGCAGCTAAAGCCGCTCGCGGCTCGCCGCGAGGCGCAGGGGCTGCGCACTGCGATCGTCGATGTCGAAGACGTGTACGACGAGATCACCGGCGGCGAGTTCACCCCTGTTGCGATTCGGGACTTTGTGCGGCGAATCGCAAAATCCTGGCGTCCGGCTCCCCGCTACCTGCTGCTCGTCGGCAGCGCGACCTACGATTACCGAAACTACCTGCAGGGGACGGGCATAAACCTTGTCCCGACGATGCTCGTAGACACGACCTTCGTGGAAGCCGCAGATGATGCCTACTTTGGCACGCTCGACGACGCCCACCTCGCGCCCGATCTCTTTGTGGGCCGCATCCCGGCGAGAACCCCGTCGGAGCTCGAAGCGATTGTCGACAAGCTCTTGAAATACGAGCTTGACGCGAGCGGAAGGGCAGCTCTTGACGAGCCCTGGCGCTCAAGGGCACTCCTTGTCGCGGACAACGGTCCGGGGTCGGGGAATCCCGCGGAAGCAGCGGAGTTCGAAGGGGCGCTTACCCGCGTCGCGGGCGAGCTCCCTCCCGACATTGCATCAACCTCGGTCGTCTTGAGCGAGCTCCCCGACGCAAACCGCGGCCCTCTCGCCAATGCCGCGATCGAGAGTGCCTTGACCGGAGGTGTGGGGCTTGCGATTTACGCCGGTCACGGCGGGGCGCAGCTGTGGTCGGACAAACTGATCTTTGGTCCAGCGGACGTCTCGGCGGTGCCCGATGGATCGACGCTTCCGGTCTTCCTCGTGCTGGGTTGCCTCAATGCCTTCTTCGACGCTCCGAACGAGGATTCCTTGGGTCAGATCGCTCTTTCCGCGTCAGACCGCGGTGCGGTCGCGTTCGTCGCGTCCACGACCGTCACGGCGTTTGCGGGCGACGATGTCTTCGCGCGGAATCTCGCGGAGCGCATCTTTGGAGCCAACGTCCGAAGGCTCGGCGAGGCGGTCACCCAGGCGAAGCAGGCCATGGCCACGAGCCCCGGGGCCGAGGATGTCCTTCGCACGTTCGTCCTCCTTGGAGATCCGGCAACCCGGCTCGGCATCCCCAAATTCCCCATCGCGAACCCCGGTCCAAGCCAAAAGGCGAACGCCTGGACTCCTGTCGTGCTCGACGGCAGCCAAAGCTCAGCGCCGAGTGGCGGAGGCCTTACCTACGCCTGGCAGATTGTGACCGAGCCCACGGCGGGCAACGGCGTCCTGGTCCATGAAGAGACCGCGCATCCGACATTCCTGACCGGTACGCCAGGGACCTACACTCTGGAGCTCACGGTGAGCGACGGACATCGTCGAAGCGCCCCTGCCACGGTCGCCGTCGATATAAGCCCAGGAGTGTCGCCGTTTGGCTGCGCCAAGAGTCCAAGCGGCCCAGGCACGCAGTTTACGAGCGTCGATGCGCTCTACCTCCTTCTGCCTCTGCTTGCTGCCCGGACCGTGCGGCGCACGCGAAGGGGCTTCGTAGCTCGCGCACGACGCTCTCCTTCGCTCTGACGGCACGTGACACGCCAGACCGTGTGAATGCACCCCAGGAGATTCTCAAGAACCGGGGCCCGTCCGGATCTGCAGGGCGAGCGGCAGGCAGCATTCGTGTGCGCGGGGCGGTTTGTCGCACACCCGTGCGCTGAGCGATCGACCTCGAGCCTGGAGGATTAGTCTCATGAATACGCTCGTGGCTAAGCGCGCTCTCGTTACCGGCGGCGCCTCGGGGATCGGAAGGGCCATCGCACAGCGCCTTGCCGCCGAGGACGCGGAACTCCTTCTTGTCGATCGAAACGAGAAACTTTTGGGAGAGACCGCTGCTCAGCTCGTGGCGAGTGGCAGACGAGTCCGGACCTACGTTTTAGACGTCACCGATACCAAGAATGTCTTGGCGATCCGCGACCAAGTCCACCGCGACGGCGGCCCGATTGATCTCCTGGTGAACAATGCGGGGCTCGTCTACGGCGGGTCATTCCTCGAGGTGCCCCTCGAGAACCACCTCACCACCTATCGCGTGAATACACTCGGCGTGGTTGCGGTCACGCACACGTTTCTGCCGGACCTCATCGCCGGACGCGACGGCCATATCGTGAACGTCGCGAGTGCGTCTGGGTTTATTGGCCTGCCCTTCGGCGCCACCTACGCTTCGAGCAAATGGGCTGTGCTCGGATTTTCCGAATCCCTCGCGCTGGAGCTCGTACTCGAGGGCCACCGCCACGTTCACGTCACTGCAGTCTGTCCGAGCTACGTCGCGACGGGCCTGTTCGAAGGTGTCCGCCCACCCCTTGGGACCCAGCTGCTGACCCCGGAGCGCGTGGCGGAGCTTACGGTTCGGGCGGTGCTCAAGAACCAGTTGTATGTCCGGACACCGTGGCTCGTTCAGCTAACCCCTCTCATGAAAGCAATCGCTCCGTTTGGGTTGTTTTACCGCGTCGCGGCTCTGCTCGGCGTAAACACGAGCATGCTTCACTGGCAAGGTCGCGCCTCGAGCGAGGACTGAGGGAACCGCGGTGCTGCGCGGCTCCTTCGGCTGCCGAGTAGCCCCCGCACAGGAGTCTTATTGCTCACCGTGGCCGGGCTCGTCCAGTGAAAGGGCTCCGTAGGTTTAACACCCTAGCGCCCGCGGCGCGGCTTGCCCTTTCCAAGCAGAAGCCAATCGAGCGACACCTTCTCCTTTAGGGCGAGCGTCAGGAGGAAGTTCGGGTGCGGAGTTGTGCCGGCTTCGTAACGATTCACGTTTTGCTGGAAAACTCCGAGTTCGCGAGCAAATTGACGCTGCGAGCGTCCCCCACGCACCTTTGCAAGTCTCACGGGAAGCTGCTTTACGAGACTCTTCACTTCTGAGGACGGCATGCTGATGTTTCTCCTTTCCTAGAGGGTTGATGCGCAATAGGCAAGCTACCGCGCTCTCTCTGACGGTTCACGCGACCGTGCCCCCGGAGGGGATCGCTGGTCGCGGCTCATTAGGCACCGAAAACTGTGACCCATTCCCTGAGCCCGATCCATGGTGCAGTCGCTGTTTCGCAAGCGTGCGCCCAATCGCCGTAAACTCTCCTCGAAGCCGTGCCGACCACCGCACATTCTCTGTTCTTTCCTCCACTACGACCGATCGCGTCATCTGGAGACGGGCCGGGAAAAGGAGGAATGGAACCCCTCGGATCGTCGACTACCACCCAAGTTTGCCGCCTCGATGACAATTACACCTCGAGGAGCGGACTAGATTTACAACCTTCCTCGTGTCCCCCTCCCGCGCAAGACGCTCGTAGGGCTCGAGCGCCGTGGGTCTCGACGGTGGATCCACATGGCTCCCTTGCCCGAATGGAACGAGAGACACAGAGAGTTGGTTGACACGACTGACGCACTCTCCGCCTCGGAGATCGGGCCGCGCTGCGGGGGGCACCAAGGAATGCAGCGGCGCGACCCCTGAGCCGCCGACAGGACGGAGGGATCGGAGCTAGCCACCTCCGGTGCCTTCCCGATGAGCATGCCCTCCCCGCCTCTGCACGCCGAGCCACACGCGGCCCCGTTCACCCCCGCCGCGCTCAGCCGGTGTAAGAAGGCCGGTGCGCTCCGAGGATTCCATGCGCCCGATTTACACGCGGAGCTCGAACCTTCGCTTCCGGGGTGCCTTCACCACTCTGCACGCGCGTTCATCCGAGCGTGGATTTCTACACCGCTTCTGCAAGAGTAGGAGCGATCAATGTCTCCGCAGCCTGTTCCCAGAGCCAGCGCCCGGGAGCCGCGAGGTGTTCTTCCCGATCTAAGACGGAGAACCCCTCTGCGACTTCGTCCGCTGACCATCGGCATTCTTGCGCTTGCACTCGTCGCTTCGAGCCCCGGCCGTGCGGCCAAGCCGCTAGCGCTTCCCGACGATCGCTTCGTGCTCAAGACCGAAGCCGCATGCGCGGAGGTGAGCCTCTCTACCTACCGACTTCGGATCGTCGGCCCCGACGGCGAGCCCCTCTTCACAAGTGAAGAGGTCGGCGGGGGCGTCTTCTACGAACGGCGCGGATCGGTTCACCATCTCACGCGCGTCCGGGAGCTCGACAGGTCGGCGCAGGCCGCGACGCTGACAGTCGATACCGATGAAGGCACACCCGCAACCGTCACGCTGCGTTGGCTTACGCCGCGGACCCTCGAGGTCACGGTCCAGCCTACTTCGCCAGCCACTCTCACTGCATTCGGTGACCGCTTCTACTCACCCAAGGATGAGGTGATCTACGGCCTCACGGAGCGGCTCCGTGATTCTCCGCCGATCCTGGACGGATGGGTTGACGTTCCGATCGAGGAGATCAAACCGCTCGAGGTCGGATCTCTCAACCGGCGTGGCGAGAAAATCGCAATGTATGTCCGGCCGACGTTCTCGCTGTATGCGCCATTTTTCCAAAGTTCGCGCGGCTATGGTCTTGCCGTCGCAGGGACGATGATCGGTTCCTTTGACGTGGCCAACACCGATCCTGAGATCTTGAGTTTCCGGTTCGAGGCGGGGAGCAGACCCGAGAACCAGCGACTTCAGTTCCACATCTTCGTCGGTCCCGACCACGGGGGCATCCTCGATGAATACACGAAGCTAGTAGGCCGGCCATTCGTTCCCCCAAAATGGGCGTTTCTGCATTGGCGATGGCGCGATGAGCTGCACGTGGGCCCCTCGGCCCTATTGGATGGAATCGCGATGAATGCGGAGTTCGTCGACGATGTAAGCATGTACGACAAGCTTGGCATTTCGCCCGGCGTCTACCATTTCGATCGGCCGGTCTTCGTCGGTGAGTACGGATTTGCTCGCTTCGTCTGGGACGAAACGCGCCTTCCTCACCCAAAGGAGATGCTCGAGGCGCTCGATTTCCGGGGCTATCACAAGCACATCTTCAGCTCGATGTGGGCTTGCGGGAGCCACCCCGGCGACGATGGCGTCGAAGCCAAGCAGCTCGGCTTTCTCGCCCCTGGACCTTCGGGGCCGCCGCATTGCGCGGATTTGAGCGGGATCAGCTTCATCATCGACGTCACGAACCCCAAGGCACAAGCGTGGTGGCAGGAGAAGCTCGCGGCCTTTGTGCGGACCAGCGGTATTCGCGGCATCAAACTCGATCGCGGCGAGGAACACATTCCCTCGAGAGCAAGCGATCTTTGGGCGGACGGACGAACTGGACGCGAGGTGCACAACGACTATCCCACGCTCCAGGCGAAAATCCACTATGACGCGTTGAAGTCGGTGTACCCGGAGGGTGACTTCCTTGTCATTGCGCGCGCCGGCTACACCGGAACCGCCCGGTACGCCATTTTTTGGGGGGGTGATATCGCAGGAAGTGAGTCCTTCGGCATGGGTCCCGGAACGGACCTAGGACTGCGAAGTGCAATTGTCAGCCAGCAGCGCGCAGCATTCCTCGGAGCACCCATTTGGGGCTCGGACACCGGCGGCTACTACGAGTTCAAAGACCGGGAGGTATTCGCGCGTTGGCTCGAGTTCAGTGCCTTTTCGGGGATTATGGAGATTGGGGGTCAAGGCTTCCATGCGCCCTGGAACATGCCCACCACACCGCACTATGACGAAGAGATGATCGACATCTATCGCCGCTACACTCAGCTTCGAATCGTGCTTCAGTCCTACATCGTCTCTGCAGCAGCGCAGGCAGGCGCAACCGGTATGCCGATTGTCCGGCCAATGCCTTTCTTCGATCGCAAAGACCCACGGCTCGCGGACCGGTGGGACCAGTACATGTTTGGCCCAGACTTGATGGTGGCTCCCGTTTGGCACGTGGGACAGCGAAGCCGAGAGGTGTACCTCCCGAGGGGCAGCTGGCGGAGCTACTGGGATCCAAACCAGGCGTACAAAGGCCCGCAGATTCTCACTCTCTCGGTGCCCCTCGACGTGATTCTCGTCTTTGTGCGAGAGGGAGCAAACGTCCCGGCTCCGGGGGTGGACGGACCGAGACGAGGGGCGTCGGCTCCATAGCGCGCGTTGGCTCGCGGCAGACGAGACCGCACGTCCCTTCGAAAGAACTCCAGCCGGGAGCTTAGGAGCGTAAGATGACGGCGGAGGGGTGAGAGAGGAGGTCTGCCATGACCGCCCATACCCTCGCCGCTTCAAGTTGTATCGTTACCTTACTCTCTTTCCCTGCCTGCGGGCGCGGCTCCGCCCAGAAGACGGTACCCGAGGTCAGCAGCGCGCCCGCGGCGACCGCCCCCGCCAACGCACGACCGGACTTCTCGGGCACGTACCGGGTAAGCGGTAAGACGATCGAGAAGGGCACGACGAACTCCCGGCCGCTCGATGGCATGATCATCCTCGTGCAAGAGGGCGACGCCTATACCGCCACCTTCGACCTCCAAACCGAGCTTCCAACGCCGGAAGGTCCCAGCGCGCGGGCCCAGATGGTCGGAAAAGGCGATGGGGCGGTGAAGCAAGACGGACTCGAGGGCACGGCGACGACCCAGATCGTCTGGGCCGCCGTGCCAGGCGTAGACAGCCAGTTCGCGTTCGTGCCCAAGCGCTTCGGCCCGCGCCTCGCATCGGAGTCCAAGGCTCGGCTTCAGCCCGACGGATCAATTCTGATCGAGATCGACAGCAAAGGGGTCGGGGGCTCGCGATATACGCCGACGCACACCACACTGCGAGGGATCCGGATGGGCGAGACCAAAGGGCCGAGTTAACCTCGGCGCCGGTCGAGGGACGAGCGAGAGGCCGAACGCGGGTTTTGGGAGCGCGCGCGGCAGAACGGACGAGTCCGCGCCCTGAAGAGGAGCACATCCAGTGACGAACGCATCGCGATGTCTTGCGCTCGCGACCGCGCTTTCCACTGCTTTCGCGACCGCAGAGTGTGCTCGCCCCGCACCAGCCGCCTTGCCCCACAGCGCGACCGCGACCCAGACCGCTGAAACTCAGGCTGCCATGCGACCGGCGGACGTCCTCCAGCGTTTGCGCGACGGTAATGCGCGCTTTGTCGCCGGCCTCTCGGTCGAGCCCGACTACCGGGCGCAGGTAAAGCAAACCGCCAGCGGCCAGTATCCGCTCGCCAGCGTCCTCGCGTGCATCGACTCGCGTAGCGCCCCTGAGATTATCTTTGATCAAGGGTTGGGCGACTTGTTCAGTGCACGTATCGCCGGGAACTTCGTGGATGACGACATCCTAGGGAGTCTCGAGTACGCATCCAAGGTGGCTGGATCCAAGCTCATCGTTGTGCTGGGTCACACGGACTGCGGAGCAATCAAGGGCGCCTGCGACGACGTAAAGTTCGGGAATCTGACGACGACGCTCTCCCATCTTCGGCCGGCGGTCGATGCTGTCAGCAATGTACCCGGTCCGCGCAGTTCAAAGAACCCCGAGTTCGTTCGCGCCGTGACGGAGATGAATGTGAAGCTGACGATGGAGGCAATCCGCAAGCGCAGCCCAATCCTCGACGGGATGATCGCTCGAGGCGAGGTGGGCCTCGTTGGAGCGATCTATGACGTGACAACAGGGCTCGTCACGTGGCTGGATTGAGCCAGCCCACACCAGCCCGCGAATTCGGAGGTCCTGCGGCCTGAGCCCCGGCGGCGATCCAGGCCTAAGAAGCTTCCAGTACCCGCACAGTCCCAAAAATGCACGGATCGCAGCCTTTCGAAACCAGAAGGTCGATCGGGCGCGGGCTGTTCGAGTCGCGGACCAATGCGCTCGCACACCGTTCGCTGCCCAGGAGCCCTCACTTGACTCCTGCTGCCGATCCTGGAACCCTGTTCCATATGCTTACAAGCCTTCTCCATTCGCTCCCAGTCCGACTTCTACCGCTGTGCCTAGTGATGGCGATGTGCTTGGCTGCGCCTGCCTACGCTCGCCACGATGGCAAAGACGGGAGCAAGTGGACCCACGACGGTGACAACAACCAGGGCAATGACGACAAGGGGAACCAGGACGAGGGAGGCCCGGGACCTGCTATTCCCGAGCCTTCCGGCTGGCTCGCGATGGGGCTAGGACTGATGGTCGTGGGTCCGTACGCACGGAGCCGCTGGCAGCGATAGCCGATGGCTTTTCGACAGCCCGGTCCGGGTCTCTGCTCTACCGGAAGTCCCTTCCCTGCGTCTGTTCGGTACGAGCCGTGCGCCGCCGCTGCGCCCAGCTTCTGACTCAGCCCGAGCGCCCTCCGAGTCTGCGTGGGAAGGCTCGGCGTGACGCTCTGCCTAACGCGGTAGAGTGAGATCCGCGATCCACTCGCGGATGCAACGCGCCGCTTGTGCCACGAGGCCGCCCGTGCAGTGGCCCTGCTCGCGCGATTGGTCCTTACGCTGTCCGCCGCCCTCCCCTCGACGAGAACGGCCCCACGATCGGGAGAATTGAGGGCGTCTGCGCTCGCGTGCCTCTGGTCATCTAGGAGCGCCCCGAGCATACGAGCGGGCTGGCGGTGCTGGCCCATGCCGTGGTGCGGTACGCAGGCGCCGCGGCCGAAGTGATGCTGGCGGAACGCGGGGGTGAGACACGCGCGCGGCCTGATCCTGCGGCGTGTAGTCCAGGATGCGGCGCCGTCGAAACCGCGACATTCACGTTGCCAAAAACCGGGACATTCTGAAGTGACGCGATGTTGCGTCTCCTACATTGCAAGGGCCTCGCAGGTCGTCACCCGTCCCGCAACCGACGTCGAGAACATGAACTTCGGAAATTAGTTGCGGCATCGCCAGCTCGAGGTCTTTGACTTCGCGTTCCCCCTCGAGGGCTGTCCGAGCGTCGAGGAAACTAGCCAAGCCCGTGGGGTTTTTGAGTCGCGTCGATATTGGCGAATTGGGTCGCGTCCGACTTGGTTGTCATGGGTCTCTCTCCAGTGAGAAGCTCTTTGGGTCAAGTGAACGCGCCGGGATGTACGCGGATTCTGCATCCTCCTAGCTACTTCTCGTCTGGAAACTCGGAAGTCGTGAAAGATAAAGGGAAATAGGCGCAAACGCTGCCCCAATTGTGTGTCTGATTCGGGTAGGATGCGGTGGCACAACCGACCGAATCAGCA
>Ga0116216_10000166_pt1 | contig 60679 bp, 58 predicted proteins | sample Sb_taG_11_FD_89696 | JGI IMG/M metagenome (GOLD analysis project Ga0116216, IMG submission 89696) | Peat soil microbial communities from Weissenstadt, Germany - Sb_50d_3_AS metaG | ecosystem: Environmental > Terrestrial > Soil > Wetlands > Peat | place: Germany: Weissenstadt | collected 2010-09-21 | reverse complement strand
GTCACCTCCCCGACCGGTCGATTCCCCGGCCCCGACGGCGGGGTCGACGGCGCCACCGTCAGCACCGACGGCAATGGCGACGCCGTCGCGCCGGTCTTCACCGCTGGGGGCACCGCCGGGAGCTACGTGGTCGACGCGTGGAGTAACGATGTCGCCTCGCCGGGCGTCTTCCACCTCGAGAACGAAGGGCCGCCCGCCTCGGTGGTGGCGACGGTGGGTACCCCCCAGTCGGCGCACGCGGGGACGGCCTTCCCGATCGACCTGGCGGCCAGAGTGACCGACAGCGCGGGTGACCCCGTCGCCGGGGTATCGGTCATGTTCAGTGCGCCGACCTCGGGGGCCACCGGGACCTTCCCGGGGTCCGCCTCGTCGGTCACCGAGACGACCAGCAGCACGGGCACGGCCACCGCGCCGACCTTCACCGCCGGGTCGACGGTCGGCTCCTACCAGGTCACCGGCACGGTGGCGGGCGTGAGCACCCCGGCGGTCTTCGCCCTCACCAACACCAACACGCCGGCCAACATCGTCGCCTCCGCCGGCACCCCCCAGTCGACGGTCCGCGGCTACCCCTTCGGGACGGACCTCGCGGCGCTGGTGACCGACGGGGCGAGCGACCCATGTCAGGGGGTATCGGTCACGTTCAGCGCCCCGCCGACCGGGACGGCCGGCACCTTCCCCGGAGCCGTCACGTCGGTCACCGTCCTCACCGGGGCCAACGGCGTGGCCACCGCGCCGACGTTCACCGCCAACAGCACCGTCGGCCCCTACCAGGTGCTGGCCACCGTCAGCGGGTTGCCGACGCCGGCCACCTTCTCGCTCACCAACACCGTCGGCGCGGCCTTGGTGGCCACCGAGAGCGTGCTGCGGAACTCGAAGGGCGGCAAGCTCCGACTCGGGCTGACCGCCACCAACGGGGGACCCGACACGGCCCCGAACGTCACGCTGACCGATGTCATCGTCTCGCCCGGGCTCATCTCGGTGGCCGTGCCCAAGGGCTGCCAGTCCGTGGCCCCGCCGCCCGGAGACAACGCCGAGGTGACGTGCACGAAGTCCAAGCTCACGAACGGGAAGGCGGCGACGTTCAAGATCACGGTGACCGGTCATCCCGGGGGGGCCATCACGAGCACGCTCGAGACGACGAGCACCACGCCCGACCCGAACCCGGCCGCCGGCACCACCACCCTCACCGCCACCTACGGCTGAGCCCGCTCAGGGCCCGGCGGGTTCGAGCACCTCGATCTCGGCCCGGTGGTGCGTGACCGACGACGACGTGGCGACGTCGAGGCGGTAGCGGCCGGCGTCGACGACCCACCCGGCCTCGTCTCGGCGCTCGTGGCCCGCTCCAGCCGATGGTGCGCCGGGCCGCACGAGCTTGCGGTACCCGGGGTCGCCCGGGTCGTAGTAGGCGAAGGAGCGCCACGGCAGTTCGAGGGTGGCGGTGACCGTCTCGCCGGGGGCCGCCCACACCTTGGCGAAGGCCTTCAGCTCCCGCGGCGGCCGGTGGAGCCGGGTCGTGGCGGGTGGGGCGACGTAGCACTGGACGGTCTCGGCCCCGAGGCGGTCCCCCGTGTTCGTGACCTCGACCTCGACGGTGAGCCCCTCTCCCCGGCCGACGGCCGTGGCCGACAGCCGGGGCGCGCCGAGCTCGAACGTGGTGTAGCTGAGCCCGTGGCCGAACGGGAAGCGAACGGCCCGGTCGGTGGCCTCGTAGAAACGGTGGCCCACGTAGAGCCCCTCGCCGTAGCGCAGCTCGCTGTTCTCGCCGGGGAAGTTGAGGTACGAGGGCGTGTGCTCGATGCGGTAGGGGATCGTCGTCGGCAGCTTGCCCGAGGGGGTCTGCTCGCCGAGGAGGACGTCGACGAGGGCCTCGGCCATCTCCTGGCCCCCGAACCAGATTTGCAGCAGGGCGGCCACCTCGTCGGCCCACCCCATGGCCACCGGTGAGCCGGTGTTGAGGGCCACGACGGTCCTCGGGTTGGCCGCGACGACTGAGGCCACCAGCTCGTCCTGGGCCCCGGGGAGCTCGAAGCTCTCGCGGTCCGAGCCCTCCCCCTCCCACTCCTCACTCGTGCCGACCACCACCAGGGCCACGTCGGCTGAGGCCGCGGCGGCGACAGCCCGGGCCACGAGGTCCTCCACCGGCGGCGGCCGGAGCCCGACCACGAAGCCGTAGAGGTAGACGCCCCCCTCGCTGGCGTAGTCCACGGTCACCTCGAAGGTCTGCCCGGCCTCGAGGTCGAGCTCGGTGACGAGCGGCCCGACGGCCAGGCCGAAGAGCTCCTTCCCCCGCTCCAGCCCGGGCGCCCAGGCGTCGAGGACCACCCGGCCGTCGACGGCCAGGCGAGCCCGGCCGGCGGCGAGGAGCGTGAGCTCGTGGCGGCCCGGCTCCTCGGCCACGAGCGTGGCCCGGGCCCGGGCGGAGAACGGCTGCTCGTCGTGGCCGGTCGGCGAGCCGACCCGGATCGCCCAGCCGGTGTCGTAACGGTCGGCGGACAGGGGCGCCGCACCGTCGTCCGGTGGCTCGGGGGAGGCGAAGTACTCGACCTCGAAGGGTCGGTGCACCGCCTGGGCCGTGCGGTCGATGTCACAGCCCCGCTCGAAGACGATGTCCACGTCGGGGAGACGGCGGCGCAGCGCCTCGAGGGGCGGGGTGCGGTGGTAGGGGCGGAGGGCGGCCGACCCGTTGCCCATGATGCGGGCCCGCCCGGCGTTGGGCCCGATGACCGCCAGGCGGCGGAGCGCGCCCCGGTCGAGGGGGAGCAACCCGTCGTTCTTGAGGAGCACGGTGGCCTCCGCCGCGGCCAGCCGGGCCAGGGCCCGGTCCTCGGGCCGGTCGAGCGTGCCCTCGGGGCCGTCGGCGAGCTCGGCCGCCTTCGTCCGCTCCCGCAGCGTGAGGAGGCGGTCGACCATCCCGTCCACCACCGCCTCGGCCAGCTCGCCCGAGGTGACGGCCGCCTCGAGCTTGCCGCCGCCGAACCAGTAGCCGGACCCGGGCATCTCGAGGTCCAGCCCGGCCCGGGCCGAGGGCACGGTCGAGCGGGCCGCCTCCCAGTCGCTCACGACGAAGCCGTCGAAGGCCCACTCGTCGCGCAGGATGTCGATGAGGCCGGCGTGCTCACTGCAGTAGACGCCGTTCAGCCGGTTGTAGGCGGTCATCACGCCCCAGGCGCCGCCCTCCTTCACCGCCAGCTCGAACGGCAGGAGGTAGACCTCGCGGAGGGTCCGCTCGTCGAGCACCGAGCTGATCGTGGTGCGCTCGTACTCGGCGTCGTTGGCCACGAAGTGCTTGACGGTCGTGGCCACCTGGCCCGACTGCACACCGCGCACGAAGGCCGCGGCCAGCTTCCCCGACAAGAAGGGCTCCTCGGCATAGCACTCGAAGTCGCGCCCGCCGAGGGGCGAACGGTGCAGGTTCACTGTGGGCGCCAAGAGGACGTGCATCCGCTTGGCCCGGGCCTCCTCGGCCAGCACCCGTCCCAGCCGCTCGACGAGCTCAGGGTGCCAGGTCGCCCCGAGGGCCGACCCGCAGGGGAGGCAGAGCGTGGGCGTGCCCGAGGCCAGGAGGCCGACCCCCCGGGCCCCGGCCGGGCCGTCGGTCATGCGGAGGGGAGGGATGCCGAGGCGGGGCACCCCCGCCGTCGACCAGAGGCCGTCACCGTGGGTGAGCAGGACCTTCTCCTCCAGGGTGAGCTGTGCGATCTCCTCGTGCCCGGGCATGCCGGCACCCTACGGACACCCGGGCCCACCGTCCACGCCCGCCCGGTTGACAACATATGAAGATATGCTAATGTGTTGATATGGCTCGGACCGGTGACACTGCCGCCGAGGCGCCGGAGCGCCTGGAGGACCTCGGCGCCGCCTGCGACCTGCTCCGAGCCCTCGGCTCGCCCCACCGGCTGGCCATCGTCCTCGAGCTCGGCCATGGGCCACGCTGCGTGCACGAGCTCGTCGACGAGCTCGGCATCTCCCAGTCCCTCGCCTCCCAGCACCTCCGGGTGCTCCGCACCACCGGTCTCGTGGTCGGCGACCGGCGGGGCAAGGAGACGGCCTACTCGCTCGCCGACGAGCACGTCGCCCACATCGCCCGCGACGCCCTGGCCCACGGCCAGGAGCTCGGGGTGCCCACCCGGACCGACGGCCGGGCGACCACCTCTCCCACCCACAACGAACGGCAAGAGGAGCACGGACCATGAGCCCAGCAACGACCCACGAGTCCCACGTCGACCACGACCACGTCCACGGCGAGGGCTGCGGCCACGTGGCGGTCACCCACGGGGACCACACCGACTACCTCCACGACGGCCACGCCCACCGGGCCCACGACGAGCACTGGGACGAGTGCGTCCAGGAGGGTCACGTGACCCACGTCGACCACGACCATGTCCACGGCGAGGGCTGCGGCCACGAGGCCGTCGTCCACGGGGACCACACCGACTACGTCCACGACGGCCACCGGCACTCGTCGCACGACGGCCACTGGGATGAGCACTGACGGCGCGGCCGTCCGCACGGTGGTTTCGCCGGTACACGACGAGGTCGGGCTGCGCCTCGCCCGTCTCGATCAGCGCTACACGCCCATCCGGCGGGCCCTGATCGAGACGCTGTCGGCCTCGTCACGGCCCCTCACCGTGCCCGAGATACTGGCGGCCAACCCGGACCTGCCCCAGAGCAGCGCCTACCGCAACGTGACCGCGCTGATCGACGCCGGCGTCGTCCGCCGGGTGGCCGGCAACGACGACCACGGGCGCTTCGAGCTGGCCGAGGACCTGGCCGGCCACCACCACCACCTGGTGTGCCTCGTCTGCGGCAAGGTCGAGGACGTCCACGCGTCGACCCGCCTGGAGCAGGCCCTCACCGAGGCCGCCCGGGCGGCGGCCGAGGAGCAGGCCTTCGAGGTGACCGAGCACCGCTTCGACCTCGTCGGACGCTGCGCCGACTGCCGCTGAGGCCTCGGGCACCGGCAAGCTCGACGCGCCGGGCCGCACCGGCGGGCCACGCTCGGCGGACCGGGCCCGGGCCGACGCCGGTAGAATCGCTAGTGGCGCAACCGACCTGGGAGGCGCTCATGTGGATCATCGCCGGCGTCCTACTCGGACTCGTCGTCCTCGCCGCTCTCGTCGGCTTCCACTCGGGGCCGCACGCGCACGTGGTAGCCGGCGTGATCGGCGTCCTCGCCGCCGTCTGGCTGGTCGTCATGGCCGTCAACGGGCGGTCCGCCCCCGTCCTCTGGGCGCTGCTCGCCGCCGACCTGGTGGTCTCGGTCGGCGTCGGGGTCATCGCCTGGTCCGGCTTCAAGGTGGGAACCGTGGAGGGGCACCACCATGTGGGTGCGGTGGAGGGAGCCGAGGGCGTGGCGATCAGCGACCTCACACCCGAGGGTCTCGTCCGCATCCAGGGGGAACAGTGGTCGGCGGTCTCGGTCAACGGGAACGTGCCGGCGGGTACCCGGGTGCAGGTCCTCCGAGCGGCGGGCGTGCGCCTCGACGTCTGGGGCGAGGCCGCCGAGGCGGTTCCTGTCGATCGGATCTTCAGTCTCGATGACGGCGACAACAAGGAGCAGAACTCATGATCATCGGCCTCGTAATCGGGTTGGTCGTCCTCTTCGGACTCATCATGCTCGGGCTCTCCGTCAAGATCGTTCGCGAGTACCAGCGGATCGTGCTCTTCCGCCTCGGCCGGGCCATCGGGCTCCGTGGCCCCGGCCTCGTGTTCATCAACCCGATCACCGACCGGACGACATGGGTCGATCTCCGGGAGCAGTTCCTCGAGATCCCCCAGCAGACCGCCATCACCAAGGACAACGCGTCCATCTCGATCGACTTCATCATCTTCTACAAGGTCGTTGACCCATCGATGTCGGTGTTGCAGGTCCAGAAGTTCGCCGGTGCGGCCCAGAACGTCGCGGCGACGACGTTACGCAGCGTGGTCGGTGACATGGCCCTCGACGACGTGCTGTCCAAGCGCGAGGAGATGAACGCGTCGCTCCGGGTGCGCCTCGACGAGGTCACCGAGCGCTGGGGCGTGAAAGTGACGACCGTCGAGGTGCGCGAGGTCAACCCACCAGCGGGGGTCCTCGAGGCGATGACCCGCCAGATGTCGGCCGAGCGGACACGGCGTGCCGCGATCACCGAAGCCCAGGGGACCAAGCAGGCGGCCATCACGCTCGCTGAGGGCACCAAGCAGGCGGCGATCCTCGGGGCCGAGGGCGAGCGGCAGTCGGCCATCCTCCGGGCCGAAGGGTTGGCTCAGGGACTGCGGACCATCTACGCCGTCGGGCAGGGGCTCGACCGCAACACGATGCAGCTGCAGTACCTCGAGACGCTGAAGCAGATCGGCACGGCTCCGTCGACGAAGATCGTGGTGCCGATGGACCTCTTGGGCGGGCTGGTGAGCGGTCTCCGCAGCTCGCTCTCCTCCGAGCCAACGGAGTCGACGGTGGCGCACAACGGGGCGTTGAACGGCGGCGGCGCCCCCGGGCCCGACCCGGTGCTCGAGCTCGACGCTCCGACGGCAGACGGCGGCGGCGACGGCTGAGCCCAGGAACGAGACCGGCCTGACCGTGGGCGCCGGGCAATCCAGGTAGGTCGGGAGCGGGGTGGCGGTGTCCAGTCCCAACTGGGCCGAGGAGGTCACGGCCATCGCCACGGCGCTCGGCGCGCTCGGCCTCCTCGGAGCCATCGGCGCGGCGATCTTCGCCGGCCAACAGGTCCGCGAGGCCCGGCGGAGCAGCCAGGCCCAGATGGCGGCGGACTTCTTCCGCCGCTGGGACGAGCCGGAGCTCGTCGAGACCCGCCGCTTCGTCGACCGCTACGACGACGACAAGGAGCTCGCCGCCGCCTTCCAGGGGTTCATCGCGGCCCACGCCCCCGAGGCCTACATCCTCTACCGCGAGCTCGACTACTTCGAGCAGCTGGCCGCCCTCGAGATCCAGGGGGCCTTCGACTTCGAGCTCGTGAGGCTGATGCTCGGACGCACCCTGATCGACCGCTACGAGATGTGGCGTCCGTCGCTCCAGGCGATGGGCGAGGACGTCTACCCGCTCTTCGGTGTCCTCGTGGCCAAGCTGCGCGACGCCCTCTCCGTCCCGGAGCGCCCGCCCCGGGCCGCCTCCAGCTGACGGGGAGGCCCGCCCCGGCCCGGGGACACCCTCAGGCCGGCGTCCCCGTGAGCGGCGTGGTCTTCGCCCCGGTGAGCGACCGACGGGCCAGCAGGTACTGCGTCACCCGGACGGCGACGTAGATGCCGAAGGCGATCGTGGTGATGAAGAAGCTCACCGGGTAGGCGAACCAGTAGCCCACGAACAGCCCGACCCAGACCGAGAGGAGGCCGACCGCCGCACCAACGGCCATGGCCCGTCCGGGGCTCGGCGTGAGGCGCTCGGCCACGGCCGGCGGGGCCACGAGGAGGGCGAAGATTAGGAGCACCCCCACCACCTGCACGGCGATCGCCACCGCCAGGGCCACCGTCATCATGAAGGCCACCGACAGGGCGCCGACCGGGACGCCACGGGCCCGGGCCACGTCCTCGTCCACCGAGGCGAAGAGGAGCGGCCGGTACATGACGGCGACGAGGGCGAGCGTCACCGCGCCGATGGCCGCCGTGAGCACCACGTCGCTGTTGCTGATCCCGAGGATCTGGCCGAACAGGATCGAGGTGGCCTCGTTGGCGTCGTTGCCCTGGTAGAGGGAGAGGAAGAGGGCGCCGAGGCCGAGGGAGAACGCCAACACGATGCCGATCACGGTGTCCCGGTCGCGCAGGCGCTGCCCGAGGCCGCCGATGACCGCCCCCGCGGTGAGGCAGAACGCCAGCAGCCCGTAGAGCGGGTTCACGTCGAGGGCCACCGCCCCGGCCGCCCCGGCGAAACCGATGTGCGAGAGGGCGTGGGCGGCGAAGGCCGACCGCCGCAGGAGGACGAAGTAACCGACGATCCCCCCCACGAGGGCCACCACCCCGCCGGCCAGGTAGGCGTTGCGCATGAACTGGTAGCTCAGCTGCTCGTGCAGGTCGGAGAAGAGGTTCCAGCTGAACCCTCCGCTGGAGGCGACGAGCGCGGTCACCGGAGGCCGCCGGCCGGCTCGTGGCTCCCGTGGGGATGGGCGGTCTCCTCTTCGAGCCCGACCACGAAGCGCCGACCCCGGCTGTCGGTCAGCACCTCGACCGGTGCGCCGTAGAGGCGGGAGAGCACCGGCCCGGTCACGACCTCCTCCGGGGTGCCGATGGCCACGCCGCCCCCGGCCACGTAGCAGACCCGGTCGAGCACCTGCCGGAGCGGGTTGAGGTCGTGGGCCACGAGGACCACGGTGATGCCCCGCTCCTCGGCCACCTGCCGCACGAGGGCGGCCACCACCGACTGGTTGCGGACGTCGAGGTTGGCGAGCGGCTCGTCGAGGAGGAGGATGGCCGGCCGGCTCACCAGCGCCTGGGCCAGGAAGAGGCGCTGACGCTCGCCGCCCGAGAGGCGACCCACCGGGCGCTCGGCCAGGTCGTGGAGACCCACGGCGCTCAGCGCCTCGTCGACCAGCCGACGCTTCTCCTTGGTCGAGCGGGGGAGGGCGAAACCGAAGCGGTGACCGTCCAGGCCGAGCCCCACGAGATCGGTGGCCCGCAGCGCCATCTGCGGATCGACCAGTTGGGCCTGGGGCACGTACCCGATGTCGTGGCTGCCTCGTCGCGGCGGCACACCGAGCACCCGTAGCTCGCCGGCCAGCGGTGGGAGCAGCCCCAGGAGCATCCGCAGGAGCGTGGTCTTGCCGGCGCCGTTCGGGCCGAGCACCGCCACGAACTCGCCCGGCTCGATCGAGAAGTCGGCGCCCGACCAGACGACCGACCCGGGGTAGCCGGAGGCCAGCCCCCGGGCCTCGATGGCCGGGGTGGCCGCGGCGTCGCCGTGCGCCTCGGCGACGCGGGGCTCGGTGGTGCTCGTCACGGCGCCGACCGCCCGAGGTCGAGCGCGCCGGTCAGCTCGGCCAGCTCCCGGTCCATCCAGGTCTCGAACGACACGGACGCCGGTTGGACCGTCTCGGACACCGCGACGACCGGGATGCCCTCGGCCGCCGCCGCGGCCCGCAGGTTGCCGGTGAGCGGCGTGACCGTCTGGTTGTTGTAGACGAGCACCTTGAAGGCCTTGGCCTGGATCTGGCGCTCGAAGGTGGCCACGGTGGTGGCCGGCGGGTCGTTCCCCTCGGCCACGGACTTCATGAAGGCGTACGGCGTCACGAGGTCGAGCTGCAGGTACTGCGCCAGGTACTGGAAGACGGTCTCGGTCGAGGCCACCTTGGTCCCGGCGAAGTGGGCCCGGATGTACGCCAAGTGCTGGCGGTAGGGGGCGAGGTCGGCCTGCACCGTCCGGGCCCGTCCGGCGAAGTAGGCCCTCTCCTGTGGCTCGATCGCCTCGTAGTCGGCGGTGATCCGGTGGACCACCCGCAGAACGAAGGCCGGGTCGTACCAGAAGTGCGGGTTGTCCCCCGCCGTCTTGCCGAGGAGCGTCGCCACCGTGAGCACCGTGCGGTGGGCGGCGGGCTGGGCCGAGAGCAACTTGTCGGCCCATTCGTCGTAGCCCGCACCGTTCACGACGACGAGGTCCGCCCCCGCCAGCTCCCGGGCGTCGAGGGCGCTCGTCTCGTACTCGTGGGGGTCGGCGTTGGGGTCGGTGACGATGCTCGTCACCTGGACCTGGCGACCACCGAGCTGGGCGGCGAGGCTCCCCCAGAAGTCCTCTGCCGCCACCACGCTGAGCACCCGGCTCCCGGGTCCGTTGGCCCCACCCGTACCGACCGGACCGGCCACGACGGCGACCGCCATCGCGCCCGCGAGGCCCACGACCCGCCACGTCCAGCTGACCGACGCCTTGGCCATGGGTGGAGTATAACGAGAATCATTCTTATTCGCTCCGGCGGACGTCGCTCCGGGTCAGGCCCACGGTGTTCCCATGAAGCTCGCGCCGTCGAGCGCCGGGGGCGGGAAGGGACGACGCTGGCAACCGACGGGGATCGTTCGTCGTCGAGGAGGGTGACCGATCCCGTGGGAGGTCGTCCGACCCCGTCAGCCGGAGGCCGCCGTGGTCGTGGTGGTGGTCGGGACGGGATGGACCTCCGACGCCGGCGGCGCGGGGGCCACCACCTTCACGCCGTAGTGCGAGAACGTGAGGGCGATCGAGAGCGAGACGCCGCTCGGAGCGTCCTGCAGCCCGAAGTTGGCGAGCGCCGCGTGGGAGAGGGGCAGCTCGATCTTCAGCTGACGGATCCGGCTGTCCGAGTCCAACCAGACGGTGACCGGGTAGGTCGGGCTCGACGACAGCTGGCTGAACTCCTTGAGGGCGGCGGGGGTGGCCGAGATGCCCGTCGAGCCCAAGTGCTGCTCTGCCTGGGCCACGCTGATGACCGCCCGGTACTCGGTCGTCGCCACCCCCGCCAGCGTGCGGGACCCCACCTTGGTGACGACCGCGCCCCGGGCTTCGAGGACCTGCAAGATCTGCGTCGGATCGCTGCTCGACAACGATCCCGACAACCCGACCTGGCCCAGTGCCGCCTGCGTCGACTGCTCATACCAGGCACCACCGATGCGGAGGTAGACGGTGTTGCCCACCAGGATCTCGTGGAGCGAGGTCTCGCCGTTCCCGGACCCCGATGGAATCGTGAGGACGAAGTGAGCGCGGAGTGGTGCCCGGAACGTCTGCTCTCCGACCACCTTGACGATGGGTACGCTCCCCAAGCCTGGCGCGGCGAGGCCCACGACGAAGGAGACTTCGGCCGATCCTTTCGACTCGGACACCTTGACGGCGTGCTTGAAGACCCCGCTCGTGCCGCCGGCCGCCCCCCGCTCGCTCGCCGCGACCGGTCCGGCGGTGGCCACGACACCGAGCGTCCACAGCGCCAGCAACCCGACAGCTCGCGCCAGCGGCGCACCCCCCATGTCGACCCCCCTTTTGGTCGGGCGGAGCATACCGGGCCGCCTGACCGAGGAGCGTCGCGATGTCCGGCCCGCCGGCGACGCCGTGAACCGAGGACCTATTGCGTCGCCCGTGACCCGAGGTTGTCTCGGCACCAGCTCGAGGCCTCGGCGTAGGAGCGGGCGAAGAGGAAGCGGGCCTGGTTGAAGTCGAACGGCCCGGGGGCCGGCGGCTCGCCCGTCGGCACCTCGAGCACGGTGCCGCCGCTCGCCTCGGCCCGACGCCGGGCCGTCGCCAGCTGCTCGGCCGCGGCCCGTGCGGTGAGGAGGGAGACGCTGTTCATCGCCATGGCGAGGGCGCCCCGGGGCGGACGGACCCGCGGGGCGGTCCGGGTGGTGACGACGTAGACCACGTCGGCCCCGAGGTCCTGGGCCTGGAGGGCCGGGCAGCTCGCCGAGAGCGTGCCGTCGATCAGCCAGCGCCCGAGGTGGCGCACCGCCGGCAAGAGGCCGGGGATGGCCGAGCTGGCCATGAGGGCGGGGACGACCGGGCCCCGGTCGAGCACCACCGGCTCACCGGAGAGGGCGTCGGTGGCCACCGCGGCGAAGCGCACCGGCGCGTCCTCGATGCGCTCGACGGTCACCCACTGGCGCATGAGGGCGGCCAGTCGGCTCGGCGAGACGAGGTGGTCCCGGGCCGCAAGGAAGCCGGCGATGGCGCCCCCGAGGCTGAAGCGGAAGGCGTCGCGCCGCCGGAGGTTGGCCCAGGCCTCCCCGAGCTCCCGGGCGGACGCCAATCCCGGACGGGTGGCGAGGTATGCGGCGTTCATCGCGCCGACCGAGGTGCCGACGAGGAGGTCGGGCTGCAGGCCGGCCTCCAGGAGGGCCACCACGGCGCCCGCGTGCATGGGCCCGAGGTTGGCCCCGCCCGAAAGAGCGATGGCTGTCGTCACGGGTGGCTGGCTCATTGGACCGCTCCGGGTTCCAAGCCGGCGCCCCGCCCTCCGGTCGACGCCCCCGGGGCGACCGCTCTCAGTCGGCCGACGCCCCGCGGGCGGCCAGGGCGTCCTCGGCCACCTGCCTGGCCCAATGGTACTGCGCCTTGCCCGACGGGCTCCTCGGGATGTCGGTCACGAACACGACGTGCTTGGGCACCTTGTAGCCGGCGAGCCGGGCCCGCACGGTGTCGCGGATGTCGTCCTCGCTGGCCCGCCCGGCGGTGTCGAGGGCCACCACGGCGGTCACCGCCTGTCCCCACTGCTCGTCGGGCAGGCCGACGATGTTGGCGTCGACCACAAGGGGGTGGGTGCGGATGGCGTCCTCGACCTCCTCGGGAAAGACTTTCTCCCCCGCGGTGTTGATGCAGAGCGACCCCCGTCCCAGGAAGACGACGCTGCCGTCCTCCTCCAGCCGGGCGTAGTCACCGGTGATCGAGTAGGGCTGGCCGTCGATCGTGCGGAAGACCTTGGCCGACTTCTGCTCGTCCTTGTAATAGGCGAACGGGATCGGGGGCAGCATGGCGAGGAGACCGACCTCGCCGCTCCCGGGCTCGAGCTCCCGCCCGTCCTCGGCGAGGAGCCTCGCCCGGTCGCCGAGCACGAAGCGGGCCTCCTCCACGAGCGTTCCCGGCGGCACGACCGAGACGGCCGTCGGGCCGCCCTCGCTCGAGCCGATCGTCTCGACGAGCGTGAGCGACGAGCCCCGTACGGCGAGACCCTCCTTCCACGCCGGCGACCAGGGAGCCCCGGAGGAAAGGACCCGGGTGACGCTCGAGATGTCGTAGGGCCGGCCCACCTCCTCGGCCTGCTCCAGGGCCTGGACCATGGGCCGGGCGAAGGCGTCGCCCACGATCCCGATCTCGCTCACCTTCTCGTCCTCGACCACCCGCCAGAGCTCGTGGGCGTCGAACGACCGGCTCGGGAGGAGCACCACCCGGCCGCCCAGGAGCCAGGCGGCGGCGCACAGGTTGAGGGCGGTGCCGTGGACGAGCGGCGACGCCGGGAGCACGGTGGGCGTGAGCCCCAGCCGGGCGAGCTCGCCGGCTTTGTCGGCGGCCGCCGGGGCGTCCTCGGGCGTCTCGAGACCGGCCAGCGTGTAGGCGGCGAAGGCGTTCATGGCCACCGCGTCGCGGTGGCGGTAGAGGACGCCGCGGGGCGAACCGGTCGTGCCGCCGGTGTAGAGGACCTGCACGTCGTCGCCCGAGCGGTCGAGGCGGGGCGCCGGCTCGTGCGAGGCCACGAGGTCGTCGTAGGCGAGCGCCCCTTCGAGGAGCTCGGCGCCGTCCGCCAGCTGGACGGCGGCCTGCAGGCAGGACACCCGGGGCCGGGCGGCGGCCACCCGCTCGCCGAGGATGCCGCTGAACACGAGCACCTCGGCGTCGGCGTCGCAGAGGACCTCGACGAGCTCGTCCACGAGATAGCGGAAGTTGAGGTTGATCGGGCAGGCCCGGAGCTTGTAGGCGGCGAACACCGCTTCGAGGTGCTCGGGCACGTTGTAGGCGAGAATCGCCACCTTGGACTGCTCGCCCACGCCGAAGGCGGCGAGCGCCGCGGCCAGGCGGGCCGCCCGGTCGTCGAGCTCGGCCCAGGTCAGGCGGTGGTCGCCCTGGGAGAGGGCCACCTGGTCGGGCATGGCGTCGCCCACCGCCTCCCACAGCGTGGCCCAGCTCTCGTCCATGCGTCGGCCCCCCCGGCCGGGCGCCCGCTTTCGGGGCGCACCGTCACTGCAGAGGTAAAAATAGCAAGGTTAGAAACAAGTGCCGCGATGGCGACGGGGGCCGCCCGGCCCGGGAAGGGGTCGGGCGCCAGCGCCGCTGGCCGAGGGAGGCAGGACGACCATGGCCAGTACGGTCACGACGGTGTTCGACGCCGACAACCACTACTACGAGGCCCCCGACGCCTTCACGCGGCACCTCGACCCCCGCCTCGGCGAGCGCGCCGTCATGGAGGTGCAGGTGGGTGGACGGGTCCGCCACGTCGTGGGCGGCCGGCTCAACCACGCGGTGACCAACCCGACGTTCGACCCGGTGACCAGGCCGGGCGCCCTCTACGGCTACTTCCGGGGCAACCCGGAGGGGAAGAGCCTCCGCGAGTACCTCGCCGACGCCGAGCCCATCCGGGCCGAGTACCGCGACCCGGCGGCCCGGGTGAAGGTGATGGACGAGCAGGGGGTCGAGGGCGTGTGGCTCTTCCCCACCCTCGGCGTCATGTACGAGGAGGCGATGACCGGTGACCCCGAGGCCGTCTGCGCCGCCTTCACGTCGTTCAACCGCTGGCTCGAGGAGGACTGGGGCCTGCACTTCGACGGGCGCATCTTCGCCGCTCCCTACATCTCGCTGGCCGACGTGGACTGGGCGGTGGCCGAGCTGACGTGGGCCCTCGACCATGGGGCCGGGGTCGTGTGCGTGCGGCCGGTCGCCCCGACCACGGCCGACGGGCGCTGCTCGCCCGGCGACGCCCGATTCGACCCGTTCTGGGGCCTGGCCGACGAGGCCGGGGTGACCGTGGCCGTCCATGGGGGCGAGACCGGCTACAGCTCGAACGGCTACGCCGGCGACGGCCTGGCCGTGTTCGCCGACCGGCTGTCGGCGACGAAGCTCCTCCTCGACGAGATCAACATCGAGCGGCCGATCATGGACTACCTGGCCGCCCTGGTCTGCGACCGGGTCTTCGAGCGTTTCGACAACCTGCGCCTCGCGTCGATCGAGAACGGCTCGGCCTACCTGTCGAGCCTCTTCAGCCGGCTCAAGCACCTCAACGCCAAGCTCCCCGGCTACTTCGCGAGCGACCCCGTCGAGTCCTTCCGCCGCCACATCTGGATCAGCCCGTTCTGGGAGGAGGACATCGGTCACGTCGTCAGCCTCGTCGGGGCCGACCATGTGCTCTTCGGGTCCGACTGGCCCCACGTGGAGGGGCTGCCCGCCCCGCTCGACTACTTGGAGGAGGTGCAGGACCTCGACGAGGGGACCAAGCGCCTGCTCCTCGGCGAGAACACCCGGTCGCTCACCACCCTGCGGCCTAGGTAGCGCCGCCGGTGGCGAGGCCGGTGGCCGACGACCGGTCACCCTGCCTCGTCGGCGTGGGCCAGGTGGTGGCCCGGGACACCGACCCGGCGGCCACCGAACCGCTGGAGCTCTGGGCGCAGGCGGTGGCCGCGGCGGCCGACGACTGCGGCGCCGCCGAGGTGCTCAGGTCGGTGGACGCGCTCACCGTCGTGCGCATCGACAGCTTCGCCTACGACGACGCGGCCGGGCGTCTGGCCACCCGGCTGTCCCTCGGACCGGGCGCCCGGACCGAGACCGGGCTCGGCGGCCACCAGCCGCTCCTCCACCTGGCGCAGCTGGCCGAGGGCTGTCGGCGGGGCGAGTACCGGGTGGCGGCGCTCGCCGGAGGCGAGGCCCTCGCCACGGTGCGGGCCCTCCGGCGCGCCGGAGAGCCGCTCCCCTGGGCCCACGCCGACCCCCGTCCCGAGGCGCCCGACCTCGAGGGCGTCGTGCACCCGAGCGAGCTGGCCCACGGCCTGCTCCCGATCATGCGGAGCTTCGCCCTCCGCGACGTGGCCCGACGAGCCCACCTCGGGGCGGCGCCCGAGGACTACCGCCTCGAGCCCGGGCCGGCCTACGCCGACATGACGAAGGTCGCCGCGGCCAACCCGTTCGCCTGGCACCGGGAAGCCCGCCCGGCACAGGAGCTCGTCACGCCGTCGGCCGACAACCGTCAGCCGGTCCACCCCTACACGAAGCGGCTCATGGCCTCGCCCGACGTCAACCTCGCGGCGGCGTGCCTCGTGGCTTCGGCCTCGGCGGCCGACGACCTCGGTGTCCCGCCCGAGCGCCGCGTGCACCTGTGGGGCACCGCGGCTTGCCGCGACTTCCCCTACCCGGCCGAGCAGCCCGACCTCCACGCCTCGCCCGGCATGGCCCGGGCCTTCGGTGCCGCCCTCGCCGCGGCCGGCCTCGACCAAGCCGACGTCGATCTCTTCGACCTCTACAGCGCGTTCCCCGCGGCCGTCCGCTTCGCCTGCGACGCCCTCGGGCGGCCCCTCGACGACCCGCGTGGGGTGACGGTGACCGGGGGCATGCCCTACGCCGGGGCGCCCGGTAGCAACACGACCGCCCACGCCCTGGCGGCGATGGTCGACCGCCTGCGCGAGGCGCCGGGCGCGGTCGGCCTCGTGAGCGGGCTCACCGCCCAGATGGCCGCGCACGCCGTCGTGGTACTGTCGGCCGGGCCCGGTCCGCCGGCCGTCCTCGTTGGCCAACCGGCACCGCCGGCCGGGGAGCCCGTGCCCATCGCCCTCGCCGGCCGCGGGCCGGCCGAGCTGCTCGCCTACGCCGTGGCCTGCGACCGGGCCGGTGACGACGAGTGGGCGGTGGCGGTGTGCGGGCTCCCCGACGGCCGCCGCTGCTACGGAGCGACGTCGGAGCCCGAGGTGCTGGCCTGGCTGGCCGGCACCGAAGCGGTCGGTTCGCCCGTCCGACTGGCCGCCGGCGGGGACGGCACCAACCGCCTCTTGGCCTGATCCCTCAGGGCGCCAGGTGGCGGCGGAGCACGGCCACCTGCTCGTCGATGGCCCGCCGCGAGACCGCCGCCTCGGGCAGCAGGAGGTCGAAGCCGTGGGGGACCCCCGGCACGTGGTGGAGCTCGGTGGGCACGCCGGCCTGCTGGAGGGCGATGGCGTAGGCCATGCCCTCGTCGCGGAGGGGGTCGAACTCGGCGGTGATCACGAAGGCCGGCGGCAGGCCGCGCAGGTCCTCGGCCCGGGCCGGCGCGGCGTAGGCCGACACCTCCCGGGGCTCGGGCCCGAGGTAGTGGTCCCACATGTCCCGGCTGGCGAGGCCGTTCCAGCCGGCGAGCTCGGCGAACTCGGCCATCGACGGGTAGTTCCCGGTGCGGTCGTCGGTCACCGGGTAGATGAGCAGCTGGAAGGCAAGCGGGGGACCGCCCCGGTCCCGGGCGAGGAGCGCCACCGCGGCGGCCAGGTTCCCCCCGGCGCTGCTGCCCCCGACGGCCAGGCGGGCCGGGTCCACACCGAGCTCCTCGGCGTGGTCGGCCAGCCAGACGAGCCCGGTGTAGCAGTCCTCGAGGCCGGCCGGGTAGGGGTGCTCGGGGGCCAGCCGGTAGTCCACCGAGAGCACGACCGCGCCGCCGTCGGCCGCGTGGCGGAGGCACTTGCCGTGCTCGACCTCGAGGTCGCCGAGCACGAAGGCGCCGCCGTGGAAGTAGGCGAGACCGGGCGCGGTCCCGTCCCGTTCGACCGGCTCGTAGAGGCGGACCCGGATGTCGTGGCCTTCCTTCGACGGGATCGTGAAGTCACGCGTGGTGGCCCGGGCCGGCGCGGTGTCGCCCTCTGCGCTCCGGCCGAGGGGCGCCGTCTCGGCCAGCAGGGCCCGCAGGGCCTTCGGGTCGCTCAACCGGAGCGACGGCATGACCTCGAGGACCGACAGGAAGTCCTCGTCCATCGTGCGGCTCATGGCGCCTCCCGTGGCTCGTGCAGTCCCGGCGGCTCGTCGCCCTCGACCCCCACCATCACGATGACGAGGACGCAGGGCTCGGTCGAGCGGTTCCACCACTGGTGGAGCCCGCCCAGTTGGACGTTGACGTCCCCTGCCCGGAGGTGGGCCGACGTGCCGTCCTCCATGAGGAGGTCGACCTCACCGCTCACGACGTACTCGTAGTCGATCGTGGCCGTGCGGTGCCATCCGGACGGCTCGGCGGTCGGCGGCATCGAGAGGATCCGAAAGCGCGTCGACCCGGGGGCGAGCGTGAAGAGGTCGCGGAGGTCGGTCGTGGCAGCCGCGTCGTCGGTGGCGAGGCTGAGCGAGTCGACCGACCACACGTCGGTCGAGACGAACTCCCCGTCGTCGCGCCGGTTGCGGAAGACCGAGGTCGCCTCGCCGTCGGCGAGCACACCCGAACGGCCGTCGGCCGCTCGGCCCGACACCACCCGCCGCAAACCTTCGGCTCCCCTGCCCACGTCCCACCTCCCGACGCCGCCGGCCCCTCGTCGGGCGGTGGCGGCCGACGTATCCTGCCCCTCTCTGACCGAGCCGCTCCACTCCCTCCCGCCCCAGCCCGAGGGCGTGCCCTGGCCGACGGCCGACTGGCCGACCGGCCCGGTGCCGTCCGCGGTGGACCTCGGTCCGGTGCTCGATGCGGCGTTCGACGAGGAAGGCCCCCTCGCCACGACCTACGCGGTGGTCGTGGTACACCAGGGCCGCCTCGTGGCCGAGCGCTACGGCGGGGCGCTGCCCCACTTCGACCGGCCGCCGCTGCCCGTCGAGCGGGACACGCCGCTCCTCTCGTGGTCCATGGCCAAGTCGGTGCTCCACACCGCGGTCGGCCTGCTGGTCGGCGAGGGCCGCCTGGACCCCGACGCCCCCGCCGCCGTCCCCGAGTGGACGGCGCCCGGCGACCCGAGGGGGGCGATCACCCTCGACCTCCTGCTGCAGATGCGCGACGGCCTCGACTTCGCCGAGGACTACGAGGACGAGCGGGCCTCCGACGTGATCGAGATGCTCTTCGGCGGGGGGAGCGACGACGTCGCCCGGTTCGCCGCCGACCGCCCCCTCGCCGCCCCGCCCGGGGAGCGCTTCAACTACTCGAGCGGGACCTCCAACATCGTCTCGGGCATCGTGGCCCGGCTCCTCGGACCGGGCGACCCCTACCGCCGGTTCCTCGAGGAGCGGCTCTTCGGCCCCCTCGGCATGCGGAGCGCCACGCCGACCTTCGACGACGCCGGCACCTGGGTGGCGTCGTCGACCCTCCACGCCACGGCCCGGGACTTCGCCCGCTTCGGGCTGTTCATCCTCCGCGACGGCTGGTGGGAGGGAACGCGCCTGCTCCCCGAGGGCTGGGTGGACGGCGGGCGGCGTCCCCGGTCGGTCGACGACGAGGGCGGGATCTTCGGCCGCCACTGGTGGGTCGAGGGCGACGACCTCGGCACGTTCCGGGCGAGCGGCTTCCACGGGCAGTACGTGCTGCTGTGCCCGGACCTCGACCTCGTCGTCGTGCGCCTCGGCGACACCGGCCCCGAGCACAAAGAGGAGCTCGTCGCCTGGCGGGCCTCGGCGGTGGCCGCCTTCGCCCGGGCGCCGGCCGCCGGCTGAGCTGAGCCGAGGCCGGGCGCCCCTCAGCCGCCCTCGAAGGGGAAGCCGAGATCGGGGGCGGTGAGCACCGCCCGGAACGGCAGACCCTCCTCGGCCGCCAGCGCCGTCACGGTGCCACCCCGGTCGACGACGGCGAGGAGGAGGATCGGCTCGGCCCCGGCGGCCCTCACGACCCGGGCCGCCTCGAGCAGCGAGGTCCCCCGGGTGACGGCGTCCTCGGTCACCACCACCCGGTCACCGGGGTCGAGGGCGCCGGCGATGCGGCCGCCGCCACCGTGGTCCTTCTCCTCCTTGCGGACGCTGAAGGCCTTGAGCGGCCGGCCCCGGGTGGCGGCCACCGCCGCGGTGACGTAGGCGACGGGGTCCGCCCCCATGGTCAACCCGCCCAGCGCGTCGGTCTCCTCGGGGAGGAGCGAGAGCACGGCATCTGCCGCGAGCAGCATGGCCTCGGGCCGGCAGAGGCTCTGCTTGGCGTCGATGAACCAACTGCTGTGCTTCCCCGACTTGAGCACGAAGTCGCCCCGGCGGACGGCGTGCTCCAGCAGGTGGTCGCGGAGGGCGGCGAATGCGGTGTCGGTCGTCACGTGAGGATCACCCGGCCCGTGCCCGGTCGCACCTCGCCCACCGGCCGGGCGGGCCGGGCCGCCGCGGCGAGTGAGGCCAGCACGGTGTCGACGGCGTCGGGGGCCACGACGAGCACCATCCCGACGCCGAGGTTGAACACCCGGGCCATCTCGTCGTCCGCGACGTCGCCGAGCCGCTGGATCTCGTTGAAGACGGGCGGCACCTCCCAATCGCGTCGAACGACTGCGTCGCAGCCGTCGGGCAGCACCCGCACGAGATTGCCCGGGATGCCGCCCCCGGTCACGTGGGCCGCGGCGTGCAGCCCGCCGCCGGCCGCGGCCAGCGCGCCGAGGACCGCCGGGGCGTAGATCACCGAGGGCTCGAGGAGCACGTCGGCCAAAGTGGCCGTTGCTCCCGGCCAGGCCGGCCCGTGGAGGTCGAGGCCGGCCTGCTCGAGGAGCACGTGACGGGCCAGGGTGTAGCCGTTCGAGCGGAGACCGGGCGAGGCGAGACCCACGAGCACATCGCCCGGACGCACCTTGGCCGGGCCGAGCGGGGGCACGCCGTCGACCACGCCGACGGCGAAGCCGGCTAGGTCGAGCTCGTCGTCGACCATGGCGCCGGGGTGCTCGGCCGTCTCGCCACCGAGGAGGGCGCACCCGGCTTGCCGGCAGCCGTCGGCCACCCCGGCCACCACCGCCTCGATCCGCTCGGGCAGCACCTTGCCGGTGGCGATGTAGTCGAGGAGGAAGAGCGGCTCGGCCCCGACGCACACGAGGTCGTCGACGCACATGGCCACGAGGTCGAGGCCGACCGTATCCCAGCGGCCGGTGGCCCGGGCCACGAGGAGCTTGGTGCCGACGCCGTCGGTCGTGGCCACGAGGACCGGCGCCTCGTAGCGCCGGTCGAGGGCGAACAGGCCGCCGAACCCGCCCACGCCGCCGACGACCCCAGGTCGCTCGGTCGAGCGGGCCAGGGCGGCGATGCGCCCGATCACCTCGTCGGCTGCTGCGAGGTCGACACCCGACGACGCGTAGGTGGCGCCGCCGGGTCGACGTGCGGCGGCCACCGGGCTCAGACCCCGGGCAGGGCCGCCTGGAGCACGGCGGCCTCGTCGAGGGCGTCGGGGGACGGCCCGTCCCCCCCGGTGTGCCGCTGTTCCAGCAGTTCGACGGGCACCGGCACCGGGTAGTGGCCGGTGAGGCAGGCGTCGCAGAAGCCGGCCTCCGGCGCGTCGATGGCCGCCCGCAGGTTCGGGAGGCTCAGGTAGGCGAGGGAGTCGGCGCCGAGGAACTTCTCGATCTCGGCCACCTCCTTCTGGGCCGCCAGGAGCTCGGCCCGCCGCGGCGTGTCGATGCCGTAGAAGCAGGGCCAGGCGAACGGCGGCGACGAGATGCGCAGGTGCACCTCGGTGGCCCCGGCGTCGCGCAACATCTCGACGATGGCCAGCTGCGTGGTCCCCCGCACGATGGAGTCGTCCACCACGACGAGGCGCTTGCCGGCGATGTTGTCGCGGAGCGGGTTGAGCTTGCGCCGGACGCCGCTCGCCCGGGACTGCTGGTCCGGGACGATGAACGTGCGGCCGATGTAGCGGTTCTTCACGAGCCCCTGGCCGTAGGGGATGCCGCTCCGTCGGGCGTAGCCCTCGGCCGCCGGCACGCCCGACTCGGGCACCCCCATCACGAGGTCGGCCTCGACCGGTGCCTGCTCGGCGAGGAGCTCGCCCATCCGTCGACGGGTTCCGTGGACCTCGCGGTCGTAGAGCCTCGAGTCGGGGCGGGCGAAGTAGACGAACTCGAAGATGCAGAGGCTCGGCGAGACCTCCGCCGGCGCGAACAGCTGCTCGGTGTGCACGCCGTCCTCGTCCACGACGACGAGCTCGCCTGGTTCGAGCTCGCGCACGAAGGCCGCTCCGATCACGTCGAGGGCCGGGCTCTCCGAGGCCAGCACCCACCCCTCAGGGTGGTCGGCCGGGCCGAGGCGCCCGAGACAGAGGGGTCGGAAGCCGTGGGGGTCGCGCACGCCGTAGAGGTGGTGGGCGTCGAGGAGGACGAGGGAGTAGGCCCCCTCGAGGAGGGGGATCACGGTGCGGAGCGCCCGGCGCAGCTCGTCGGACGGGACGCCCGGTGTCTCGTCAACCTCGGGGCAGGCCTGGGCGAGGAGCTCGGCTACGAGGTCGCTGTCGGAGGTGACGAGACCGGGCAGCATGCCCGAGCGCTCGGCCAGGGCCTCTGTGTTGGTGAGGTTCCCGTTGTGGCCGAGGGCGAAGCCCGCCCGGCCCACCGGACGGTAGGCGGGCTGGGCGTTGGACCAGTTCGAGGAGCCGTGGGTGGAGTAGCGGGTGTGCCCGATGGCCAGGTCCCCCGGCAGGACCGAGAGCGTCCGCTCGTCGAACACCGCGCTCACGAGCCCCATGTCCTTGACCACGGTGATGGTCTCGCCGTCGGCCACGGCCATGCCGGCCGACTCCTGCCCCCGGTGCTGGAGCGCGTAGAGGCCGTCGAAGGTGAGCTGGGCCACCGGTCGGCCCGGCGCATGGACGCCGAAGACCCCGCACGCTTCCTTCACGGTCGGGCCCCCCGCCGGCCACGACGTCCCGGACGGCCCGGGGCGGTGGCCTCGTTCGACACGGTCATGGTCGTCGCCAGTCTCGCACAGCGCTGGTCCGCCCGAGGTCGCCCGGACCGCCCCCGACAGAGCCTCCGGCGGTGACCGGTAGCGTCGGGCCGGCGTGATCGACCTCCACACCCATTCGCTGCGCTCGGACGGGAGCGAGCCGCCGGCCCGGGTGGCCGAGCTGGCGGCCGAGGCCGGGTGCCGGGCCTTCGCCCTCACCGACCACGACACCCTGGACGGGCTGCCCGAGGCCCGGCGCCGGGCCACCGAGCTGGGGGTCGAGCTCGTGGCCGGTTGCGAGGTGTCCTGTGCCTTCCGGGGCGGGAGCGCCCACGTGCTCGTCTACTTCGTGGCCGAGGGCGACAGCCCGCTGCACGACGAGCTCGTCCGGCTCCGCGCCGACCGGGCGGAGCGCAACCGCATGCTCACCGAGCGGCTGGCCGACCTCGGCGTCCCGGTCGACTGGGAGGAGGTGGTGCGGGCCGCCGGCCACGAGGAGAACGTCGGGCGTCCGCACTTCGCCGAGGTCCTCGTGGCCCACGGCGCCGCCGACTCGATCGACGACGCCTTCGACCGCTGGCTGGGCCGGGGTCGCCCGGCCCACGTCCCGAAGGCCCGGGTGTCCCCGGCCACGGTGGCGCGGGAGGCGTCGGCCTCGGGCGGGGTGGCCGTGCTCGCCCATCCGCTCACGCTGGACATGGCCGGCGACGAGCTCCCGGGGGCGCTGGCCGAGCTGCAGGAGGCCGGGCTCGTCGGCCTGGAAGCCCACTACGCGGCCTACGGCGAGGAGGAGCGGGCCCATCTCCTCGCCCTCGCGGCGAGCCTCGACCTCGTGGCCACCGGCGGGTCTGACTACCATGGCCGGCGCCGCCCCGACATCAGGGTCGGGACCGGTCGGGGCGACCTCGACGTCCCCGACGACGTGCTGGAGCGGCTCGGCGCCCGTCGACCCGGCTGACGCCGGCCCGGCCGACGCTCAGATGGCCGGAGCGCCTGAGAACCGGTGCCCATAGGCAGTAGGGATGTCCAAGATCGCTAATCGAAGGCCAATGCTCGGCCCAGTCGACGTACCCCTCGATAGCGCAGCGCTCGAGACCCCTCGATACCGTTCCTCGTGGCACGGCATCGGGCCGCTCTGGGCCCTGCGGGCTACCGGACGGTCGACCCGTGGCCATTGAGGGAACTGTTCGACAACGTGTGCGAACACGAGGACGGCGCATGGTGGAACACATGAGATTCGCTCCGGTCCAGCTCGATCGGGCAGCTGGCGTGCTCGTCGAGGCAGCTGCCGGTGACGCTCTTGGGGCTGGCTATGAGTTCGGAGCGAAAGTCACACCAGAAGCGGTCACTATGCGCCCCGGAAGCCTCACCGGAAGATCGGCGGGGAGCTGGACAGACGACACGGACATGGCGATCGCCATCGCCCGTGTGGCCGCTGAAGGGGTTCGACTCGATGAGGCCCCTGGGCTTGATCGGGTAGCCGCGGGGTTCCTCGAGTGGTATTCGAGTCATCCGCCTGACATCGGTGTACAGACGAACGCCGTGCTCTCCGGCGCTTCGGGACCCGCCGACCTGGCCCGGGCTTCGGCCACCTACGCCGCGACCCACAGCAAATCAGCCGGCAACGGCAGCCTGATGCGCACCGGGCCGGTCGCCCTCGCCCACCTGGGTGACGACGAAGGGCTCGTCAGAGCGGCCGGGCTCGTTTCGGCCCTCACCCACGACGACCCGCTGGCCAAAGAGGCCTGCGCGATCTGGTGCGTGGCCATTGACCGAGCGGTGCGGGATGGCCGGCTCGACGGGATCTACGAAGGCATCGCCCTGTTGCCCGACGAACGAAGGGAGTTCTGGGCGGAGCGGATCACCGAGGCGGAGCAAGCCGACCCCGAAGTGATCCGTTGGAACACCTTCGTCGTCACCGCCCTGCAGGCCGCCTGGTGGGCCATCTGGTCGACGAGAGACCAGATGGGACCGCCTCATCTACAGGCGGCCCTCCGAGCGGCGGTCGGGATCGGCGACGATACCGACACCGTGGCGGCGATCGCCGGTGCGCTCCTTGGCGCCCGTTACGGTGCGTCGGCGGTCCCCTTCACCTGGCGCCGTCGCCTGCGGGGATGGCCGGCCGCGATGCGCCATGCCGATCTCGTTGGCCTCGGTGTCCTGGCCGCCCGTGGGGGTGAGACGGACGGATCCGGATGGCCCCTCGAGCCGGATCTGTGGCCGACGTATCAGAGGGAGTTTCACCCGAGGGGGCAGGTCACCATTCTCGACGAGGATCCTGGAATCCAGTGGGGCGATGTGGCCGGACTCGCTGACGCTGACGCTGACGCGTTCATCTCGCTTTGCCGGATCGGGCCGGCGCAGCGCCGGGGCGAGGATCACTTCGAGATCTGGCTCGTCGACGAAGACGGGACTGAGGCGAACGCCGATGCGAGGTACGTGTTGGCCGACACCGCCGACGCCATCACCCAACTGCGCGCGGAAGGCAAGCGGGTGTTCGTCCACTGCGTCCGCGCCGAGAGCCGTACCCCGTCGGTGGCTGGCGCATGGCTTGTTCGAAGCCGACACATGCCACCAACCGCCGCCATCGCCGCAGTGGAAGACGCCATGAGTGGCGTGGCACTCCGCCCCTCGCTGAGGGCATCAATCGATTCCCTTGCCAGCGTCTAGCTGGGCTCCGGGTGACGTGGACGAACCAAGAGACGCTCTCACCAAGGCGCACAGCCGCTACCGCCCACGGATGCGGGACCGTCGAACGACGCACTGCGGCAGCGCTCCAGCCGTTGGACGCCTGACTGGCGAGTGGGGCCGCCGGTAATCTCCCGGAAGTGGAGGACGACCTCGACATCCGTTACGCCAGGACAAAAGACGGACTCCACATTGCCTACGCGACGACCGGACAGGGGCCGCCGGACCTGTTGCAGATGCGCGGAGCCCCAACCCACATCCGAGTGAACCGCGAGGAACCCCTCGTGCTGCGTTATCAAGAGCGATTGGCTTCGTTCTCCCGCTTGGTCCTGATGGATGACCGCGGGAGCGGTATGTCAGATCCCGTGCCGTTGCCTCAACTCCCCACGCTCGAGGAGCAGATGGACGATGTGATTGCCGTCCTCGACGCACTCGAGATCGAACGTGCGATCTTGCTCGGCGACGAAGAGGGCGGACCACTCGCGATGTTGTTTGCCGCCACCCACCCGGGCCGTGTGGACAGATTGATCCTCTATGGCACCTATGCCTCATTGACTGCTGATATCGACTATCCGATCGGCTTTCCGGTTGACCTACTTCAACTGGTGGTGACGGGGACAGCCGAAGAGTGGGGGCGGTCGGTGGAGCTCCCGGCTGATTACGCGCCGAGTGCGGACGAGTCGTTCCGGCGGCGAGTGACGAAGACCATGGGGAGTATCGCCAGTCCAGGCCAGGCAGAGGCGCTCATTCGGCGAAGCGTCATGAGCGACGTACGAGCCATTCTCAGTGCGATCACGGTGCCGACGCTGGTCATGCATCGGGCTGGAGACCGTGTCGTTCCGGTCTCGATGGGGCGTTACATCGCCGAGCACATCGAGGGAGCTCGCTTCGTGGAGCTTCAAGGCGACGATCACGTGCCCATTGTCGGCGACGTCGACAGTCTCGTCGGAGAAATCGAGGAGTTCGTAACCGGAGTGCGATCGAGCCACGACACCGATCGCACGCTCTTGACCGTGTTGTTTACCGACATCGTCTCCTCAACACGACGGGCAGCAGACATGGGCGACCGCCGTTGGCGCGAGCTGCTCGACGACCATGACGCGATGGTAGGTCGGCAACTTGAACGGTTCCGCGGACGAGGGGTGAAGAGCACAGGTGATGGATTTCTCGCCACCTTCGACGGGCCCGCGAGAGGGATCCGTTGTGCCGCCGCCGTTCGTGATGGTGCTCGACAGTTGGGGTTGGAGATTCGCGCCGGACTGCACACCGGCGAGTGCGAGGTTCGAGGAGACGACATTGGCGGCATGGCCGTCCACATCGCGGCTCGCGTGGGAGCGATGGCAGGGCCGGGAGACGTCCTCGTTTCTGGAGCGATTCCGCCGCTGGTCGTCGGTTCCGCCATTGTGTTCACCGATTTCGGCGAACACGAATTGAAGGGAATACCAGGGAACTGGAAGCTCTACGCCGCGGAGGTCTGACCTCATCATGACCGACGAGGAGCGCTATCCACCGCCCTACGAGACCGAGGAAGTGATGCGATTCCGAAAGGAGCAGCTGACGGCCCGGGAGTCGATTCGTGATGGGGCATCGGCGTTCCACCGTCACTACGTGGGGTCGACGGCGTGCGTCGCCAGCCGGGCGACGCTGCTCACCGGTCAGTACCCCTCGCTGCACGTTTCTCCCAGACCGACGGGACGTTTTAGAATCAGGCCGTGAGCTGGACGCTCGGTGTTGCGCAGCCGGAGCCTGTTGACCAGGAACTTCTCAGTGGTCGGGACCGACGTCGATCCGGTGGCCTCGCGCTTTTGGGCGGCAGAGCGCGTCGGAGCCGGGTGTCTAATCAGGTGCAAAGCGACCTGCACCAGGAGTGGCCGGCCGAGGCATCGAGGTAGGGGTGGAGATCCATGGTCCTTGATCTCCTGCTCATCGGACTGGCGATCACCCTCGAACCCATCCCCCTGACGGCGTTCATCCTCATCCTGGCCTCCAAGAACGGAACGAGGAAGGGGGCCGCCTTCATCTTCGGTTGGCTCCTCTCTCTTGCTGTGGTGGTGGCCGTCACCATTCTGGCGACGGGCAACAAGCCCCCACAGCCCAATACGGCGCCGTCGCTGGCAGCCCTGGCGGTGAAAATCGCCATCGGGGTGGTGCTCGTCGCGATCGGGGTTCGCCACTGGCGGAAGCTGGGCCAGCCGAAGCCCCCCAAGAAGACCCCCAAATGGCAGACAGGCATCGACACCATGTCACCCTGGTACGCGATGGGTCTCGCTCCTCTGACACAGCCCTGGGGCCTTGTGGCGGCCGGTGTGGCCACAGTCACAGCGGCCAAGCTGGCGTCCTGGGAGACCTACCTGGCGATCATTGGCTTCTGCCTGATCGCAACCGCGGTGTACATCGTGATGGAGCTCTATGTCGGGTTCCGCCCCGATCAGGGCCAGGCCATGCTCAGCAGCCTACGGTTGTGGATCGACACCCATACCGACCAGGTCATCATCGTTGTGTCGCTCGGACTTGGACTTTGGTTGGTCGGCAAGAGCGTGTACCTGCTGGTCACCTGACGGTCGGCGAGCGGGTGACGCTCCTCGCCGGCTGGTCGCGAAATGTCGAGTTACCGGGGCCTGCTGATCTCCCGGTCGCTCAGGTCATCGGCAACGAGCCACTGGGTGAGGAGATCCTGGAGACCACGCTGGACGCCCGCCGACGACTGCCGAGAGACGCGAGTGATTTGGCCTGGGCACCGGACTGGGCATCCTGGCCGTCGGACTGTCCGAGAAGGTCGCGCCTGGTCAGGTCGTGGCCGATGTTGCGGCAGCTCGGGACAACGTCACTCTGGTCATAGCGATCCATCGGAATCACGTCGGATGGAACTGAGACGCGCTTCGCTACGGTGAAACAACGTGGCGTTGAGCCCAGCCGACCCGACGATGATTCGACCGAGGATGTACACCCAGAACAACGTGGCTAGAGCGATTCCCACGGCTCCATAAGTGTGAGACTTCCCAGCTACGAGATGGCCGATCCAATACGTGGTGAGCCTATGAAGGACGACCATGCCCACGGCCACAAACACCGGTGGGCTGAATGTTCGGCTATGGGCGGCTGCAGCCTGTTGACCAGGAACTTCCCAGTGCTCGGGACCGGCGTCGATCCGGTGGACTCGCGCTCTTCATCAGACGGCCTCGCCGAGACGGCGCGGCAGTGCACCCTCCTCGGCGTCGACCAGGTCGGCGACGGACAGGTCGACCAGGCCCTCGATCACGAGCCGGTCCCCGCCCGCCGCACCGAGGATCCGCCCGAAGGCCCCGGCCTGGCTGGCCCGGACGACCAGTTCCTCGGGTCGGGTCGTGACCGCTACGAAGTACCCGGGGGCCTCGCAGAAGAGCTCGGCCGGATCGCCGAGCGCCTCGAGGCGCGCCCCGGTGCCTGACCGGGCGGCCATCTCGGCCAGGGCCCCGCCGAGGCCGCCGCCCGAGACGTCGTGGACGCCCTGCAGGAGCCCGTCGCCACCGGCCACCTCCTCGGCCACGAGGCCGGCCACGAACTCGCACACCGCGGCGTGGCCCACGACGTCGAGCCCCGGGAGGGTGCCGCCCCGCCGACCGAGCCGCTCCACCGCGAACCGGCTGCCCGAGAGGGTGCCCGACGACGGGCCCCGCGGCTGGAGGAGCACCACCGACGTCCCGGGCACGAGGCGCACCCCGGGGGGCGGTCGCTCGAGCTCGTCGACGAGCCCGAGCACGCCCAGCACCGGGGTGGGGTCGATGTCGCGCCCGCCGCTCTCGTTGTAGAGGCTCACGTTCCCGCCGACGACGGGCAGACCGAAGGCCCGGCAGGCCTCGGCCAGGCCGTCGACCGCCTCCGACAGCTGCCACATGACCTCGGGGTGCTCGGGGTTGCCGAAGTTGAGGCAGTTGACGACGGCGACCGCCCGGGCCCCGACACAGGCCAGGTTGGCCAGCGACTCGGCGAGCGTGAGGGCGGTGCCAGCCCGCGGGTCGATGGCACACCAGCGGGGGTTGGTGTCGGTGGTGACGGCCATCCCGCGCCGGCTGGGCGGGAGACCGGGGCCGCCGAGCCGTAGGAGGGCGGCGTCGCCGCCCGGGCCCTCGACGGTGTTCAAGAACAGCTGGTGGTCGTACTGGCGGTAGACCCAGCGGGCCCCGCCCACGAGCGCCAGCAGATCGGGTCCGAGGTCGGCCGGGAGAGGCACGTTGTCAGGGTCCTCGTCGGCCGGGCGGGGCCGGGGCCGGGCCATGGGCCGGTCGTAGAGCGGCGCCTCGTCGGCGAGCGAGGCCGCCGGCACGTCGGCCAGGACCGGGCCGTCGACCCCGTCGCGCACGCGCAGCCTGCCCACCGGACCGGCCGCCCCCCCGACGGGCGCAGTCACCCGGCCGACGACCGTCGCCCGGACCTCCCAGCGCTCGCACACCGCGGCGACCTCGGGCCAGGCCTCGGGGGTGACGATGGCGAGCATGCGCTCCTGGCTCTCGCTCGTCATCACCTCCCACGGCGCCATGCCCTCCTCGCGGCGGGGCACGGCCGACACGTCGACGTCCATGCCCACCTTCCCCCGGGCCGCCGTCTCGCTCGTGGCGCAGGCGAGGCCGGCGCCCCCGAGGTCCTGGATGCCGAGCACGAGACCGGCGTCGAGGAGGTCGAGGCAGGCCTCGATGAGCCGCTTCTCCTCGAAGGGGTCGCCGACCTGGACGCTCGGCCGCTTGGCGTCGTCGTCGGGCCCGGCGTCGCCCCCGGCAAAGCCGGCCGAGGCCAGCACGCTCACGCCACCGATGCCGTCGCGTCCCGTCGTGGCGCCGAGCAGCACCGCCAGGTTGCCGGGTCCGCTCGCCCGGCCGAGCACGAGGCGGTCGACGGGGAGGGCGCCGAGGCAGAGCACGTTCACGAGCGGGTTCTCGGCGTAGCAGGGGTCGAACGTGAGCTCACCGCCCACGGTCGGCACCCCGACCGAGTTGCCGTAGCCCGAGATCCCCGACACCACGCCCTCCAGGAGCCAGCGCTGGCGGGCATCGTCGGGCGGGCCGAAGAAGAGCGGGTCGAGCACGGCGAGCGGGCGCGCCCCCATCGTGAAGATGTCCCGGAGAATCCCGCCGACGCCGGTCGCCGCCCCCTGGTAGGGCTCGATGGCCGAGGGGTGGTTGTGGCTCTCGATGCGCAGCGCCACCGCGATGCCGTCCCCGGCGTCGATCACCCCGGCGTTCTCGCCGGGACCGACGAGGACCCGCGCCCCTTCCGTCGGGAGCCGGCGCAGGTGCAGCCGGGAGGACTTGTAGGAGCAGTGCTCGCTCCACATGACCGCGTAGAGCGCCAGCTCGAGGTGGTTGGGTGCCCGGCCGAGCACCTCCTCGATGCGGTCGCGCTCGTCGTCGGTGAGGCCGAGGGCCCGGTGGAGCGGCTCGCTCCCGGGGTCCTCGACGTCCATGGCGACACGGTAGCGGGGGGCCGCGGTGGGTCCGGACCCGGGCGTCGGTCAGGCCGGGGTCGGTCCCTCGAGCAGCGAGCGACGCCGTCGCCACGCCCAGCGGAGGAAGGCGACCGAGAGGACGAACGTTGTCACGTTGATGGCCAGCTCGAGGAGGCCGTTGCCGCCTTTGCCCCAGATCCCGTGCTGGAGGTCGTAGAGGTCGTCCATGCCGAAGAGGTAGAGGCCGGCGCCGCCCCCGGCGAGGAGCCACAGGAGCGCGGTCGGGCGTCTGGTCCAGAGGGTGAAGGCCGAGGCGACCAGGCAGAAGACGAGCCAGGCGTCGGCCAGGACGAAGGCGTCCTCGAACTGGACGTAGACCGGCCGGTGCTCGACCGCCACGAGACCCCGGTCGAGCCACCAGGCCAACCAGTAGCCGGCCACGACCGCCGCCACGACGAGGGCCAGCACCGCCATGACCCGACGGCCGCCCTCGGTCGCCTGCGGGTAGGAGGCGCTCCGCCGGTCCGTCGTGGGGGCGGCCATCGCTCGACCAACCTACGGCGCCGCCGGCCCGGCTGCTGAGCGACACCGCCCGTCCCTCGGCACCGGGAACGGCGGGGCCCCCGGCGAACGCCGGGGGCCCCGTTCACATCCCGTACCGACGACGTCGGTCGGCGGTTCAGCTCACGTGCAGAGCGCCGCGCCCGTCGTGAACGTGTGCTGGGTCGAGTACCACCCGTTCACGCCGATGTTGTCGTCGTAGAACCATCCGAAGTAGGCCAGCTCCTGGAGCGTGTAGTTCACGCCGCCGATGTTCTCCGTGAAGACGGTCCCCGTGAGCGGGTCGCCCACCTCGAGGTTGTTCTGACAGCCAACGACCTGGCCGGTGTTGCCCCAGGCCGGCGTGGCGTTGGTCCCGAAGGGGTCGTTCGTCGCCTCGGCGATCTCGTGGCTGGCCACCGCGTTGTCCGAGGCGTTCGTGAAGTCGTTGCTCGTGTCCCAGTCCGAGGTGGAGTAGATCTGGGGGTTCGGGTCGTTGAAGGCCGAGTGGTAGCCAAGGATGCAGCAGCTACTGCCCTCGTAGAAGACGACGTTCGAGACCTCGAAGATCGGGAAGGTGGTCGACTTCACCCCGAACGACTTCAACTCCGGGATCAGCGTCCCCTGGAGCAAGCCGTCCCAGGCGTTGATGTCGATCTCACCGAGCTCGTTGCAGGTACCGGGGAGGTACTCCGGGTACCCGGTGGCCGTGACGTCGACGGCGGTCGGCACCTTCCCTTTGAGCAGCACGTGGTACTTCGGGTTGAAGCCGGCCTTGTTCCAGAACTCCTCACGCATCTGCGCGTCGGTGTACTGGGTCAGGCCCACGTTCGTCCCACCGGGGGAGTACTGGGCCTTGGCGAAGTCCGGTCCATTGAGCAGGCCGGCCTCGGCGCTCTGGGTCTGACCGCACGCCGTGTTCGGCGTCGTGGGGTCGTAGACGTCGCCCGTGTTGGTGAACGTGACGACCACCGGGATAATCATCGTCTTGAGCGTGGCCTTGGGCGTACCCGAGGTCGGGCTGTTCCCGAGCATCGTGAAGTCGTAGGTGTTGCCGTCCTGGCCGGCGACCACCGAGCCGTTCCACATCTTCAGGGTCTTGGACTTGGAGGCCAGGACAGCCAGCGTGGCCCGGCTCGGCGCGTCCTTGTATGGCAGCACCGCGGTGCTCCCGATGTGGTTGGCCGTGATCGTCGCCACGTGCGCCGGACCCGTGTTCGTCAAGTTGACGCTGGGCGTCGCCGCCCCCGCTGGGGCCGAGCTCCCGGACAAGGCCACCAGTCCGGCCACGGCCACCAGCGAAGCGGCTGCCCCGCTCCGCACCCAATGCGCCGTCCGCGAGCCCGCACGGAGACACTTCAGTGGTTGCATCAGTCGTCCTCCTCCTTCGGTGGCGGGTCGGGGTGACCCGGCAAAGCGAGTGGCGGCGCCAAGGAGGCGGCACCGTTGCCACCGATTCCTTGGGCGGGTTCGCGCTGCGGGAGGGATCGTGACAGATCGGCGCCCCGACGGCAACTGCTTCGAAACCGAACGGCCGCGAGTCTGGGGGTCAGCTGGGCCCCGGTAGCGGCGAATCGGGGGACGGGCTCGGCGAGGGCCACCCCATGCGCCCCTTCGCCGACGTCGCGGCGATCGGACGTCGCCCTTGGACGAACGTGGCCTTCGAAGCTGAACAGATCATCCGGCAGATGGCCGCAGGAGAAGCTCCGCCGGTGCCGTACGCAGCCACTCGGCGTACCGGTCGGTGTCCCATGCCAAGACCGAGCGCAGGAGGAGGTCGACCTCGGGGCTGGCGATCGCCCACGCGGTCGCCGCACGCTCTTCAGGTGAGTGACGCAGGAGACACTCGGGAATGGCGCCAACGACGCCGGTGAAGGTGTGCTGTCGGTTCTGATGAGCGGTCAGGAGATCGGCGGCCGCCTCGGCGTCGACCGCGGCCGCCTCGCGATGAGTCACCCACGCCGGCGCCAGGCGCTCCATCGTCGTGACCACCAACGCCGCCAACATCTCGACTTGGCCCTCGGGGTCGGTCTCGGCGCCGATGGCCATGTATTCGGGCCGGTCGAGCAGCATCAACTGTTCGTCGTCGCCGGCGATCGCCACGTCTCTCACCTGGTGCAGGAGGTCGGCTCTGCTGTGGCCGACCTTGTACACCGACTGCAGGGCGACACCTGCCTACCGGGCGATGTCGGCCACGGTCGTGGCCACATAGCCCCACTGGCCCGAGCGGGCCACCGGACCCTCGTCATCTCGAATGCGCCGTGGAAAGTCCCGCGGTAGGACTGTTTGCATTGGCCGAGATGTTCCCGGTCCGGCGGGCCACCATCGGCGCACCCCGCGTTGACTGGGGACGCTCACGGCGGACGAGGCGCCGGACCGGGGCTCGGTCGCCGGGACTCGTCAGACCAGCTGAGAGGCGGGTTGGGCCGCGAGGTCGGGGGTCACCGAACGGCCGTGGCCTCCCCGACCCGGCCTATCGCCGCGCCGATCCGGGTCCGAAATGCTGCAATCGCCGGAGGGGAGGCCGCGGCAAAACGGGTGCGTCACGGGCCCGACGGGCCGCGGTCTAACCGGCTAACCTCGTCGCCCAGCGCCGGCCCCTATCCCGAGACCGCCGGCCCCGGAGCCGACAATCCCGCGGACCGCGACCGTTCTGTTTCGGAGGTCGCGCCCCGCACAACCTGACGGAGATGAGGACGCATGCCGAGCAGTAAGAACCGCACCGCCCGCCGGGGCATGAGCGCCGAGCACAAGGCGGCTCTGGCCAAAGGACGTGAGGAGGGCCTCGTCGTCCGCCGCTATCTCGAAGCCCTCGAGTCCAGTCGGCCCCGCCGGGGACGCCGGCGGACGAAAGCGTCGATCGAGCGCAAGCTCACCACGATCGACGCCGAGCTGGCCGAGGCCGATCCCCTCACCCGCCTGCACCTGCTGCAGGAGAAGAAGGACCTGACCGAAGAGCTCGAACGGACCGGCGACGTCGCCGACCTCTCGGGTCTGGAGAAGGACTTCGTGAAGGTGGCCAAGCACTACGGCGAGCGCAAGGGCATCAGCTACAGCACGTGGCGCGCCGCTGGCGTGAGTGCGTCGGTGCTCCAGAAGGCCGGGGTGCCCCGCACCCGGGGCTGAGTCGACCCGTCAGCCGACGGGCGCGGCCGCCGACACGAGGAGCGACCGCAGGAGCACGAGGCCGTCGGTCGAGCCGAGGAGCTCGGCCGAGGCCCGCTCGGGGTGCGGCATGAGGCCGACGACGTTGCCAGCGGCGTTGGCGATACCGGCGACGTCGTCGACCGACCCGTTCGGGTTGTCGACGTAGCGCAGCACCACCCGGTCCTCGGCCTGCAGCTCGGCCAGCGTGGCGTCGTCGCAGACGTAGCTCCCGACGAAGTGGTTGATGGGCAGGCGGAGCACCCGGCCCGGGTCGCACCCGGCGGTCAGCACCGAGCGGGTGGAGGTCACCCGCACGTCGACCGTCGTGCAGAGGAAGCGGAGGTGCCGGTTCTTCTGGAGGGCCCCGGGTAAGAGGCCGGCCTCGGTCAGGACCTGGAAGCCGTTGCAGATGCCCACGACCGGCCCGCCGGCTTCGGCGAAGCGGGCCACGGCCGTCATCACCGGCGAGAAGCGGGCGAGGGCCCCGGGGCGGAGGTAGTCGCCGTGGGCGAAGCCGCCGGGCAGCACGACGGCGTCGACGCCCGCCAGGTCGGCGCGCCCGTGCCAGAGGAGCTCGACCTCGGCCCCGAGCGAGGCGGCCGCCGCGGCCACGTCGTGCTCGCAGTTGGTCCCGGGGAAGACGACGACGCCGACCCGGGTGGCCATCAGGCCGTCGCCTTGGTGAGCGCCGTGAGCTCGAGCACGGTCTCTTCGATGACCGGGTTGGCGAGCAGGCGGTGAGCCAGCTCCTCGGCCCGGGCCCGGGCGGTCGGCTCGTCGGCGGCCTCGACCTCGAAGCGGAAGGACCGCCCAGCCCGCACCCGGTGCACCTCGTCGAAGCCGAGGGCCGGGAGGGCCCTCTCGATGGTCGTCCCCTCGGGGTCGGCGATGCCCGGCCGCAGCTGCACCTCCACGCGCGCCGCGAACCTCATCGCGGCGCACCGTACCGCAGTGGCTCAATCTCGCTGACACACCCTCTCGGTACCGTCCGCCCATGGCCCGGTGCCGCACCTTCCGCTACCTGCTCCAGCCAACGTCCCGCCAAAAGGCCGCCCTGGCGCTGCTCCTCCGGCTCCAGTGCGAGCTCTACAACGCGGCCCTGGAGGAGCGGCGGGGCGCCTGGCGCTGGGGGCGACGCAGCATCAGCTACATCGACCAGACCAAGACGCTCACGGCCCTCCGGGAGGTCCGCCCCGAAGTGCTGGCCTCCGGGGTGACGGTCTGCCGGGGGACCCTGCAGCGCCTGGACCGGGCCTTCTCCGCCTTCTACCGGCGCTGCCGGGAGGGGCAGCGGCCCGGCTACCCCCGCTTCAAGTCGGCCCGGCGCTTCGACTCGCTCCAGTGGGAGGACCGCAGCGGCTGGCGGCTCGACGAGGAGGCCAGGCGGCTTTGGCTCCTGGGCATCGGGCACGTAAAGGTCCGCCAGCACCGGTCGCTCCGTGGCGTGCCCAAGGCCATCACCGTCAAGCGCGAGGGGCGGCGCTGGTTCGTGAGCGTCCGCTGCACCGAGGTCCCCGCCCGCCCTCTGCCACCGACGGGCAAAGAGGTGGGAATCGACCTCGGGATCTGCGCCTTGGTGGCCACGAGTGACGGCGAGCTCGTGACCGAGGGGCGCTTCGCCAAGCGGGCGGCCGGGAAGCTGGCCTGCGCCCAGCGGGCCTTCTCCCAGAAGCGCCGGGGCTCGAAGCGACGGGAGCGGGCCGCTGTGGCGGTCGGTCGGGCCCATCGCAAGATCGCCAACCAAAGGAGGGACCTCCACCACCAGCTGAGCAGGCGGCTGGTCGACGCCTACGACTTCATTGTCGTCGAAGACCTGCGTATCGCCCAGATGGTGCGACGCCCGAGACCACGCCCCGACGGCACCGGGGGCTTTCTGGGGGCGTCGGCCAAGAGGGGCTTGAACCGCTCCATCTGCGACGCCGGGTGGGGACAGTTGGTGGCGTTCCTTGGCTACAAGGCGGAAGAGGCCGGTCGCCAGGTGCTCGTCATCAACCCCCGCTACAGCTCGCTCACGTGCTCGTCGTGCGGGCATCGTGCGCAAGGCAACCGGCTCACACAGGCGGTGTTCTCGTGCCAGGCGTGCGGACACGGTGCTCATGCCGACGTGAACGCTGCCGTCAACATCCTCCGGGCCGGTCGGGCCCGACAGGCCTCGGCCTGTGAAGGCTCGGGGAACTGAGCCACTACCCACCGTACCAGTCGGCCAACCGGCGCCCTGTCACCCGCTCGTAGGCCGCCACGTAACGGCGCGAGGTGGCCTCGACCACGTCGTCGGGGAGCGGCGGGGGCGGCGGCCGCTTGTCCCACGGCTGGGCGTCGAGCCAGTCGCGGAGCGGCTGCTTGTCGAAGGCCGGCGGGGTGGTGCCGGGCACGACGGCGTCAGCCGGCCACAGGCGCGACGAATCGGGGGTGACCACCTCGTCGCAGAGCGTGAGCTCGCCGTCGACGAGACCGAGCTCGAACTTCGTGTCGGCCAGCACGAAGCCGGCAAGGGCCGCCCGGGCCGCCGCCCGGCGGTAGATGGCGAGGCAGAGGTCGCGGGCCGCGGTGGCGAGGTCCTCACCGACGAGGGCCACCGCCTCGTCGAAGCCGATGTTCAGGTCGTGGCCCTCGGCCGCCTTGGTCGACGGGGTGAACATGGGCTCGTCGAAGCGGTCGGCCAGACGCAGCCCCCGCGGGAGGGGCGTCCCGTGCACCGTGCCCTTCGCCTCGTACTCCTGGTAGGCCTGGCCGGCCAGGTAGCCGCGCACGATGCACTCGAGGGGGAGCATCTCGGCCCGGCGGACGAGGAGGGCCCGCCCGGCGGTGGCCGCGGCCATCCCGGGGTCGACCCGCTCGGCGATGACCGCGGGGTCGGCCGACACGAGCTGGTGCGGCGTCAGGTCAGCCAGCTCCTCCAGCCAGAACACGGTCATGGCGGTGAGCACCCGGCCCTTGTCGGGGATCGGCTCGGCCATCACGACGTCGAAGGCCGAGACCCGGTCGGAGGCCACCATGAGGAGGAGGCCGGGGCCGGCCTCGTAGAGCTCGCGCACCTTGCCCGAGTGGACGAGCGTGAGGCCCGAGGGGCTCACCGGGCCGTCCCGTCGTCGATCCCGCCGAGGGCCTCGACGGCCCGGTCGGCGTGGCGCAGCAGGCGGCCGAGGTCGAAGGCCTCGTCGAGCTGCGCCGGGCCGAGCGGCACCTCGTCGTCCTTCTCGAGCACCTCGCGGAGCGACCGGCCCTCGCTCCAGGCCGTGCGGGCGTCGCGCTGGACGATCCGGTAGGCCTCGTCGCGGGTGAGGCCGGCGGCCACGAGGGCGAGGAGGACGGACTGGCTGAAGACGAGGCCGGCCGAGCCCTCCGTCAGGTTGGCCAGCGCCCGGTCGGTGTGCACCACGAGACCGTCGACGAGCCCGGCCGCCTTGCGCAGCACGTAACAGGTGAGGAGCGAGGCGTCGGGCAGGGCCACCCGCTCCACCGAGCTGTGGGAGATGTCCCGCTCGTGCCAGAGGGCCACGTCCTCGAGGCCGGCGTTGGCGTAGCCGCGGAGGAGCCGGGCCAGCCCGCACAGCCGCTCGGCGAGGACGGGGTTGCGCTTGTGGGGCATGGCCGAGCTGCCCTTCTGGCCGGCGCCGAAGGGCTCTTCGACCTCACCCACCTCGCTGCGGGCGAGGAGCCGCACCTCGGTGGCGACGAGCTCGACGGTGGCCCCGGCGGCGGCGCAGGCCCACAGGAACTCGGCGTGGCGGTCACGGGCGATCACCTGGGTGGCCGGGACGGGGCGCAGCCCGAGCGCCGAAGCGACATGGGCCTCGACCGAGGGCTCGACGTTGGCGTAGGTGCCGACGGCGCCGGACAGCTTGCCCACGGCCACCCGCTCACGGGCGGCCCGCAGGCGCTGGCGGTCCCGGTCGGCCTGCAGGGCGAACAGGGCGAACTTGACGCCGAACGTCGTCGGCTCGGCGTGCATCCCGTGGGTGCGGCCGGTGACCGGGGCGTCGACGAGCTCGACCGCCCGCCGGCGGAGGGCGGCCACGAAGCCGTCGGCCGACTCGAGCAGGAGGTCGGCCGCGGCGACGAGGGTGGCCGAGAGCGCGGTGTCCACGACGTCGGAGGACGTGAGGCCGTAGTGCACGAAGGAGCCTTCCGGCGGGCCGATGTGCTCCTGGACGACGTCGACGAAGGCCGCTACGTCGTGGTCGGTCACCGCCTCGCGCCTGGCCACCGCGGCCACGAACGTCGCATCGACGACCGGCGCCCGGGCCCGGCAGGCCGCCGGGACCTCGGGCGGGACCACGCCCACGGCGGCCAGGCCCTCCAGGGCGAGGAGCTCCACCTCGAGCCAGCCGCGGAGCCGGGCCTCGTCGCTCCAGAGCGCCGCCATGTCGGGTGGGGAGTAGCGCGGGATCACCGGCGGGCTCCGGCGGTGGTGTCGACGCCGGCGGCGATGTCGCGCCGGTGGTGGCTGCCCGGCCAGCGCACCCGGGACGCCGCCTCGTAGGCCCGCCGGCGGGCCTCGGCCAGGTCGGGGCCGAGGGCCTGGCACAGGAGGACCCGGCCGCCGGCCGTCCGGAAGGGCTCCTCGGGGTGGGCCCGGGCGGTGCCGCAGTGCAGCACGGTCACCCCCTCGACCGGGTGCTGCAGCTGGCCGTCGGCGCCGAGGCCGCTGATGGCGTCGTCCCGGCGCGGCGGGCCCGGGTAGCCGTCGGCCGCCAGCACGACGCCGACCGCGGCGTCGTCGGTGAAGCGGGGCGCCGCGCCGAGCCGGCCCTCGGCCACCGAGAGCAGGAGCTCGGCCGGGTCCCCGGCCAGGCGGGGCAGCACCACCTCAGCCTCGGGGTCGCCGAAGCGCACGTTGAACTCGAGCACCTTCGGGCCCTCCGGTGTGAGCATGAACCCGGCGTAGAGGACGCCGCGGTAGTCGATGCCCCGGGCGCACAACGCCGCCACGAGCGGCTCGACCGCCTCGTCCATGAGCCGGTCCACGAGCGCCGCGTCGACCTCGGGCAGGGGCGAGTAGGCGCCCATGCCCCCGGTGTTGGGGCCGCGGTCGTCGTCGGCCACCCGCTTGTAGTCGCGGGCCGGGGCCAGAGGGACGGCCCGGCGGCCGTCGCAGAGGGCCATGAGCGAGCACTCCGCGCCGGCCAGCCCCTCCTCGATGACCACGGTACGGCCGGCGGCGCCGAAGGACTCGCCCGACAGCTTGGCCACGACGTCGGCCTCCGCCGCGGCGAGCGTGTCGGCCACGAGGACCCCCTTGCCCGCGGCGAGGCCGTCGGTCTTCACCACCCACGGTCCGGGCAGGGTCCGGAGGAAGCCGAAAGCCTCCTCCTGTCCGGTGAAGACGCCGTAGCGGGCGGTCGCCACCCCGGCCGCCGCCAGGACGTCTTTCATGAAGGCCTTCGAGCCCTCGAGGGCCGCCCCGTCGGCGCCCGGCCCGACGACCGGCCGGCCGGCGGCCCGCAGGCGGTCGGCCAGGCCCTCGACGAGCGGGGTTTCGGGCCCGACCACGACGAGGTCGGCCTCGACCTCCTCGGGCGGGGCCGGGCTGACCGTGATCCGGCTGCCCGGGACGGCGGCCATCCCGGGGTTGCCCGGGCTCACGACCACGTCGGCCGTGCGGGCGAGGAGGAGGGCGAGCGCGTGCTCCCGGCCGCCGCTCCCGACGACGAGCACCCTCACGGGCGGCCCCTCTTCACGCCACCGCGAACGACACGACTTGCTCGCGCCCCGGGCCCACCCCGACGAGGGCCACCGGCACGCCGATCTGCTCGCCGAGGAAGGCCACGTAGTCCCGGGCCGCGGCGGGCATGTCGGCGAGGGAGGTGACCGACGAGAGGTCAGTCCGCCAGCCGGGCAGCTCCTTGTAGACCGGGGTCACCTGGTGGAGCGTCGACTGGTGGTAGGGAGGATGCTCGTAGCGTGTGCCGCCCGCCTCGTAGGCCACGCACACCTTCACGGTCTCGAACGTGTCGAGCACGTCGAGCTTCGTGAGGGCCACCTCGGAGAGCGAGTTCAACCGCACCGCCTGGCGGGCCATCACCGCGTCGAACCACCCGCAACGGCGACGGCGGCCGGTGTTCGTGCCGAACTCGTGGCCCCGCTCGACGAGGAGCTCGCCCACGTCGTCGTGGAGCTCGGTCGGGAAGGGCCCGGCCCCCACCCGGGTGACGTAGGCCTTGGCGATGCCGATGACCCGGTCGATGTCGCGAGGCCCGACGCCGGTGCCGGTGCAGGCGCCGCCGGCCACCGGGTTCGACGACGTGACGAAGGGGTAGGTGCCGTGGTCGAGGTCCAAGAACGTGGCCTGGGCCCCCTCCATCAGCACGTTGCGGTTGAGCGCGAGGGCCTCGTGGATGAGACCCACCGTGTCGCCGACCATCGGCGCGAGGCGTGGCGCGAACTCGTCCAGGTAGCGGGTGGCGATGTCGTCGGCCGAGAGCGGGAGGCGGTTGTACACCTTGGCGAGGACGGCGTTCTTCTCCTTCAGGGCCACCTCGAGCTTCTCGCGGAAGATCTTCGGGTCGAGGAGGTCCTGGACCCGCAGCCCCACCCGGGCGGCCTTGTCGGCGTAGGCCGGGCCGATCCCCCGCCGGGTCGTGCCCAGGGCGTTCTTGCCGAGGAAGCGCTCGGTCACCCGGTCGAGCTCCTGGTGGTAGGGCATGATCAGGTGGGCGTTGCCGCTCACGACGAGGCGGCCGGTGTCGATGCCCCGGGCGGCCAGCGTGTCGAGCTCGGCGAAGAGGACGGCCGGGTCGACGACGACGCCGTTACCGATGACCGGGGTGATGTAGGGGTAGAGGATCCCGCTCGGCACGAGCTGGAGGGCGAAGGACTCGCCGTCCACCACGATCGTGTGCCCGGCGTTGTGGCCCCCCTGGTAGCGGACGACGACGTCCATCTCCTTGGCCAGGAGGTCGGTGAGCTTGCCCTTCCCCTCGTCGCCCCACTGGGTTCCGACGACCACGGTTGCCGGCACGCCTCATCCTCCGCTCGGGCCCGACGGATTACGCACCACTGTAACTCGCCCCTGGCCGGACCCCGGCGGAGCGGAGAGGGCTCAGCGCAGGACGATCCGGCCGTCCTCTTCGTCCACGGTCACCGTGTCCCCCTCGCCGTAGCGACCGTCGAGGACCGCCAGGGCCAGCGGGTCCTCGACGGTCCGCTGGATGACCCGTCGGAGGGGCCGGGCCCCGTAGTCGGGGTCGTAGCCCGTGTGGGCGAGGAGGTGCTCCGCCGCCGGGGTGACCGAGAGCGTGAGCCGCCGCTCGGCCAGGCGGGTGCGCAGCCGGCCGAGCTGGATGCCGACGATGACCGCCAGGTCCTCCTCGGTCAGGGGGCGGAAGCGGACGATTTCGTCGATGCGGTTCATGAACTCGGGCTTGAAGAAGGCCGCCGGGTCGCCCGGCAGGTTGGACGTCATGATCAGCACCGTGTTGGTGAAGTCCACCGTCCGGCCCTGCCCGTCGGTCAGCCGCCCGTCCTCCAGCACCTGGAGCAGGACGTTGAAGACGTCGCCGTGGGCCTTTTCGATCTCGTCGAGTAGCACCACTGCGTAGGGGCGACGCCGGATGGACTCGGTGAGCTGGCCCCCCTCCTCGTAGCCGACGTAGCCCGGGGGGGCGCCCACGAGGCGCGAGACATTGTGCTTCTCCTGGTACTCGCTCATGTCGATGCGCACGGTTGCCCGCTCGTCGTCGAAGAGGAACTCGGCGAGCGCCCGGGCGAGCTCGGTCTTGCCCACCCCGGTCGGGCCGAGGAAGAGGAAGCTCCCGATGGGGCGGTTCGGGTCCGACAGCCCGGCCCGGCTGCGGCGGATGGCGTTGGCCACCGCCCGCACGGCCTCGTCCTGGCCGACCACCCGGGCGTGGAGCACGTCTTCCATCCGGACGAGCTTCTCCACCTCGCCCTCGAGCAGCCGGCTGACGGGCACCCCGGTCCAGCGGCTCACCACCTCGGCCACGTCCTCGGCGTCGACCTCCTCCTTCAAGAAGCGCCGGCCGGCCTGCAGCTTGGCCAGCTCCGACGTGGCCTCCTCGATCCGGTGGTCGAGATCGGGCAGCTCGCCGTAGGTGATGGCCGCCGCGCCGGCCAGGTCGCCGTCGCGCTCGAGGCGCCCCGCGACCTCCCGGCGATTCTCCCGCTCGTCGGCCAGGCTCCGGATGGCCTCGATGGCCGTCTTCTCGGCCTGCCAGTGGGCGGTCATCGCGTTGCTCTGCTCCCGCAGCTCGGCCAGCTCCTGGTCGAGTTTGGCCAGCCGCTCGAGCGAGGCCGGGTCGGACTCCTTCTCGAGGGCCATCCGCTCGATCTCCAGCTGGCGGATGCGCCGGGTCACGACGTCGATCTCCGTCGGCATCGAGTCGATCTCGATGCGCAACCGGCTGGCCGACTCGTCCATGAGGTCGATGGCCTTGTCGGGGAGGAAGCGGCCGGTGACGTAGCGGTCGGAAAGGACCGCCGCGGCGACGAGGGCGGCGTCTTGGATCCGCACCCCGTGGTGCACCTCGTAGCGCTCCTTCAGGCCCCGCAGGATGGCCACGGTGTCCTCGACGGAGGGCGGGCCCACGAACACCTGCTGGAACCGGCGCTCGAGCGCCGCGTCCTTCTCGACGTATTTGCGGTACTCGTCGAGGGTGGTCGCCCCGATGAGGCGCAGCTCACCCCGGGCGAGCAGCGGCTTGATCATGTTGCCGGCGTCCATCGCCCCTTCGGCCGCGCCGGCGCCCACGATCGTGTGGAGCTCGTCGACGAAGCTGACCACCTGCCCCTCGGCGTCGGAGATCTCCTTCAGCACGGCCTTCAGGCGCTCCTCGAACTCGCCGCGGTACTTGGCCCCGGCCACCATCGAGCCGATGTCGAGGGCCACCACCCGCTTGCCCTTCAGGCCCTCGGGCACGTCGCCCTCGACGATCCGGTTGGCCAGGCCCTCGACGATGGCCGTCTTGCCGACGCCGGGCTCGCCGATGAGCACGGGGTTGTTCTTCGTCCGCCGGGAGAGCACCTGGATGACCCGGCGGATCTCCTCGTCCCGGCCGATGACCGGGTCGAGCTTGCCCTGGCGGGCGAGGGCGGTGAGGTCCCGGCCGTACTTCTCGAGCGCCTGGAACGTCTCCTCCGGGGTGGCCGAGGTCACCCGGTGGCTACCCCGCACGTCGCGGAGGGCCGAGAGGAGGTCGCTGCGTTTCACGCCGAGCTCGTCGGCCATGGCGAGGAGCAGGTGCTCGACCGACAGGTACTCGTCGCCCATGTCGGCCCGCAGCTCGTCGGCCGTCTCGAGGCGGTCGCGGGCGGCCCGGGACAGCGAGGCCTCCGAGCCGCCGACGGCCCGGGGGAGCCGGGAGAGCTCCTCGCCGAGGCGCCGGGCCAGGACGGCCGGCTCCACGCCGACCCGCTGGAGGAGCGGGTGGGAGATGTTCTCGGGCTGGGCGAGCACCGCGGCCAGCAGGTGGGCCGGGGTGATCTCGGCGTGGTGGGACGCCGTGGCCTGCTCGCTCGCCGCCGAGAAGACCTCGCGGGTCTTCACCGTCCAGCGTTCGGGGTCGAGGGGCACCTCGGTCACCTCCCCCTTCGGGTCGCGCGGCCCTGTCGGTAGAGGACGGGGGCCTGGCTCACCGGCACGAGGTCGCGCCGGTACTGGCGGTGGGTCTGTTCGATAGCCCTCTTCGCCTCGGCCCGCACCTGCTCGAGCTCGGCCCGCAGCCGGACCACCTCGGCCTCGAGCTCGAGGACCTGGCGGACGCCCTCCAGGTTGAGCCCGGAGTTCGTGAGCTGCTGGATGCGGCGGAGGCGGGCGAGGTCGCGCTCGGAGAAGCGCCGGCTGTTGCCCTTGGTGCGCGTCGGGTCGACCAGACCCTTGCGCTCGTAGATGCGCAGTGTCTGGGGGTGCACCCCCGTCAGCTCGGCGGCCACCGAGATCACGTAGACGGCCCGACCCGACTCCTCGGCGCCCTCCGGGCCCGGTGCGCCGTCCCTTCGTTCGACGTCGCTCACGTCACACTCCCAAATGCTCTCTCGGTGCCGCCTCGGAGACCTCGGCCAGCGACTGGACGACGGCCCGCTGCTCGTCGGTCAACGACGAAGGCACCACCACATCTACCTTCACCAACAGGTCCCCCGGCTTGCTGCCGTTCTTGCCCGTCCCCGCGGGCACGCCCCGGCCCCTCACCCGAAGCAGCGTCCCCGACGCCGTCCCCGGAGCGATGCGCACCGTCACCGGGTCGTCGAGGGTCGGCACCGTGACGGTGGCGCCGAGGGTGGCCTCGGGGAACGTCACCGGCACCGTGAGGGTCAGGTTGCGGCCCCGGCGGCCGAAGATCGGGTGCTTGTCCACCCGCACGACCACGTAGAGGTCGCCGGCCGGGGCCATGCCCTCGCCGGGCAGCCCGCGGCCCTTCACCCGGATCCGCTGGCCGTCGTCGACCCCCGCGGGGATGCGCACCTTGACCCGGCGGTTGCGCCGCTCGGTGCCCGTCCCGTGACAGGTCGGGCACGGCGTGTCGACGAGGGTGCCCCGCCCGTTGCACTTGGGGCACACCGTCGAGAGCGAGAACAGCCCCTGGTTGTCGTCGAGCACGCCCCGGCCCCCGCAGCGGTCGCAGGCGTGCACCGAGGTGCCGGGCGCCGCCCCCGACCCGTTGCAGGTGTGGCAGCGCACCTCCTCGGGCACGTGCACCTGGGTGGTGACGCCGCGGACGGCGTCGTCGAACGACAGGTGCAGCTCGGTCTCGATGTCGGCGCCCCGCTGGGGGCCGCGGGCCCCGCGGCGGCGGCCGCCCGAGCGCCCGCCGAACAGGCCCCCGAAGAGGTCGCCGATGTCGCCCAGGTCCTCCACGCGGAAGGTGCCCGCACCGCCGGGCGCGCCACCGAAGCCCCCGGCCAAGGGGCCGAGCCGGCGCACCTCGTCGTACTCCTTGCGGCGGTCCTTGTCACCGAGGACGTCGTAGGCGGCCGAGATCTCCTTGAAGCGGTCCTCCGACCCCGGGTTGGCGTCGGGGTGGTACTGCTTGGCCAGCTTCCGGTAGGCCCTGGTGATCTCCTTGTCGGTGGCGGTGGAGGAGACGCCGAGCGTCTTGTAGAAGTCCTTCTCGAACCACTCCCGCTGCGGTGCCACGTCAGCCCCGCACGCGGACCATGGCCGGTCGCAGCACCTGCCCGCGCCAGCGGTAACCGGACCGCATCACCTCGTCCACCACCACCTCCCGCTGACCGTCGGGGCTGGGCTCATCGTCGTCGTCGGCCGGCGCGTGGGCCACCGCGTCGTGGACCACCGGGTCGAACGGCACGTCGACCTGGTCCACCCGCTCGAGGCCCTCCTTCTCCAGCGCGGCGAGGAGGAGGGCGCGGACCTGGGCGAGGGTGTCGGCCTCGACCGGGTGGGTGGCCCCCTCGTCGTTCACCTGGAGGTGCAGCTCGGCGAGGTCCAACGCGTCGAGCGCCGGGAGGAGCTTGGTCACGAGCTGGCCGGCCGACCGGGCGGCCTGCTCCTCCTGCTGGCGCAGGACGCGCTTCTTGTAGTTCTCGAAATCGGCCTGCAGGCGCTGGAGGGCGGTCAGGTACTCGTCGCGCTCCTTTTCGAGCGCGGCCACGTCGTCGAGGATCGGCCCCCTGCCCGAGGGGAACGAGGCGAAGGCCGAGAGGTCGACGGGGCCCGCGGGCTCGTCGGGCTCGACGTCGTCGGGCCGCTGGCCCCGGTCCTCACCGCGCCCGGCGGCGCCGGGGGCGCGTCCGGTCGGCTGCTTGGCCGAACCGGGCTCGCGGTCCTCGGCGTCGTCGGAGGCCAGCCGCCCGAGCCCGAAGGGGTCGGGACGGCCGGTCATGACTCGTCGACGATCTCGGCGTCGACGACCTCGTCCTCGGACGGCTCGGACGAGCCGGACCCGTCCTCGCCGCCACCGCCCGACGAGGCCGAGGCGGCCTGCGAGGCCTGCTGGTAGAGGCGCTGGGAGAAGCCCTGGCTGGCCGAGACCAGCTGGTCGGTGGCCGTCTTGATGGCCTCGAGGTCGGTCCCCGAGAGGGCCTCCTTCACCTGCTGGAGCGCCGAGCTCACGTCCTCCTTCTCGGAACCCTCGAACTTGTCGCCCTGGTCCTTCAGGAGCTTCTCGGTCTGGTACACGAGGGTGTCGGCGGTGTTGCGCACCTCGGCCTCCTCGCGCCGACGGCGGTCGTCCTCGGCGTGGGACTCGGCGTCCCGGACCATCCGCTCGATCTCGTCCCTGTTGAGCGAGGACTGACCGGTGATGGTCATGGACTGCTCCTTGCCCGTCGCCCGGTCCTGGGCCGACACGTGCACGATCCCGTTGGCGTCGATGTCGAATGTGACCTCGATCTGGGGGATCCCGCGGGGCGCCGGCGGCAGGTCCACGAGCTGGAACTTGCCGAGCGTCTTGTTGTACTGGGCCATCTCCCGCTCACCCTGGAGCACGTGGATCTCCACCGACGGCTGGTTGTCCTCGGCCGTGGTGAACACCTCCGACCGCTTGGTCGGGATCGTGGTGTTGCGCTCGATGAGCCGGTGCATGACCCCGCCCTTGGTCTCGATACCGAGGCTGAGCGGCGTCACGTCGAGAAGGAGGACGTCCTTCACCTCGCCCTTTAGCACGCCCGCCTGCACGGCCGCACCGACGGCCACCACCTCGTCGGGGTTGACCCCCTTGTGGGGCTCCTTGCCGGTGAGCTGCTGGACGAGCTCCTGGACGGCGGGGATCCGGGTGGAGCCGCCGACGAGGACCACGTGGTCGATGTCGGAGGTCTTCATCCCGGCGTCCTTGATGGCCGCCTCGAACGGGCCGCGGCAGGCCTCGACCAGGTCGTGGGTCAGCTCGTTGAACTTGGCCCGGGTCAGCTTCACGTCGAGGTGCTTCGGGCCCTCGGACGTGGCGGTGATGAAGGGCAGGTTGATCTGGGTCTCCTGCACCGAGGAGAGCTCGATCTTGGCCTTCTCGGCCGCCTCCTTCAGGCGCTGCATGGCCATCTTGTCGGCGGAGAGGTCGACGCCCTCGGTGTCCTTGAACGTCTTCACCAGCCACTCCATGATCTTCTCGTCCCAGTCGTCCCCGCCGAGGTGCGTGTTGCCCGAGGTCGACTTCACCTCGAACACCCCCTCGCCGATGTCGAGGATGGAGACGTCGAACGTGCCGCCGCCGAGGTCGAAGACGAGGACCGTCTGGTCCTTCTCCTCCTTGTCGAGCCCGTAGGCGAGGGCGGCCGCGGTCGGCTCGTTGATGATGCGGAGCACCTCGAGCCCGGCGATCTGGCCGGCCTCCTTGGTCGCCGTGCGCTGGGCGTCGTCGAAGTAGGCCGGCACCGTGATGACGGCCTGGTTCACGGTGTCGCCGAGGTAGGCCTCGGCGTCCCTCTTCAGCTTGCCCAGGATGCGGGCCGAGATCTCCTGGGCCGTGTAGTTCTTGCCGTCGATGTCGATCTTCCAGCTCGTGCCCATCTGGCGCTTCACCGAGCGGATGGTGCGGTCCGGGTTGGTGATCGCCTGGCGCTTGGCCACCTCGCCGACGAGGACCTCGCCGGTCTTCGAGAAGGCCACCACCGACGGTGTCGTGCGGCCTCCCTCGGCGTTCGGGATGACGACCGGCTCGCCGGCCTCCAGCACGGCCACCACCGAGTTGGTGGTGCCGAGGTCGATTCCTACGGCCTTGGCCATCTTCTTCCTGCCTCTCCTCTGTCTTTCCTTACGCGGTCTTCCCGGGCGCCCGGCGGGCGCCGTGGTCGCTGGTCCGGGTGCCCTCCCACCCGGGTGCCGGGCCCCCCACCCGGACGCTTCGGGGGCCACCGGGACCCCGGCGCCACCTGGGTGCAACCTAACCTCGGGGCCCGATTATTTCCAGTCGTCAGTATAGCAAACTTGAGTCTGAGATTGTCAAGTCTGGACCCCGGACGGGCTGGCCGGGCCGCTACATTGGGAGCGTGCCGGCGATGGTCCTCCTCCGCCACGGCGAGTCCACCTGGAACGCCGAGAACCTGTTCACGGGCTGGCACGACGTGGACCTCACCGAGCGGGGGGAGCACCAGGCGAGGGAGGCCGGCCGGCTCATGGCCGAGGCCCCCGACCTGGACCTGGCCGTGGTCCACACCTCGGTCCTCACCCGGGCCGTCCGCACCGCCAACCTGGCCCTCGACGAGGCCGGTCGGAGCTGGCTCCCGGTCAAGCGCCACTGGCGGCTGAACGAGCGGCACTACGGGGCCCTCCAGGGCCTGAACAAGAAGGCGGTGGCCGCCCAGTACGGGGCCGAGCAGCTCCAGCTCTGGCGGCGCAGCTACGACACACCGCCCCCGCCGCTCCAGGAGGGCGACGAGCGCCACCCGCTCGCCGACCCCCGCTACCGCGACGTCCCCCGCTCGGCCCTCCCGGCCACCGAGTGCCTGGCCGACGTGGTCCGCCGGGTCGTCCCCTACTGGGAGGACGCCCTCGTGCCCGACCTGCTCGGGACGGGCGCCCGGGGCGGGGCGGTGCTCGTCGTGGGCCACGGCAACAGCATCCGGGCCCTGCGCAAGCACCTCGAGGGGATCTCCGACGCCGACATCGTGGGCGTCGAGGTGCCGACCGGCTTCCCCTACGTCTGCCGCTTCGACGACGAGCTCAGGCTGGTCGACACGGCGTACCTGGGGAACCCCGACGCCGTCGAGGCGGCGGCCGAGGAGGTGCGCCGGCAGGCGGGCTGAGCGGCACCGCCGCGCCGCGCCGGAGGTGACCCCCGTCCGGCGCGGCGCGACAGCGCGGTCAGCTAAAGGGCGTCGGTGCCCCGTTCGCCGGTGCGCACCCTCACGACGGTCTCGACGGGGACGACCCAGACCTTGCCGTCACCGATCTTCCCCGTCGCCGCGGCCCCCACGATGGACTCGACGACCTCGTCGACCTGACTGTCGTCGATCAACACCTCGATGCGAATCTTCGGTACGAAGTCCACCTCGTACTCGGCCCCGCGGTAGACCTCGGTGTGACCCCGCTGGCGACCGAAGCCCTGCGCCTCGGTGAGGGTCATGCCCTGGACGCCTTTGTTCTTGAGCACTTCCTTCACGTCGTCGAGCTTGAACGGCTTCAAGACCGCCACCACCAGCTTCACCCTCGTACTCCCTTCGGTCGGAGCTGCGACTGCTCTTCTGAGACCCTGCCCTGCACGCTAGTGATCCGTCCCACGGTCGGGACCGGGCTGGTGGCGGCCGGGGCCGACGGCGCCCCAGCCTCCACACACGTGCCCGTGACCACCAGCCGGTGTCCTTCTGGATACGGGCGCGGCCTCGTCAGCCGCTCCCCACTTGGGCCGGTGGCGAACCGCCGTCGGGCGGATCGCCCGACCTCGACGACGCCCCGGGTACGGCGGTCGTCCCCGGCGTCGAGGTGGCCTCGGCCATGGCGAACCCGCCGATGCGTTGGACGAGCGTCTCCTCCGGGTAGGCCTCCTCGTCGTGGATGGCCACGTCGCCGATCTCGAGGATCTCGTCCTTGTAACGGGCGCCCCGGAGGACCCAGCCGATCACCTTCATGAGGATGAACGTGACGAGGGCCGACCAGAAGATGACCCAGATGGCCGCCCGGAACTGCTCCCAGAGCTGGTGCGCCGAGTGCGGCGCGTAGAGCAGCCCGGACACCGAGAACGGCGTGCACTTGCCACCGGCCGTGACGTACTGCGCCGTCGTGGTGGCGACCACCTGCCCGCTCCCGTTCAAGTGCCCGCATCCGTACTCGATCATGTTCGGGTCGCCGAAGATGCCGAGCAGGAGCCCGCCGGTCAGACCGGCGATGCCGTGGGTGTAGACCACCCCGAGCGCATCGTCCACCTTCGAGAACGGCCGCACCTTGGACAGGTAGTTCCAGGCCACCCAGACGATCGCCGTGGCGATCAGGCCGACGAAGATGGCGCCCCGGCCGTTGACCCAGCCGGCGCACGGGGTGATGGCCACCAGGCCGCAGATCATCCCGTTCACCCCGCCGAGGAACGTGGGTTTCCTGATCTTCGTGAACCAGGCGTCCATGGCCATCCACGTGAGGACACCGGTGGCCGTCGCGATGTTCGTGTTGACGACGGCGGCGGCCATGTCGGTGCCGGCGTAGTACGGGTCGCCACCGTTGAAGCCGTTCCACCCCAGCCAGAGGATCCCGGCGCCCACCGCCGCGATGATCAGGTTGTTCGGTATGGCGCTCTTCCTATCTCGGAGCAGCCGGGGTCCTAAGACCCAGGCGGCGACGAACCCCGAGACGCCGGCCGACATGTGGATGACGTAGCCGCCGGAGAAGTCGAGCGATCCCTCCTGCGAGAAGTAGCCGCCGCCCCAGAGCAGGAAGGCGTTGACGCCGTAGACGAAGGTCGACCACAGCGGCACGAGGATGCACCAGGCGCTGAACTTGATCCGGCCCACCAGGCTCCCGAGGAACAGGAGCGGGGTGATGGCGGCGAACACGAACTGGAAGTAGGCCAGCGTGGTCGTCGGGAAGTGGAACGGGATGAGCGTGTTGGCCGCCGAGACGGCCTGGCTCTCCTCACCCGCCTGTCCTGTGGCCTGGGTGATCCCACCGGGTTTGCCGACGAAGTTCTCGAAGAAGTGCTTCACCCATCCGACGCCGCTCAATTGGGTCTGCACCCCGTTACGGACACCACCTCCGATCGAGGTGGCGCCGAAGCCCATCTTGTAGGACCAGAGGACCCAGGCGATGAGGACCAGCGAGAAGCCGGCGAACATCATGGCCAGCACGTTGACCGCCCACTTCTTCTGCACGATCGAGGCATAGAGCACGGCCAGGCCCGGGAGGCTCATGAGGCCGACGAACGTGGCCGCGGTGATCTGCCACGTGTTGTCGCCTGTGTTCAGCCAACTGGGATACGGGACCTGAACGGCACCTATCGCCTGAAGGGCATGTAACACCCAACACTCCTCTCGTCGGTCGATCCTTCCGCCAGCCCGCGCGACGGACTCGGCGCTCCGCACACCATCCGTTCACAGCCGTTGCACGCGGGTGCCCGGCCGCCAACAGCATGCGCGGTGGGAGTTTCCGGACGGTCACGCCAGTGTTACCAGCGCATGAACAAGACGACCGGAGCGTGTCCCACCGGGACGCGCGAGCGGACGCCTCCGCTACGCTCGCCCCGTCGTCGGCACCTCGAGCAGACGGGGTGCCCGCGACGCGAGGGAGAGATGGCCGACACGAGGCTCGCGGCGGACCCCGTCGCCCCCGACGACCAACCGGAGCACGGCGTCGCCTCCGCCGAGCCCGTGTCGTCGCTGCGGGCCTCAAGCGGCAGCACGGCCGACGGCCGCCTGGTGGCCCGGGTCGTGGTGGCGCTCTTGCTCGTCGGGCTCGCCGTCCTAGCGGGCGCGCTGTTCGTGGCCGGGGTCAACAAGAACGCCCAGATCGACCGGCTGCGGCACCACGGGGTACCCGTCGAGATCACTGTCACCCAGTGCATCGGCCTGCTCGGGGGCAGCGGCAGCAACGGGGCGGGCTACCAGTGCCGAGGCCGCTTCACCCTGGACGGCCGGCACCACGACGAGGCGCTGCCCGGCCTGGGGTTCCAGGCCCCCGGGACGGTGCTCCGGGGGATCGCCGTCCCCGACGACCCCGGACTGGTGACCACGTCCAAGGACCTTTCGGCCGAGCACACCTCGGCCGGCGTGTTCGTGCTCCCGACGGTGCTCCTCGTCGTCCTGCTCGCCACCGGGACGCTCGTCGCGGTGCGGCTCCGGCGGGGCACGACACGGTCGGCGGAGCGCCCGGTCGACGCCTGATTGGCCGCGCCGGAGGCGCGCCGCCGATCGTCCCAGCTCAGCCGGCCCGTTGCTCCTTCTCGGGCGACGGCCCCGGGGCCCGCTTGGGCGGAGCGGTGGGCGGCGTGTAGCGCTTGCTCGGCGCAGGGCTCGGGGTGTTCCCGGCTCGTTTCGGCCGGGCCGAGTTCTCCTCCGTCGCCGCCTTCAGGTCCCGCTGCAGGCGGTAGGTGCGCACGAGGAGCCAGGCACCGACCAGGACGAAAGGCACGCCGAAGCCCCAGTAGTGGAGGTTGAAGATGGCCAGCCCGTAGAGGGCGAGGGCGATCCCCATGAACAGGCGCTTGCGGAAGAGGGCCATGAAGAGGATCAGCACCGCCAGCCCGATGAGCACGAAGGCCAGCTCGTGGTAGACGGAGACGGCGACGTGGTTGTGGGCGCCGGGGGCCGGGTCGCTGTCGATCAGGGCGTTGATGACGAGGATCCCGATGCCACCCGCCAGCGGCGCGGCCACCAGCCCGACGGCGCGCTCCTTGTCGTTCGCCGACTTGACCTCCGCCTGGAGCTCTTCGACCGACCGCCCCGGCTTCTTGGCCGCCTCGTCGCCGTCGTCGACGTCCGGCCGCAGCATGGCGAGCCGGAGCCGGTCCCACAGCGACGGCTTGTCCCCCGCGTCGCCAGGGCTGCGGCTCGCCGGCATCCGCGAAGGGTAGCGCGCCGTCTTCGAGCCGAGCGAAGCGGGAGGCTGCCGAGCGGCGGCTTCCCCAGCAGCTGGGGAGCGGGCTGGTTAGCCTTCGCGCATGGCGAGCCACGACAACGACCTCGACCTCTCCGAGATCTGGCTGTTCTCGGCCTGCTCCAAGGGTGAGCTCCGTTCCCTGCGGCGGGCGCTCGACGAGGTCCGGGTGCCCAAGGGCCGGGTGCTCTGCGAGGAGGGCACGATCGGCCGGGAGTTCTTCTTCATCGTCGACGGCACCGCGGTCGTCCGGCGGAAGGGCAAGACGGTGGCCCGCCTCGGCCCGGGCCGCTACTTCGGGGAGATGGCCCTCCTCGACCGGCGCCCCCGTTCGGCCACGGTGGTGTCGGACACCGACATGGACCTCTTGGTGCTCGGACAGCGCCAGTTCAACGCGGTCCTCGAGGCCGCGCCGTCCATGACGAGGAAGCTCCTGGCGGCCATGGCCACTCGGCTCCGCGAGGCGGACGAGCGAGCCTTCCACTAGGCCGGTGGCGCCCGGCCCGATCCAGAGGCCCGACTCGTAGAGTGGCCAGATGGACCTCGCCGACGCCCTCGTCTTCGCCCGTCAGCGCCGCCAGGGCGTGCTCACCACGCTCCACCCTGACGGCCGCCCGCAACTCTCGAACATCTTGTACCTCTACGGCGACGACGGGGAGATCCGCATCTCGGTGACGGACTCGCGGGCCAAGACGAGGAACCTCCGCCGCGACCCGCGGGCCTCGCTCTACGTGCCCGGCGACGACTTCTGGACCTACGTGGTCCTCGAGTCCCAGGCCGGGCTGAGCCCGGTCGCCTCCGGGGTCGACGACGAGGTGGTGGACGAGCTCGTCGACATGTACCGCCGGGCCAGCGGCGAGCACCCCGACTGGGACGAGTTCCGCCAAGCCATGGTCGACGACGGCCGTCTCGTCGTTCGCCTCCGCCCCGAGCGGGCCTACGGCCAGCTCGGCTGACCAGCCCGGCGCGACGTCACCAGGGGTAGCCGGACCATGCGGCGCGACGGGCCCGCTTGCGGCGGACCACTCCCACGATGAGGAGCACGATCCCGGCGATCCCGGTGAGCAGCCCGGCGAGGGCGGCGATGATCCACCCCAGCACCTGGCGCACGAGATCGCCCAAGGACGGACCGACTGCGACCCGTCCCGCGCTCCCTCGCACCTCGACCACGTAGGTGCCCGAGCTCGGCACGGAGAAGCCCACCGCCGCCACGTACGTGACGCCGTTCACGGTCACGGTCCCGACGAACGTGGTCGAGGTGGGCAGCGACGATCCCCCGGGTCCGACGACGGAGACCTCGCCGGGCGTGAGCGTCGGTGAGGAGAACGTGCCAAACCCCGAGGAGACCTCCTGGTAGACGACGAGGTTGCCGGCGCTCAGGTGGAGCCTCGCCGCGCCCGGCGTGACGAAGGTGTCGGACTGGCCGATGGCGTCGGCGAAGTGCACCCCGATGATGGCGAGGGACGCGATGCACATCACGACGCCCACGCCGAGGATGCTGATCGACAGGCCGACGGACGGTCCCACCTTGCTCCCAGTGGCCTGGGCCGGACGGTAGGGCGCGTCGCCCGGCCCCACCGGGGGGGCCACCGGCGTCGGCGCGCCGTAGCCCGGCTGGGCGGCGTAAGGAGTGCCCCAAGCGCCGGGTGGTCCCCAACTCATGCCCGGGGCCTGCGTCTGCTGGGTCCACGCCGAGCCGTCCCACCAGCGCTGCGACGACGTGCCGTCGGGGTTCGGGTACCAGCCGGCCGGCGGCGACGGCGTCACCGCGCCTACCGCGTCTTCACCACGATCGACCCGACCGCCTTGTCCTGCAGCGTCTGGTTCCAGTCACTCCCGAGTGGCCAGAGATAGGTCACGAACGTGAGGACCGTGCCGGCCAGCTGCAGGAAGCCGGCCGCGCTGATCCGGGCGGCTGACACGTCGGTGCCCAGGCGGAAGAAGGCGGCCAGGAGGTCCGGGAGCTGGATGAGGGCGAAGACCACGAGCGCCCGCTGCCACGCCCGCTTGTAGCCGAGGGGGGCGGCCGAGCCCTTCTCCACGGCCTTGATGCCGAGCGCCATCATCCCGACCGTCTGCCCGCGCGCCCCGATCAGAAGCGCCCCATAGCTGATCGTCACAGCGACGGAGAGGAGCTCGTAGACCACGAGCCACCCGGTGAACTGGCCGCTGAACGTGACCGAACCGCCCGGTACCTCGCTGAAGTGGGCCGTGTTGGCGATCAGGATGAGGCCGACGATGCCGAGGGGGAGCCCGATGATGAGGTTGTCGAGGAGGAGTCCCCCGACCCGCCGCCACCAGCCTGAGAGGACGTACGGCCGACCGTCGGACCCCCGGAACCATCCGGTGGGCATGCCGGCCGGCGGTGGACCGGTCAGCTCGGTCCAGGAGTAGCCGTTCCACCAACGCGTCCCGCCCCAGCCGGCCGGGTCGGGGTACCACCCCGCCTGGGGCATGCCCCACTGGGGCTGGGGCGGACCGCTCGGCGGGTAGGACGGATCCCAGCTCACGGCGCGCCGCGGCGGACGACCAGACAGGTCCCGCCCGGGAGCTCCCCTCCCCCCCGCACCACCACGGCGAAAGCCTACGTCGGCCGGGCGCGGCGGAGTCGCCCAGGCCGCTTCACGACGGCGGCAGCGAGCGCTCCAGCATCTGGGAGAGGTCGACGACGCTCACCTCGTCCTGGCGCCCCTTGGCCCGCACGGCGTCGTCCAGCATGATCATGCAGTACGGGCAGGCCGTGGCCACCACGTCGGCCCCCGTTGCGAGTGCCTCGTCCGTGCGGTCCTCGTTCACCCGTGTGCCGATCCGCTCCTCGAGCCACATGCGGGCGCCGCCGGCCCCGCAGCAGAAGCCCCGTTCGCGGCAGCGGCGCATCTCGATCTGCTCCACGCCGGGGATGGCGTTGAGGACCGACCGGGGCTCGTCGAAGATCCGGTTGTGGCGGCCGAGATAGCAGGGGTCGTGGTAGGTGACCTTCTGCTCCACCCGCTGCTCAGGCACGAGTCGGCCTGTCCGGACGAGGTGGTCCAGGAGCTCGGCGTGGTGGATCACCTCGAACTCGCCGCCGAGGCTCGGGTACTCGTTCTTGATCGTGTTGAAGCAGTGGGGGCAGCTGGCCACGATCTTCTTGGCCCCAACCTCCTGCAGGGTGGCGATGTTGGCCTTGGCCTGCTCCTGCCAGAGGTACTCGTTGCCGAAACGTCGGGCCGGGTCACCGGTGCACGACTCCTTCGGGCCCAGGATGGCGAACGACACCCCAGCCTTTTTGAGCATCCGGGCCGTGCCCTGGGCCTGCTTGCGCCCTCGCTCGTCGAGCGAGGCCGCGCAGCCCACCCAATAGAGGTACTCGACGTCGTCAGGGATCGTGCCGGACACGACGGGCACCTCGAAGTCGAGGGCCTCGGTCCACTCCGTCCGCTTGGCCGCACCGAGGCCCCAGGGGTCGCCCTGGTTTTCGATGTTGCGGAGCATCAAGCCGCCCTCCGTGGGGAACCGGGACTCCATGAGCACCTCGTAGCGGCGCATGTCGACGATGGCGTCCACGTGCTCGATGTCGACCGGGCACTCCTCCACGCAGGACCCGCAGGTGGTGCAGGACCAGAGGACGTCGGGTTCGATCGTGGTGGGGACGAGCGACTCGACCTCGGCGGAGGCCTTCGCCTCGCCGCCGTTGCCGTCACCGTTCGACGAGGCGAGGATCCGGTTCGCCGAGGCGAACATGTTGTCCCGCAGCCCCATGATGACGAGCTTCGGGGACAGCGGCTTGCCGGTGGTCCAGGCCGGACAGACCGACTGGCACCGCCCGCACTCGGTGCAGGTGATGAAATCGAGGCGCTGTTTCCACGTGAACTGCTCCATCCACCCGACGCCGAAAACCGTGTCCTCCTCGATGTTCTCCATGTCCATGTCCGGCGTCCGGTCGAGGCTCCCGAGAGCCCTCGGACGCCGTGAGAAGGCCACATTGAACGGAGCCACGAAGATGTGCATGTGCTTGGAGTACGACAGGAAGACGAGGAACGCCATGATGATGGCGACGTTCAGGATCAGGAAGACCGTCTCGAGGTCGCTGTTCACCCCGGCCCCCAGTGGACGGAGCCACTGGCCCACCACGTGGGAGGCGAAGGCCCACCAGCCGTAGGGGAAGTCACCGGTGTTGGTCTGCGCCGCCCGGTAGAGAAGCAGCGTGATGATGACGCCCGCGATGAAGCCGAGCGTCAGCCACGCCGCCCCGGTGTGCGAGCCGTAGAACCGCGACTCGCGCTGCTTGCGGTGCGGGTTGTTCTTGATGCGGATGGCAGCGAAGACGCAGAGCGCGACGAGGACCGCCACGATGAAGAAGTCCTCGATGAAGCCGAGGACCGCCGAGTGGCCGAATCCTGGCCAAGCGAACGTCTTCGAGAAGAGGTCGCCGTAGGCCTCGACGATCGTGAAGAGCAGGAGCGTGAAGCCCCACATGGTGAAGAGGTGGGCCAGACCGGGGACGGTCCATTTGAGGAGCTTCCGCTGGCCGGCGACCTCGACGACCTCGGCCTCCACCGCCGGCCCCGGGATGTTCTTGGTACGGCCGGGCGCGTCGGGAGCGGTGCGAACCAGTCGCGAGATCCAGTAGAAGCGGCGGCCGGCGATGGCGAGCGCGAGGACGGTGGCCGCCAAGCCGATGGCGATCCGGACAGGCACGCTGGATCCTCCTCAGTTCCCGGCCGTGGGCCCGGCGGCCCAGGAAGCGGTGGTCGGCGGGTGGGGTGCGGACAGCGGTCTCAAGGACGGAAGTTGCTGGCGTAGCGACTGGGAGTCGGGCCCAGCTGACCCTGGTACTTCGAGCCGAGGCCCGGCGACCCGTAGGGACGCTCGGCCGGCGTGGTCATCCGCAAGAAGCTGATCTGACCGATCTTCATCCCCGGATAGACGGTGATGGGCAGGTTGGCCACGTTCGAGAGCTCCAGGGTGAGGTGGCCGTCCCATCCGGCATCGACGAAGCCCGCCGTCGAGTGGATGAGAAGTCCCAGCCGACCCAGCGAGGACTTCCCCTCGAGCCGGGCCACGAGGTCGTCGGGCAGACCGACCCGCTCGAGCGTGGACCCCAACACGAACTCACCCGGGTGGAGGACCAGCGGATCCTCGGTGCCCACGTCGATCAGCTCGGTCAGGTCTTCCTGGTCCTCCCGGACGTCGATCACCCGCATCGTGTGGTTCCGGAAGAGCCGGAAGTAGCGGTCCACGTGGAGGTCCACCGAGGACGGCTGGAGACAGTCCTCGCCAAGTGGGTCGATCACGATGCGACCGGCTTCGAGCTCCTCTCGGATGGAGCGATCGGACAGAACCATGCCGCCGGAAACGATAGTGTGGCAGACGCCCGCGGGCGTAGTTCAGCGGCAGAACATCAGCTTCCCAAGCTGAGAACGCGGGTTCGATTCCCGTCGCCCGCTCTCGCTATCTACCCAGCTCAGCGGCTACTTGTCCAGCGCTGCCGCGGACTTGCGCTCCCTTCGAAACGCCGGCGTGCCACACACGTGCCACACCGTGCCACACCGTCAGCTCGACTGCCCAATTTCAACTTCATATGCGTCATCCGCTGTTTTGCTCTCATTCACGCGAATGACGATGCCGAGGCTGACGGAGGGAGGACACTCCGGACTCCGACGTCGAAGGCGGCTACCAACACCCGGTGGACTATCCGGACGAGCCGGGCCAAAAGTGAGGGAAGCCGGGCGGGTTGGACGTCGTCATCATCGAGTGCGTCGAGTCCGAACCTGATCCCAGCGTTACGCTCAGCAGGATGGATAGGTCGGCACCAGATCCAGGGCCAGTCAATCGCGCGCTCGTTGAGATCATTAGGGCGGCTTCGGCGGAAGGACAGAGCGGCCCCCTGGATCTGGATGCGCGCATGGAAGCAATTGGAGGTGAGGCGGCGAACCAGTGGCGAGCTGCCAAGACCTCAAGGCAAGCCTGGGACGCCTATAGACGAGCCGAGATCGCCTTTTGGGACACGCAGGATCTGAGATACGTCAGGATTCACACGGCGGCAGTGCTCCGGATGGCGGAGACGACGCTGTCCCAAACCGCCTTGACGCAGGAGCATCGACAACACGGCTGGTCTGAGGAGATGGCAACCTACCTGGCGTCAAAGATCGGCGAGTTCCGCCACCAGGTTGAGACGGACACTTTTTCCGAACACGAAGCCGGATACGTGCTCGGTCGCACTCTGATCGAGGAGGTATCCCCGAAATGGCCTGACCTCGACGAGCTCCACGTCGCCGTGGATCTTGCGGAGAGCGCTCTGAAGATCTTCAGCAAACGACTCGGCCTCGGTCCCAAGTAACTCCATCTGGACGGCTCTACTTAGTAGGCGGCTACCAGATAGTCCTTGGCGCCTTCAGGACTCGTTCGCCAGCACCCGGCGAACGGGGACATCCGAGGACCGACCCTTTCTGTAGCCTTTCCGAATGCGGGCGATCGAAGTGGCAATCAAAGATCTGCCGAAGCAGGTGGCATTCGGCCTCTTCGAGGTGCCACCAAGGGAAGGGCTGCGCATCTATCACTCGTTGCTGGTGCTCCCCGGTGAGCAGAGCAACCTTCCATACCCGTATGTTTCACTGGCCTATACCGGACTTGTGCACGGAAAGAGGGGCAACTTGTGGGTTGCGCAGTGCGACCAGCCACTCTGGGAAGGTGATCTGATCTGGCAGAGCATTGGAGAGTTCCGCGTCAATGACTACAGCGATGATGGTGTTGGGATTAGTCGGTTGAAGTTCCGCCGTGACAGCACTTACCTTCACATGGAGTCATCAGCAGCGACAATTGAGGAGCTCACTCAAGAAGCCGAGGAACTTCAGCCGATCCCGATCAACTGACTCGCCGGGTCGTAGTAGCGGCCGACGGTCGAGAACCGTCATAAGACGGTGGAGACCCGTCATAGGCGGCTATCGGATTGATCATCACGAAGCGCATCCGCACCCCCGAGATGGAGCGGGCTTCTGACGGGGTCCCGTTCTTCGGTCCAGCCGCTGTGAGCATCGGCTGTCTGGAAACCGGCCTCTACGTTGCCCCCTGAGGCGCCGAAAGGACCGGGGTGGTGTCTTGGGTGCCGGAGATCTCGTGCTCCGACACCCATCTCGTGGCGAACTCGACCGGGGTGAGCCCCCCGAGTGACGAGTGCGGCCTCCAGGTGTTGTACTCGATCCGCCAGGCCTCGACAACGATGCGGGCCTCTCGGAGCGAGCCGAACTCCTCGATGTTCAAGAGCTCGTCACGGGCTCGGCCGTTGAACGACTCGACGTAGGCGTTCTCCCAGGGGGATCCCGGCTCGATGTAGAGGGTTCTCGTTCCCGACAGTCGGCACCAGTCCCGCAGCGCCCAGGCGGTGAGCTCGGGCCCGTTGTCCATCCGCAGACAGGCCGGCGCGCCACGCTCGGCGACGAGGCGCTCGATCGCCGAGATGAGATCGTCGGCCGTGCTCGAGCGGTTGACGCAGATGGCCAGCGCCTCCCGGGTGAACTCGTCGACGATGTTGGTGAGCTTCAAGCGCCGCCAGTCGGCGGTCTCGTCGAACTGGTAGTCGATGGCCCAGACCTCGTTGGGCCGGGTGGCGCTCAGCCGGATTGGGCTCCCTGGGTGCACGCGCCGGCGTTTCCTGCAGGTCACGGGGCGCTTCAGGCCTTCGGTGCGCCACAGGCGCCGGGTGCGCTTCTTGTTGAGCGACCAGCCCTCCCGCACGAGCACGTCGTGGGCCTTCTTCCAGCCGAGGCGGGGATGGGCCCGGGCGAACTGGCGGAGCCGCCGGCGGAGCTTGGCCTCGACGTCGGCCATGGGGCGTCGGCAACGCCTCTGGGTGGAGCGGTGCTGGCCGAGGAGCCGACAGGCCCGTCGTTCGGAGACCCCGAAGCGCTCGACGAGGGCCGCCACGGCCCGCCGCCGGCGCTCCGGGGACGTCAGAAATTTCCTTCGGCCAGCTCCTTCAGCATCGCCTTGTCGAGCTCGGCCTCGGCCAGGAGCTTCTTCAGGCGCTTGTTCTCGATCTCGAGCTCCTTGAGGCGTTTCATGTCCTCGCCCTTCATGCCGGCGTACTGGGCCCGCCAGCGGTTCCAGGTGGACTCGGAGACCTCCAAGGTGCGGAGGACCTCGGTCAGGTCCTGGCCCTCGTTCAAGAGCCGTTCACCTTCGCGGACCTTGCGCAGAGCCTGATCGGGACTGTGTCGGTGGCGCTTCATCGCTGTGTGCATCCTCCCACTCTGGGTTCGGGATGCTCACAGTCGGTGGACCCGTTTCAGGGGACCTCGTCACT
>Ga0116216_10000164_pt1 | contig 61038 bp, 54 predicted proteins | sample Sb_taG_11_FD_89696 | JGI IMG/M metagenome (GOLD analysis project Ga0116216, IMG submission 89696) | Peat soil microbial communities from Weissenstadt, Germany - Sb_50d_3_AS metaG | ecosystem: Environmental > Terrestrial > Soil > Wetlands > Peat | place: Germany: Weissenstadt | collected 2010-09-21 | reverse complement strand
CCGCCCCAGTGGTGCGCAAACGCAAAAGTGACCTCACCCGATGACCCCCTCGTGTCCGCGGACACATTTGCCCGGGTGGACGTTGCAAAAACGTTACCGAACGGTGAAATGTCCGGCAAGGGCCCTCATGGCGGGCCTATCGGGCTTCCGAGCCGGTCCGCCGGGGTGTCAGCGCCGTTCGGCCAGCGAGGCGGCCCGGGTGGCCATCGCGCCGTCGCGCAGGAACGCGCACACATCGTCGAAGTTCTCGGTGGGGCCGTGCCACCGCAGGTCCTCGGTCTCGCTGAGGAGGTCGGGGTCGACCCGGAGCGTGGCGAGATCGCGGAAGAGCATGGCCAGCTCCCGCTGTTCGGCCAGCCGGCCGGCCAGCCCCGCCGCGCCGCGCACCTTCTTGCGGACGGCTTCCTCCCAGTCGCCGAGGTGATCGGGGATCGCCTCCAGGTGCCCGTAGTGGGCGAGGACGGCGGCCGCCGAGACCTTGCCCCAGCCCGACAGCCCGGGGAAACCGTCGGCCGAGTCTCCGACGAGGGCGAGCCAGTCGGGGATGGACGGCGGGGAGACCCCGAACTTCTCGACGACCCCGGGCTCGTCGATGACCGTGTCCCGCCGCCGGTCGAGTTGCACGACCCTCGTCCCCTCGACGCACTGGGCCAGGTCCTTGTCCGGGGTGCAGATCACCACCTGGGCGACCGCCGGGTCCTCGGCCGCCACCGCTGCCGCCGAGGCGAGCGCGTCGTCGGCCTCGAGCTCGACCATCGCCCACACGGTGACCCCGAGGGCCTCGAGCGACGTCTCCAGGAGGTCGAACTGCCCTCGGAGCAACGGGTCGACGCCCTCGCCGGTCTTGTACCCGGGCCACAGGTCGTTGCGAAAGGACTCGATCACGTGGTCGGTGGCCACCCCGACGTGGGTGGCGCCTTCGGAGAGCAGGGCGAGGACCGACTGGAGCACGCCGCGCGCCGCCCCGACCTCGGCACCGTCGGTAGCGGCATGGGGGGGCTGGCCGAAGAAGTGGCGGAACAGCTCGTAGGTGCCGTCGACAAGATGGACGCGGGTGCCCGACTCGCTCTTCGACCCACCCGGCACGGCCCTAGTGTGGCCGCCGGACGAGCCGTTGTCTCGCCCGCCCGAGCGACGCCAAGGAGACGACGATGGCCAGACTGGAGGCCGGCGACAAGGCGCCGGCGTTCTCGCTCCCCGATCAGGACGGCAAGAAGGTGGGCCTCAAGGACCTGAAGGGCGCGCCGGCGGTCGTCTACTTCTACCCGGCCGACGACACCCCCGGGTGCACCAAGGAGGCCTGCCAGTTCAACGAGAACCTCACCACCTTCAGCCGGTCCGGTGTGAAGGTGGTCGGCATCTCACCGGACGGGGCGATCAAGCACCAGCGGTTCCGCCAGAAGTACGGGCTCAAGTTCCCCCTCCTGTCGGACCCCGAGCACCACACCATGGAGGCGTTCGGGGCGTGGGGCGAGAAGACCATGTACGGAAGGAAGACCGTCGGGGTGATCCGGTCGACCTTCCTCCTCGACGAGAAGGGCGCGGTCGCCCGGGCCTGGTACAACGTGCGCGCCGACGGGCACGCCGAGAAGGTCCTCGAAGAGATCAAGGCGTCGAAGAAAAAGAAGAAGTAATCCCCGGTCGCGGGCCGCCGCCAACTTCGGCGTCACCGCTGGTGCTCGCCGCACCAGTACGTCGTCCGTCCGCCCACCACGCTGCGGGTGAGGGGGTGGCCGTCGCGGGGGCAGAGCCCACCGCGTACCCGGGCGGCCATGAGCTCACCGGTGTGCGATCCACCCCGTTCGAGCAGCGTGTCGATGGTCCGCCGGAGGTGGCGGTGGAGCCGGCGCACCTCGTCGTCGTCGAGCAAGGTCGCCGGCCGTTCCGGAGACAGCCCGGTCCGCCACAACACCTCGTCGACGATGAGATTGCCGACGCCGGCCAGGCGCGACTGGTCCAGGAGCCGGGCCTTGAGCGCGATCCCGCTCGAGCGTGCTCGGAGGATCCCGCGGAGCTCCGGGAGGGTGACCGACGCGGCGTCGGGACCGAGCGCCGACAGGTCGGGATCCAGTGAGACGCGCGCCAGGCGGCGGGGGTCGTGCAGCTCGACCGTCCCGCCGTCTTGGAGCATGAGGGCGAAGCGCAGCCACCGCGGCTCGAACGCCTGGGGCGAGTAGACGAGCCGCTCCAGTGCCGGACGGCCGTCGACGACGAGCCGCCCGGTCATCCCGAAGTGGATACCGAGGGTGGCGGCGCCCGTCTCGAGCAGGAGGAGCTTCCCGCGCCGCCCCGGCTCCGCGAACGTCGCGCCCGCGAGCGCGGCGTCGAACGACCCTTGATCCACGCGGCTCGCGTGGGCATCGAGCAGGTTGACGGTGTCGATCCGACGGCCGGTCAGCCGGTCGGCGAGTCGCCGCGAGAGCTCGACCTCGATCAGCTCGGGCACGCCCGCCGACCGTAGCGGCCGCTGCTCAGCCGACTTCGGCCGCCACCCCCGCGCTGGTCGGCTCGAGTGCCGGTGGGCCCAGCCGTCGGTGCAAGAGCCGCCCCGCCGACAGGACCGTGGCCACGACCAGGAATGCCATCGAGGAGTAGAACGCGGCGTGCAGCCCGCTGTTGAACGTGGACCTGAGGTGGTGGGGGAGCGACGTCGTGCCGACGAAGATCTGGAACGCGGTCCTCTTCGAGATCGACCGGGCGGCCACCAGGACCGCCACGGCGAAGGAGAAGACCATCCCCACGTTTGAGAACGTTCGCAGGAGGCCCGACGCCGTGCCGAAGGCGCGTCCGGGCGAGACGGCCATCACCGCGGTGGTGTTCGCCGGATAGAACCCCGCCCCACCGATGCCGTTGACCGCTGCCGCGATGACGATGATCACGAGCGGGCTGTGCACGCCGAGCTGCGCGTACGCGAGCAACGCCGCGATCTGGATGGCGATCCCCACGGTGGCCGGCCAGATCGGGCCGACCCGGTCGGCCAGGCGGCCGCCGATCGGCGCCAGCAGTCCGCCGATGACATAGCCGGGGACGAGGAGGAGCGACGCGTGCAGAGGGCTCAGCGACCGCACCCCCTGGAGGTACATGATCACGAGGAAGAGCACCGCAAACGTGCCGATCGCCTGGAACATCGCCGCGAGGAGCGCCGAGGGCATCGTCGGGATCCGGAAGATGGAGAGGTTGACCATTGGGTCGCCCACCGTCCGCTCGATGAACGCGAACACCACGAGCAGGGCGGCGCCGGCCACGAGCGCGGCGGCTTCCCCGCCTTCGAAGGAGGCGGTGGAGAGCCTGACCATCGCCCACAGGATCAGGAAGAGACCGGTTCCGAGCGCGGCCATGCCCGGCCAGTCGATCCGTTGGCGTTCCCGGGGGCTGCGGTCGTGGAGCAACGGGATCGCGACCGCGAGGGCGACGACGCCCGTCGGGACGTTGATCCAGAAGATCCAGCGCCACGACACGTAGGTGATGATGAGGCCGCCGAGGAGGATCCCGAGGATGGCCCCGATGTTCCACCCGACCGCGTTGAAGCCGTAGGCGCGGCCTCGGCGCTCGGGAGGGAAGTTGTCGGCGAGCACGGCCCCGCTGTTGGCGGTGAGGAACGCCCCGCCGAGACCCTGGAGCAAGCGGAAGGCGATGATCGTCGCCCCGTTGTTCGCCACCGCGCACAGCGCCGAGCCGACGATGAACACGAGGAACCCCGCCTCGTACATGCGGACCCGGCCGAACATGTCGCCGAGCCGTCCGACCTGCGTCGCGGTCACCGTGATCACCAGGAGGTAGCCGACCATGACCCAGATGACCGCCGACAGCGAGATGTGGAGCGAGTGCTCCATGGTCGGCAGGGCGAGGATGACGATCGTCGCGTCGACCGCCGCCATCACCACGCCGATCACGACGATCAGGAGGACCAGTCCAGGTCGAGTCGTGGGCCGGGCCGCGTCGTTGGGCTCGAGGACTTCGACCACCTCCCTACTCTGCCGTGTCGGTGCCCCCTCCGGTGCACGGGACGATCAAGCCCGGCGACGGCCTCCGGTCACGCCGGACACAGCCATTCGGGGCGTCCGGCCGTTTCCTCCGGTGCGATGCCGCCGTCGGGTGGGGCGAAGGAGCGGCGGAAGCTGAACGCTTCGGGGCTCGGCCCGGCCGCTCGGAGCAGCTTGAGGCGCTCCTCGGCCTCGACCGTCCTCGGACGGTGTCCCGCGGGGACCCACCACAGACAGGTCGTCGGCTCGGCGACGGCCTGGAACCAGCTGCGCCGCCGTCGAAGCACCGCGCGGTGGGACTCCCCGTAGACGAAGTTGGCCAGGTCCTCGATCGAACGCCAGACGCTCATGTTCACGAGGACGCCATCACTGTCACCCCGATCCCACTCGAACGCGGTGATCGCGGTCGCGTTCCCCTCGGCGGTCTGCAGTCGCCAGACGAACCCCGGCGCCGCGTCGGCCAGCGCATTCACCGCGTCCAGGGCGGCGAAGAAGTCCTCCAGCTGCGGCGAGTCCCGGGGCGCCACCAGGCGGGCGATGTTGACCTGGGCGAGCTCGAAAGCCACCCGGCGAGCGTACCCATCGGGCGATCCGCCGGGTCAGGCAGGACCCCCTGGTAGCCTGGACGAAGAGTGTTCCGATCCATTCTTCGATCGGTCCCGGCGCACCCGCACTTCGCGGTCCACTCGCACTCGTTTCCCGCGCCACCCAGGCCCGAGGGCCCTCTGCGAGGGTCCCGATGAGGAAAAGCAGAGCACCCGTCACATGACCCTCAATAGCGTCCTTCCGGACGAGCGCAGCAATGGAGCCGGCGACGGTCCCGCTCCCGAACACGAGTACGAGACCGCAAGGACCTTCGACTCGCTCGGGGTGAGCGTCGAGCTCGTGAAAGCGCTCGCCGATCAGGGCATCACTACCGCCTTCCCGATCCAGGCGCTCACCGTCGCTGACGGCCTGCTCGGGCGGGACGTCTGCGGCAAGGCCAAGACCGGATCGGGCAAGACCCTCGCCTTTGGTCTCCCGCTCCTCCAACGGGCGGCCGCCGCGTCGGCAGGTTCGACACCCCAACGCGGGCACCCGGCCCGGCCCTTCGCCCTCGTCCTGCTCCCGACCCGCGAGCTGGCCCTGCAGGTGCACGGCGTGCTCGAAGTGCTGGCCAAGGCGGTCGGCCTGCGGGTCGCCGCCGTCTACGGGGGCGCCGACATCGACCGCCAGGTGGCCCTGCTGCGCAAGGGGGTCGAGGTGATCATCGCGACGCCGGGTCGGCTGATCGACCTTGGCGACCGCGGCGAGCTCAGCGTCTCCGACGTCGAGGTGCTGGTGCTCGACGAGGCGGACCGGATGGCCGACATGGGCTTCATGCCCCAGGTCGAGTGGGTCCTCCGACGGCTCGAGCGCCCACACCAGACGCTCCTGTTCTCCGCCACCCTGGACGGCGCGGTCGACCGGCTGGTCAAGCGCTACATGCACGACCCGGTGTTCCACGAGGTCGCCTCGAGCACCCAGACCGTCGCCGCCATGCACCATCGGTTCCTCCAGGTGCACCAGATGGACAGGGTCAAGGTGGCGGCCGCCATCTGCCGCGCCTACGGCAAGACGCTGTGTTTCGTCCGGACGAAGCGCGGGGCCGACCGGCTCGTCGAGCAGCTGGCCAAGGAGGGAGTGAAGAGCGCGGCGATCCACGGCGACCTCCGCCAGGCCAACCGGGAGAAGGCGCTCAACGACTTCGCCTCGGGGCGTCTGCCCGTCCTCGTGGCGACCGACGTCGCCGCCCGCGGGTTGCACATCGACGCCGTCGACATCGTCCTGCACTACGACCCGCCCGAGGACCAGAAGGCCTACCTCCACCGGTCCGGACGGACCGCCCGGGCCGGGGAGACCGGTGTGGCCGTGACGCTCCTGCTCTGGAACCAGCTCGTCGAGGCCGAGGTCATCCAGCGTCGGCTCGGGCTGCGCATCCCGATCGTCGAGATGTTCTCAAACGACCCCCGCCTCGCCGACCTGGCCGGCTGGGAGCCGGACGCCAGCGAGAGCGTCCTCTGAGCACCACCGCGGCGCGGTGACCTGAGGCAGTCGATGACCTTTCCCGCCGTCGGGACGCCCCGGTTGTGGACCGCCACCGACGAGCTGTTCGAGCGAGTGCTCGTGATCTGCGCCCATCCCGATGACGTCGACTTCGGGTGCGCCGCGACCGTCGCCACGTTGGGCGACGCCGGCGCCGAGGTGCGCTACTGCATCGTGACCGACGGGGAGGCCGGCGGCAGCGACCGCGACCAGCCCCGCAGCGAGATGGCGGCCTTGCGGCGGACCGAGCAGACCGCGGCGGCGGCGACGGTCGGGGTGAAGGAACTGACGTTCCTCGGACATCCCGATGGGCGGCTGGTCCCGACCCTGGAGCTGCGGCGCGACCTCAGCCGGGTGATCCGGCAGTTCCGGCCCGACCTCGTGATCGGTCCCTCGCCCGACCGGAACTGGAGTGCCATCTACGCGAGCCATCCCGACCACTTGGCGGCGGGCGAGGCCGCGGTGGCCGCGGTCTATCCCGACAGCCGGAACCCCTTCGCCCACCCCGAACTGCTGGAGGAGGGACTCGAGCCGCATACCGTGGCCGCCCTCTGGATGATGGCGGCGCCGGCCGCCAACGTCGCGGTCGACATCACCGACGCCTTCGGCCGCAAGCTCGCCGCGCTTGCCTGCCACAAGAGCCAGGGCGGCGACAACCCCGGCATCGAGGAGCGGCTCTCGCAGTGGGCCAGGGGCTCGGCAGCCGCGGCGGGGCTCCCCGATGGGCGCCTCGCCGAGATGTTCTGGTCGGTGGCGACCGGCTGATCAGCCGGCCAGCTGGCGCAACACGTAACGCAGGATCCCCCCGTGGCGGTAGTACTCCGCCTCCATCGGGGTGTCGATCCGCACCGTGACCGCGAACTCGACGGTCGACCCGTCCTCGCGTCGCGCGGTCACCGGGACCTGCTTCGGCACCGAGCGGTTGAGCTCGTCGAGCCCGCCGATCGAGAACACCTCGTGGCCGGTCAGGCCGAGGCTGCCCACGTTCTCGCCCGGCTCGAACTGCAGCGGCAGGACGCCCATGCCGATGAGGTTCGAACGGTGGATCCGCTCGAAGCTCTCGACGATGACGGCGCGCACCCCGAGGAGAGCTGGCCCCTTGGCCGCCCAGTCGCGGCTCGAGCCGGTGCCGTACTCCTTGCCTCCGAGGACGACCGCCGGGATCCCGTCGCGCTGGTAGCGGACCGACGCCTCGTAGATGGTCATCGGCTCGCCGTCGGGGAGGTGCAGTGTCTGGCCGCCCTCGGTCCCCGGGGCCAGCTGGTTGCGCAGCCGGACATTGGCGAAGGTGCCCCGCACCATCACCTCGTGGTTGCCGCGCCGGGTGCCATAGGAGTTGAAGTCGGCCCGTTCCACCCCGTGCTCGACCAGGTAGCGCCCGGCAGGAGTGGACGGCCCGATCGAGCCGGCCGGCGAGATGTGGTCGGTGGTCACGCTGTCACCGAGCAGCGCCAGGACCCGCGCCCCCTCGATGTCGCGTACCGGCTCGGCACCCCCGTCCATCCGGTCGAGGAACGGCGGCCGCAGGACATAGGTCGAGTCGGGCCGCCAGTCGAACGTCTGGCCCTCGGCGACCGGGATGGCCCGCCAGCGCTCGTCGCCGTCGAAGACCGCGGCGTAACGAGAGCGGAACATGTCGGACCCGAGCGAGGACCGGATCGTCTCGGCGATCTCCTGTTCGGAGGGCCAGAGCTCCGCCAGGGTGACCGGCTTCCCGTCGCTCCCGGTCCCGAGGGGCTCGGTGGCCACGTCGACCGCCATTGAGCCGGCCAGCGCATAGGCGACCACGAGCGGGGGCGAGGCCAGGTAGTTGAGCCGCACGTCGGGGTGGATGCGGCCCTCGAAGTTGCGGTTGCCCGAGAGGACGGCGGCCACCGACAGATCGCCCGACTGGACGGCGTCGGTGACGCCCGGGTTCAGGGGCCCGGAGTTGCCGATGCAGGTCGTGCAGCCGAATCCGACCAGGTAGAAGCCGAGCTCCTCAAGCGGGGCGATGAGGCCGGCCCGCTCGAGGTAGTCGACGACGACCCGCGAGCCGGGTGCGAGCGAGGTCTTCACCCACGGCTTGGACCGCAGCCCGCGCTCGACGGCCCGCTTGGCCAGGAGGCCGGCGCCGATGAGGACCTGGGGGTTGGACGTGTTGGTGCAACTGGTGATCGCGGCGATGACGACATCGCCGTCGCTCAGCTCGTGGTCCGAGCCCGTGACCGGCGCCGAGCGGCGCTCGCGACCGAGGACCTTCCCGAAGGACTCGGCGGCCGAGGACAGCGACACCCGGTCCTGCGGCCTGGTCGGCCCGGCGATGCTGGGCACCACCGTCGAGAGGTCGAGCGCGAGTGTCTCGGTGTAGGCCGGCTCGTCGGCTCCCGGCTCGTGCCACAGACCCTGGGTCTTGGCGTAGGCCTCGACGAGGGCCAGGTGTTCCTCGTCACGGCCGGTGAAGCGGAGGTAGGAGAGGGTGGCGTCGTCGATCGGAAACACGGTGCTAGTGGCGCCGTACTCGGGCGACATGTTGCCGATGGTCGCCCGGTTCTCGACCGGCACCGCGGCAATCCCGGGCCCGAAGCACTCGACGAACTTGCCCACCACGCCGTGCTGGCGGAGGAGCGCGGTGATGGTGAGGACGAGGTCGGTCGCGGTCGTGCCCTCCGGCATCTCCCCGGAGAGCCGCAGCCCGACGACCGGCGGGACGAGCATCGAGTAGGGCTGGCCGAGCATGGCGGCCTCCGCCTCGATGCCGCCGACCCCGATGCCGAGCACCCCGAGCCCGTTGACCATGGTCGTGTGGGAGTCCATGCCGACGAGGGTGTCGCAGTAGGCGAGGCCGTCGACCTCGAAGACGACCCGGGCCAGGTATTCCAGGTTGACCTGGTGGCAGATCCCGGTCCCCGGGGGCACGACCCGGAAGTTCTGGAAGGCCCGCTGCGCCCACGCCAGCAGCTGATAGCGCTCCAGGTTGCGCTCGTACTCGATGCCGACGTTCGCCTCGAACGACCCCGCGTCGCCGGAGCGCTCGGCGATCACCGAGTGGTCGATCACGAGCTCGACCGGCACGAGCGGATTGATCCGCGCCGGATCGCCGCCGATCTCGCTGATCGCGTCGCGCATGGCGGCCAGGTCGACGACCGCCGGGACGCCGGTCAGGTCCTGCATGAGCACCCGCTCGGGGCTGAACGCGATCTCGTTGGAGGGGTGGCTCGAGCCGCCCCGGCCGGCATGCGACGCCCAGGCGGCCAGCCCGGCGATGTCCGACGCGTCGACCCGGAGGCCGTCCTCGTGACGCAGCAGGTTCTCCAAGAGCACCTTCAGCGTGTAGGGCAGCCGGGCCACGTCGTGCTCGGCGAGACCCCCTCCGTTCAGCGAGAAGTAGTCGAGCCGCCGGCCCCCGACCGTGAACGTCGAGCGGGTGCCGAAGCTGTCGGGGTGGGCGGGGGCGATGGCCATGCCGCCATTCTGCCCGCTCGGGGATCAGGAGGAATCGGGCGGCGCGGCCCCCCCGGGGCCCACAGTCCGGAGTGCGAAGATGGACCATGGACGACGTACGCGCCATCGTCGAGCGGCGGCTCATCGCGGCGTTCGACGCCGTCTCACCCGGTGCCGACCCGGTGCTCAGGCCGTCCGACCGCGCCGACCTGCAGGCCAACGGGGCGATCGCGGTCGCCCGGCGCCTCGGACGGAGCCCGGCCGAGGTCGCGAGCGAGGTGGTCGAGCGCCTCGACATCACCGATGTCTGCGACGGGGTCGAGGTGAGCGGCAACGGGTTCATCAATCTCACCTACGCCGACGAGTTCCTGGCCGCCAAGCTCGAGGAACTGGCCGCTGACGGGCGCCTCGGGATCGAGGAGGCCGAACGTCCCGAGACCGTCGTGGTCGACTACTCCGCCCCGAACGTGGAGAAGGAGATGCACGTCGGCCACCTCCGGACGACGGTCATCGGCGACGCGCTCGCACGGATGCTGACGTTCCTGGGTCACGACGTCCGCCGGGAGAACCACATCGGGGACTGGGGAACCCCGTTCGGGATGCTCATCGAGCACCTGGTCGACATGGGAGAGGAGGCGGGCGCGGCCGAGCTGTCGACCGGGGACCTGACCGGCTTCTACCAGCAGGCCCGCGCGTCGTTCAACGCCGATCCGGAGTTCGCCGACCGCAGCCGGCGGCGGGTGGTGCTCCTCCAGTCCGGCGACGAGGAGACCCTGCGCCTCTGGCGGGTGCTTGTCGCCGAGAGCGTCCGCTACTTCGACGTCGTCTACGAGCAGCTCGGCGTCCTCCTGACCGACGACGACATCGTCGGCGAGAGCTTCTACAACGACCTCCTCGCCGGAGTGGTCCAGGAGCTCGACGAGAAGGGCCTCCTGGTCGTCCACGACGGGGCCCGGTGTGTCTTCCCACCCGGCTTCACCAACCGCGAGGGCGACCCGCTCCCGTTGATCGTCCAGAAATCCGACGGCGGATTCGGGTATGCCGCCTCCGATCTCGCCGCCATCCGTCACCGGGTGCTCGAGCTCGGCGCCACCCGGCTCCTCTACGTGGCCGGAGCCCCCCAGGCCCAGCATTTCCAGATGTGCTTCGCGGTCGCCGCGATGGCCGGGTGGCTCACAGAAGCGATTGAAGCCGTGCACGTGTCGTTCGGCAGCGTGCTCGGGACCGACCGCCGCATGATGGCGACCCGCGCCGGCGGCACCGTCAAGCTGGTCGAGCTGCTCGACGAGGCGGTCGACCGGGCGCGCCAGGCGATCGAGGCCCGCCGGTCGGTCGATCCCGGCACCTCCACCGGATCCGACGACGATGACATCGCCCGGGCCGTCGGCATTGGCGCCATCAAGTACGCCGACCTGTCGACGGACCGCGGACGCGACTACGTCTTCGACTGGGACCGCATGCTCTCCTTCGAGGGGAACACCGGGCCCTACCTTCAGTACGCACACGCGCGGATCTGCTCGATCTTCCGGCGGGGAGAGGTCGCAGTCCCCGCACCGGTGGGGCCGGCCCTCGACGACGGCCACGAGCGGACCCTCGGGCTCCAACTGCTCGGCTTCGGCTGGGCTCTCGAGGAGACCCTGGCCACTTACAGCCCCCACAAGCTGTGCGCGTACCTCTTCGAGCTGTCCTCGGATTTCACGGCCTTCTACGAGAACTGCCGGGTGCTCGTCGACGACGAGCGGCTGCGCACGAGCCGGCTCGTTCTCTGCGATCTCGCGGCGCGGGTGCTCGGGCTCGGACTCTCACTCCTCGGCATCGAGGCGCCCGATCACATGTGAGATCCGACGCCCGCCTGCCGCCGGCGGCTGAACCGGGACCCTTCAGGTGGTTGCGATGGCCGGGGCCCTCAGATACCGCTCGAGGAACAGCGCCATGAGGTCGGCGGTGCGCCTCCCGAAACGGGGGTCGGCGTCGAATGCGTGCGGCTGCTCGGCGTAGATGTGCAGCTCGGTCGGCACCTTGTGCTTGGTCAGGCTGTCGTACATGACGAAGCTCGCCGAAACCGGCACCGTGGTGTCGCCGGTGCCGTGCACGAGCATCGTCGGGGGGAAGCCGTCGCCGGCCAGGTTGACCGGGCTCGCCGACTCGGCGAGCTCGGCGGTGGGGGAGTCCGAGAGGGCTTCGATCGGCACCCCGCCGTGCTGGCGCTCCCCGAAGTGGAAGCGGACGGGCGGGTAGACGGCGATCACCGACCCGACCGACGTGTCGACGCCCGGGTTCCCACCCTCGCCCTCGTAGGCGGGGACGTTGGGGGTGCCGGCTGCGAACAGGACGAGGTGGGCGCCGGCCGAGTTGCCCTCGACAGCGATACGTGCGGGGTCGATGCCGAGATCGTCGGCGTTGGCACGCATCCAGCGGATCGCCGCCTTCACGTCGTGGATCTGCGCCGGCCAGGGTGACTCCCCGACGAGGCGGTACTCGCTGGCCACGCAGACGTAACCGGCTCGTCCGAGCAGGATCCCGTAGCCGCGGAGCTGGGTCTTGTCCCCCTGGCGCCAGCCACCGCCATGCACCAGGAGGACCGCGGGACGGCGGGTCTCGTCGTCGGGCGGGGTGTACACGTCGCATCGGAGGTCGCGCCCGTTGCCGGTGCCGAACACCACGTCCTCTCGGATCGCCACCCGTCCCTCAGCCATGACCCCTCCCTCGAACCAGTCAAACCGAAATGTAGCGGGGTCCGTGCGATCGACCCCTGCGCCGCATGACCAGGGGGAGCGTGGGGTCGCAGCACCCCGTTCATTCGGCCAGGCCGGATGCCAAACTGCGGCGTGGCCTACTACCGGGAGGACCTCGCCCTCGTTCACCATCTCGGGTTCGGCTTTCACGCCGAACTCTGCGCCCCGGGCGTCCTCACGCTCCTTGAGCCGGTGCTCGATCGGGGCGGCCTGGTCCTCGAGCTCGGCTGCGGCAGCGGGCTCCTCACGCGTCGCTTGGTCGACGCTGGACATCGGGTCGTTGCCACCGACGCGTCGCCGGCGATGCTCGAGCTCGCCCGTGAGTACGTCCCGGACGCCGAGGCAATCGAGCTGGTCACCCTGCCCGACGACCCACTCCCGTCTGCCGACGCGGTCGTGTCGATCGGGCACGTCCTCAGTTACCTCCACGACGAGCCGGCGGTGCGACGCGGGCTCGCCGCCGCCGCGGACGCCCTTCGACCCCGAGGCGTGCTTGCGCTCGACATTTGCGACCTGGAATGGGCGCGGGCAAGGCGCGACGCGCCGAACGTCGGGTGGGTGGGCGAGAGCTGGGCGCTCGTGACGCAGTTCCGGATCCCGACCCCAGACAGGTTCGTCAGGCAGATGGCGGTCTTCACCCGCAATCCCGACGGGACATGGCGAAGGGACGACGAGACCCACGACAACGTGCTCGTGGACACCTCCACGGTGCCCGGACTGCTCCGTGAGCACGGGGTCCACGCCGAGGTGGGCGCTGCCTTCGGCGATGAGACGCTGCCAGCCGGGCTCCGCGTCGTGATCGGCACGCGGCCCGAGCACTGATCGGACCGCCTTCGTCCAGATGTTCATGGGGCCAGATCGTCGGAGCCCTCCGCGTTCGGAACCGGCGAGCTTCCCTGCATACTGACCTTCGAATCCACCAGGAGGAGGGCGAAGGTGCGTGTAGCCGTCATCGGAACGGGCTTCATCGGTGGGACGTTGGGGAGGGCGCTTGCGAACGCCGGCCACGAGGTCGTCTTCGGTTCCCGAAGTCCCGCCGACGACCAGGTGGCGGCGGGTTCGTCGGCGTCGGTGGCCGGGATTCCCCAAGCGATCGACGGGGCCGACGCCGTGATCGTGGCGATCCCCGCCGGCGCAGTGGCAGAGCTCGTGGCCAGCGTCGGCGGCGCGCTTGACGGGCGGCTCGTCATCGACGTCACCAACCGCATGGGCGAGGCGACGTCCAACAGCCGTGCCGCCTTCCCGGGTTCGGTCCGTTACGCCAGGGCGTTCAACACCCTCGGTGGCGAGAACCTCGCCGACCCCGACTTCGGTGGCGTGAAAGCCGACATGTTCTTTTCGGCCGAGGAGGGCGACCGCGGGGCGGTCGAGACCCTCATCGAGGGCGTCGGGCTCCGGCCGATCTACCTAGGGCCGGATCAAGAGGCGCAGGTCGACTCTCTGTTCAAGCTTTGGATCGAATTGGCGATCACACAGGGACGCGGCCGCCGGCTCGCGCTCCACCTGTTGGAGGGCTGACGGGCGAGCTCGGTCGGTGGCGCTCCGTCCGGGTGCGTCGGTTCTGCCGACCGCCGAACGGTGGGCCTGAAGAGGTTCATCCCTCTTCGTCAGGCGGAGGAGACGAAACTGGGCAGCGTTTGCCGTGACCAGGGCGTCTACGATGTCTCGACACAGCGTCTCCGATGTCTCGACACATCACACAGCGCCCCAGGCAGGACTTGAACCTGCGCACCCGGCTCCGGAGGCCGGTGCTCTATCCGCTGAGCTACTGGGGCTGAGCCGTTCACCGTATCGTGTCCGCCCATGACCGAGCGCCGCGCGACGGCCGCTGACCTGGTGTGATGACGGAGGCTTCGGCCCCCCTCGAACACCACCTCCTTCCGGACACCGCCGAGGTCGATTCGGCTGGGCAGCTGTCAGTGGGAGGTGTGGCTCTCCTCGCTCTCGCCGAGGAGCACGGCACGCCGCTGTTCGTCTACGACGAGGCCCACATCCGGGCGCGCTGCCGGGAGGCGCTCGCCGCCTTCGGTGAAGGGGTCGCCTACGCGACGAAGGCGTTCCTCTGCAAGGCGATGGCGCGGCTGGCCCACGAGGAGGGCCTGTGGTTGGACGTCGCCACCGGAGGCGAGCTCGAGGTGGCACTCGCCGCCCAGGTGCCCGCGTCGAGGCTCGTGCTGCACGGGAACAACAAGTCCGAGGCCGAGTTGGCCCGCGCGCTCGAGGTCGGGGTGGGCCGGATCGTGATCGACTCGTTCGACGAGATCGCCCGGCTCGGCCGGTTGACCGATGACGCGCCGGGCCGGTCCGCACGACCGGCGGTGCTGGTGCGCGTGACCCCGGGGGTCGAGGCCCATACCCACGAGTTCGTCCGGACCGGCCAGGAGGACACGAAGTTCGGGTTCTCGGTGACGTCGGGAGCGGCGACCGAGGCGGTGGCGGCGCTCGAGTTGATGGGCGGCGTCGAACTGGTCGGGGTGCACGCCCATATCGGGAGCCAGGTGTTCGACGTCGAGTCGTTCGAGCAGGCGGCCGAGGTGCTGGGCGCGTTCGCCGCACCGCTCGGGCTCCCCGAGCTCGTGGTCGGCGGCGGCCTCGGCGTGGCGTACGTGAACGGCGAACGGGCCCCCACCATCTCTGCGTGGGCGGAGGCCACCCGGGTCGCGCTGTCCAAGGTGGGCGTCCCGCCGGAGACCCGTGTCACCGCCGAACCGGGCCGGTCGATCGTCGCCGCCGCGGCGGTGACGCTGTACCGGGTCGGGTCGATCAAGGAGCTTCCCGGCATCCGCACCTACGTCTCGATCGACGGGGGGATGAGCGACAACCCGAGGCCGGTCCTCTATGGGAGCGGCTACGAAGCCTTCTTGCCCCGCGCGACGAACGCCCCCCGGCCGCGTGCGGCCCGCATCGTGGGGAAACACTGCGAGACGGGTGACGTCCTGGTCGCCGAGGCCCAGCTCCCCTCGGACCTGGCGGTCGGGGACATCCTCGCCACCCCCGTGACCGGTGCCTACGGGTATTCGATGGCATCCAACTACAACAAGGTGCCGCGCCCGCCGGTGGTATTCGTCGCCGACGGCGCGGCCAGGGTCGTCGTGCGCGGGGAGACGGTCGATGACCTTCTCCGTCTCGATGCCTGAGGGAGAGAAAAGCCCAGCTGGCAGGGCCGGGGTTCGAGGCGATGGAGAACCCAGGCGGTAGCGTGATCGGGTGAGCGCCGGCCGGAAGGACACCGCGACGGTTCGCGTCGCCCTGCTCGGCTGCGGCAACGTCGGCAGCGCCCTGGTCGACATGATCTTCGACCCGGCGAGCGCCCGCGAGATCGAGCTGTCCTCGGGGGTCCGGCTCCAGATCGTCGGGATCGCCGTGCGCCGGCCGGAGGCATCTCGCTCCGCGGAGCCATGGTTCCCGAGCGACCTGCTCACCCAGGACGCGAAGGGTCTCGTCGAGCGCGACGACGTCGACGTGGTGGTGGAGCTGATCGGCGGGCTCGACCCCGCCCACCGGCTGGTCGAGGCGGCGCTCAACGCCGGCAAGTCGGTCGTGACCGGCAACAAGGCGCTCCTGGCCCGGGTCGGCGGCGAGCTGGCAGAGCTCGCAGCGGCCCGCGGGGTCGACCTGCTCTACGAGGCCGCGGTCGGCAGCGCCATCCCGGTGATCAGGCCGCTGCGCGAGTCGCTCGCCGGCGAGCGGATCGTCCGGGTCATGGGGATCGTGAACGGCACCACCAACTTCATCCTCTCGAAGATGGCCCAGGACTCGAGCACCTACGAGGAGGCGCTGGCCGAGGCCCAGGAGCTCGGGCTGGCGGAGGCCGACCCGAGCGCGGACGTGGAGGGGCACGACGCCGCGGCCAAGGCGGCCATCCTGGCCAGCCTGGCCTTCGGGGCGGACGTGGTCGTCGACGACGTGCACCGCGAGGGGATCACCGAGGTGACCCAGAGCGATGTCCGTTACACGGGGCAGCTCGGGTATGTGATCAAGCCGCTCGCCGTCGCCGAGCGCATCCGCGGAGGATCGAAAATCTCGGTGCGAGTGCACCCCGCCGTCGTACCCTCGGACCACCCGCTCGCGTCGGTCGGCGGAGCGTTCAACGCGGTCTTCATCGAGGGCGAGCACGCCGGCGAGATGATGCTCTACGGCCAGGGAGCGGGCGGGAACGCGGCGGCCAGCGCGGTGCTCGGCGACCTCATCGTCGCCGCCCGACACCTCCGCTACGGCGGCTCCACCCCGCCCGCCTCGCGGCGGGTGGCGGTCGACCTCGTCCCGGTCGAGGAGCTGTGGTCCCCCTTCTACCTGAGCATGGACGTGTTCGACCGGCCCGGGGTCCTCGCGGCCGTGGCGGGGGTGATGGGCGAACACGGGGTCTCGATCCGCTGGATGGAGCAGAAGGGGCTCGGTGACGAGGCCCGTCTGATCTTCCTCACCCACATGGCCCAGGGCGGCGCGGTGGCGGCCACCGTCGAGGCGCTCCGTCGCCTCGACGTGGTGGACCGGGTCGGCGCGGTGCTCCGGGTGCTCGGACCGGAGAGCTCGGGCCCCAGCCCGGACGCCTGAGATGGTCGGCTGGCGGGGGGTCATCGAAGAGTACCGCGAGTACCTGCCGATCGGCGAAGGGGAACCGGTGGTCACCCTGCTCGAGGGCGGGACCCCGCTCATGCCGGCGCCCCGGCTGTCCGAGCGGGTCGGTGCCCGGGTGTTCCTGAAGATCGAGGGGGCCAACCCCACCGGGTCGTTCAAGGACCGGGGCATGACGGTCGCGATCTCGCACGCGTTGGCGACCGGGGCGAAGGCGGTGGTCTGCGCCTCGACCGGCAACACCTCGGCGTCCGCCGCCGCCTATGCCAGCCGGGCGGGCCTTCGCTGCGTCGTGCTCATCCCCGAGGGCCACATCGCGCTGGGCAAACTGGCCCAGGCGCTCGTCCACGGGGCCCGCGTGCTGCAGGTCCGGGGCAACTTCGACCAGGCGCTGGGCATCGTCCGGGAGCTGCCCGAGCGCGCCCCGGTCACGGTCGTGAACTCGGTCAATCCCTACCGCATCGAGGGCCAGAAGACCGCCGCGTTCGAGGTCGTCGACGTGCTCGGCGACGCGCCGGACATCCACTGCATCCCGGTCGGCAACGCCGGCAACATCACCGCCTATTGGCGCGGCTACTGCGAGTACCGGCAGGCCGGACGGGCCAGTCGGCTGCCCCGGATGCTCGGGTTCCAGGCCGCCGGGGCCGCGCCGATCGTGCTCGGCCGGGTCGTCGAGGAGCCCGAGACGATCGCGACCGCCATCCGGATCGGGAACCCGGCCAGCTGGTACGCGGCGACCGCGGCGGCGAGCGAGTCCGGCGGCTCGATCAGCGCCGTGACCGACGAGGAGATCCTGGCCGCCTACCGCCTCCTCGCCGAGGAGGAGTCGGTCTTCTGCGAGGCGGCGTCGGCCGCGGCGGTGGCCGGGCTGCTGAAGAGCGAGATCCCCCCGTCCTCGACCGTCGTGTGCGTGCTGACGGGGCACGGGCTGAAGGACCCCGATCTCGCCATCACCCAGATCGCGGTGCCGACCGTCGTCGACGCCGACATCGAGTCGATCCTGGCCGAGCTCGGCTGATCAGCGCAAGGCACGTTGCCGGTCGCCGGCCACGCGCCGGGTGAGGTGTTCCCACAGCGCGTCCTTGCCCATCGGCCCGGCGAAGAGGTAGCCCTGGCCGGTCGTGCACCCCTCGGCCTGCAGGATCCGCAGCTCGGCCTCGAGCTCGATACCCTCGGCGACCGTCTCGACCCCCATCGACCGGCCGAGCTGCACCATCGTGTGCAGGAGGGCGCGGCCCTGGGGCTCGTGTGACGCCGCGACGAAAGAGCGGTCGATCTTGAGGACGTCGACGGGGAACCGGCGTAGGTAGGAGAGCGAGGAGTAGCCGGTGCCGAAGTCGTCGATGGCGATCCGCACGCCGAGTCGCTTGAGCTCGAGCAAGCGGGCGATGGCGGCGTCGGCGTCGTCCATGAGGACGCTCTCGGTGACCTCGATCGTGAGGTACCGCGCCTCGAGTCCGCTCATCTGCAGGCTGCGTGCCACCTCCCCCGCGAAGTCGTCGGTCGAGAGCAGGTGGGCCGACGCGTTGACGGCCACGTGGATCGGGGCCTGCCGGCGGTGCCACTCCATGGCGTCCTGGCAGGCCTGGAAGAGCACCTGGCGGCTGACCGCCCCGATCATGCCGGTTTGCTCGAGGTACGGCACGAAGCCCGTCGGCTCGATCACGCCGCGGATGGGGTGCTGCCACCGCAGCAGCGCCTCCACGCCCACGAGCGCCATGTCGCTCAGCCGGAAGATCGGCTGGTAGACGAGGAAGAACTGGTTCTGCTCGAGCGCCATCCGCAGATCGACCTCGAGGTCGAGCCGGCCGCGGGCGGCGGTGTGCATCTCGGGCTCGAAGTAGACGCAGCTGCCCTTTCCGATCGCCTTCGCCACATTGACGGCGATCCCGGCGTCACGGATGAGGTCGGTGGCCGTGTCGCGGTGGCCCCAGGCAACGCCGATGGTCGCGCTGACCCGCAGGGGGACCCCCGGCTTCACCCCGGTGAACGGCTCGGCGAACGTCGCCAACAGCTTGCGCGCGATCGGGTCGGGTCCGTCGTTGATCGAGATCGAGTCGGCGAGGACGACGAACTGGTCACCGGCAAGCCGTCCGAGTGAGTCCGAGCCCCGGACCGCGTCTTGGAGCCGCAGCGCGATTGCCTTCAGCAGGTGGTCGCCCGCGCGGTGGCCGAGTGACTCGTTGATGGCGGTGAAATTGTCCAGATCGATGTAGAACACGGCCAGCGGCACGAGGTCGCGTTTTGCCCGGGCCAGCATGCGGTCGGCCCGGTCGAAGATGAGGCCGCGGTTCGGCAGGCCGGTGAGCTGGTCGTGCAGGCTCCGGTGCTGGAGCTCGACCGATGTGGCCTCGGCGGCCTCGAGCGCCCGCTCCCGGCTGCCCGCGAGCCGGGAGAGCAAGAGGAAGAGGAGCACGCTGACGATGAGGCCGATATCGAGGAGTCCGAGCGCCTCGACCGTCGGGGATGCCGCCTCCGGGGGTAGCGCGATCACTGCGGACCACCGGCCCGGCAAGGAAAGCCCGACCGTTTGCTTCACGTCCGAGGCGGCGGGCGTCCCCGCCCGGACGATCGTCGAGACCCCGCCCGTGGGGTTCTGATAGTCGAGCGTGATTGACAGCCCCTTTACGCCCTGGAGGATCGGGGCGGTGACCTGGTTGGGGTCGAACAGCCCGGCGGCCCACCCGATCACCGCGGCCTCTCGCTCGACCGCGGTCGCGGTCGGCCGCCCGGCCAGGTAGAGCGGGATGGCGACCTCGACCAGGTTGCTCGCGTCGGAGCTTTTCGCCCGCGCGACTTCGGAGCCGGGCAGCGAGCGTTCGAGAAGCGGCACGATCTGGCCGACCTCGGGGGTGCCGGTGGCGGCGGCCGCCCGGAGCAGCGGGCTGAACGCGCTGTCGCAGTAGTCGAAGCCCGGATTGAGCAGCGGGACGAGGGCGGCCCCGATGCTCTTGGGTTGGGCGACCGCCGGGTCGATGGTGGACCGGCGGGCGGCCACCAGCCGGGTCAGGCAGTAGTCGGGTCGGTCGCCCGACGGGGTCAACGTGAAGCCCTGGGCCAGCGGCTGGCCGAGCGGCGGGTCGGCGATGACCTGCCTCTCGAAGGAGCCGAGGGCGCTGTTCCCCACCACCTCCACCAGGGCCAGGCCCACCACGCCGGGGTATCGGCCCGGGCCGATGCTGGTGAAGAGCTGCTCCAAGCTGGCGTTGGTCGTCGTGAGGCCGGTGGCCACCGTCGAACGCACCATCTCGATCAGGTCCTCGTCGCGTTGGATGTAGGCCGAGAGCGTCGCCGAGACGGTGTTGGTGGTGGTCTCCAGGTGCTGGTTCTGCTGGGCCTGCGCGTATTGCTGCCACCGCCACGACCCGATCAAGCTGGCCAGGATCCCGATGCCGAGGACGATCCAGGCGGCGAGGGAGCCGCGGTGCTGCCGCTTGTGCCCGGCTCCAGGCGAGCCGCTCGTGTCGAGGCGCGACGCACCCTGAAGAGTGGGGTCCCGACGCGACCTTGCAGTGAGCCGGGGGAGGGACGGCGTGCCATCGATGTTTAGGAGTGGGACCCCGGCCAACCTGGGGATGCGCAACCGCGGGTGACCCCCCGCCGGGGCGGACGCTCCGCCTAGATTGCGGGCATGAGCGACACCCGGAGTGACGGCACACGAGAGCACGGATCGAGCGCCACGGCCGGGGGACCGGCCTTCTCTCGCCGGGCGCTGTTCCGCGGGACCGCCGCAGTCGGTGCCGCCGCTGGGATCGGCATGCTGCTGCCCGACACCGCCGTCGCGGCGCGGTCCAAGTTCCCGCTCGGGGCTGCGGCCAAGTCCTCGTCCAAGCCCGTCAACATCACGATGTGGCATGCGATGACGAACGCCAACCTCACGACCTTGCAGGGCCTTACCAACGCCTTCAACGCGTCGCAGTCCAACGTGAAGGTCAACCTGGTCGGCCAGAACAGCTACACCGACACCCTGACCGCGTACACGACCGCGCTGTCCGACCCCTCCAAGCTCCCCGACCTCGTGCAGTGGGAGACCGAGCTCATCCAGCTCCTGATCGACAGTCAGAGCATCGTGTCGGTGGCGTCGGCGATGGCGGTCGACCACGCGTTCTCGACCAAGGACTTCGTCCCGTCGATGCTCAACTTCTTCAAGGTGAACGGGACCCAGTGGGCGCTCCCGTTCAACATCTCGTGCCAGGTCGTCTATTACAACGAGACCGCCTTCACCAAGGCAGGGCTCGACCCGTCGAACCCCCCGACGACCCTGCCCAAGATGCACGCCGCCGCGGCCAAGATCGTCCAGACGGGGACGGCCAAGTACGGGATGAGCTTGAAGCTCGACAACACCGACTTCGAGCAGTGGATGGCCCTCGGGGGGAAGGACCTCATCAACAAGAACAACGGCCGCACCGGCCGTGCCACCGCGGTCTCCTTCGACAACGCCCTCGGCAGGTCGATCTTCGGTTGGTGGGCGAACATGCTGAAGAACAACGTCGCCCAGTCCACCTCCAACAGCGGTTCGGCCACCTACGACAACCTCCTCGCCATCGGCTCGGGCATCGCGCCGATGACGATCGACACCTCCGCGGCGCTGGGGACGATCCTCCAGGTGCTCGGGTCCGGCCAGTACGCGAACGTGAAGCTGGGCGTCGGGCCGATGCCCTGGCCCGGGTCCAAGCCCTCGGCCGGCGGCGGGGTGTTCGTCGGGGGCGCCGGCCTCTACATCGTGAAGAAGCCGTCGCAGGCGTCCCAGGACGCGGCCTGGCAGTTCATCAAGTTCCTGACCGAGCCGGCTTCCCAGGCGACATGGTCGGTCGGCACCGGGTACGTCCCGGTCCGCAAGTCGGCCGTGACCGTCCCGAGTCTCGTGCAGGCCTGGACGGCGGTGCCCGAGTACAAGGTGGCCTACCACCAGCTGCTCACGAGCCCGCCCAACGCCGCGACCGCCGGTGCGGTCACCGGCGCCGCCAACGAGCTCGACACGGCGATCCTCGACGGGCTGACCGCGATGGCCAACGGGACCCCGTACGCCCAGGCGCTGTCGCAGGCCGCCTCGGCCGGCAACGCGGCGCTCTCGTCGTACAACGAGCGGGTCTGACCGGCCGCCCGGGGGGGAGCGGGGGTGCAGCGGCGCTTTGGCCGCCGGGTCCATGAGGCGGCGCTCGGCTACCTCCTGATCCTGCCGGCGATCGGCGCCTTCGGACTCTTCGTCTTCTACCCGCTCGTTCGGACCGCCTACCTCGGCTTCTACCTGGCCCCGCCGACGCCGAACCTGCCCTCGCACTACGTCGGCTTCCACCAGTACGCCTCGGTGATCGGCTCATCGGAGTTCGCCGACGACCTCGGGCACACCGCCTTCTTCGTCCTGCTCTCGGTTCCGCTCGGCATCGTCATCGGGCTCGCCCTCGCCAACCTGGCCCACACCAAGGTGCCCGGGATCCGGCTCTTCCGGACGATCTACTCCTCCACGGTCGCGACCTCGACCGCGGTCGCCTCGGTCATCTTCTTCACCCTCCTCAACCCCCAGATCGGCCTGCTCAGCTACGTGTTCGGCAAGGAGGGCGGCAACGGGATCCTGAACAATCCGCACTGGGCGTTGCCCGCCGTCGCGCTCGTCACCATCTGGCAGAACATCGGGTTCACCTTCATCCTCATGAGCGCGGCGCTGCAGTCGCTTCCCCAGGAGGTGCTCGAGGCGTCCAAGGTCGACGGGGCGTCGGCCTTCGTCCGGTTCCGCCAGATCACGCTGCCCCTGCTCTCGCCGATCCTGTTCTTCGCCGGGATCATCGGGGTGATCTCGGGGTTCCAGGCCTTCGGCCAGATCGACCTCCTCACCCAGGGCGGCCCCAACCACGCCTCCCTGGTCCTCATCTACGACCTGTACCAGCAGGCCTTCCAGTACAACAACCCGGGGTTCGCGGCGGTGCTTTCGATCGCCCTGTTCGTGATCCTCCTGCTCCTCACCTTCGTGCAGTTCTGGTTCTTCCAGCGCCGGGTCTCCTATGCCAACGACTGAGCACGCCCACCGCCGCCGGATCGGCCGCCGGGTGGTCCGCTACGTCGTCCTCATCGCGGCGGCCGGCGTCGTGCTGTTCCCGATCTACATCACGGTCGTGGACGCGCTCCTGTCCCCCCAGCAGATCGTCCACCGCCCGCCGATCCTGTTCCCCTCGAGCCCGAGGTGGAGCACGTTCTCGACCGCCTACCAGAGCGGGAACCTCGGCATCTACCTGCGCAACAGCGCCATCGTCACGCTGGCCACGGTGGCCTTCGAGCTCACGACCTCGGTGCTGGCGGCCTACGCGTTCGTGTTCCTGCGCTTCCCCGGGCGCAAGATCCTGTTCTTCGCGTCGCTCGCCACCCTGATGGTGCCGTTCGAGGCGACGATCATCCCCAACTACCAGACCATCGACCACCTCGGGCTGCTCAACACCTTCCCCGCCCTCGTCCTGCCCTTCATCGCCAACGGTGTCGGGATCTTCCTGTTCCGCCAGGCCTTCTTGAGCTTCCCCTCCGAGGTCCGCGACGCCGCGCAGCTCGACGGCTGCGGGCACCTCCGGTTCCTCTTCCGGATCGTCGCCCCGATCAACCGGCCGGTCATCGGCGCGTTCGGGCTGTTCGCCTTCCTCAGCTCCTGGAACCAGTACCTGTGGCCGCTCGTGGTCACCCAGACCAACAGCGTCCGGACGGTCCAGATCGGGCTGCGCCAGTTGGCCCAGACCAACTTCAGCCAGTTCGACGTGGTGTTCGCGGGGACGATCCTCGCCGCCCTTCCGATCGCCATCCTGCTGGTCGCCTTCCAGCGCCAGCTGGTGGCCGGCCTCACGGCCGGCGCCGTGAAGGGCTGAGGATCACCCCTCGGCGCGCAGCTCCTGCAGCAGCCCGACGAAGCGCTCGAGCGCCTCGCGGTCGTCGACCGCCCCCGCGGTGACGGCCTGCTCGGGAGGGGTCCCGAGCAGGATCCGGCGGGTCGGGACCTCGATCTTCTTGCCGTTCAGGGTCCTCGGCAGCCTGTCGACGACCACCAGACGGTCCGGCACGTGGCGCGGCGAGAGGTCGGCGCGCAGCCGCGCCGTGATCTCCTTCTCGAGGGCGGCGCCCGCCGCGCCCGGGGCCGGCACGACGAAGAGATAGAGGCCGCCGGCCGAACCGAGCTCGCTCGTGTCCACCACCAGGGAGTCGGTCACGCCGGGCACCGCCTCGACCACCCGGTAGAAGTCGGCGGCGCCGCTGCGGACGCCCCCGCGGTTCAAGGTGGCGTCGGAGCGGCCGTAGACGACGCAGCCGCCGGTCTCGGTGATCTTCAGCCAGTCGCCGTGCCGCCAGACACCGGGGTAGGTGGAGAAGTAGCTCTCGTGCAGGCGCGACCCGTCGGGATCGCCCCAGAACGCGACCGGCATCGACGGCATCGGCTCGGTGAGGACCAGCTCCCCGGTCTCGCCGATGATCGGGCGGCCGTCCCCGTCGTACGCCTCGACCTTGGCCCCGAGCATGCGGCACTGGATCTCCCCGGCGCGGACCGTCAGCAGGGGGCACGACCCGAGGAAGGCGGTGCACACGTCGGTGCCGCCCGACACCGAGGCGACCCAGACGTCGTCGGACAGCGCCCGGGCGGCGAAGGCGAAGCCCTCGGGCGAGAGCGGGGCCCCGGTGGAGCCGACGGCGCCGAGGCTCCCGAGCCGGTGGTGGTCCCGCGGGACGTAGCCGCTGCGGCGGAGCGCGTCGAGGAAGGGCGCGCTCGTGCCGAAGAAGGTGATCCCGAGCCCCTCGGCCATCTCGAAGAGCCGTCCGGGCCCGGGCCACATGGGGTTGCCGTCGAAGCAGACGATGGTGGTGCCGACGAGCAGGCCGCCGAGGAGGAAGTTCCACATCATCCAGCCGGTGGTCGAGAACCAGAAGAAGCGGTCCCCGGGGCCGAGGTCGCAGTGCAGCGCCACGGCTTTCAGGTGCTCGAGCACGATCCCGCCGTGGCTCTGGACGATCGCCTTCGGCGGCCCGGTGGTGCCCGACGAGTACAGGATCCAGAGCGGGTGCGAGAACTCGACCGCGACCGGCTCGAGGCGGGCCGGGACGGCCGTCAGCTCGCCCCATCGCACCGTCTCGACGCCGATCCCCGCGGTGTCCGCCGGGCCCCCGACGGTGACCAGCGCCTCGAGCCCGGGCAGGGAGCCGGCGAGGGTGGCGGCCTTGTCGGAGAGCGGGAACTCCCTCCCGCCGTAGCGGTAGGCGTCGGCGACGAAGAGCACCTTCGGCTCGATCTGACAGAAGCGGTCGACCATGCTGGCGACGCCGAACTCGGGGGCGCACGTCGACCACACCGCCCCGACGCTGGCCGCTCCGAGGAACGCCGCGACGGCTTCGATGCCGTTGGGCAGGACCGCCGCGACCCGGTCGCCCGGGACGACCCCGAGCCGGCGGAGCCCCGCCGCCACCGCGCCGGCCAGCGCCCGGAGCTCGCCGTAGGTGAGCTCGCGGCGGGTGCCGTCCTCTTCCTCGGCGATGACCGCGAGGTCGGCGTCGGGGTGCCGGCCGAGCGCGTCGACGTAGTTGAGGCGAACCCCCTCGAACCAGCGGGCGCCCTCCACGCCGTCGCCTCGGTGCAGCACGTCGCTCGAGGGCACCGGCGGCCCGAGCTCGAAGTACCGCCAGAGCGCGCCCCAGAACCCGGCGAGGTCGGTGACCGACCACTCCCAGAGGGCCGGGTACCCGTCGAACCGGCGCCCCAAGTCCTCGGCGAGCCAGTCCATGAACCGGGCCAGCCGGGACGAGGCGGCTCGCTCGGGGGTCGGCTCCCACAGGAGCGTGCCCTCCTCCACCTGTTCCCCCGCCGTGGCGGTGTCGGACCCGTCGCCCAGTGCCGTCGCTCCTCGGTCTCCGGGCCCCCTTGGGGGTCGGACCCAGAAATCTATTGGGCCGCCACCAGCCGGGAACAAGGAGCGGCTCGGGGGCGTTGCACGGGAGGTCCGCCGCGGATGGTTGTGATGCCGTCCGGTGGACGGCTACACTTCTTTCCATACCACCCGCGCCTCGGAGCGCTTGCCTGGACCCTGTTCGCGGTCCGGGCACGGGTCCGAAGCCGGTGGCGATGGGGGTCCGTCCCCAACTCGTGGGACAACTCCCACCCCCTGTTTCCCGCAACGGGCCCGATGCAGACCCCTGCGGTAGCAAAGATGAGGAGGCCGATGACTGCCGAACAGCAGCTCGAACGGTCCGTGCTCGAATCCAAGGAGCGTGAAGAGCTCCATGCCATCGCCCAGGCGATGGACATCAAGACGACCACCCGGTCGAAGAAGGCCGATCTGATCGACCAGATCCTCTCGGCCACCGGGGTCCCGAACGGCAGCGGCGACCACGCCGAGAACGGCCATGGGACCGCCGAGGCGACCGAGACCAAAGCGCCCACCCGCCGTAACGGGTCGAGCGCCGCGTCGATGGCCGAGATCGAGGCCGAGCTGGACGCCACCGTCACCGTCACCGCCGCCAACGGGTCGACCCCGACGGCCTCCGGTGAGGAGCGGGGCGAGGAAGACGAGGGCCGGGGCGGGAACGCCATCCGGACCGACTCCCCGCCCCGGACCAACAACCGGCCGCCGGTGACCCACGGCGGGCAACAGGGTGGCGGCGACCCCGGGAACCGGCGCAACAACCGGCGCCGGCGCGGCCGCGAGCGCGGCGGCGAGCGCGAGTTCCAGGGCGGTCCCGCTGCCGACGGCCCGTACAACGGCGAGCTCGTGGAGGTCCGCGGGCTGCTCGATCTGCGCGACGAGGGCTACGGGTTCCTGCGCTGCGAGGGCTACCTGCCGTCGTCGAAGGACGTGTACGTGTCCATCAGCCAGGCCCGCCGCTTCGCCCTTCGCAAGGGCGACTACATCGAGGGCGCCTGCCGGCCTGCTTCCAACAACGAGCGGTTCCCGGCGCTGCTGCGGATCGACACCGTCTCGGGGCTCGACCCCGAGGAGGCCCGCAACCGGCCGCGCTTTGAGGACCTCACCCCGCTGTTCCCCGACGAGAAGCTCAACCTCGAGCAGGAGGGGGACAAGGACAACGTCACGGCCCGGATCGTCGACCTGCTGACGCCGATCGGGAAGGGTCAGCGCGGGCTGATCGTGTCCCCGCCGAAGGCGGGCAAGACCACGGTCATGAAGCAGATCGCGCATTCGATCGAGGCCAACAACCCCGAGGTCCACCTGATGGTCCTCCTGGTCGACGAGCGTCCCGAGGAGGTCACCGACATGCGGCGGTCGGTGAAGGGCGCCGAGGTGATCTCCTCCACCTTCGACCGTCCGGCCGACGAGCACACCACCGTCGCGGAGCTGGCCATCGACCGGGCAAAACGCCTCGTCGAGCTGGGCAAGGACGTGGTGATCATCCTCGACGGCATCACCCGTCTGGCCCGGGCCTACAACCTGGCCCAGCCGGCGACCGGCCGGATCATGTCGGGCGGTGTCGACTCGGGGGCGCTCTACCCGCCCAAGAAGTTCTTCGGCGCGGCCCGCAACATCGAGGAGGGCGGGTCGCTCACGATCCTCGCCAGCGCGCTGGTCGAGACCGGCTCCAAGATGGACGAGGTCATCTTCGAGGAGTTCAAGGGCACCGGGAACATGGAGCTGCGGCTCGACCGCCGCCTGGCCGAGCGGCGCCTCTATCCCTCGATCGATGTGAACGCCAGCTCGACCCGCCACGAGGAGCTGCTCTTCGAGCGCGGCGAGCTCCAGCAGGTCTGGAAGCTGCGGCGGGTCCTGAACGCGCTGGCCGCCGAGGGCAACTCCGCCCCGGGCCTCGAGCTGCTCATGGACAAGATCCGCACGACCAAGAGCAACACGGAGTTCCTGGCCGAGATCGCCAAGGGCCCGACCCCGAACGGCTGAGGGAATATCCGCGGCCTTCCCGGCCTTGGATGGTTCCCGGGTGCCGTCGGGCCCCCTGGGCACAAGAGCACGAGACAGAGACGGAGCCGAGATGAAGTCCGATATCCATCCCACCTACGGAGAGGCAACGGTCCGCTGCTCGTGCGGGAACACCTTCGTGACCCGCTCGACCAAGGCCGACCTCCACGTCGAGCTGTGCAGCGAGTGCCACCCGTTCTTCACCGGCAAGCAGAAGCTGGTCGACTCCGGTGGCCGGGTCGAGCGCTTCCAGCGCCGCTACGGGCAGCGCAAGACGCGCGTCCGCCCGCCGAAGACCTCCTAACGGTCAAGCCGACCCGGCGAAGCCGGGTCCTAACCTGAGTCTGTGCCCGAGCCGCTCGACGCGCGCATGGCCCGGCTCGAGACCGAGTACGAGGCCGTCCTCGAGGACCTGGCGGACCCCGCCACCTCCTCGGATCCGACGCGTCTGCGCGACCTCTCGCGGCGGCGCAAGGACCTCGAGGAGGTCGTGTCGGTGTGGCGCGACCTGGAACGGGCGCGCCAGGACGGGGCCACGGCGCGGGAGATGGCCGAGGACGCCACCGGTGAGGATCGGGAGGTCGTCCGGGCCGAGCTCGAGCAGTCCGAGGCCGCGGTCACGGGGCTCGAGGACCGCCTCCGCGCGCTCCTCCTCCCGAAGGACCCCAACGACGGGCGCAACGTGATCGTCGAGATCCGGGGGGGCGAGGGAGGCGAGGAGGCAAACCTCTTCGCCCGCGACCTCTTCTCGATGTACACCCGGTTCGCCGACCGGCACCGCTGGGGCGTCGAGGTCCTCGCCGAGAGCGCGACGGGGCGCGACGGGTTGAACGAGGTGGTCTTCGTCGTGAAGGGCAAGGACGCCTGGCGGTACCTCGAGCACGAGGCCGGGCCGCACCGAGTCCAGCGGGTGCCGGTCACCGAGTCGAAGGGCCGTGTCCACACCTCGGCCGCCACGGTCTCGGTCCTCCCCGAAGCCGACGAGGTGGACGTGGTGATCGATCCCGCCGACCTCAAGATCGACGTCTATCGCTCGACCGGCCCGGGCGGGCAATCGGTCAACACGACCGACTCGGCCGTCCGGATCACCCACCTGCCGACCGGGATCGTGGTGGCGATGCAGGACGAGAAGAGCCAGATCCAGAACCGGGCGAAGGCCATGACGGTCCTGCGAGCCCGGCTGTTGAAGGCGGAACAGGATCGGCAGGCATCCGAGATCGCAGCGGCCCGGCGCAGCCAGGTCGGGGGCGGTGGCCGCTCGGAGAAGGTGCGCACCTACAACTTCAAGGAGAACCGGGTCACCGACCACCGGATCGGTCTCACCGTGCACAAGCTCGACCAGGTGCTGGCCGGCGATCTCGACGAGTTCGCCGAGGCGCTCATGGCCGACAAGCGAGCCCGTCAGTTGGGCGACGACGAGTCCGGGTCGGGGTGAGCCTGCCGCCCGGCGGGGAGCGCCGCCGGCTCGAACGTGCCCTCGCCGCCGCGCTCGGCTCGGGGCGCGAGGCGCGGTGGGTCCTCGAGGACCTGGCCGGCACCGACGACCCGGTCTCCGCCGAAGCGGCGGGCCTGGCCGAGGGCCTGGCTGAACGCCGCCGGGGCGGCGAGCCCCTCCAGTACGTGCTCGGGCACTGGCCGTTCCGGGAGCTCGACCTGCTCGTCGACCCCCGCGCGCTGATCCCGCGTCCCGAGACCGAATGGCTCACCGACGTCGCCCTGGCCGAGCTCGACCGGCTGCTCGCGTCGAAGGGCCGCGCCAACGTCGTCGATCTCGGGACCGGCACCGGTGCGATTGCGCTGTCGATCGCCACCGAGCGAGCCGGCCGTGGCGTCTCGGTCACCGCGACCGACTGCGATCCCGACGCGCTCGACCTCGCCCGCGCCAACGAGCTGCGGGTGCGGACGCGCGAGGGCGGCGCCCGGGTGGAGTTTCGACTCGGCCGCTGGTGGGAGGCGCTGCCGGTCGTCGAACGCGGATGCATCGACCTCGTGGTGTCCAACCCGCCGTATGTGGACGCGGTGGAGTGGGAGCAGCTCGACCCGGTCGTGCGCGATCACGAACCCCACGGGGCGCTGGTGGCCGGACCGGGGAGCGACTACACCCCGGGCTTCGCCGATATCGAGGCGATCCTCGTCGGGGCCGCGGGCTGGCTGGCCCGACCCGGCACCGCGGTGCTCGAGATCGCGCCATCCCAGGCCGACGCCGCGCTCCGGGCGGCCGCCGCGCAGGGGAGCACCGGGCACCGGGTCCTCGCCGACCTCGCTGACCGGCCGCGCGCGCTGGTGGCGCACTGGGGGTGAGCTCGGGGGGACGGCCCGCGCTGGTCGGCACGGACGACCTGACCCCGCTGCTCGAGGCGTTGCGGAACGGCCTGGTGGTCGGGGTCCCGACCGACACGGTCTACGGGCTCGCGGCCCGATTGGAGCCCGAGGCCGTGGACCGGGTCTTCGCCGCGAAGGGCCGCCCGCCTGACCTCGCCCTGCCGGTCCTCGTCGGAAGCCTCGATCAGCTGTCGCTCGTGGCGTCCTCGTTTCCCGCCGCCGCCCAAGCCTTGGCAGAGGCGCTTTGGCCCGGACCCCTCACCCTGGTCATCCGGGCGCGGCGACGCGTGGGCGCGCTCGTGGGCGGCAGCGGCCGCACGGTGGGGGTTCGCTGGCCGGCCTTCCCCCTCGTCGAGCAGCTCTGCCTCGAGGCTGGACCCCTGGCCGTCACGAGTGCCAACCGACATGGGGAGCCCCCCCTCACCACCGCCGATGCGGTCCGTGTGGCCTTCTCGTCCGAACAGGTGGCTGTGGTGGCCGACGGGGGTCGCTGCGAGGGCACGCCGTCGACGGTGGTCGACTGCACCGGACGCGCCCCGACCTGTCTGCGCGAGGGCGCGGTGCCTTGGGAGGCCATCGAGCGTTCGCTCCGCTGAGAGCGGCGGCGAGTCGCGGCGGCGCGACACAGTATCGGGATGGAGCAACGACTCAGCCTGGTGACCCTCGGTGTCTCGGACCTCGCGAGGGCAACCGCCTTTTACGAGGCGCTCGGTTGGCGGGCCAGCAAGGAGCCCGACGTCGCGTTCTTCCAGGCCGGCTGCATGGTCGTCGCGCTGTGGGACCGCGGCCGGCTGGCCGCGGACTCGCGCGTCGTCGACGGTGGCGGCTGGGGCGGGGTCACTCTCGCGTACAACGCGAGGAGCCGCGCGGAGGTCGACGCGGTCATCGAAGAGGCTCGGGCGGCCGGGGCGGCCGTGGGGCGCGCCCCCGCGGAGACCTTCTGGGGTGGCTACTCGGGGATCTTCATCGACCCCGAGGGCCATCCGTGGGAGGTGGCCCACAACCCGGGTTGGAGGATCGACCAGGGTGGGGGTGTCCACCTCGCCGATTGACCGTCATCCGGCGAGTTCGAAGATCCCGTCGCCGATGAGCATCCCGGACCAATGGGCATTCTCGGCCATGGCCAGCTCGGCGAGCTGCCCCGGCTCGGTGACGTTCGCCCAGGTCCGCGCGGCCGGGCCGGTGCGGCACGACACGATGCCGCGTTCGGGTGCGCCGTCGCGGTCATAGGTCACGGTGAACGTCTCGATCTCCGCCGGTCCGGTCGCTTCGGGCGCCTCGCGCCAGCGCTCGAGCGCGTCGACCGATGACTGCACGTTCTCCGCGCGGAAGCCGTCGCGTGGAGGCTCGGTCGAGTAGATGCCCACCGCGTGCTTCGTGGCGTACCACCCGAGCCCCGTCGCAAGCCCCACCGTGCCGGCACCCGACCGGAGCGCGGTGCCAACCGATGCGATCCCATGGCTCGCGTAGTTGTTCCCGGGGCCGCCACCGAAGGTCAGCCCGCCGGTCAATGTCAGTCGGTGCACGTCGCCGTCGAGATCCAAGCCGAGCTCGCCTGCGGCGATCTGGACCACGCACGGGAAGCATGAGTACAGGTCGGCGACCGCGACGTCGCCGATCCCGACGCCGGCCAGGCTGAGCGCCTTCGCGCCGGACAGCCTGATGGCGGGAGAGTGCGACAGGTCGGGCCGCTCGGAGAGGTACCAGTGGTCGTTGGCCTCGGCCGCCGCGATCGGAAAGACCCAGCGGTCGCGCGGCACACCGGCGGCGGTCGCCACCTCGGCGCTGCAGAGGAGGAAGCCCGCTCCCTGGTCGACCTGGATGTTGGCGGTGCAGAGCTTCGGGTAGGGGAGGGCGATCATCCGGTTCGTCGGGCTGGCGGTGACGATCTCCTCGGGGCTGCGGGCCGTTCTCGACCATGCGTACGGGTTGGACGCTGCGACCTCCGAGAACCGCGACCAGAGCGTGCCGATGCGGGCGCGCTGCTCGGCGGCGCTGCGGCCGGTGGTCATCCGGAGCGCGTTCTCGATCAGTGGATAGATGTGGACCGGTGCGAGGAGCCCCCGCGCCGCCTCGGTCTCGGTCGTGGGCGTCCTGTCCTCGCCGAACTGCCGGGCCGGGGATGTCTTCTCGTCCTGGGTTGTCCACTCCAGCCACTGGCCGTTCTTCCGGGCGCGCACCCGCGACGAGACGCACTCGGCCCCGACGACCACGACCGCGTCGAGCTCGCCACGCTGGACGGCCCCGGCGCTGTCCGCCATGAGGGACTGTGGGGTGTTCCCCCCGACCGCGCTGACCACGCTCTCGCGCGGCGAGATCCCGAGCCGGTCGGCGACGAGGGCGCCCGGGTCGGGCACGTTCCACTGCAGCGAGCGCACGACCCGCACGCTCTCCACCGAGCCGAGTAGGCGGTCGGCCGAGCCTCCGGCGTCGTCGAGCGCGGCACGAATCGCCGCGACCATGAGGCCGAGCGGCTCACGGGGGTGGTCGGGCTCGGGGTCCCCGGGTCGATCCGTGACCTGGCCGAACCCGACGAGGACCGGGGTCCTCGGATCAAGCGTCATGGCGCACGAACGTATCCGACCGCCACGGGCCGGGACCGGGGGGCTGGGTACACTCCCCTCATGGGTCGAGCCCCGGCGCCCGTCACGGCCGCCCCGGCCACCAGGGTGGCTCCCCGGTGAGTGCGGGCTCGGTTTTCGGTCCCTGGTTGGACGGCGATCCTGAGGTCGCCCGCCTGATCGGCGAGGAGTTCGGTCGCCAGACCCAGACGATCCAGCTGATCGCCTCGGAGAACTTCACCTCACCGGCGGTGCTCGCCGCCACCGGATCGGTCCTCACCAACAAATACTCGGAGGGCTACCCGGGGGCCCGCTACTACGGCGGGAACCGGGTCATCGACGAGGTCGAGGACCTGGCCCGGGATCGGGCGAAGGCCCTGTTCGGCGCGGCGCACGCCAACGTCCAGCCCCACTCGGGCGCGAGCGCCAACCTCGCGGTGTACCAGGCGCTGCTCGAGCCCGGCGACACCGTGCTCGCGATGCGCCTCGACCACGGCGGGCACCTGACCCACGGCTCGCCAGCCTCCATCACCTCCAAGATCTGGCGCTTCGTCTCCTACGGGGTCACCCCCCAGAGCGACGACCCCGAGGCGCCGGGTGAGGTCATCGACTTCGACGAGGTCCGGGACCGGGCGAAGTCCGAACAGCCGAAGCTCATCGTGGCCGGCTCCACCGCCTACGCGCGCACGATCGACCCCGAGCCGTTCCGCCAGATCGCCGACGAGGTCGGAGCGCGGCTCATGTTCGACGCCGCCCACCCGGCGGGCCTCATCGCCGCCGGCGTCCATCCGAGCCCGGTCGGCGTCGCCGACGTGGTGACGTTCACCACCCACAAGACCCTGCGGGGCCCCCGAGGAGGGGCGATCCTCGCGACGAGCGAACTGGCGAAGAAGGTCGACAGCGCGATCTTCCCGGGCCTCCAGGGCGGGCCCCTCGAGCACGTGATCGCCGCGAAGGCGGTCGCCTTCGCAGAGGCGGCCCGGCCGGAGTTCCGGGCCTATGCCGCCGCCGTCGTCGCCAACTGCAAGGCGTTCGCAGCGGCCCTGTCGGGCGAGGGCTTCCGGCTCGTGTCGGGTGGGACGGACAACCACCTCGTGCTCGTGGACCTGCGGACCTTCGACCCCGAGCTCACCGGGAAGACGGCCCAGGAGGTGCTCGACCGCACCGGCATCACCTGCAACCGCAACACCATTCCCGACGACCCCCGCTCGCCCTTCGTCACCTCGGGTCTCCGACTCGGCACCGCCGCCGAGACCACCGCCGGCATGGGCGAAGGTGAGATGGCGATGATCGCCTCGCTCATCGGACGCACGCTCCGGCACCGGGACGACCCTGCGGCGCTCGAAGCGGTGCGGGGCGACGTCGCCGACCTCTGCGCGGCCTTCCCTCCGTATCCGGATCTCGCCGGGGCGGGCTGAGCGCCCGGTCGCGCGCAGCCCGGACATGCCACCGCTCGCCTTCTACGCCATCGTCTTCGGGGTCGCGGCAGCGGTCACCGCCCTTGCCACCATGCCCGCCCGCTGGCTCTCCGCCCGGGTGGGTTACGTCGCACTGCCCCACGAGCGCAAGGTCCACGACCGGGCCACCCCCTATGGGGGCGGTGCCGCCATGCTGCTCGGGTTCCTGCTGGCCATGATCGTGGCGGCGCTCGTCTCGCCGCTGCACGTCTTGTTCTCCAACTCCTCGGAGCCCCTGGGGGTCGTCCTGGCGGGGGCGGCCATCTTCGCGGTCGGGCTGATCGACGACGTCCGGGACATGTCGGCCCCGGCCAAGATGGCCGGGCAGGTGCTGGCGGCCAGCATCTTGTACTTCCTCGGGGTCACCATGTACTGGATCAAGATCCCGCTGGCCGGGTTGATCGCCCTCACCCCCGGGGTCACGCCGCTCATCACCGCGGTCTGGGTCATCGCGCTCACGAACGCCATCAACCTCATCGACGGCCTCGACGGCCTGGCCGCCGGGATCGTCGCCATCGGGGGCGGCGCCCTCGGCGTCTACGGGCTCCGCCTCATGGAGCTCGGCGTGCTCCCCCTCGACAACATCGGTCCGCTCATCGCCGTCATCGCGTGCGGCATCTGCGTCGGGTTCCTCCCCTTCAACTTCCACCCGGCCAAGGTGTTCATGGGGGACGCCGGCGCGCTCCTGCTTGGACTGTTGATGTCCGCCTCCACGATGGCGATCGGGGGACGGATCCCGGTCACGAGCGGCGCCACCTATTTCTTCTTCGCCCCCCTCGTGATCCCGGTCTTCATCCTCGGGGTGCCGATCCTCGACATGGCCTTCGCCTTCCTCCGCCGGACCGCCCGGGGCACCGGGTTCCACACCCCCGACAAGGAACACATCCACCACCGCCTGCTTCGGCTCGGGCACGGCCACCGGCGGAGCGTCCTCATCCTGTGGGCCTGGACCGCGGTCCTCTCGGGCTTCGTGCTGTTCCCCTTGTTCGTCCCGCGGGTGAACGCCTTCATCCCGGCCGGCGCGGCCGCCCTGGGGGTGGCGCTCTACACCCTCTTCCACCCGGGGCTTCGGCGTCGGGACATCGACGGGCCGGCTCTCGTGGCAGCCAACGGGACCGGAGCGCTGCCGCCGGGGGCCGGGCCCCGCCGGCCGGCCAGCGCCGGACGATCGGGGTCGCCGACCCCCCGGCCTGCCCCCGACGGCCTGGTCCTCACCCGCCCCAGGCGTCCTCCACCGGCGCCGACAGTGGGCGGAAAAGGGGGCAGCGGTTTTGCCGATGGGCAAGGCAGGATGCGATGATCGTGCAGGTGACACAAGGCTCCGTCACCAGTTCGGCAGCGCCGCTACCGGCGCGCCGGGGTCGTGGCGGCGGAGCCATCTTTGCTGCGTGACGTCTGGACCCCCCCGGTGAACGACCGCCCTACAGCCCCCCCGTCCCGGCTGGACGCTCCCCACCCCGGGAGCCTGTCTTGGCGCTAGACGTCGACGCCCAGCCCCACCAGTCTTCTCTCGTACTTCGGCGCGTGCTGCGTTATGTGGACGTGCCACTCGTGGTGCTCGCGGTGATTCCGGTCATCGAGCTCGGTGCATCCAAGCTCGGCTATGCGCTCGGCGCCGGGGGATGGTTGGTGCAGCGGGTGATCGCCGAGGTCGACCGGCGCTGGACCCGTAAGTTCACCGAGCCGTTGAAGCAGCTCGGCGTCACGCTCTTCGAGGGGTTCGCGCGGATCTGGTTGCTGGCCGGCGTGATCGTGATCGCCGCGGTCATCGGTGGACGCCGGGCCGGGCTCGCTGCGTCGCTCGTGATCTTCGGCGGGTACTCGGTGGCGTTCGTGATCAAACTGCTCACGGGACCGCCGCGGCGGAAGGTCGTTCAATGAGCTTCCTGGCCAACATGAGCCGCCGCAGGAAGATCACCTACGGCATCGTTCTCGTCTATCTCGCCGGCCTGATCGGCCTCTCGGTCGCCTATGGCCTTCACACCCACAAGAACAACAGCTTCAACATCGTCTCCCCCTACCACGTCACGTCGTGGATACACCTCGTCGGGCCGCTGGAAATCGACAAGGGAGTGATGTACCTGCTGATGACGGCGGTGCTGACCATCGGCATCCTCGTCTGGGTCGCCCGGCGTATGCAGATGCGACCCAACCGCGTCCAGACGGCAGTCGAATGGGGCTACGACCTGGCGAAACGGTTGACCAATGACAGCATGGGCGAGCGGATGGCCCGGCGGTGGTTTCCGCTCGTCTTCGCCCTGTTCGTGTTCGTCCTCGTCACCAACCTCATCGGGTACCTCCCGCTGCCGGTCAACACCGCGGACAAGCTGCACCTCGGTGGGCTGAACATCCCTTCGTTCCAGATCTATGCCGCCGACACCAACGTCGCGCTGCCGCTCATCCTCGCGTTGGGCGTCTTCATCTCGTACAACATCGAGGGTCTCCGTGCCCACGGGTTCAGGGGGTATCTGAAGTCCTTGGTGCCGGCGGGCGTCGGTGGGGGCATGCTGCTCTTCCTGTACCCGCTGGAGATCGTTTCGCACTTCCTGCGGCTCCTCTCGCTGGCGATCCGGCTCTGGGCCAACCTGCTCGCCGGGCACCTCTTGATAGATTTCATGGCGGGTGACATGGCGGTGTTGCTGGGGATCCCGGCCATCGGCTGGTTCACCCTGCCGCTCGGTATCGCGATTTACCTGTTCGAAGCCGTGCTAATCGCCGGTCTGCAGGCCTTTATTTTCGCGATCTTGACCGCCATTTATTTGGGTGGAGCAGTCGAAAGTCATTAACAGCAAAAGGGAGCTATGAGCTAAATGGGTTTTCACATCGTGGGTGTCGCCATCGTCTTGCATGCTCTGTTCACGGCGGCAGCGCAGTCATACGACCTGATCGGCGAGAAGGCCGGGAAGGCAATCGCTCTCGGAGTCGGCGCCGGAGGCGGGGCCGCCGGAGCCGGCGCCGGCATCGGGATGTTGTTCGGCAAGGTGATCGAGTCGGTGACTCGACAGCCGGAGATGCGCGGCGAGATCACCTCGATCCAGTGGCTGGGTTTCGCCCTCACCGAGGCAACCTTCTTCTACGGCCTGGTCGGCGGCTTCATCGCCTTCTTCCTCTAGACCGACGGAGCAAGCACCGTGCTACTCGCATCAAGCTCATGGCTGATCACACCGAACGTCGGGCTGACGATCTGGACGCTCGTGGTGTTCGCGATCTCGCTCTTCATCCTCACGAAGGCGGTGTTGCCTCGCATCGGGGAGGCGCTCGACCAGCGGCGGAAGACGATCGACGACTCGATCGACTCGGCCGCGCGCACCCGCGAGGAAGCCGAAGAGTTGCTCGTTGAGTATCGCGATCACCTCAAGCAGGAGCGCCAGCAGGCCGAAGAGATCGTCGAGCGTGCCCGTCAGGCGGCCGCCGCGCACGAGCGCGATGCCCGCACGGCAGCCCAGGCTCGGGGTGAGCAGATGTTGGAGCAAACCCGCCGCGAGATCGAGGCCGAGAGCCGCCGCATGATGGACGAGCTCCTCCGGGATGTCGCCGAGCTCACGGTCATGGCGACCGAGCGGGTCACGCGCAAGGTGCTCACCGAGGAGGATCAGCGACGACTGGTCGAAGACGCGCTCTCCGAGCTTGACTTCACCGTCCTGAGCGGCGGGGGACACCGCCAACCATGATCTTCGAGAGCCCGAACTAGTGGAAAAGGTCCATTAGTGGAAGCGGTCGCCGAGGTCTACGCGCGGGCGCTGTTCGAGGTCGCCTCCGAGCGGAACCTGCTCGCCGCGGTTCACGAGCAGCTCGGTCAGTTCGTCGACGCGCTGTCAGCGGATCGCCAGCTCGAGGTCTTCTTCGTTTCGCCCTATCTGTCGACCGCCGAGAAGAAAGATGGTCTGCACCGCATGCTCGAGGGTGCCGAGGAGACCTTCATGAGCTTCCTCGAGACTCTGGTGGAGCGTCAGCGGATGAATGAGATCTTTCACATCCGAACGCGCTACGACGAGCTGTGGGACACCGAGATGAAGATGCTTCCGGTCGAGGTGACGAGCGCGGTGGGGCTCGACGAAGCGATGGTGCGCAGCCTCGGTGAGCGCATCGGCGCAGATACCGGAACCACGATCCAACTGACGACCGTAGTTGATCCCGACATCCTGGGTGGAGTCGTGCTCCGCGTGGGCAATGTCATCCTCGATGCATCGATTCGGTCCAGATTGGACCAACTTCGCAAACAAGTCGCTCAAGGGCGGCTGCCGTCACCAGCCCAGGAGCAACCCAATGCAGATAAAGCCTGACGAGATCACCTCAATCCTGAAGCAGCGCATCGAAGGCCTCGACAGCACGCGCGCCGATCTCACCGAGGTCGGCACCGTGTTGTCGATCGCCGACGGCATCTGCCGCATTCACGGGCTCGACAACTGCATGTCGCTTGAGATGCTCGAGTTCCCCCACGGCGTCACGGGGCTGGCGCTCAACCTCGAGTCCGACAACGTCGGCGCGGTGCTTTTCGGCGAGTGGGAGAAGATCATCGAGGGCGACATGGTGAGGCGCACCAAGCGCCTGTTGGAGATCCCGGTCGGCGACGAGCTGCTCGGGCGGATCGTGGATCCGCTCGGCACCCCGCTCGACGGCAAGGGTGAGATCCGGACGGCCGGGACGCGTCCAGTCGAGTACAAGGCGCCCGGGATCGTCCAGCGTCAGCCGGTCAGGGAGCCGATGCTCACCGGATTGAAGGCGATCGACTCGATGATCCCGATCGGCCGCGGTCAGCGCGAGCTGATCATCGGCGACCGCGGGACCGGCAAGACCGCGATTGCCATCGACACGATCATCAACAACCGGGATCGTGACCTGATCTGCGTCTACGTCGCGATCGGGCAGCGCAAGTCGACCGTGGCGCGCCTGGCATCAGTGCTTGAGGAAGCCGACGCCATGAGGAACACGATCATCGTCATGGCGGCCGCCGACGAGGCTGCGCCCATCAAGTTCCTGGCCCCGTATGCAGGCTGTGCGATGGGCGAGTATTTCCTCTACAACGGCAAAGCCGCGCTGGCGATCTACGACGACCTGACCAAGCACGCCTACGCGTACCGCCAGATGTCCCTGCTGCTGCGCCGGCCACCGGGCCGCGAGGCGTATCCAGGCGATGTCTTCTACCTGCACTCCCGCTTGCTCGAGCGGGCGGTCAAGCTCGCCGACGACATCATCGATCCGAAGACGGGGGAGAAGCTCCCCGGCGGCGGGTCGCTGACCGCGCTGCCGGTGATCGAAACCCAAGCCGGCGACGTCTCGGCCTACATCCCGACCAACGTGATCTCGATCACCGATGGGCAGATCTACCTCGAGCCGGGCCTCTTCTACTCCGGTGTCCGACCCGCCATCAACGTCGGCATTTCGGTCTCACGGGTGGGCGGCAGCGCCCAGATCACCCCGATGCGCCGGGTCGCGGGCCGCCTGAAGCTCGAGCTCTCCCAGTACCGCGAGCTGGAAGCGTTCGCTCAGTTCGGCTCCGAGCTCGACCCCGAGACTCAGCGGACGCTCGCTCGCGGCGAGCGGCTGGTGAAGACGCTCAATCAGCCCGAGCGCGTCCCGATGCCGGTCGAGGAGCAGGTGGTCCAGATCTTCGCGGCCACCAACGGGTATCTGGACCGGATCATCGTCGACAAGGTCGAGCGGTTCCTCGTCGAGCTGATCGAGCGGGTGCACGGCAGTGACGCCGAGTTGCTCCAGAAGATCGCCGGTGGGGACTGGGGAGAGGAGATCGAGGCCCGAGTGGCCGCGGTCGTGGCGCAGTTCGCCGAGGACTTCGGGTTCGACCTCGACGAGGAGGGCCATCCCATCGAGGTGGGCGCCGAGGGGCCGCTTGGCGGCCGCGGGCCGGGGGTCACCACCGAACAACCGGCAGAGGAGAAGGAGGGACAGACGGCCCTGGTGCAGTGATGCCAGCGTCCTGAACACTCATGCCCCAGTCGCAGCGCGACGTCCGCAATCGGATCAGCGCGGTCAGAAACATCGAGAAGATCACCCGGGCCATGGCCATGGTCGCGGCCGCCCGGGTGCGCCGCGCCGAGCAGCGGATCGAGGCGTTGCGGCCGTACGCGAACGCCATCAGGCGAATGGCTCGACAGGCCGCGGCGGAGGCTGGGTCCGTCCCGAGCGTGCCGATCCTCCAAGAACGCGACGAGGTGCGAACCGTCGGTCTCTTGCTCATCGCCGGGGATCGCGGCCTCGCGGGTGCGTTCAACTCGAACATCGTCCGCGCCGGAGTTGCGGCCGGGAGCGAACACACGGCTGCCGGGCGGCGGGTGGTCTATCTCGCGGCGGGCCGCCGAGTCGCCTCCTCGCTCATTTTCCGGCGGCTCGACCCGACGGAAAGCTTCATCGGTTTCACCGACCGTCCCGGCTACGCCGACGCTCGCCGCATCGCCGAACGGCTGATGGCCGCCTATCTCGATGGCGATGTCGACCAGGTGGAGGTGTTCTACAGCGGGTTCGTTTCGGTGATCACCCAGGTGGTCCGGCGTGAAACGCTGCTGCCCTTGCAGCGAGCCACCGTGCTCGAGAGCGAGCCGTCTGAGGAGCCACCGGTCGGCGCGACGCCGCAACGCCGGGTGATACCCGAGTACGAGCCCGACCCCGCGGCGGTGCTGAGGAGACTCGTTCCCGACTACGTCGAGATCTCGATCTACCGGGCCTTGCTCGAGTCGAGCGCGTCCGAGCATGGCGCGCGGATGACCGCGATGCGCCATGCCTCAGATAACGCAGGAGAACTGATCCAGGACTTGACGCTGCAGATGAACCGGGCGCGCCAAGCCGAGATCACGCAGGAAATCATGGAGGTCGTCGCCGGGGCCGAGGGTCTCCGCTAGAGCTCAGACTGGAGAGGGATATGTCAATTACCGAAGAGGCGCCGGCAGCGGAGCGCCGCGCCGAGAACGTCGGCCGGATCGAGTCGATCCAGGGCGTCGTGATCGAGGCCTCGTTCCCCCACAAGTTGCCCGAGATCAACCACGCCATCAAGGTGCGGCGGCCGTCGTCGGCCCGCGCCGAGGAGAGGCTGGACATTGACGCCGCCGAGGACGAGTACCTGGTCTGCGAGGTGCAACAGCAACTCGGCGACGACCGCGTCAGGGCGGTGGTGATGGACACGACCGACGGCCTCGCTCGCGGCGCCGAGGTGTTCGACACCGGTGCCCCGATCACCGTTCCGGTGGGGCGGGCCACGCTGGGAAGAATCTTCAACCTGCTCGGAGAGCCGATCGATCTCGGCCCTCCGCTGCCGGAGGACACCGAGCGCTGGCCGATCCATCGCGACGCCCCCAACGTCGAGGCGATGACCCCGACGATGGAGATCTTCGAGACCGGTATCAAGGTGATCGACCTGCTGGCGCCCTATGTCAAGGGGGGCAAGGTCGGGCTGTTCGGCGGCGCCGGCGTGGGCAAGACCATCATCATCCAGGAACTGATCCACAACCTCGCCCAGGAGCACGGTGGGCTCTCGGCGTTCTGCGGTGTCGGCGAACGCTCGCGCGAGGGCAACGACCTGTGGCTGGAGATGAAGGAATCCGGTGTCCTCGACAAGACGATCCTGGTCTTCGGACAGATGAACGAGCCGCCCGGCGCCCGAATGCGGGTGGCCCTCTCGGGTCTGACCATGGCGGAGTACTTCCGCGACCAGGAGGGGCAGGACGTGCTGCTCTTCATCGACAACATCTTCCGTTTCGTGCAGGCGGGCTCGGAAGTGTCGGCTCTGCTCGGCCGGATGCCCTCACAGGTTGGCTACCAACCCACCCTCGAGTCTGAGATGGGCCAGCTGCAGGAACGCATCACCTCCACCCGCCGGGGCTCCGTGACGAGCGTGCAGGCGATCTATGTCCCCGCCGACGACCTCACCGACCCCGCTCCGGCGTCGGTGTTCGCCCACTTGAACGCGCAGACGGTGCTGTCCCGGTCGATCGCTGAGAAGGGCATCTATCCGGCCGTCGATCCGCTCGACTCGAACTCGTCGATCCTCAAGGCGGAGATCGTGGGCGAGGAGCACTTCCGAGTCGCCAACGAGGTCAAGCGGGTGCTCCAGCGATACAAGGAACTTCAGGACATCATCGCGATCCTCGGAATCGACGAGCTCTCCGACGACGACAAGGTGACGGTGACCCGGGCCCGCAAGCTCGAGCGGTTCCTCTCGCAGCCCTTCTTCGTCGCCGAGCAGTTCACCGGCACGCCGGGCGCGTACGTCCCGATCGCCGAGTCGGTCCGCGGCTTCAAGGAGATCCTCGAGGGCCGGCACGATGACCTTCCCGAGCGGTCGTTCTTCATGAAGGGCACGATCGATGATGTGACCCGCGAGAGCCGCGCGGAGGGAGAGGGCTGAGATGGCCCACGCCAAGTTCCCCGTCGAGGTCCTCACGCCGGAGGGCGAGGTCTTCAACGGCGAGGTCGAGATGGTCTCGACGCGCACCACGCTGGGTCAGATAGGTATCCTCTCCAGGCACGCGCCGCTGTTGGCATCGCTCGAGCCGACCGAGCTGCGGCTGTACAAGACCGAGACCGAGATCGTGCGCTTCGCGCAGGCGGAGGGCTATCTCCAGGTCGGCGGGAACCACGCGATGCTGCTGGTCGAGGAGGCCCATCCCGTCGCGGAGCTGGACGCCAACGACCTGCGAGAACGCCTGCGGATCGCTGAGCAGGAGATCGAGCAAGCCGGCGAGGACACCGAGAGGCGACGGGTGGCCGAACGGGACCGACGCCGCTGGGAGCGGTTCCTGAGTCTCGTCCAGTAGACGACGTGGGGGCAGCCGTCGGCGGCCCCGCCTGAGCGCTACGAGAACGGGATCGAGCTGAACTCGGCCAGCTTGGCCAGCGGGTGTATGGCGTCGACCTTGCGGATCGTGCCGGAGCGGGACCGCATCACGAGCGACTCGGTGGCGGCGCCGCCGCCCTCGAGGTAGCGGACACCCCGCAGGAGGTCCCCGTCGGTGATCCCGGTCGCGGCGAAGAAGCAGTTGTCGCCCCGAATGAGATCGTCCACGGTCAGCACCTTGTCGACGTCGTAGCCGGCGGCCTTGGCCACCTCGCGCTCGTCGTCGTTGCGCGGCCACAGCCGACCCTGGATCTCACCGCCCATGCACTTCAACGCGGCGGCGGCCAGCACGCCTTCGGGGGTCCCACCGATCCCGAACATGATGTCCCCCGTCGTGTCGGATCGGCCCGCCGCGATCGCGGCAGCGATGTCGCCGTGGGTGATCAGCCGGATGCGGGCACCGGCTTCGCGGACCTCGGCGATGAGCTCGGTGTGGCGCGGCCGGTCGAGGATGACCGCGGTGAGGTCGCGCACCGGGCGACCGAGCCGGTCGGCGAGCGAGTTGAGGTTTTCGGTCGGCGACTTCGAGATGTCGATGGCGCCGGCACCCCGCGCCCCGACCGCGACCTTGTCCATGTAGAAGCAGGGGCCCGGGTCGAACATCGTCCCGCGCTCGGACGCCGCGATCACCGCGAGTGCGCCACCCCGCCCCTCCGAGGCGAGCGTGGTGCCGTCGATCGGGTCGACCGCGATGTCGGTCTCGGGCGGCGATCCGTCGCCGATCCGCTCCCCGTTGTAGAGCATGGGGGCGTGGTCCTTCTCGCCCTCGCCGATGACAACGATCCCGTCCATCGCGACTGTCGCGAGCACCACCCGCATGGCGTTGACCGCCGCGCCGTCGGCCCCCTCCTTGTCGCCGGCACCGATCCACCGGCTCGCCGCCATGGCCGCGGCCTCGGTGACCCGGACCAGCTCAAGGGCCAGGTTGCGGTCCGGCGCCTGGGGCTGTCTCGCCACGGCCTCGACCATAGCGGGGGATAATGGCCCCGTGGACCGGCTCGTCATCCGCCCGAACGGTCCTCTTCGGGGGACGGCCAGGGCCGGAGGGGCCAAGAACTCGGCGCTCAAGCTGATGGCGGCCTGCCTCCTCGCCGAGGGCCGCCATGAGTTGCACAATGTGCCGCGCATCGTCGACGTCCAGATCATGGCCGAGATGCTCGAGGCGCTCGGGGTGTCGGTCCGGCGGGACGGCGAGACCCTCGTGATCGACGTCCCCGACGCCGACGGACTCTCGCCGGTGGCCCCCTACGAGCTGGTCGAAAAGATGCGCGCCTCGATCGTCGTGCTCGGTCCGCTGCTCGCCCGTTGCGGTCACGCGCGCCTCTCGATGCCAGGCGGCGACGATTTCGGCTCTCGCCCCATCAACTTCCACGTCAACGGGCTGGCCGACATGGGGACGAACTTCGTGACCCGGCACGGGTTCATCGAGGGGACCGTCGAGACGACCGCGGACCGCCGCCGCCTGGTGGGCACCCGCATCGTGCTCGACTACCCGAGCCACACCACGACCGACAACCTGATGATGGCGGCCACGCTGGCCAAGGGCACAACGGTGATCGACAACGCGGCACGCGAGCCCGAGGTGTGCGACCTCGCCGACTACCTGAACGCGATGGGCTCGTCGGTGCAGGGAGCCGGCACCTCCCGGCTCGAGATCACGGGCGCCGACACACTCGGCCCCGGCGTCCACACCGTCATACCGGACCGGGTCGTGACCGGCACCTACCTGGCCGCCGCCGCCATCACCGGCGGCGAGGTCGTGGTGGCGGACGGCCGGTTCGACCACATGGAGATGTTCGTCAGCAAGTTGCGCGCCATGGGGGTGCAAGTCGACCAGCGGGCGGAGGGGTTGTGGGCCGGGGCCCCCTCCCGGCTCACCTCTGTCGACGTCGCGACCCTGCCCTATCCGGGGGTGGCGACCGACTACAAGCCCCTGCTCGTGGCCATGCTTTCGGTGGCCGACGGCGTCGCCATCGTGACCGAGAACCTGTTCGAGGGGCGGTTCCGCTACGTCGACGAGCTCCGGCGCATGGGGGCCGACGTCCGCACCGAGGGCCACCACGCGGTGGTGCGCGGGGTCAGGCGGCTCGAGGGCGCGCAGGTCCGCTCACCCGATATCCGGGGCGGGGCCGCGCTGGTGCTGGCTGGTCTGGTCGCCGACGGCGAGACGGTGGTGACCGGCGCGCGGCACCTCGACCGGGGCTACCAGGACCTCGGCCCGACGCTGCGCGCGCTCGGCGCCGACGTGGACTGGCAGTGAGCAAGGCGGGCACCGGAGTTCAAGGGCGCGGCGACCCGGCCGAGCTGTTCGAGCGGGCCGGCCGTGGCGACCGCGGCTCGCTCGCCCGGCTCCTCTCCTTCGTCGAGGGGGGCGGGGAGCGCAGCCGGGCCGTCGCCAGGCTGAGCTACCGGGCCGAGCACCCCTACGTGATCGGCCTGACCGGGGCGCCCGGGGCCGGCAAGTCCACGCTGGGCGACCAGCTGGTCTCGGCCGCCCGCGGCGGCTGGCCCGCGCTCGACGGCGACACCCCGTCCTCGGCCGAGCCGCTCGACCAGGTGGCGGTCCTGGCCGTCGACCCCACCTCGCCGTTTACCGGCGGCGCCATCCTGGGCGACCGGGCGCGCATGCAGCGGCACGCCACGGACCCCTCGGTGTTCATCCGCTCCATGGCCACCCGCGGGCACCTGGGCGGGCTGGCCCTGGCGGTCCCCGACGCCATCCGGGTCCTCGGGGCGACGGGCTTTCCGGTGGTGCTGGTCGAGACCGTCGGGGTCGGCCAGGTCGAGGTGGAGGTTGCCGCGGCCGCCGACACCACGGTCGTCGTGGTCACCCCGGGTTGGGGCGACTCGCTCCAGGCGGCCAAGGCCGGGTTGCTCGAGGTGGCCGACGTGCTGATGATCAACAAGGCCGACCGGCCCGGGGCCGCCGAGGCGGCCCGGGACCTGCGCCAGATGTTGTCGCTCGGGGCCCATATGGCCTGGACGCCGCCGATCCTCGAGACGGTGGCGACGACCGGCGACGGCGTCTCGGAGCTGTGGGCGGCGGTGGCCGCCCACCGCGCCCACCTTGGCTCGAGCGGACTCCTCGACGAGCGGCGGGCCGATCGAATCGCAGGCGAGCTCCGCCGCATCCTCGTCGCGGTGATGGAGCGGCGGCTCGACGGGCTGGCCGGCTCCCCCGAATACGCCGCCGCGCTCGACGACGTGCGGGGCGGGCGGGCCGACCCCTACGAGGTGGCGGACCGCCTGCTCGAATCGAACTGACCCGGTGGCACCGGATACCGTCGCGCGGATGAACATGGGTGCCGGGCCAGCACCCATGTCGGCGACCCGACCGCACGGCCGCGGTGAGCGGCGGTGAGCACCCCGAGGCTCCCGCTCCCGACCGGTGGCGACTCGGCCGAGCCGAGGCGCTGGTTCCAGCACGCCGTGTTCTACGAGGTGCTGCTGCGCGGGTTCTACGACTCGAACAACGACGGGATCGGCGACATCCGAGGGCTGCACGAGAAGCTGGACTACCTGCAGTGGCTCGGTGTCGACGCCATCTGGTTGCTGCCCTTCTACCCCTCGCCGATGCGCGACGGCGGCTACGACATCAGCGACTTCTTCAACGTCGCCCCCGACTACGGCACCCTCGGGGACCTGACCCGGCTGCTCGATGACGCGCACCACCGCGGGATCCGGTTCGTCGCCGACCTGGTGATGAACCACACGAGCGACGCCCACCCCTGGTTCGTCGAGTCGCGCTCGAGCCGCGACAACCCGAAGAGCGATTGGTATGTGTGGAATGACGACGATCAGCGCTGGCCGCAGGCCCGCATCGTGTTCACCGACGTCGAGCGGTCCAACTGGACCTGGGACGACACCCGGCAGCAGTACTTCTGGCACCGCTTCTACTCGCACCAGCCCGACCTCAACTACGAGAACCCCGAAGTCGCCGACGCCATGGTCGAGATGGTCAAGTTCTGGCTCGAGATCGGCTTCGACGGGTTCCGGCTGGACGCCGCCCCGTACTTGTTCCAGCGCGACGGGACCGCCGGTGAGCACCTGCCGGAGACCCACGAGTTCATCAAGCGGATCCGCAAGGAGATGGACTCCAACTACCCGGGCCGGGTGCTGCTCGCCGAGGCGAACGGGTGGCCGGCGGACGTGGCCGACTATTTCGGCGACGGCGACGAGTGCCACCTCTGCTTCCACTTCCCGCTCATGCCCCGCCTGTACATGGCGGTGCGCAAGGAGCAGCGCTACCCGATCACCGAGATCCTCTCGCAGACGCCCGAGACCCCCGACGGCTGTCAGTGGGCGATCTTCCTCCGCAACCACGACGAGCTCACCCTCGAGCAGGTGAGCGAGGAGGAGCGCGACTACCTCTTCAGCGAGTACGCCAAGGACGACCGGATGAAGCGCCACATGGGGATCGGCCGGCGTCTGGCGCCGCTCCTCGACGGCGACCGCCGGCTGGCGGAGCTGCTCTACTCGCTCGTCCTGTCGCTGCCCGGCAGCCCGGTGATCTACTACGGCGACGAGCTCCTGATGGGCGACAACATCTACCTGGGCGATCGGGACTCGGTCCGCACCCCCATGCAGTGGTCGCCGGACCGCAACGGCGGGTTCTCGAAGGCCGACTTCGCCCAGCTGTACCTCCCTCCGGTGATGGACGCCGTCTACGGTGCCGACGCGGTGAACGTGGAGGCCCAGTGCCGGAACCCCGGATCCTTCCTCCACTGGCTGCGCGGGATGCTCGTGCAGCGCCGGGCCATGCCGGTGCTCGGGGTCGGCACCATGGAGCCGGTCACCTGCCCCAACCCCTCGGTCCTCGCGTATGTGCGCTCGGGCACGGTGGCCGACGCCGATCCGACGATCGTCGGCCCCTGGGGGGCGACCCGGGCGACCGAGCCGGGGTTCGCCGGCGGCGCCTGGGGCCCGCCCCCGGCCGCCCCGACGGTGGTGCCCGTCGGCCGGGGGGAGCACGACCTGGCCGGGCAACGGACCCAGGCCGTCCTGTGCGTGCACAATCTGAGCCGGTTCGCCCAGCCGGCCGAGCTTGCGCTCGCCCGATGGGTCGGCTGCACGCCGGTCGAGGTGTTGGGCCGGGTCCCCTTCCCGATCGTCTCCGACGAGCCCTACGCACTCTCGCTCGCCCCATACGGCTATCTCTGGTTCGAGCTGTCCGAGTCGGGGGAGCCGGCGTGATCGGGGCGATGCTCGATCTCGACGGCGGGCGGCGGGAGGCGTTCGTGCCGTTGCTCGCGGCGTGGCTGTCCCGGCGCGGGACCGCCGTCGCCGGACCGCTCGAGGTGGTGGAGGTCGAGGTCCTCCTCGGCGGCCGCCCCGGCCTCCTCGACGTGGTGGGTCGGGTGGACGGCCGCCTGGCCCACGTCGTCCTCGGGCTGCACGGGCCAGGCGACGAGATCCGCATGCTGCGGGGGGCCGAGGAGGGCCTGCTCGGCGAGTTCACCGACGACCGGGGGGTGGCACTGGCGGTCGATGCCCTGTGGGACGCCGACCTCGCCCGGCTGCTCGTGATCGCGATCGTCGGCGAGGAGCCCACGTTCGTCACGATGGCCCGGGACGACGACTCCGCGGTGGTGCTCGACGTGGAGGACCACTCGACCCTCTCGGTGTTCCCGTGGCTCACCGATGGGCCCGACCCGGCCGTCGACATGCTCGTGACCATGGACGAGGTCGGGTTCAACCACCTCGCCCCCCCGATCGCGCTGTGGCGGCGCCAGGGCCGCGACCTCGGGATCGTCCAGGACCTCCTGACCGAGGCGGCGGACGGGTGGGCCCTCGCCCTGACCTCGCTGCGCGACCTCTACGGGTCCAGGGTCGCGCCCGAGGAGGCGGGCGGTGACTTCGCCGGCGAGGCCCGTTCGCTCGGGACCATGACCGCCCGGATGCACCTCGCCGCCGACAAGGCGTTCGGCCGCCGCAACGGCGCGGTCGCCGACTGGGCCGCCCACGTCGAGTCGTTCGTCGAGCGGCGCAATCCCGACCTCCTGGCGGTCTCCGGGCTCGGCGAGACGATGAAGGAACTGCGGTCCCACACCGACCGCGCCCCGATGGTGCGGACCCATGGCGACCTCCACCTCGGTCGGATCGCCCGGACGAACCATGGCTGGGTGGTGGCGGACTGGCACCCGGGCGGGGTGGACGAGGAGGGGGCCATCCTCTATCGCTCCCCGCTCGCCGATGTGGCGGACATGCTCTGGTCGTTGCACCACGTGGCCATCGCCGCCCTCGAGGAGCGGGACCAGGCCCTGCGGCCGGGCCTCGGCGCGGCGGCCAAGGCCTGGACCGCCCGCAACCACCGGGCGTTCCTCTCCGGGTACCTCACCATGCCGGGGATCGCGGACCTCGTGCCGGCCGACCGCAGCCTCGTCGACGGGCTGCTCTCGGCTTTCGAGCTCGAGGAGGCGGCGGCCAAGGGGGATGAGCTGCCGGTCGCCTGACCCGGTCCGGGCGGCCGGCGGGCCGCGCGACACTCTTCGGATGCGAGTCGGGATCCTGACCGGTGGCGGGGACTGTCCGGGCCTGAACGCGGTGATCCGGGCGGTCGTCATCGCCGGCCACGTCCGCTACGGCTACGAGGCCGTCGGCTACCTCGACGGCTGGCGCGGGGTGTTGGAGGACCGGGCGAGGCCGCTCGACCCGGTCGAGGTGTCCGGGCTGCTCGGGCTCGGCGGCACCGTGCTCGGCACCTCGAGGACCAACCCGTTCGCCGAGGAGCGGGGGCCCGAGCGGGTCATCGAGCACCTGGCCGCCCGGGGCGTCGACGCCCTGGTGGCGATCGGCGGCGACGACACGCTCGGGGTGGCCAGCCAGCTCTGGCCGCTCGGGGTCTCGGTGGTCGGCGTGCCGAAGACGATCGACAACGACCTCTTTGGGACCGAAGTCACCTTCGGCTTCCACACCGCCGTGCAGACCGCCACCGAGGCGATCGACCGCCTCGGCACCACCGCCGAGTCGCACCATCGGGTCATGGTCTGCGAGGTGATGGGCCGCCACGCCGGGTGGATCGCGGCCGAGGCCGGGATCGCCGGCGGCGCGGCCGAGATTCTCGTCCCCGAGGTGCCGTTCGACCTCGCCGCGGTGTGCGCCAAGCTCACCGCCCGCCACCAGCGCGGCCAGTTCTTCTCGATCGTGGTGGTGGCCGAGGGCGCACTGCCGGCCGACCCCGACCTGGCCGCCTCGGCCGCCGGCGCCCGCTCCGGCGCCGCGCCCGACGCGTTCGGCCACGTGCGACTGGGCGGGATCGGCGACTGGCTGGCCGGACAGCTCGAGCAGCGGACCGGCTTCGAGGCCCGCTCGACCACGCTCGGCCACATCCAGCGGGGCGGGACCCCGACCGCGTTCGACCGGGTCCTCTCCACCCGCTTCGGGGTCGAGGCCGTCGATGCGATCCACGACGGGGATTTCGGGACGATGGTCGCCCTGCGGGCCGGGTCGATCGTCCGCATCCCCATACGCGACGCGGTGGGGAACCCGAAGACGGTCGACCCCTCCCTGCTCGAGGTGGCCGCCCCGTTCCTCGGCTGAGCGGGGTCGGCGTCTTGACCGTTCGCCGAGAATGGTGACAGGATCCTGTCGCCATATTGGGGGAGACGGAGTGCGGACAGCCGACGAACTGCTGGCCGCCGCGAGCGCGGCGACCGGGCTCTGGGACTTCGGCGACGACTCGTTCCGGGAGGGCCTCGAGATCCTGGTGCGGTCGCTCGCCGAGGAGGCGAGGCTGAACGCGACGGGCGAGGCGATGATCGAGCCCCGCCTCGTCGCCCACCTGGTCAACCGCCTCGAGATCGAGGACTGGTACAGGCGGCACCCCGAGATCGACGAGGTCCCGGTGGTCGCGCCGCTGTTCGGCCTCGGGCTGCCCCGCACCGGCTCGACCGCGCTCTCCTTCCTGCTCGCCCAGGACCCCGGCGTCCGCTACCTGCGCCAGTGGGAGTCGTCGCGCCCCTGCCCACCCCCCTCCACGCTCGGGGGCGGGTCGGACCCGCGCACCGGGGCGGTGCAGGCGCCCGCGGGCACCCGCGCGCATGTGCCGAGCGACGTGGAGGGGCCGATGGAGTGCCTCGACCTCATGGCCCTCGACTTCCGGACCCAGATCTACCTCGCCTTCGCCCGCATCCCCACCTACGCGGCGTGGGTCACCGACGCCGACCTCACCTCCACCTATCGATACGAGCGGCGGGTCCTGAAGCTGCTCCAGTGGGGGGAAGCGCCGCGGCCGTGGCGCCTCAAGACCCCGGCGCACATGCTGTGGATCGACGCGCTGGCCCGGGTCTTCCCTGACGCCCGGTTCGTGATGACCCACCGGGACCCGACCGACGTGCTCGTGTCGGTGGCCGACGTCTACGCCGACATCGCCGGGCGCTGCACCGACCAGCTCGATATCGGCTACATCGGCCGCCTGAACGTCGAGCAGTGGTCGACCGGGATCGACCGGGTGCTGGCGTTCCGCGACGGCGGGGCCGACGACCGCTTCTACGACATCGACTTCCGGGCCATGCAGGAGGACCCGATCGGGGAGGTCCGCGGCCTCTACTCGTGGCTCGGGACGCCGGTGACCGACCGGTTCGCGTCGAAGATGGAGGCGTGGTGGCGGAAGAACGCGGCCGAGCGGGAACCGAGCAGCCACCCGGATCCGGCCACCTTCGGCCTCGATCCCGACGAGATCCGGCCGCGTTTCGCCGCCTACGTCGAGCGCGCCGCCGGCTGGACCGCGCGCTGAGGGGGTGCCGGTGGCCGTCGATCTGACCGGGGGCATCGACCCCGCCCGCGAGCTCGTCTTCGCGGAGCGGCCCGAGAACCCCGAGATGCGCGACTCGGTGAGCTTCTGGGTCTGTGCGGGCGAGGGGGACCTGGCCCTGCCCCGGGTGGGGATCGAGGCGGTGGCCGAGTACTGGGAGGAGCACGGGCTCCAGGTGAACGTGGCCTTCGCCGGCGGCCGGGTGCTGCGCCTCCGCGCCGACGGGCCGGCCTGGCCGGCCGCCGACGCCGCCGGCCGCCCGAGCGTGCTCGGGGCGGGGCCGCTCGCCTTCCGCTGCGTCGAGCCCTTCTCGACCTGGACGATGGAGTTCGAGGGCCGGGCCGTCGCCACCTCGAGCAGCGACCTCGCCGCCGGCCGCACGGGCGGCCCGCTCGTCGACGTCGCGTTCTTTGTCGAGGCCACCATGGCGGTGCCCCCCTGGGTCCAGGGGTCGCTTCTCGACGAGGCGAAGGCCCTGCTCGAGGGAGGGGAGGAGGGCGACCTCATGGGCGGCCCCCGCTACGAGCAGCTGTTCAGGGCCACCGGGTGGGTCCGGACCGACGAGGGCGAGCGCGCCTTGTCGGGCACCGGGCTCCGTATCCGCCGCCAGGGGGTCCGCCGGCTGAGCGAGTTCCGGGGCCACGCGTGGCAGTCGGCGCTCTTTTCGAGCGGCCGGGCCTTCGGCTACATCGCCTACCCGCCCAAGGAGGACGGGACGCCCACCTTCAACGAGGGGTTCGTGTTCGGCGGCGACGGGGCGCTCGTGCCCGCCCGGGTGCTCGAGGCTCCCTGGTTGCGCGTGCTCGAGGCCAGCGGCGAGGATGTCTCGCTCGTGTTCGAGGCCGAGGGGGAGACCGTCCGCATCGACGGCGAGACCGTCCTGTCGACCTTCGACGTCCACCACGACGACCCGACGCGGGCCACCACGGCGATGGCGAAGGAGCGCCCCCGCTTCCCGGTGCTGCAGCAGGCCGCGGTCCGCTACCGCTGGGACGGCGAGGAGGCCTACGGGATGCTCGAGCGGTCCTCACCGCCCGACCAGGTGCGGGGGCTCCCGGCGGGGTGACCCTCGAGCTCACCCACCTGCAGCGGCTCGAGGCCGAGAGCATCCAGATCTTCCGGGAGGCGGCCGCGGAGAGCGAGCGGCCGGTGCTCCTCTACTCGATCGGCAAGGACAGCTCGGTCATGCTGCACCTCGCGCTCAAGGCGTTCTACCCGGCCAAGCCGCCGTTCCCGCTGCTCCACGTCGACACGACGTGGAAGTTCACCGAGATGTACGCGTTCCGAGATGCCCGCACGAGAGAGCTCGGCGTCGAGCTGCTCGTGCACCAGAACCTCGAGTGCCTCGAGCGGGGCATCAACCCCTTCGACCACGGCTCGGCGATGCACACCGACATGTGGAAGACCGAGGGGCTGAAGCAGGCGCTCGAGCTCCACGGCTTCGACCTCGCCTTCGGCGGGGCCCGACGGGACGAGGAGAAGTCGCGGGCCAAGGAGCGGGTGTTCTCCATCCGCTCGGCCCAGCACCGTTGGGACCCCAAACAGCAGCGGCCCGAGCTGTGGCGGCTCTACAACGCCCGCAAGGCGCCGGGGGAGAGCGTGCGGGTGTTCCCCTTGTCCAACTGGACCGAGCTCGACGTGTGGCTGTACATCCACCACGAGCACATCCCGATCGTGCCGCTGTACTTCGCCGCCCCGCGCCCGGTGGTCGAACGGCAGGGGGCGCTCATCATGGTCGACGACGACCGGATGCCGCTCGAACCGGGCGAGGCGCCCGAGCTGAGAACGGTGCGGTTCCGGACCCTCGGCTGCTACCCGCTGACCGGTGCCATCGAAAGCTCCGCCACCACCCTCACCGACATCATCAAGGAGATGCTGCTCGCGACGAGCTCGGAGCGTCAGGGCCGGGTGATCGACCACGACTCGACGGGGTCGATGGAGAAGAAGAAGCAGGAGGGCTACTTCTGATGGCCCACGCCTCGGCCGACCTCGACCCGGGCGACGTGGAGGCCTACCTGGCCCGCCACGAGCAGAAGTCGATGCTCCGCTTCCTCACCTGCGGCAGCGTCGACGACGGCAAGAGCACGCTCATCGGCCGGCTCCTCTACGACGCCAAGCTCGTCTTCGAGGACCACCTCGCCGCGCTCGAGTCGGACTCGAAGAAGGTGGGCACCCAGGGCGGCGACCTCGACTTCGCGCTCCTCGTCGACGGCCTGTCGGCCGAGCGCGAGCAGGGGATCACGATCGACGTCGCCTACCGGTTCTTCACCACCGAGAAGCGCAAGTTCATCGTCGCCGACACCCCCGGCCACGAGCAGTACACCCGCAACATGGTCACCGGCGCCTCGACCTCCGAACTGGCCGTGCTCCTGGTCGACGCCCGCAAGGGGGTGCTGACCCAGACCCGCCGGCACAGCTACGTCGTGTCCCTCCTCGGCATCCGCCACGTGGTCCTGGCGGTCAACAAGCTCGACCTGGTCGGCTACTCGAGAGAGGTCTTCGAGGCGATCGAGGCCGACTACCGGGCCTTCGCCGCCGAGATCGGGCTCGACGACGTCGTCTGCATCCCGATCTCGGCGCTCCGGGGGGACAACATCACCGAGCCGAGCCTGCACACCCCCTGGTACGGGGGGCCCACGCTCATCGGCCACCTGGAGTCGGTGGAGGTGGCGGCGGAGCAGGGGGCGGGGCCGTTCCGGCTGCCGGTCCAGTGGGTCAGCCGCCCCAACCTCGACTTCCGGGGGTTCGCCGGGCAGGTTGCAGGGGGCACGGTGGCGGTCGGCGACCGGGTCCGGGTGGTCCCCTCGGGGTGGGAGAGCAGCGTGGCCCGGATCGTCACCGCCGACGGGGATCTCGCCCAAGCGGTGGCCGGCCAGTCGGTCACGCTCACGCTGGCCGACGAGATCGACATCAGCCGGGGCGACGTCATCGCGGCCGCCACCGACCCGCCCAAGGTGGCCGACCAGTTCGAGTGCCACCTCATCTGGATGAGCGAGCGGCCCATGCTCCCCGGCCGGTCCTACCTGTTGAAGCTCGGGACCCGGACCGTCGAGGCGACCCCGGCCCGGCCGAAGTACAAGGTCAACGTCAACACCCTCGAGCACGTCGCGGCGCGCACGCTCGGCCTCAACGAGATCGGGGTCTGCAACTTGAACCTCGCCCACCCGGTCGCGTTCGACCCCTACGCCGAGAACCGCGACACCGGGGGGTTCATCCTCATCGACCGCCGGACCAACGCGACCGTCGCGGCGGGGCTGCTGCACTTCGCGCTGCGCCGGGCCGACAACGTCCACTGGCAGGCGGTCGACGTCGACAAGGCGGCCCGGGCGGCCCAGAAGCACCAGCGGCCCGGCGTGGTCTGGTTCACCGGGCTGTCCGGGGCGGGCAAGTCGACGATCGCCAACCTGGTCGAGCGCCGGCTCCACCAGCTCGGCTACCACACCTACCTGCTGGACGGGGACAACGTGCGGCACGGGCTGAACAAGGACCTCGGGTTCACCGACGCCGACCGGGTGGAGAACATCCGCCGGGTCGCCGAGGTGGCCCGCCTCATGGTCGACGCCGGCGTCATCGTCCTCGCCTCCTTCATCTCGCCGTTCCGGGCCGAGCGCCAGCTGGCCCGGGAGGTCTTGGACGCGGGCGAGTTCCTCGAGGTCTACGTCGACGCGCCGCTCGAGGTCGCCGAGGCCCGGGACCGCAAGGGCCTCTACGCCAAGGCCCGCCGGGGCGAGCTCGTGCACTTCACCGGCATCGACTCGCCGTACGAGCCGCCGGAGGCCCCCGAGCTCCACCTTGACGCGAGCGGCGCGGTCACCGCCGAGGCGAACGCCGAGCGGGTCCTCGAGGCCCTGCGCCAGGCGCGCATCGTCGCGCCCCCCGGCCCGTGACCGTCACCCCACCCGGCGGCCGGGCCCTGCGGTTCGTCTTCCACTACCCCGAGACCAACGGGCCGGAGGGGAGCGGGCTCGACGCCGGGCCGCTCCTCGAGGTGGCGGTGGCTGCCGAGCGGGCCGGCTTCGACGCCTTCTCGCTGAGCGAGCACCCGGGCCCGGGGGCAAGGTGGCTGTCGGCCGGCGGCCACCAGACCCTCGACCCGCTGGTCGCGCTGGCCGCCGTCGCGGGGGCGACGTCGCGGCTCCGTCTGGTCACCAACATCGTCGTCGCCCCCTACCGAAACCCGCTCGTCCTGGCCAAGGCGGCGGCCACCCTCGATCTCGTCTCGGGAGGCCGGCTCACCCTCGGACTCGGCTCGGGCTACCAGAAGAGCGAGTTCTTCGCGCTCGGCGTCGACATGGAGGAGCGCAACGAGCTGTTCGACGAGGCGCTCGAGGTGCTCCCGCTGCACTGGGCGGGCGAGCCGTTCAGCTACGCCGGGCGCCACTTCAGCGCCCGCGACGTCATCGCCCGGCCCCGCCCGGTCCAGGACCCGATCCCGATCTGGATCGGGGGCAACTCGCGGCGCAGCCGGCGCCGGGTGGCCGAGCGCGCCCAGGGGTGGATGCCCATGTCAGGGACGGCCGAGCTCAGCGCGACCGCGCGGACCCCCGCGCTCGGGACGCTCGACCAGCTGACCGGCACCATCGCGGAGCTGCGGGCCGCGGCCGCCGAGCGCGGCCGGGGGCCGATCGACGTCACCTACTCGTACCCCGACCGCTCGATCGGCCGGCCGGCCGAGGACCCCGACCGCCACCGCGAGACGCTGGAGACGATCCGGGCCGCCGGGATCACCTGGGTGGTCGTCTCGAGCGGCACGACCGAGGCCTCACCGACGCTCGAGTTCCTGGAGGCCTTCGGAGCCACCTACCTGGCCGGCTGAGCGGCCGGTCCCGCCGCGTCGGGAGACTCAGGCGCTGAGCGGGAAGGGGACGGCGACGCCCAGCTCCTCGGCCGCCGACTCGGGGGCGACGATGTTGATCGCCACGCCGGTGCCGAGCTCGAAGCCGGCCTGGGTCGTCACCTTCGGCCACACGTGCACGTGCCAGTGGTAGGGCTCGTTCAGGCGGTAGGGGGCGGAGTGGAAGACGATGTTGTAGGCGACGTCGCCCACCTTCTCCTTCAGGTGCTTCAGGCAGTCCCGCAGCGACTTGCCCACCGACACCAGGTCCTCGGTGGGGCTCCGGTAGAGATGCGGGGTGTGGGCCCGGGGGATGACCAGCATCTCGTAGGGGACCGCGCTCCAGAACGGGCACACGACGACGACCTTCTCGTCGGCGTAGACGACCCGGCACCCGGCGTTCTCCTCGGCGTCGACCGTCGTGCACAGGAGGCACCCGCCGGCGAACTTGGCGAACCTGGCCACCTCCTCGGAGAGCTCCCGGGGCACGAAGGACATCCCGAGGAGCTGGCCGTGGGGATGCCCGAGCGAGGCGCCCGCCTCCCGGCCGCAGTTCACGATGGCCTGGCTGTAGCGGAGGTTGCTCTGTTGGGAGTGCTCCTCGATGCGGTCACGGAGGGCCGCCATCACGAGCCCGGCCTGCTCGTCGGACAGCTCGGCCCACGACGTGCGGTGCTCGGGCGAGAGCACCAGGACCTCGTGGATCCCGCCCGCCGTGGCCTGGGTGAACACGGGCCCGCGGTTCTCGACGACGAAGGGCTTGTCGCCCTCGAAGGCCGGGTACAGATTGGGCACCACCCGGACCAGCCACTTCCCGGTGGGGCCGTAGGTCTCGAGGGCGGGCGGGCTGGCCTCCTCGTGACCCGGGCAGAACGGGCAGCGGCGGGTGTCCTCGATGGAGGTGCCGGAGAGGGCGAAGGCGTCCGGGCGGTCGGCACGGGACACGCTGATCGCCACCCAGCGGCCGGAGAGCGGGTCGAGCCGGAGCTCGTTCACGCCGCCGCGGACGTTCCGCTCGCGCACACAGACGGACGATCCCTCACGCTTCTACGGTACCTGCTTCCCCGGGGGTGATCGGCGACGGCCTGGGCGAGAATGGGCCGTGCCCCCTCCGCCGGCCGGGCTGCTCGCGGCCGACAAGGCCGGGTTCGACCTCTTGCTGATCGCCCACGTCGCCGCCGCGCTCGTCGGATTCGGCTCCCTCGTCACAAGCGGGATCCAGGCCGCCCGCCTGGCGCGGGCCGGTCCGGGCCGGGCGACCCCCACGCTGCGGCAGTACTTCGCCCCCGGGGTCAACTGGGCCGGGCGGACCCTTTACCTCGTCCCGTTGCTCGGGTTCGCGCTCCTCGCCGACTCGAATGGTGGCCTCCGCCTCGGTGAGGCCTGGGCGGTGGCCGGCCTCGCGCTGTGGTCCGGCGCCGCGGTCGCCGCCGAAGGGGTCCTTTGGCCGGCCGAGCGGCGGATCCAGGCCGGGTTGGCCGTCGGGGCGCCCGACGGGACGGCGCTGCGGCGGGACTGCCGGGTGGTCGAGGTCGCCGGGGGGCTCCTCGGGGCGGTCTTCCTGGTCGCGACGGTCCTGATGGTGGCCCGACCGGGCTAGCTTGCCCGACGGCGTGATCGGCGCGACCGCCCCGATGGCCGGCTTTTGTTGCACAGTGAGCGATGTGGGAGCCCCTCGACTTGCCGGATCCGGCCCATGAGCAGCGCCAACCCGCACGAACGTGATGGACGACCAACCCGTCAGGAGTGGGTTCGGGCCAACTTCACCCAGATCTTCGGTGTCTCGGCCGAGAGCCTGCGGGCGCAAGGGATCGATCCCCGCCGCTACGCCAGGGACCACCGCGACCAGATCCGGCGGTTTGCGCGGATGCAACGCCGCCAGGGAATCCGAGGAGGGGGACCTTCGGACAGTGGCGGACCGGCCGACAACGGACCCACTGGCGGGGACCCCGCCTTTCGGGAGTATGGCCGAGCGGGTCGGTACGGACGGGGGGTTCGGGGTGGCACCGCCTGGATCGGGGTCCTGGTGGCGTTGTTCGCCTTGCGGTTTCTCATCGTCGACTCATTTGTCGGGCCGCATGCCGCCGTCCTTTGGATACTCGAGATCGGCGGGATCATGCTGGTGGCCCGTGTGCTGCTCTTTTCTTGGCTCCGCAACCGGCGTGCCAGACGCCGTCAGTCGGGTGGTCCGAGAGACGGTCACTCGGACCCGTAAGCGGCGGGCAGGGAAGAATGGCGCGACGGATCACTTCTGACCCGGAACCCCGGTCCTGGACCGAGGAGCCCGGGCTCTGCCCTCGTTCAGAGAAGGTCGATCACGTCTGAAGTGTTGTCGCTCTGTCGATAGGAGAGGAACTCTGACCGAATACGGATCCGACATCTACACCGAGGCCGACGGGGATTCAGACACCCTGGCGAATCTCGGGCCATTGCGGCCAATGGCCGGTGTTTGGGAGGGCACGACTGGGGTCGACCAACACCCCGTTGCCGAAGGGACCGAACAGGATGCGTTCGTGGAGCACTACGAGCTCCATCCGATCGATCGCCAGACGAACGGACCTCAGCTCTTCTACGGCCTCCGCTATCACACCCATATCAACAAGCCCCGTGAGTCCGAGACCTTTCACGACCAGGTCGGCTATTGGCTTTGGGAGCCCGCGGCTCGAGCGGTCACCCTGACTCTCGCCATTCCCCGAGGCCAGGTCCTTCTCGCGTCGGGCCCCGCCGAACCGGACGCCAGCGATTTCACCCTTCGCGCCACGGTGGGCTCCGAAGTCCACGGCATCCTGTCCAACCCATTCCTCGACCGGGCGTTCAGGACCCTCAGTTTCGAGATCCACGTGACCGTCAACGGCGACGGGACCTGGTCCTACGAAGAGGAGACCGTCATGCAGATCCCGGACCGAGATGAACCGTTCATCCACGTCGACCGCAACACCTTGACAAAGGTGGGACCAGCTCAGCTCAACCCGCTGGCTCGGGCGGCCCGCTCCGCCTGAACGCATGGCGGTCGTGCTTTCGGATCGATACCCCATGCGAGGCATTCGCCGGTGATTGTCGCGCTGGTGAGCTGCTTGGTCCCCTGCGCAGCGGTGGGCGACGCGCGGCCAGGTCCGGGCCAACCCAGTGGTTTTCCGACCATGAAATAGGGTCGAGCCAGACAGGAATGGGAAACAGGGTGGATGGAGCGGGGCTTCCGGCCGAATCGAGAGGGAACGCGCCTGGCCGCGCCCGCATGGCGGGCCGGAGGGTTGTCGTGGTGGGTGCCGGCCAAACCGACTATCACCTCGTCGACCAGCCGATGGGCAATGGGCGGGCCATCGCCCTCTTGCTGGCTCGCGAGGGAGCCGCCGTGGCGGCCGTCGACCGTGATGCGGCCAGTGCCGAGGAGACGGTGGGGATCATCCGGGCCAACGGCGGCCGAGCCGAGCCCATCGTCGCCGACGTCGGCGATCCCTCGGCCGTCGAGGTCATGATCGATCGTGCCCATGACCACCTCGGTGGCCTCGACGGGTTGGTCTACAACGTCGGTGTCCCGGGGGCTCAGACCTTGCAGGCGACGAGCCCGGAAGCCTGGGACGCCACCATCGACGTCAATCTGCGCGGAGCCATGTTGTCCGCTCGGGCGGCCCTACCGGTGATGGATCCCCACTCTTCGTTCGTGTTCGTTTCGTCGATCGCGTCGCTCAGGCCGACCGGCCAGCTGATCGCCTACGAGGCCTCCAAGGCGGCTCTGGGGGCGATCATGCGAGCCGTCGGGTTCGAGGGTAAGGACCGCGGGATCCGAGCCAACACGGTGATGCTGGGCATGATCGACACCGGGCTCGGTCGCAGTCACGATGGCAGCACCCCGCGCGCCAGCATTCCCATTGCGCTCGGGAGGTTCGGGACAGCCTGGGAGTCGGCCTACGCAGCGCTCTTCTTGCTCTCCGACGAAGCGGCGTACATCACAGGCCAGACCCTGGCCGTCGATGGCGGTCGCACCAGTCTTTGAGCTCCGGTCGGCGGGGGCTCAGCACGGGGTGACCCGACGCTTCACCGTTCGGTGGCTGCGCCGAGCGAACCTCCACCCTGCGTCGGTAAGCGCGTAGGCATCCTCGTAGACGGAGTAGGACTCGACCCACTCGCCGGCGTCGTTCTCGATCACCTCGAGCGAGTATGTGCGCCCTTCCAGTCCTCCTTCAGGGGTGAACGACACCACGAAGGTGAGCGGGATGTACTGGGAGAAGAGCACCCCGGTCATCCTGGCGCCGAACTCGGCGAATGCCTCGGCCCCATCGACCTCGAAGACTGCGCCGGAACTCGTCGCGAACCGGATGTGGGCGTCCGGTGTCAGCAAGTTGGCGGTCTCGTCCCACGCGCCCCGGGTCACCACATCGGCATACGCGTGCTGGAGCTGCTCGATGGAGGCGTAGGTCTCGGCGTCGACTGCGGGAGACATGCCCGAACGGCTCCGGCGCTGCTATCGCTCGGATCGGGCCCGCAGCTGGCGACGCGTCAACGACCAGTCCAAGAGTTCCCCTTCGGGGGTGTACCAGCCGTCGATGCACTGGCGCCGCAGGTGCCGCGACTCGGAGCCGACCTCTCCGGGACGGGAGTGG
>Ga0116216_10000163_pt1 | contig 61179 bp, 53 predicted proteins | sample Sb_taG_11_FD_89696 | JGI IMG/M metagenome (GOLD analysis project Ga0116216, IMG submission 89696) | Peat soil microbial communities from Weissenstadt, Germany - Sb_50d_3_AS metaG | ecosystem: Environmental > Terrestrial > Soil > Wetlands > Peat | place: Germany: Weissenstadt | collected 2010-09-21 | reverse complement strand
CGCGGGTGAGCGGCCATACGCGGGTGAGCGGCCATACGCGGGTGAGCGGCCATACGCGGGTGAGCGGCCATAGTCACCACGCGCGCGCGAGGGCAAACCTGAATTCTGCGTTGGCACTCCAGGTATCGCGGGGCCGCCAGGGGCGGGCCGCCCACGTCGCCGGCGACGATCCGAGCGACACGATTTCCGACTTCAAGTTCACGCCGGCGACGATCACGATCCACGCCGGGGACACGATCACCTGGACCAACGTCGGGCCGAGCGAGCACACGGCGACCGCGAGCAACGGAAGCTTCAACACCGGCGTCCTGAAGAAAGGGCAGAGCGCGTCGCACACGTTCACCCAGCCCGGGACGTACGCCTACATCTGCACGATCCATCCGTGGATGCACGGGACGATCGTCGTGCTGGCGAGCGCCACGACGACGACTTCGACCACGCCGGCGACCACGACGACGCCCGCGAGCACGACGTCGAGCACGGGGTCGACGACGCCGAGCTCGACGCAAAGCACCGGCGCGACGCTACCGATGACGGGCTTCGATCTGGACGCGACGTGGATCGCCGGCGTGGTGTTGATCGGCGCCGCTATCCTCATCAGACGCAAGCTGCGGACCCGGTCTTAGCGCGACTCGCTGCGCAGGCGGGCGTCGTCTTCAGGCGCTCCCTCACCGACCGATATAGGGAAGTATCCTTGAGTCGCGGCACGGAGGGTGTTGCAGAGCCCCAAATACGGCGACTGGTCAAGCTGATCCCACTTTCAACCGATAGCCACGCCTAATGGAGCTCAAACAAATCCTCGCCATCGCCTGGAAGCGAAAGCTGACGGTGATCGTGGTGGCGGTGATGGCCGTCGTGGTCGCGGCGGTGATCGCATACACCCGCACCAAGGAGTATCAGGCGAACGCGACGCTGGCGATGACGCCGAACGTACAGAAGGGCCAAGGATTTGTCGCCTCCGACGACCTCGCCACGCTGCTCTCGACGTACGCTGCGATCGTTGACTCCTCCACGACGAAGAACCTCGCCGCGCAGATCCTGGGCCACAAGCTCGACGCGACCGTCAGCTCGTCGACCACGGCTGGGACCGGCATCCTCCAGATCTCGGCGACGAGCACCGACCCGAAAGAGGCCGCCGCCGCCGCGACCGCGCTCAGCCAGGCGTTCGTTTCGACGATCAAGAACAACAACCAGCTGCTGGTCGTCCAGATCGTCGACCCCGCGACCGTGCCCACCACTCCGGTCGCGCCCCGTCCGCCGCTGATCATCGCCGCCGGGCTGTTCCTCGGCCTGGGCCTCGGGTTCGCCCTGGTGATCGTGCTCGAGCGCTGGTTCGATCGGATCGAGACGGTCGAGGACGTCACCGAGTCGACCTCACTGCCGACGCTGGGCTACCTGCCCCGCAACCGCGCGCTGCGCCACGGCGGCCGGAGCTCGCTGATCTGGGACAACCCGGAGCTGTTCCGAATGCAGGAGGCGGTCAGAGCCCTGCGTACCAATCTGCAGTTCTCGATGACCTCCGACCACGATCTGGTCCAGATCACGAGTCCCTCGGCGGGCGAGGGCAAGTCGACGGTCGCCGCCAATCTCGCCGTCGCGATCGCCGGGGTCGGCCTGCCGACGCTGCTGGTCGACGCCGATTTCCGCGCGCCGCGTCAGCACATCATCTTCGACCTCCCCAACGACGAGGGCCTTTCCACGGCGATGGCGACGATCGCTGACGGCAAGCCGTTGGCGATCCAGCCCAGCGAGTTCAAGAACCTGTCGGTGCTCACGAGCGGGCCGATCCCGCCGAGTCCCACCGAGGTGATGGCCGCACGCATCGAGCACACGATCAATCGCCTGCGCGAGCTCGGCTCGATGGTCGTGATCGATACACCGCCGGTCCTCCCCGTCAGCGACGCAAGGCTCGTCGCGCCGGAGGTCGACTCGGTGCTGATGATCGCCACATCCGGCCGTACGAAGTCGGCGACGTTGCGCTCGGCGCTCGAGCACCTCGCGATGGCGCAGAGCAACATCGTCGGAGTCGTGCTCAACCAGGTGCGCGACACCGGAACCCGGTACGCGGGGTACGGCAGTTACTACAACCGCGCCCACGAGCCGGTCGAGCTGGTCGGCCGCGACTAGGGCGGCCCCCGGGCCCCCATCGATGCGATCAGAGCGGGCACCCCGAGCGGCTCCGTTCGCGGTCCTGCTCGGTGCGTTTGCGGGCTGGCTCGCGGCGCTCAACGCCAAGGTCGCGGTGGGCGTGATCGCCGGCGCTGCGATCGTGATCCTCGTGTTCGTCGGCTCCGAGATACTGCTGCTCGGCGTCGTCGCCGTCGAGCCGTGGTCCGGGGCGCTCGCGTTTCCGACGCACACCGTGACGATCCCGAAAATCCTCGGCGTGCTCGCGGTCGCGTCGTGGATCCTGGCCGCTGCGACCGGTCGGACCCCACTGCGCTACGCCCCGCAGATCGGTTGGGGGTTCGCCTTCCTGTTGGTGGTGGTGTTCTCGCTGATGCTCTCCCCCGACCCCGCCGCCGGAGTGACAAAGACCGTCTCCTACGCGTTGTACGTGACGATCCTCGCGCTGGTCGTCCAGAACTTCGTCGGCCGCGCCAAGGTCGAGCGGTGCCTGGCGATCTATACCGGCTCGGCCGCGATCGCCGCGATCGCCGGCCTCGTCAGGTTCGTCACCGGCGCCGCCCACCTCGCCTCGGGGCCGATCTCCGACCCGAACGAGTTCGCGATGTTCATGGCGGGGGCGATTCCACTCTCGCTGTTCTTCGCGTTCAACGCCCCTCGGCGCCGGTGGCTGTGGGGGATCGCCGCCGTGATGATCTCCGCGGCGACGCTGGCAACGCTCTCGCGCGGAGCGGCCGCCGGCTTCGGCGCCGTGATCCTCTGGGCCGTCCTTTCGCGCCGGATCTCACTTCCCGGGGTGATGGCTGCCGCGATCGCGCTCGGGACGGTCCTCGCCTTTGCGTTCCTGCTGTTCCAGCCGCTGATCCAGGAACGGCTCGTGCAGAAATCGATCATCGCCGACAAGAACGTCGCCTCGCGCGAGGTGTTCTGGTCGGCGGCCTGGCATATGTCGCTCGACAATCCGGTCGTGGGCGTGGGGCCGAACCGGTTCGGCGTCGTCAGCGAGCGCTACGTGCGAAACGACCCGATCGTGCTCAACGACCCGGCGGTCCACAACAGCTACCTCGAGATCCTGGCCGAGGACGGCCCGTTCGCGCTCGCGCTGTTCTTCTGTCTGTATGCGTCGGCTTGGCAGGCCCTGCGGTTCGTGAGACGGAAGGCGATCGAGCGCAAGGACCTGATCGGACGCCGCCTTGCCGATGCGTTGGCGGCGTCGTTCGTGTGGACGGCCGTTGCCATGTGCTTCGTCTCCGAGCAGCTCTCGATCCCGGTCTGGTTGGTCGCCGGGCTCGCGGGATCACTGGCGTTATCGATCCGAGAGGCGGAGGGCCCGCGGGTCCCCGCGGTGCCGACGATGGGGCCGCTCGCTCGGCGAGCGAATCACGCGGACGGGTGAAAGTTCTAATGGTCTCCTCGCTTGAGCGCGGAGGGCCGCTCGAGCAGGCGCTGCAGCTGGCTTCGGGGCTGGTCGCACGCGGCGTCGACGTACGCGTCACGTGCGCCGAAACCGCCGCGGCGCGGTTCAGCGCGACGGGCGCCCGGACGGTCGCGCTAGCCCAGCGCCGCGGTTTCGATCTGCTGGCGGCGGTGAAGCTGTGGCGGTGGATGGGATCCGCCGACGTCGTCCACGCCCAGGACCGGCGCAGTGGGCTGTGGACGCGCCTGGCCCCAGGGATGGTTACGGTGGTGCGGATCTACACCGTCCACGGGCTTCCAGATCCGTACATGCCTGCGCCGCTCGGCCGCCGGCCGGTGCCGGTTCGCGACAGGATCGCTTACGAGGGGGTCGACGCGGCCCTGTGCCGTCGAGCCGACGCCGTGATCATTCCGTCCGAGACGATGGCGGAGATGTTCCGGAACCGGCTTGGGTTTCCCGCTGATCGCATCCGCGTGGTGCCCAACGGTGTCGAGTTCCCGACGGGGATCGCCGAGCCCGGCGGCGAGGTGGGGACGCTCTCGCTGCTCGAGCCGGTCAAAGATGTGGCGACGTTTCTCGCCGCGGCCGCGCTCCTTGCCCCGGACCGCCCCGCTCTCCGGTTCGCGGTGTTCGGCGAAGGAACGCAGCGCCAGATGCTGGAGCGGCGGGCGCGCGAGTTGGGAATCGCCGGGCGCGTTGCGTTCCCAGGACATGTGGACCGTACGACCGCGCTCAGGCGACTGCGAGTGATGGTGCTGCCATCGATCGTCGAAAACGCCCCGATGGCCTTGCTCGAGGCGATGGCCGCGGGCGTACCCGTGGTCGCGTCGCGGGCCGGCGGAATCCCGGAGATCACGGGAGAGGACGCGGCGCTGCTGGTGGCGCCGGGGGACTCAACGGGCTTTGCCCGCGCGATCGCGCGCGTGCTCGATGACCCCGGGCCTACGGCCGCGCGCGTCGCGGCGGCCCGCGAGCGCGTGCGCTCCCACTACACGACGGCCGCGAACGTGGAGGCCACGCTTCGGATCTACGAGCAGGCGCTCGGAGCGCGCCGCGGGCGATGAGGGTCGCTCAGATCAGCGCCGCGATGGACATCGGCGGAGCCGAGCGGATGCTCGTCGACCTGGCCACCGCACATGCGCGGACGGGCTTTGGGATTGCGATCATGGCACCGCCGGGCCCGCTGGACTGTGATTGGGCCCAGCTCGGGATCGAGCGGTTCCGCTTCGCCCCGGTCGACCGCAACCCACGCGATCTGGCGCGGGCCGCCCGCACCGTCCGCGCCGGAGTCCAGGCCTTCGGACCGGACCTGATCCATGCGCACAACATCAAGGCCACCTCGTTCGCGCTGGCCAGCGCCCGCTCGGCTTCCAGGCGCATCCCCGTGCTCGCCACGTTCCACGGTGTGCCGGCGCATCAGATGTGGGCCGCAACTCGGATCCTGCGCCTTGCCGATACGACCGTCACCGTCTCCGACGCGCTGAGGGACGAGCTGATCCGCAACGGCCTGCGTCACGATCGCGTCGAGGTCGTCTACAACGGTGTGGCGGAGGGCCCCGAGCTCAGCGCCTCGGTGCGGGCCGCCTACGACCGTGAGCTCAATATCAACGGCGCCGTCGTCGCCGCCGTCGGACGCCTGGCCGCGCAGAAAGCGCACGACCGGTTTCTCGACGCCGCCGCCATCGTTCTCCAGAGCCGTCCGTCGACGACGTTCCTGATCGTCGGCGATGGCCGGCTTCGCAACGATCTGCGAAAGCAGACCGCGGCGCTCGGCATCGGTCACGCCGTTCGCCTCACCGGCTCGCGGGGCGACGCGCGCCAGCTGATCGCGCGCGCGGATCTGCTCGCGTTCTCCTCGAACTGGGAGGGGCTGTCGATCGCTGCGCTCGAGGCGCTCGCCGCGGGGACTCCGGTCGTCTCCACCGACGTCGCGGGAATGCGCGAGTTGCTCGGGTCGGGGGCCGGAAAGATCGTCCAGGGCTTCGAGCCACGTGAGCTGGCGGCCGCGATCGTCGAGCTGCTCGACGATCCCGCGCGGCGCCGGCAGATGGCCGCCGCCGGCCGCCGCCTGGTGGCGGACCGCTTCTCGATGGACGCGATGGAGGACCGCTACGCGGCGCTCTACGAGCGCCTGGCCCGATGACGCCGGTGCCGGCGGTGGCGATGATGGTGGCGGTGGTGGCGCCGGTGACTGCGGTCGCGCCGGAGCCGTCCGTGGCGCACGCCTGACGCCCCGCCGGGTCCACGCCGGCCGGCTTGCGCGATGCTCGCCGCCGCCGGCGAATCGGAGCGAACCAGGACGAGCCCCGAGTGCGGCGCCAGCGTCGCCTCGGTGGCGTCGTTCAGGCCCGAGCCGCTGTAGGCCACCCCGAACGCGACGGTCACCTTGCTCAGCGTCGGGTTCACCACGACCAAACCGTTTTTGAAGCTCCGCTCGTACACGCCGCTGGACTTCTTGTGATAGGCCCCGGCCGGCGATCCGAGGTTGTAGTCGTACTCGGTGAACCACGGCTCGCCCGAGTAGTTGCTGGTCATCGTGAACTCGGCCTTGCCGTTGCCGGCGAGCAACTCAGTCGCGAACCCGTACACGGCCGCGTGTTCGTCGCTGTTGCTCGAGTGCGTGATCCCGATGAACAGCTTGCCGGCGTTCACGGTGTCCTTCAGCTCTTGCAGCTGCGTCGCCCACGTCCCCGGACCGGCGTAGCCCGACCGGGGCTGCTCGCCCCACTTGACGAACTCCTCGTCCATCGCTCCGCTGAGGTACTTCAGCCACGGATCGACGACCGACGGATAGGCCGACCACGACCCCAGGTTGGCGATTGCCAGCTTGCCGGCGTCTCGCAGCTGGGGCCCTACGTACTCGAGGAAGCTCTGCATGGCGTCGGCGTACCGGGTGTCCGACGGATACGCGGCGACGCACCCGACGCAGTAGTGGTAGCGGATCGTCGGGTTGACGTCGTCGAGGAGCACCCCGTCCCAAGGAGCGGCCTGGAGCTGCGCGATCACGTTGGACGCCCAGGCGTGCTGGTAGGCGGTCGAGCCGACATCGGCCGCCCACAGCCACGGGTAATTCTGGAACGTGAACGGCGATCCGCTCGTGTTCCGCAGCAGCCATCCGTTCGCGACCGCCTGTTGGTAGGAGACGCCCGATGAGTAGTTGCCGTCACCCGAGTAGGACGACGACGCGGCCGACACGTTCTTGTACATCAGCACCTTGACGCTAGGGTTGGCCGCCTTGAGCGCGTACAGCTCGCTGAGATCCCACGGCGGCAGCACAACCACCTGCTCGTGATCGGCGGTCCAGGCGTAGTTCGGGAAGCGCGCGCCCGAATCGATCGCGACTCGAACGTGTCCGACGACTGCAGCCTGCGCGATTTCGGGCGCGAGCGCGACTCCGAGGCTGAGTGCGCTCGCGGCAACGAGCAGCGCGAAGGTTCGACGCATGCAACGGCTCCTTTTGGCAGCTGGGCTGTCTTGGGAAAGACCCCTGGCTTTGCGACCCCACCTCACGGCGGGTGTGCCTTTGTCGAGGCGCCCGCGGCGGCCTCGTCGGTTATTTAGTTCGCCTCGCCTCGTATCGAAGCTCCCGCCACCGGACTTGTCGCGTGCACTGCCGATTGGACGATCGTTCGGTGCCGGAGGCGGCTGCGCCCGGTAATCCAGGCCGCCTTCACACCGAGCGGCGACAAACGCTGACTAACCGGCACGCGGCCGATCGGCAGCCCCAGCTATTGCGCAAACTGCGTTAGTTAATGTGTGCGCGGAACCTTCACCAGGTTCCGGCGGCTCGCCTCAGCAGCGCACGGCGACGAGCCGCACCGTCTTCAGCGGCGCCGCGATCACCGAGATTTGCAGCAGCTTGCACCTCACGGGAGCGGGCAGCAACTGCAGCAGCCTCTCGGCAACGGTGAGGAATACGACCGGGAAGACGATCACTCGATGGCGCACGGACACGAAGGCCCGGACGCGCTTGAAGCTCGCCTGGTGCAGCAGCGCTGTCAGCTCGCTGTTGGTGTATTCGTGGAGGTGGAAGCCCGCCGGGGTCGTCGAGAACAGCCTCGAGATATCCCACGGGCCGGTGAGCCCGTTCGGCGTGATCACGACGTAGCGACCGCCGAGGGCCAGCGCGGTCGCGATCTCGGCGAGCTGCGCCCGGGCGTCGCCGGGATGGAGATGCTCCATGAGCTGGTTGCTGTAAGCCAAGGTGATGCTGCCCGGCCGCACCGGCATGTGCACGCCATCGATCAGGTGCACGTGCAGGTTGTGGGGGTGCTCGGCGCTCTGCGTGATCTCCTCGGAGACGTCAACCGCATGCACGGCTCGCGACCGTCGGGCAAGCTGCTTGGAAAGCAGACAGTCGCCGGCGCCGATCTCGAGAATCGTGTCGCTCTCCTCGATGAACCGGATGAGCACCTCGAGCTCCCGAGCGACGTTCTGCTCGCGCAGGCCAGAGGATTGAGAGGCCAGCTGCGGATGGTCAGGGACACGCCGGAACAGCTCGTCGTAAACCTCGCCGTAGACCGAAGCCCGGTCCGACGCTGGCGCCTCCTTCAGCCGGGAGGCCAGATCCCGCTCGATCTCGTAGTGGGCGCGGAGCCTCGCCCCGCTACGTGGATCGCCCGTCCACGACCGCGCCTGGGCCTCGATCTCGGCGTCGGATAAGGCCAGCTCGGCCACCGTGGCCGCAGGCTATCAACCGTGCTGGTGGAGAATAGGGAGGCCATGAGCCAGGACACAGAGGGCGAAAAGGGCTGGGGTCATGTGCCGTCTCTGGGGCGATCGACGCTCCGTGGCGCGCGACTGTCGCTCGCTGGATTCGTGGTCAGCCGCGGCCTGATGCTGGCCTCCTACGTGGTCCTGGCGCGCCTCGTGAGCCCGACGGACTTCGGCCGCTATGCGGCGGCTTCGGTGATCACGGGAGTGGGAACAGTGTTTTCCGAGTCGGGGATGCTCTCCGCGCTGATCCGCCGCCCGGATGGGATCGACGAGGCGGCCAGCACCGCTTTCTTCTCGCTGATCATCAGCGGCACGCTGCTCACGCTGGGCGCGCTCGCCGTGGCGCCGCTCGTCGGCCTGTTCTTCCACAGCGGGACGGTTACGGAGCTGTCGGCGGCACTCGCCGGGGCGCTCTTCGTACAGTCGCTGACGGTGGTCCCGGATGCGATCCTGCAGCGGCGGTTCTCGTTCGCGCGCCGGGTCGCCGTAGACCCGCTGTCATCGCTCGCGTTCGCCGGCGTCTCCGTTCTCGCCGCCGTCGATGGCGCCGGCGCCTGGTCCCTGGTCGCCGGCGCGTACGCATCGCTGATCGTCTCGGTGATCGTGGCGTTCGCGTTCGCGCGGTGGCGCCCGCGACTGCGCCTGGCCTCGGTGGCGATGTGGCGCGAGCTCGCGACCTTCGCCCGTCCGGTGCTGGGGTCGGAGATCCTCTCCCGAGCGGCCACGCAGCTGGACACGGTGATGTTGGGGAGGTTCAAGGGCGCCGCCGCGCTCGGCCAGTACCGAAACGGCCTGCGCGTGGCCCAGCAGCCGTCGGACGGGTTTGTCAGCATCGGCGCGTACGTCTTGCTGCCGGCGCTCGTTCGCCTCCACGATCAGCCCGAGCGGCTGAAGGCGGCGACGCGGCGGATCTACCGGCAGATCGCGGCGGTCGCATTGCCGATCAGTGTGATGTTCCTGCCGCTCGGCGTGCCGGTCGCGGTGCTGCTGCTCGGGTCACAGTGGCGGCCCGCCGGTCATGCGATCGCCGGGCTGTGCGGGCTGCTCGTCGCATCGGCGGTTATGTCGGCCTCGAGCGAGGTCTTCAAGGCGGTCGGGCGGCCGCAGTTGCTGATCCAGATGCACTCGGTGAGCCTGACGACGATCGCGATCTTTGTTGTGGCAGCCGCGATCCCCTTCGGCCTCGTCGGCGTCGCCGTCGCCGTGTCCGCCAGCCGGTGCGTCACCGCCTCCTACGGACTGCGGCACGCCGGACGGGTCACCGGCCTGACCAGGGACGATCTGATCCGTGCCGTGAAGGGCCCGGTGGCGGCATCGCTTGTGATGGTGCTCGTGATGTTCGGTTACGCAGCGCTCTTTAACCCGCTCGACCACCGAGTGCTGCTCGCCTGGCTGCTGACCGCCGGCGAGGCGGCGCTGGGGGCGCTCGTCTACGGACTGGTCCTGCTGGCGATCGATCGCGAGCGTCGCCGGTCGGCGATGCATCTGGTCGCGGTGGCTCAGGCGAGCGCGCTGAGCATCGTGTTCAGGTAGTAGGCGCCGAGCTGGTTGCGATCGAGGCAGCGATCGAAGTACGCGCGGGAATTGGCGGCGATCCGCTCGCGCTCGCGCTCGTCGCCCAGGTACTGCTCGCAGAGGTGCACCAGATCCGATAGATCCGGCTCGGTGTAGACGATTTCCTCGCCGTCTCGCAGGTCGACGGGAAGGGCGATGGCCGGCTTCGGCCCGATCACGCAGGCGCCGACCGCCAGGTAGTCCACCAGGCGGAAGCAGATCGCGCCGTTGCCGGGAAGATCGATGCAGATCCGTGCCCGTGCGATCTCCTTCAGGTACCCCGGGTAGCTGATGACCTTGGCGCCACCCTCGTACGCGAACCGATCCTGACTCCTGAGCAGCTCGATCGCTTTGCGGCGGGTCTCGGTCGCGTAGCCGATGCTGAATCGCCCGTACACGTCATAGGCGAAGGCGCGCTGGTCGCGCAGCGAGCGGAGCCTCGGGAGATAGCGGTAGATCCGCTCTGAGGCCGGCCCAAACCCGCCGGGAAGGACCCGAGGGTGCGCGCCCAGCGGGCACTGCATCTTGAAATACGCCGCAGCGCTGTCGAGCAGCCCCGAGTCGTAGTCGGGATAGTCGGAGTAATCGATGATCACGTCGTGGGTCTCCCCGTCCACGTCGACCTTGATCGCGACGATCCCCCTGTGCACCTGCGGAATGTCTTCGGTGAGCACCCGCACCAGTCGGTTCATCCCGTGGCGCAACGGGCCCACCCACGTCTCCGCCTCGGGCCACCGGTAAGCCTGCGGCCAGCGGATGGTCAGGCGGGCACGGTCCGCTTCGCTCAGCGGCCACGTCAGCTCGGTGGGCGGCGGCTGGGCGGGGCCGAGCAGTGGAGCCGCGTCGATTGCGCCCGCACCGGCCCGCATCACGCGACTCAGCGGGTTCGACACCCGAGCCCGCGGAGGTCCCGACGGCGTCATCCGCCCTTGAGGTTGGGGAACGCCGCCGCTACCTCCGTCGGTGGCTGGCGATACCAGGTGTATGCCAGCCCGAGGCGCCTGCGCAGCGGGCCGAGGCGGTGGCGCAGCGCTCGAAGCCTGTGGCGCATGGGATCGTCCCCGCCGAGCACCCGTATCTCCTGCTCGTAGCGGTCTATGCGATGGGCGAGCATCTCGCGGTGGGCGTCGCTCGGCAGGGCCGCCGGGTCGAGCAGCTTGAACATCGCCAGCGCGTCCTGGGCCATGCCGAGCTTCTGCTTGGACATCTGATCAGGGTGTACGCGATAGAGCGCGTGCTTGCCGGGGACGCAGGCGGGCTCGTAGCCGTGCATCAGGATCCGCAGCGACAACCCGTAGTCCTCGCTGCGGCGGAGGCTCTCGGTGTATCCGCCCACGTTGAGAAGGACGGTTCGAGGGACCACGGTCGAGACGTAGACGAAGTTGCGAGACAGGAGCTCGAGCAGGAACGCGGTGCGGGTCGCCGGCGGGGGCACCGGTGGCCGCTGGTCGTACATGGCGCTCTGGCGGCGCACGCGTCCCGTCTGGTCGTCGAACACGAACGCGTCCGTATAGGCGAATCCGGCGTTTGGGATCCGATCCAGCGCCTCGCCGGCGAGCTCCAGGTAGTCGGGAAGCCACAGATCGTCGGCGTCGAGAAACCCGACGAACTTGCCCGAGGTGGCGCCGACTCCCGCGTTGCGGGCCGCGGCCTGTCCCTGGTTGGCTTGAGAGAGAACGCGCACGCGGGCATCCGGGATTCGTCCGACGAGCGCTGCGGTCCCGTCCACGGAGCCGTCGTCGACGACCATCACCTCCACATCCGGCGTCGTCTGCGAGAGGGCGGAGTCGACGGCGGCGGTGATCGTACGCTCGGCGTTGAACGCCGCGATGACAACCGAGAAACGCGGCGTTGGCACGCCCCGATCATAAGTCACGTCTGTGGCGTGTCGTCAGGCCTCGGGATGGGGCAGCGAGCCGGTGTTAACGACCTCGAAGTCGCGACCCTTGAGCCGCTCGAGCGCGAGCAGCGCCTTGTCATCCCAGTGGCGGTTGGGAGCGCCCTGGATCTCCCACGGCCCCCCATTGTCGGCGAGGATCAATCCGTAGGTCTTCAGCGTCTGGGCGATCACCCGGGCCTGGTAAGGCATTCCGGCGATGTTGACGCTCGCCTTCAGCCGTATCCGCGCGCCCATCGGCGGCAGCCACCGCCCGCTGCAGCTGTAGGCCCAGTGGCGCGCCGGGTACACGTATCTCCTCGCGGTGCAGGGCGCCGAGAACCGCAGCGCATGGTCGATCGCGCCGCTCCTGACCTCGCTGTAGCGCGGGAGCCCGGCCAGCATCGACAGGCCGGCGGCGTCGGCTGAGGTCCAGCCTGCGGGGCGCATGTGGTTGGAGCGCAGGTTGAAGATCGCCCCGGCGCCCGCCGACCACCACCGTCCCCCGTCGTGGGGGAACGCGCGCCAGAGCTCGTAGTCCCGGCAGTTCTGTCGATCGACGACGATCACATGCCGATCGCCCGACGCATTGGCACCGCCCTGGATGTGGACGTGGCGCGGCAGCGGATACAGGCCGCGATTCGACTGACTCGGCCATCTGAAGTGGACGTGGACCCAGCGCGTTCGGTTCACCACGACCGTGATCGGGTCCCCGATCGGAACCTCACCCCTGTAGACGGGCGAGCCGAAGTCGGGCATCACCGGCGCATTGAGGCCGATGTTGGCGATCATCTGGGCGGAGTGGTTGGCGACCGGCAGCCCGGCCACCGGCTCGTTCCACGGATTGTTCGCCGGAAACACCGGGCAGCCCGCGATGTGTGGCGCGGCCTGAACGCTCGACACGATCGCGAGCACGGCGAATATCGAAACAAATGCGACTCGACGCACGGGTTATCGACACGACCTAACCAGCCCCACCGCGAACGGAGGGTTGGCCCAGCGGGGGCAGACTGAACGGCGCCATTCGAGCAGACGGGGCGGACGCCGTGGGTCGGGCACTATACCTTGCACGGGATCGCGCTGCGCAAGTCACGCGACGAATCAGGATCGGCCTTCCTTGAACCGACTACGAGAGCCAGTCGTTGTGATTGGCGCGGGCCCTCATGGCCTCTCCACGACCGCGCACCTGCGCGCCGCCGGCGCGGAGACGGTGTGCTTTGGTGAACCGGCCGAGTTCTGGCGTGCCCACATGCCAGCCGGCATGGTGCTGCGCTCGCGCTGGCGCAGCACGCACATCTCGGACCCCCAGCGGGCCCTGACGATCGATCGTTACGCCGAGTCTCAGGACGGCTCGGTGCACGAGCCGTGGCTTCTGCTCGAGGAGTTCATCGAGTACGCCATGTGGTTCCAGCGCCACGCCGTGCCCGAGCTCGATCGCCGCAGGGTAGCGGCGCTGAGCCGAGATGACGGCGCCTTCCAGGTCGTCCTCGAGGACGGAACCGAGCTGACGGCCGCCCGTGTCGTCGTGGCCGCTGGGCTCGCACAGTTCGCTCGGAGGCCGGAGCCGTTCGCGGCTCTGCCCCGGACCCACGCATCGCATACGTTCGACCACACCGACCTCGCACCGTTCGCGGGCCAGCGGCTGCTCGTCGTCGGCGGGGGCCAGAGCGCGCTCGAGTCGGCGGCGCTCCTCAGCGAGGCTGGCGCCGGCGTCGAATTGCTGATCCGTGCGGACGGCATCCGGTGGCTGTGGAGTCGCAATTCGGACGAACCGTCCCCAGCCCCTGATCCCGGATGGGCTTCGCCGCCAACTGATATCGGGGATCCCATCAACGGGTGGGTGGCTGCCGTCCCGGACGTGTTCCGGCGGCTCCCGGCAGCGTTGCGAGAGCGAATTGCCTACCGCTGCATCCGGCCGGCCGGGGCCGGTTGGCTGCGCCCGCGACTACGGACCGTGAGCGTCTCCCTCGGTCGCAGTGCCCTCAGCGCCGAGCTATCCGGCGGGCAGGTGCGCGTGGCCCTCGACGACTCCAGCGAACGAGTCGTCGACCATGTCTTGCTTGGAACCGGCTACGCGCTGGACGTTGCCCGCTACCCGTTCCTGGCGCCGGAGCTGGCTCGCGAGATCGCCGTCGGCGGCGGCTATCCCCTGCTGGGCCCCGGTCTCGAGAGCTCGGTGCCCGGGCTGCACTTCGTCGGGGCTGCGGCGGCGATCAGCTTCGGGCCAGTGATGCGATTCGTCGTCGGTACCCACTACGCTGCGCCGGCCGTCGCCCGCCGTGCGCTTGGCCGCGCGCAGCCGCCGGTCAGGTTCTCGTTCTGACCCGGCCGCGACCCTTGACGCGGCGAGCCGTGTTAACGAACGGTTAGCGGAGACGTCCGTGGTGTCCGACTTGTGATCAAAAGTTGGTGATTTCTTTGCCAAAAGCTGCCTATTCAAACCCTTGGACTCGATCATCCGGCCAGGATGCAGGTTTCAATTCGGGTCAATCTGGCCAAAATGTTGCGTATCCAGGTTTGTCCCCAATTGGGGAGGTTATCCTTTGCAAAAAGGGCTTAAGGGCCAGCCGTGGACGGGCTCACCGCAGTCGGGGCTTAGCGCACAGGCGCACGGTCGGACCTTCCCACGTACACCTACTTTCGTCGCGAGACGGGATGGATCCCGGAGACAGATGAACCCACCGCCTGCCGCAACCCATGCTGCGCCGACACGGGATATCTCCGTGCGGCTCGGGCCGGAAATCTCAGGAGTTCTCGCGCGCGTGCTGCAGCCGCGCGCCTGGGCGCGGCTGCGCCTGCTCGTCGACCTGGTGACGCTCTACCTGGCCTCGAGCGCCGCCCTGTTTGCGGCGCCGATCACCAACGATGCAACAAACCGCTGGATGGCAGCCTGCTTCCCGCTGCTGACCCTGGCGATCCTCCACGCTCGCCGCCGCCCTGACGACCAGCTCAACGGCTCGGTGCTCGACACTTGGACGCACGTGCTGGGGGTGGTGTCGCTGGCGTCGATGCTGACGATCGCCGCGGATTCGATCCTGGGCGGCACGCACGCGATCGCGCTGGCGCTCCGGCTGTGGCTGTTCGCTCTCGTCTACCTCGGGGTCGCGCGCCTCGTGTTGTTGTCAATTCGCAAACAGGCCGTCCGCACCGCGGCATTGGCCACGCCAACACTGGTTGTCGGCGCCGGGATCGTCGGGGCACAGCTCGTCAAGCGGCTGGTTCAGGAGCCGCGCTACGGCCTGCGGCCGGTGGGCTTTCTCGATGCCGATCCGTTGCCCGGTGCCGGCGGCTCGGGGTTTGCGAGCGTTCCGCTGCTCGGTGGTCCACACGACATTGCCTCCGCGGTTGCCCGGACCGGCGCCACTCGCGTGATCCTGGCGTTCTCTGCCGGCCCCGACCGCGACTTGGTTGACACGGTCAAGCAGTGCCAGCAGCTCGGCGTCTCGGTGTCGCTGATCCCGAGGCTGTACGAGGCCATGGACGATCGAGCGACGCTCGATCACATCGGTGGGATGCCGCTCCTGTCGCTGCAGTCCACCGATCCGCGTGGCTGGCAGTTCGCGGTGAAGCACGCGTTCGATCGCGTCTTTGCGCTCGTGGCGCTGATCGCATGCGCTCCGCTGATGATCGCAATCTCTTTCGCGGTCCGCTTGACTTCCCCCGGGCCCGTGTTCTTCCGTCAGCGCCGGGTCGGACGTGATGGGCACGTGTTCGACCTCCTGAAGTATCGGACGATGCGCGATTGCGACGCGCTGGACGAGTGGGAGCCGCCGGACGGTTGTGCGCCGGGAGGAGTCGAGGGCATCGACAGCCGCACACCGGTAGGACGATTCTTGCGGGACAGCTCGTTGGACGAGCTTCCGCAGCTCATCAATGTCTTGCGCGGGGACATGAGCTTGATCGGGCCGCGACCCGAGCGCCCGCAGTTCGTCGAGCGGTTCGCCGTCGAGGTTCATCGCTACCAGGACCGCCACCGCGTGAAGTCCGGCATCACGGGCTGGTCTCAGGTGAACGGCCTCCGTGGCCAGACGTCGATCTACGACCGGGTGGAGTTGGACAACTACTACATCCGAAACTGGTCGCTTCGGCTCGACGGCCGGATCATGGCGCTGACGATCGCTGAGATACTGCGGTTTCGGAGCTGAGGCCCGTGGGCGCGCGCAAGCGCCTGTGAGTCTGAGCGTTCCATGTCTTGAGGGTGAGCTCGATTGCCCGGGCGACCGCTGGGGCCGGGTCGGCGAGCTGCAAGTAGGGGTGGGTGACCCCCGTTTGGGGTCGAATCGCCTCCAACGAGCTGAGCCCCGCGCCTCGTCGAAGCTGCCATAGGGCGTTGCTGATGTCCGCTTCGCCCCAGCGGTATCGAATGCCTGCCGGCGCTGGCGCGGGACGGCCCGGGCGGTGACCGAGCAGCCACGCGCACCACAACGCCGCCAGCGGAACGCCCGCCGCCGCGGCGAGGCTCATCGATCCGTACGCGCGGGGGTTGAAATCGATCGCGGCGAAACGGCCGTCCTCGCACGCGATCAGCTCGACCTCGAACAGCCCGATCCAGCCCAGCTGAGCGAGCAGCGCCTCGACCCTGTCGGCGAGGCCGTCCGGCGCCCCGATCGTCTCCGCAAAGCTGGCGTTCCCGGCCCGCGGCGGCCACGTGCGGGAATAGCGGGAGACCACGAATCCGAGCAGTCCGGCGTCGATCGAGACACCTCCGAACGAGATCAGGTCCCCGGCGATGCGCCGCTGGACGATGCACTCCCCAACCGACCGGGCCGCGGCGTAAAGCTCAGCTTGGTCGTCGGCCAGCACGCTCCCGCGACGGTCCACCGCCCCGCGGTGCTGGATCACCGTGTGCACCGGCTTGACCAGCACTGGGTAGCCGAAGCTTGCCGCAGCCTCGAGTGCATCGCTGGGTCCTGCGCATCTCAGCTCGTCGGGAGGAGCCAATTCGACGGCGCGAGCCGCGCTGCCCAGCCGCACGCGGTCGAGGGTCGCTACCACGATCTCGTGTTCCGGCAACCCAAGTTGGGCGTGGGGGATCAGGCGCTTTCGGTGGCGGGAAATCGCGAACAATGCTGCATCCGTGCCGGCCAGCACCGCATCGTGGCGGCGCTCTTGCAGCAGCTGCTCCACCCTCCGGATGAAGCCGTCGATATCGCGGCGCGGGTCCGGCCCGAGCCTCCGGAGCGCGGGCGCCCGCGACCACAGCCCCGGAGCGGTCCAGCTGCTCGCGAGCGCGGTTACCTCGAATCCGGCGTCGGCCAGGCACCGTACGGCCGCCACCACAGAGCGTTCCTGAGCATCGGTCACCAAGATTCGCCCTGGCATCAGCTTCAATACCCCCGGATCGCCGGCTGCGCCTCGAAGCCGGTGCCTCGACTAAGCGCGGACGCCACCCCCGCGTGGCATAGTACCCGGGAGCCTGGGGAGTGGGCCGCCGTGGACGATGTTAGCCAGAGCACGATGACACCCACGGCGCGCGCTTCACAACGAAACCGATCACGCCACGCCTGGGCCACGGCCCTCGCCCGCGTGGCCCGCCGACGAGCCGTGATCCTCGGTTATCACGGCGTCGCGAGATGTGCCCGCAAGGACGATCCGTTCCTGCTCTCGATCGCGCCCGAGAAGTTTCGGCTCCAGCTCGAGATGATGCGCGATGCCGGGTTTCGGTTCGTCACCGTCGCCGAGCTCGTCCGCGCAGCCGGCGGGGGGTCGCCGCCGCCCGGCCTGGCGGCGGTGAGCTTCGACGACGCCATGCGCAGCACGCTCACGACGGCCCTGCCGATTCTCCAGGAGCTCGGGATCAGAGCCAGTCTCTACGTGCCGACGGACTGGCTGGGGGGCACCAACCCATGGATCAGCGGCCCGTACGCGGCGATCCTGAACGCAGACGAGCTTCGTGAGCTGGCCGCCGCAGGTTGGGAGCTCGGCGGGCACACGGTCACGCACCCTGACCTGGCGACGCTCGAGTACGACGGCTGCGTGCGGGAGATCGAGGGCAGCTGCAACGCGCTCGAGGAGATCCTTGGGACTCCCGTGGAGACGTTCGCCTATCCGTTTGGCAGCTACGGTCCGGCCGCGGTCGCCGCGGCGCGCAACGCCGGGCTACAGGCCGCCGTCACGACAGGCTCGGGAAGCTGGCAGCCCTACGAGCTCACGCGGGCGATGATCGGCGCGGCGGATCCGTTTCCGGTGGTGCTGCTGAAGGTGACCGACCGCTACGAACCGCTGCTGCGCTTTGTGCCCCTGCGCATGATCCGGCGGGCGAGCCGACGATTGCGCAACCAGCAGCTCGACGATCGACGGCGTGGCGGAGGAGCAGACGCCGTCGCGCCGTGAGCCGGATCCTGCTCGTCCACCAGCCGATCGACGGCGGCGTGGGCAGGCACGTCCTCGATCTGTTCGAGGGCCTGACCGAGCTTGGCTACGAGGCACTGTTGTGCGGCCCTGCCGTGCCCAGTGGTTCGCTGCTGGCCGGCGCCGAACCGCCCGCTTCGTCGCGCAACGGCTCGACTTCGGCCACGGATCGCCACCTGCCGCTGGCGATGAGGCGAGCGATCGCCCCGCGTGCCGACGTGGCCGGGCTCGCGCGGTACGCCGGGATCGTGCGGTCAGTCAAGCCTGATCTCGTCCATGCCCACAGCTCCAAGGCGGGCGCGATCGCGCGGCTCGGAAAGCTGCTGCAGCCGCGGATGCCGGTTCTCTACACGCCACACGGCTACGCGTTCGCGGGTTTCTTCGAGCACGAGCTCGAGCGGGTCGCCTACCGCGAGACCGAGCGGGCGTTGGGCCCGCTCACGCGCCGCGTTGTCGCGGTCTGCCAGGCCGAGGCGCGGCTGGCGGCGTCGGTGTGCCCGGCGCGCCGTGTCCGCGTCGTCTACAACGGCATCGAGCCCGGCGACGGAGGGCCCCCGGACGAACGCGTGCGCGCGCTCGCGAGCCGGGGCCCGATCGTCTGCGCGGTGACGCAGTTGCGGCCGGGGAAGGGCGTTGAGACACTGGTCGATGCGCTCCCGGCGGTGATCGCCCGGCATCCCGACGTGCAGCTCGTGATCGTCGGCGACGGGCCGCTGCGGACCGCATTGCAGACGCAGGCGGACAAGCACGGCGTTGGCGCCGGCCTGCACTTTCTCGGCGAGCACGCCAATCCCGGCGCCGTCCTGCGGGCCAGTGACGTCTTCGTAATGCCCTCGTGGGCCGAGTCGTTCCCCTACGTGATCCTCGAGGCGATGTCGGAGAGCCTGCCGATCCTCGCCACCGACGTCGGCGGGATCGCCGAGGCCATCGTCGACGGCGAGAGCGGGTTGCTCGCCGCCCCCAGGGACGACGTCGCGCTGGCACGGGGGCTCGTCGCGCTGCTCGACGACCCGGACATGCGGGCGCGGCTCGCCGGCACCGCGCGCGCGGAAGTGAGACAGCGCTTCACCCGGGCTGGAATGATCGCGCGGCTCGCCGATGTATACGAAGAAGTGTTGAGCGAGGTCCCACGTCGATGACCGCGCGTCGGACGCGGGCGCTGTTCGCCCAGCACGGGCCTGCGCTGATACCGGGAGCGGTCGTCGTCGCCCTGATGGTCGTCTGGGCGATCCACGACGGCGGCTACGACGCCGACACCTGGTATTGGGGCGCCCTGCTGGCGCTCGCGACGCTGGCGGTGGTCGTGGTCGCCGGCGCCGCCCGGGCCGAGCGCTTACCTCGCGCCGCCCTGTTCGCGCTCGGCTTCTTCGCGCTGTACGTGGCCTGGTCCTATCTGTCGATCACCTGGGCGTCATCGCCGGGCAATGCGCTCGAGGGCAGCAACCGTGCGCTCCTGTACCTGATCGTGTTCACGCTGATGGTGTCGCTTCCGTGGACGCCCGAGGGAGCGCTCGCGGCACTCGTCGCCTTCACCCTCGCCGTCGGCGTGATCGCGATCGTGATCCTGCTCCGGTTCGCCTCCGCCGACCAGGTCTCGCAGCTGCTGCTCGACGGCCGCCTGGCCGCGCCGACGGGCTACTTCAACGCCAGCGTCGCGCTGTTCTCGCTCGACGCGTTTCTGGCGATCGCGCTCGCCGCCAGGCGCGAGCTGCCCGGCCTGCTCCGCGGCACGCTGATCGGCATCGCCTGCGCCGGGCTCCAGCTCGCGGTCGTCGGGCAGAGCCGCGGCTGGCTGTTCACGCTCCCGCTGGTCGCGGTCGTCTCGATCGCCGTCGTCAGCGACCGTCTGCGCGTGGCCGCCGCCGCGGTGCTGCCGGTCGCCGCCGCGGTGATCCCGGTCCACCGCCTGCTCGGCGTCTACGACGCGCCCGCGGGCTCGGCCGCGCAAGCCCATGCGGCGACCCGCGCCGGCAAGGCCGGCCTGATCCTGTCCGCGGTGGCGACGGTGCTCGCGACCCTGGTTGCCTGGGCCGAGTCGCTGGTTCGCCCCCGTCCGCTGTCGGCGCGCCGGCGGCTGCAGGTTGGGGCCCTCGTCACCGCGGTCGCGATCGCCATCGGGGCCGTCGGTGCGGCGGCGGCGACCCATGGCGACCCGGTCCACTTCATCGTCAAGCAATGGAACGGCTTCAGCCACCCGCCGTCGGCGGCGGGCTCAGGGTCGCACTTCGCGACCGTGGGCAGCGGACGTTACGACTTCTGGCGCGTCGCGCTCGACGCCGCTCTCGCCCATCCGATCGGCGGCCTCGGCCAGGACAACTTTGCGGACTACTACCTGCTCCACCGTCACACGGGTGAGGAGCCGGCGTGGACGCACAGCCTCGAGCTGCGCCTGCTGGCGCACACCGGCTTCGTCGGGGCCGCCCTGTTTGCGGCGTTCGCCGTCGCCGCGATCGCCGCCGCGTTGCGCGCCCGACGCCGCGCCGAGCTCGAATTCGCGCGAGCCGTCGCCGGCGTCGCCCTGCTGCCGGCGGTCGGGTGGTTGATCTACGGATCGGTCGACTGGTTCTGGGAGATGCCGGCGTTGAGCGGCCCCGCGCTTGGTTTCCTCGGGGTGGCGATCGCTCTGAGCCGGACGACGGTCGCCCGGTCGGGTGAGGATCGCGTGGGTTCGTCTCCCGCCCGCCCCGGTCGGGCTCTCGCCGGCGCGGTCCTCGGCGGCGCCGCGCTGATCGCCGCCGCCGCCGTGCTCGGGTTCCCGTACCTGTCGGTCCGCGAGGTCTCGACGGCGAGCAATGTCGCGGGGCGCAATCCAGCGAGCGCTCTTAGCGATCTCTCGAAGGCTGCCGATCTGAACCCGCTGAGCGCCGATCCCGGCCGCCTCGGCGGCACGATCGCCCTTCGTAACGGGCTGTTCAACGAGGCCGAACAGCGGTTCCGCCAGGCCATCGCCCGGGAGCCGGGCGGCTGGTACGCGTGGTTGGGCGACGGTCTCGCCGCCTCGGCGCTAGGCGACAGCGTCCGGGCGCAGCACGACTTCGAGGTCGCGGCCCGGATCGACAAGGATCAACCGGCGGTCGAGCAGGCTCTGGCCCGTGTTAACACCACCCACCCGCTGACCCCCGCAGAGGCCTTCAAGCTCCTTGTTGTGGTCGATTAGCGGGCGGGATCGGCCCGTCTGCAGACGCCAAATCGACCCTTAGCTGTTTGCACGACTTATCAGGTTCAGGTAACCTTTAGGTCGAGGGATGAAGTTGTAAGAGACCGCGGCTCCGAGGTAGTGGGGTGTGCGGAGAATCCGGGTCGCTGAAAGGGGCTCATGAAACGAATCGCAACCCTGTTGGTAGGGATATCACTGATGTTGGCCCCGAGTGCTGCTCTTGCGTCAAGCAGCTCGACCTGTCAGGCCTACAACCCGCAGCTCTGCTCAAACGTCAGCGCTGCGTCCACGTCAACGTCCGGAACGCTGCCGTTCACCGGTCTTGACGTGGTGTTGCTGGCGGCGGGCGGCGGCACGCTGGTCGGTGCCGGTCTGGTCGTTCGCAGGCTGTCCCGCCGACTCGACTGAGCTGAACCATTTATAGCGGCTGTGCCAGCTCCGACGGGGCTGGTTCGGCGCTGGCTAGCTCCGACGGGGCTGGTCCGGCGCTGCCCGCGGATCAACGCTGCTGGGTCCGCTCGCGGTCAGCTCTGCTGCAGCCGCTCGCGGATCAGCCGGGTTACCTCGCCACCGTCCGCGCGCCCCTTGGTCTCGCGCATCACGAATCCGACGATCGGTCCGATCGCCTTGTCGTTGCCTCCCCTGACCCGCTCTGCCGCCGCCGGATCCGAGGCGATCGCCCATTCGACGATCTCGACTAGGCCCTCGTCGTCGCCGATCGCGCCCAGGCCTTCCCGCTCGACGATCTCCCTGGGGTCTCCGCCTTCGGCGACCAGGCGGGTCAGGACGTCGCGGCCGACGTCGCGGCTGACCTCCTTGGTGGCGACCATCCGCGCGATCACGGCCAGGCTCTCCGGCGCCACGTTGCTCTCGGCCGGATCGGCATCCGCACCGATCCGCTCCACCAGCTGCGGGATCCAGTTGGCGATCTCGCCGGGACCGGCCCCGTTGCCTTCGGTCGCGGCCGCCGCCACCGCGCGCTCGAAGTAATCGGCGAGCGCGGGCCGGAACGCCAGCTCACGAGCGCGGTCGCTGGCCAGCCCGAGCTCGCGCTCGAACCGCTGTGCCCGGGCCGCGGGAAGCTCCGCTAGCTCCGCGCGCGCCGCCGCGCGCATCTCCTCGGTGGCCAGGATCGGGACCAGGTCCGGCTCCGGGAAGTAGCGGTAGTCGTGCGCCTCCTCCTTGGAGCGCAGCGCCGTGAGCCGGTCCGAGGCGGGATCGAAGTGCAGCGTCTCTTGGACGACCGGCGCGCCGGCCTCGAGCATCCCGATTTGGCGCTCGATCTCGGCCCGGATGCCCCTCTCCAGGAAGGCGAACGAGTTCATGTTCTTGAGCTCGGTCTTGGTGCCTAGCGACGTCGATCCCGCCGGCCGCACGGAGATGTTGGCGTCACATCGGAGCGACCCCTGGGACATGTCGACGTCAGAGACGCCGATCTGCCTCAGCGTCTCCCGCAACAGGATCAGCCACTCGCGGGCCTGCTCGGCCGAGCGAAAGTCGGGCTCGGTGACGATCTCCACCAGCGGCGTGCCGCCGCGATTGAAGTCGACGATGCTCCGATCCGAGCCGTGGATGCGGCCGCTCTCGCTCACGTGCTCGAGCTTCGCCGCATCCTCCTCGAGGTGGACGCGATGGATCCGGACCTCGCCGAGCCTCCCGCCCCGGCACAGCGGGATGTCGTACTGGGAGATCTGGTAGCCCTTCGGGAGGTCGGGGTAGAAGTAGTTCTTGCGGTGGAACAGCGATCGTTCGGAGATCTCGCTCTCAAGCGCGAGGCCGATCATCAGGCCGAAGTGGATCGCCCGCTCGTTGACGACCGGCAAGGCACCGGGAAGGCCGAGGCAGACCGGACAGGTGTGCACGTTGCGCGGGTCGCCGAACGACAGCTCGCAGCCGCAAAACATCTTCGTGCGAGTCTTGAGCTGGACGTGGATCTCGAGTCCGATGACGGCTTCGTACTCGTTGCTCATCGGCGCGCCTCGCTTCCATCGAACCCGATCACCTGCTCCAGCGCGTACGCGGCGTCGAGCAGCCGGCGCTCGCTGAACGCCGGCCCGGCCAGCTGGAAGCCGACCGGGAGCCCGTCGCTCAGACCCGACGGGATCGAGATCGCCGGGATCCCCGCTAGCGGCATCGGCACCGTGCAGAAGTCGTTCAGGTACATCGCCAGCGGATCATCGGTCTTCGCCCCGAGCTCGAACGCGGTCCAAGGGCTCGTCGGCGTGACGATGAAGTCGAACCGCTCGAACGCCTGGCGGAAGTCCTCGGTGATCTTCGTGCGCACCTTCTGCGCCGTCCCATAGTAGGCGTCGTAGTAGCCGCTCGAGAGCGCGTAGGTGCCGAGCATGATCCGCCGCTTGACCTCGGCTCCGAATCCTTTGTCGCGGGTGCGGCTGTACATCGTCGTCAGGTCCAACTCGCCGTCGACCCGCAGGCCGTAGCGGACGCCGTCGTACCGCGCCAGGTTCGTCGAGGCCTCGGCGGGCGCGATCAGGTAATAGGCCGACAGCGCGTGCGGGGCATGCGGGAGCCGGCATGACTCGATCTCGGCGCCAAGTTTTGCGGCGAGTTCGAGCGTCGCGTCGAAACTCGCCTTCACGCCCGGCTCGACGCCGCCGTCGGCGCCGGTCAACTCCTCTGGCACGCCGAGACGAACGCCTTTCAGATCTTCCGAGCGCGGCATGACGATCTCCTCGGGAAACGGAACCGAGGTCGAGTCGCACTTGTCGTGGCCGACCATGTGCCTGAGCAGCAGCGCCGCATCGGTCACGTTGCGAGTGAGGGGGCCCGCCTGGTCGAGCGAGGAAGCGAACGCGATCATTCCGTACCGAGAGCAGGCGCCATAGGTGGGCTTACAGCCCACGATCCCGCAAAGTGCGGCCGGCTGGCGGATCGATCCGCCGGTATCGGTGCCGATCGCCCATGGAGCCAGCCCCGCCGCTACCGCCGCCGCGCTGCCGCCGGACGAGCCGCCGGGCACGCGCCGGCGGTCCCACGGATTGAGGACCGGCCCGAACCCCGAGTTCTCGTTCGATGAGCCCATCGCGAACTCGTCCTGGTTGGTCTTGCCCAGGAGCGGTGCGCCCGCCTCCGCGAGCTTGCGGACGACCGTGGCCGTGTACGGCGGCCGGTAGCCCTCGAGGATTCGTGACCCCGCCTGGCTCGGGACTCCCTCGGTGCAGAACAGGTCCTTGACCGCCAGCGGTACGCCTCCGAGCGGTAGCTGCGCGTTGGAGTTCGCGTCCGGCGGGCCGTCGGCGACCCACGTGAATGCGTTCAGCTCGTCGGCGGCGGCGCGCTCACGGTAGGCCTCGAACAGTTGCTCGGCGGAGATCTCACCGGCGCGGACGCGCTCGGCCGCCTGGGCGGCCGTCAGTTCGATCAGCTCGGTGCTCATCCGGCTCCCGCCAGCCCCGGCTCGCCGTCCGGGCTCGCTGATTCGGAGGCGGCGGGAGTCATCAGGCTGCGCCCGGACTCGGGACCCCGAAGCCGTCCTCGACCGGTTCGGGTGCCGCCGCCAGCACGACCTCGACCGGCAGGCACGGCACCGGCTCATCGGGTCGCAGCGCGTTGACGACGTCGACTACGTGGGATGTGGGCGGGACGCCTTCGAGGTTGAGCTCGCGGATCTTCTCGATGTGGTCGAGGACGTGCGAGAGCTCGGTCGCCATGTGCTCGACTTCGTCTTCGCTGAGCTCCAGCCGCGCGAGGCGGGCCACGTGGAGTACTTGATCACGGTCCAGCATCTCGCCGGGATTCTAGGATCCGCCCGGTTCGCCCCGCCTGATCGTCTCGATCTCGGCGGGGGCGTCGTCCGGGGAGATTCCCTCCTGTCGCATCGACGCGTACCCCCCGTACAGGATCGCCAGCGTGCTCGCCAATCCCAGGTACGCCCCGACCCGGGCATCGACGACGGAGTCAGAACCCGGCACGTTGATCAGCACCCTGTAGATAAGCGCCAGCGCGCTCACCAGCCCGAGCACGGTCACGATCACGCTCAGGCTGACTGGGATTGCCGGCGCCCGGCGGGTGGCCTGGAAGTACGCCAGCGCCAGCGCTGCGACGATCGTGACGATCAGCAGCCAGCGCAGGTCGCTGAGCGAATCCCAGCCGTCGAGCGAGGTCGAGACGCCAAGCGTCGACGCGGTCGGGGTGAGCGTCGACTTCACTCCGTACCACGGCACCGCGAACATCAGCACGAGCAGCAGGACGGCGCCGGCGCCGGCGATGATCTCGCCAGGGCGAAGCCTCGAGATTGCGATGACCATCGGTCCTCGCCCTCCGTTCAGGACTCGGACTGTGCGGAGGGTTTCGGCGCTCCGGCGGTCTCGCCCGGCTCGGCGGATTCGCCTGGCTCGGCGGAATCACCTGGCTCGGCGGACTCGCTGGGGGCCGCGGCCGCGTCGCCTGCCTCGCCCCCACTTTCACCCGCGGCCTCGCCCCCACTGTCACCGGCCGCCTCAGCCTCTTTCGCCGCGTCCGGTGCGGCTCTCCCCGCGCCGGCCGTCCGCGCCGGCTCTACCTGCCATGCCTTCATCGACGCGTACACCAGCGCGGCCGCCACCACCGCCCCGAACCAGAAGCCAGAGCCGAGATCCCCGATCTCCGTGAGGTTGAGGATGAACTTCAGCGCCAGCAAACCCGCGGCGGTACCGGCCAGGACAAATCGCGTCAGCGTCCGGCTGCCCTCGATCGCCGGAATCTGACTGTCCGGGGAAAAATGCTCGAACAACAGGTCAAAGATGATCGCCAGCGTCGCCAGCACCGCCAACACCCCGAATATGCCATCGGGCGGGCCGGTGGCGCGGTTGCTGATCGCGGGCAGCGAGATACCGCTGACCGTGCCACCGGCGACCTCGTGCCATGGCAGCTCGAGGAGGTCGATCACGAGCAGCAGCGCGAGGCCGCCGACGACCCAGTCCTCGCGCTTGACGCGGTCAGTGTTCATGGGCGCCGCTAATTAGGCCTCGGTAGGCCCGGACGTTCCGCCCTCGCCGGCGTCGGGGTCGGGCGGCTTCGGGTCGGTGGCCGCCGGCGGCGGCGGAGCGGCGGGCGTTGGGGGTGGCGGAGCGGCGGCCGCCGGCGCCACCGAGTGGGCGAGGGTCCCGCCTCTCACCTCGGCGTACGCGCCGAACGCGATCGCGCCCGACCCGATCAGCCCGAGCCAGGCGCCGATCCCCGCGTCCGCGTCCTCGAGGGCGATGCCGAGCGCCCATCCCACGACCGCCATCGCGAGCAGGAGCACGATCCAGGAGCTGTCCCGCGGGAGCGCCAGTTCCGATCCAGAAGCCGGGATCGCCGCGTAGGCGATCGCGCCGAGGCCGACCAGCAGCATGATGATGTCCATGGCCGAGAAGGCAGAGAACGCCGACACCCCGACCCAGTCGAGGAACAGGGAGATAACCAGCACGACGCCCGCCCCTCCGACGATCAGCTGGCTCTGCCTGAGCTTGGAAATCTCCATGTCACTCCCCCCTTTTGACGGCGGCGCAACCCTACCGCGCCCGCTGGCGCCCCGCCATCCGGCGGCGTGGCCGTCTCGAGCGGGGCCGGAGAGCCGCTGGGGCGCCCGTCGTGTGCATGTCAAAGCCGCCGAGCGCGATCGCGATGGCGCTCAAGACACCGAGGTATGCGCCCAGCTTCTGGTCGACGATCGTGGCCGGCGACGGAGGGTTGATCAGCACCCTGTAGGTGAGCACACAGGCGGTGAGCGTCCCCAGGATCGCGATCGCTCCGCTCGTGTTGGTGATCGCGCCGTGGTCGCGCTGGGAGGCGTGGAGGATCAGCGATCCGAGCGCGACGAAGATCGTCAGCAGCATCAGCCACCGCGTGACCGTCAGGGCGTTCCAGGCGTTCTCCGCCGTCGAGATCTGGGATCGCCCCGGAATCCCGACCACTCCGTACCACTCGAACGCGAACATCAGCACGAGCAGCGCCAGCGCCCCCGCGGCGCTGATCAGCTCGCCTCGCTGGGCCCGCCGGGGCGGACCGGGCGACTCACGCGGCTCGCTCATCTCCCGCACTCTGAAGCCCGGCGGCGGTCACGGTGTTGCGCAGGAGCATCGCGATCGTCATCGGCCCTACCCCTCCGGGCACCGGCGTGATCAGACCCGCGCGCGGCGCCACGGCCTCAAATTCGACGTCTCCGACGAGGCCCGCCTCGGTCCGGTTCATGCCGACGTCGATCACGGCCGCGCCGGGCTTGACGTGATCGGCTCCGACGAGCTGGGCCACGCCGACCGCGGCGACCAGGATGTCGGCGCGAGCGCATACCCGGTCGAGCTCTCGCGTCCGCGAGTGGCATACGGTGACGGTGGCGTTGCGCTGCAGCATGAGCGCGGCCAGCGGCTTGCCGACGAGGTTCGAGCGGCCGACGATCACCGCCTCGGCGCCCTCGAGGGCGATCCCGTAGGTGTCGAGCAGCTCGATCACACCCAGCGGCGTGCACGGCCGCAGCCCCGGCGTTCCCTGCCACAGCCGCCCGACGCTGATCGGCGTGAGGCCGTCGACGTCCTTCTCCGGCGAGATCATCCCGGTCAGCTCAGCCGCCCGGCGGACCTCCGGCAGCGGCAGCTGCAGCAGGATCCCGGAGACGGAAGGATCGCGGTTGCACTCGTCGATGACAGCCGCCACCTCTTCCTGGGTGACGTCCGCTGGCAGGTGGCGGTGATGGTCGCCGATGCCGACCTCCGCGCAGGCCTTCCGCTTATTGGCCACGTAGATCGCCGAGGCGGGGTCGTCGCCGACGAGGATCGTCGCCAGCCCCGGCGCGCCGACGCCGCGCTTCACCAGGGCGGCCACGTCCCGCGCCACCTCGGCGCGCACCCGTGCGCCAACTTCCCGTCCATCCATGATGGTCGCAGTCATGTCCACAGACGCTAGACGATCGGGCGACGCCGAGGATGTCCAAAAAGCGTTGATATACGCCGCTTTTTGAGCAGCCTACGCCTTGGTGATCGGAGCCAAATCGGCGACCAGCTTCCGCTCCATCCGATCCTTGGCGAAGCGGATGACGACGATCCCGCCCGGTTCGACGCCGGTGACGACTCCCTCGCCGAACGCGGCATGGACGACGTCATCGCCCAGGCGGTAGGCAACAGGCGCGGGCTCGGACCGGTCCCACGAATCTCCGCCCCCGCCGGACCGCGAACCGCCGCCGGACCGCGAACCCCCGCCGGACCACGAACCCCCGCCGGAGTCCCAGGTCGTGAGCCGCCCACGGGCGCCACCGAACGCGCGCGGCTGCTGCTGCTCGCGGTCGGTCAGCTCCGCCGGGATCTCGCCGATGAACCGGCTCGGCACGCCGTAGGTGCGGGCGCCGAACACGGTCCGGGTGCGCGCGTAGGTCATGTACAGATCGCGCTCGGCGCGGGTGATGCCGACGTAGCACAGCCGGCGCTCCTCCTCGAGCCCGCCCTCGTCGAGTGCCCTCGAATGCGGGAATACGCCCTCCTCGCAGCCGATGATCATCACAATCGGGTACTCGAGCCCCTTGGCGTTGTGGAGCGTCATCAACGTCACCAGTCCCTCGTCGTCGGCGCGCTCGTCGGCGTCGGCGATCAGCGCCACCTGTTGCAGGAACTCGGGAAGCGATCGCTCGGCGTCCTCTCCGGCGTCGTACTCGGCCCCCACGTTCACGAGCTCCTCCAGGTTCTCGATCCGCCCCTGCGCCTCGATCGTCCGCTCGGCCTCGAGCGACTCGATGTAGCCGGTCTCACGGAGCACGTCGCCGAGCACGGTGGCGATCGGCGCGCCGGATTCGGCGCGCTCGCGGAGCACATGCATCGTCCCCATGAACCGCGTCAGCGCCTTGATCGCCGCCGCTCCCAGCCCCGGGACCTGCTCGGGCTCGGACGCCGCATCCCAGATCGAGACGCCCATCGTGTTCGCGAACGCGAGCACGCGCGACATCGAGGTCGAGCCGATCCCGCGTCGGGGAGAATTGACAATTCGCGTGAACGCGCCAACGTCCTGCGGATTGACGAGCACGGTCAGATAGGCGATCGCATCCTTGATCTCCGCGCGCTCGTAGAACTTGGTTCCGCCGATCACCTGGTAGGCGATCTCGGCCCGGACGAGCGTGTCCTCGAGGACCCGTGACTGGGCGTTGGTGCGGTAGAAGACCGCGATCTCCGAGCGTCCGATGCCCTCGTCGACGAGCCGCTGGATCTCGCCCGTGAGAAATCGCGCCTCGGCGTGCTCGTCCTCGAGTTCGCGGACCTTGATCGGGTCGCCCTGCCCCAGTTCGGTCCACAGCGACTTCGGCTTCTGGGCCCGGTTGTTGCGGATCACCGCGTTGGCGGCGTCGAGGATCGTCTGCGTCGAGCGGTAGTTCTGCTCGAGCTTGATCACCTTCGCATCCGGGAACGTGTCCTCGAACTCGAGGATGTTCCGGATGTCGGCGCCGCGGAAGCCGTAGATCGCCTGCGAGTCGTCGCCGACCACCATCAGGTTCCGGTGCTCCCCCGCGAGCAGCTGCAGCCATCGGTACTGGGCGTGGTTGGTGTCCTGGTACTCGTCGACGAGCACGTGCCGGAAGCCGTTTGCGTACACCTCGCGCACCTCGGGGAACAGCTCGAGCACGTTGACGGCGCGGACGAGCAGGTCATCGAAGTCCATCGCGTTCATCCGATGGAGCTCCCGCTCGTAGCTGCGGTAAACGTCGGCCACCGTCTGCTCGAAGAACGACCCGACCATCCGGCCGTAGGCGTCGGCGTCGCGGAGCTTGTTCTTCGCGTCCGAGATCTGCGACTGGATCGCCGCCGGGGTGAACCGCTTGGGATCGATCCCGAGCTCGTCCAGGCAGCGCTTGACCAGCCGCCGCGAGTCGGCCTGATCGTAAATCGTGAACTGTCGGGTGTAGCCGAGGCGGTCGGCGTGGGCCCGCAGCATCCGCGCGCACGCGGAGTGGAAGGTCATCACCCACATCGCGCGGACCCGGCGCCCGACGAGCAGCTGGGCCCGGTCGCGCATCTCCGCGGCGGCCTTGTTGGTGAAGGTGATCGCCAGGATCTCGTTGGGCTTGGCGGCGTCGGTCGCCACCAGGTACGCGATCCGGTGGGTCAGCACGCGGGTCTTGCCCGACCCGGCGCCCGCGAGGATCAGCAGCGGGCCCTCGCCGTGCGTGACGGCCTCCCGCTGCGGGTCGTTGAGCCCCGAGAGCAGGGCGTCGATGTCGGTGCTCACCTCGGTCACAGGCAGACATTCAACGGTAGCGTTCGGGGCGGCCGATGAACCAGCTCCGCCTCGCCTGCGCGGCCGTCGCGGCGCGCGCACAGCACGTCGCGATCGAGCAAGCGGCGATCGCCACATACGCGGCGTCGCTGCCGCTGAACGGCCCGCCGCCGGCGCCCGACCCCGAGGCTCATCTGCTCGAGGGCAGCCGCGAGCAGCTGGCGGCGTTCTGGCTGACGCTCAACGCGATCAACTTCGGTTCAGGCTGGTTCCCGACGCTCCGCAAGGAGCCCGGCCGGTCCGGCTACTTCACGGTCGCGATCGGCGTCCGCCGGCGGTTCGCCGCGGACGGCCCATGGAGCGCCGACGCGCTGAGCGTGATCGACGCCGCCGAGGTCTCGGGCGCGCTCGACCAGGACCCGCGCCACGAGCTGATGGAGCTCTACGCCCGGTCGCTGCGCGACCTCGGCCGCCTCGTCGGGGCCCATTACGCCGGCAGCTTCAGCGCCGTCGTCGACAGCGCCGGCGGCTCCGCCGTGACCCTCGCCACCACCCTTGGGAGTTGGGATTGCTTCGCCGACAGCTCCACCTATGACGGGCTCACGGTCCCGTTCCTCAAACGGGCCCAGATCGCCGCCGCCGATCTCGCCCACGCCGGCGTCGCCGGCTTCGCCGACCTAGATCGGCTGACGATGTTCGCGGACAACCTCGTCCCCCATGTCCTGCGCCTCGATGGAGTCCTCCGGTTCGAGCCGGCGCTTGTGTCACGGATCGAGACCGAGCAGCTGATCGAGCACGGCTCCGCCGAGGAGGTCGAGATCAGGGCGTGCGCGGTCCACGCGGTCGAGCTCCTCGTCGCGCAGCGGCCGTGCAGCTGCGCGGCCGACATCGACCAGCTGCTTTGGAACCGCGGGCGTGGATCCCGGTACAAGGCGGAGCCCCGTCACCGCAGCCGGTGCGCCGCCTACTGACCGCGCTGGGCCTCGTAGACCTCGGTCCGCAGGCGGACGATCTCCTCGGCGCCAGCTTCGCCGACCAGCGCAGCGGCCCGAATCGTCCCGCTGGCGGCCATGTCGAGGGCGGGGAAGCGCCCCAGGCTCGCCTGCACCGGGTCGAGCGCGATCACCGTCGTCTCGCCGCCGATCGGCGCCGACGCGGTGGCGATCACGGTCAGCGATCCGCCGTCGACGATGTTGCGGGCCGCGGACAGCGCCTTGCGCGCCGCGTACTGGTGGAGGCCGTCGAGCGAATCGATCAGGACCACGGCGTTGGCGCCCCGGGCCGCGATCCGCCGGGCCTGATCGACGACGAGCTCGACGATGTGGTCCTGGGCGTCCGGGGACGCGGCGAAGCTGGCCGCCGCGGTGGGCGCGACCGGGGCGCTCCATTCGGCGATCTCCTCGGGGCGCACGCCCGCCAGCGCCACCGAGATCTGAAGCTGCTCGTCGGCTGCGAGGGCTCCGGCCAGGCGGCGCAGCGCCTCGGTCTTTCCGGCTCTGGAGGGACCGACGATCGTCACGCGCGAGCCACGGCCGATCGGCGTCAGCCGCTCGATCGTGACGAGCGTCGGATCCTCGGAGCCGAACCGGAACGGCTCGTTCGGGAACGCGGCCGGGAGGTCGTCGAAGCGGGTGCTGTCAGCGAGCTCATCGGCGGGCTGGTCGTTGATGGTGTCGATCCGGACCAGCGACGCGAACCGTTCCGAGCGGCGCGGGGCGCGGCGCGGACCTGAGATCCGATCTCCGGAGACGAGCTCGCACCGCTTGACCTGAGCGGCGGAGATGTACACGTCGTCGTCGGATGGCTCCGGGTACGCGACCCGGACGAATCCCGATCCGTTCGGGAGCAGCTCGACCGTGCCCGCGACGACCTCGTCCTCGGCTGGGGCTGGCTCTCGCTCTCGCCCGGTCTCCGTGTCCTCCTCCGAATCCTGCTCCTCGGCTTCGGATCCGGGACGGGCCGCACTGCGGCCCCGGCCGCCTCGGCGGCCACGGCGCCTGCGCGCCGGCACTTCCTCCTCCTCGGTCTCAGGCTCCGCGGCCGGCGGCTCGTCGATGTCGGCCGCCTCCGGCGGCTCCTCTCCGGCCTGTCGGGCGACGATCGAGTCGATCAGCTCGGGCCGCCGGAGCCGACGGTAACCGTCGATCGAGAGCTCCGAGGCGATCGCGTGTAGGTCGGCGAGCGGGCTTGCTTCTAATGCGGCTCGGTCGAGCACGGACATATGACTGCCTCCTTGGGGTATTTATCGGTGGGCTCCAGCCGCGTTGAGGCAGCGGCCGGCGATTTTTCAGAGCAATGAATCTAGCGAGGAGTCGGCGGACGAGTCCGCCGGCGCTACCCCTGGCGCTCCCAACGCAGCTCGTCGGCCAGCCTCAGGCCAGCGTCGAGCTCCCGCCCGCCGTCGAGCGCCGAGCGGACGGCGAGAAAATCCGCGACCACCGCCACATCATGGATCCGCAGCATGTGCGCCCCAGCCGCGACGCCGTGCGCCACCGCCGCGAGCGTGCCGCCGAGCCGTCCCCGCGGCGGGCGGCCGGTGATCGCGCCGATGAAGTCCTTGCGGGAGACGGCGAGCAACAGCGGCCGGCCCAGCTCGTGGAGCGTCTCGAAGTCGCGGAGCATCTCGACCGTCTGGGCCGGCGTCTTGGCGAAGTCCGGTCCAGGGTCGAGCATCAGCTGCTCGAACTCGACGCCGCGCCCGACGGCCTCAGCCATTCGCTCCTTCAGGAACTCGGAGACGTCGGCCATCACTCGGCCGTCGAGGCCGGGATCGAACAGCTTCTGCTTCGGCGCTGCCCGGGTATGCATCAGGATCAGGCCGGCCCCAGTCTCGGCACAAACCGACGCAAGCTCGGGATCGCGCAGCCCGCTCACGTCGTTGACGATCGAGGCGCCGGCGGCGATCGCCGCACGGGCGACAGCCGGTTTGTAGGTGTCCACCGAGACCCGGGCGCCGAGCTCGTCGGTCAGCCGCTCGATCAGCGGCACGACGCGCTCGATCTCGGTGGCCGGGTCAACCGCCGGCCGATTCGTGACGCCGGACTCTCCGCCGACGTCGATCACGTCGGCGTCGGCGCGCAAAAGCGACCGGGCGAGCTCCACGCGCTGCTCGAGCGTCTGGCCGAGACCGGCGTCGGAGAAGGAGTCGGGGGTGGCGTTGACGATCCCCATCAGCCACGGGCGCCCGCCCAGCTCGAGCGTCCCGTCCGACGTGTGCAGCAAGCGCGCCGGAGCGCTCACTGCCCGCCGCCGGCGTCGGGCTCCCCGCCGATTCCCTCCGCGGCGGCCTCCTCGTGCCACCGCTCGACCTCACGAGCGACGCGGCGCTCGTCCCAGCCGAGCTCGCCCCCGATCGCGCGGGCCACGCGCAGCGGCTCCTCGGCCCCGGGCGAGGACAGCCCACGGCCGGCAAGCAGCCCCAGCCGGGTCCTGCGCAGCAGTACGTCGCCGACGTCACGGGCTTGGTCGTTGCGGGCGGCGAACACCGCCTCGGCGAGCAGATCGGGCATCTCGGGGAGAATCGGCTGCGCCAGCTCGCCGCGCTCGGAGGCGATCGTGATCACCTGCTCGGCGGCGTGGCCGTAGCGACCGGCGAGCGCGGCGTAGGAGCTCTCGGGGATCCCTTCGAGGCGCGTCAGGCTGGCGGGGTCGATCGACTGCCCGAGCGGAATCTCGTGCGTGCGGCACGGCGCCTCGCGTCCGTCGCGCTCGACCAGCCGGTCGACGGCCATCTTCGCCATCCGCCGCCACGTTGTCAGCTTGCCGCCGGTGATCGTGATCAGGCCGCTGGATGTCTCGTACAGCTCTGCCTTGCGCGAGATATCCACCGACTTGCGCGTGTCACCGCTGGAGATCAGGGGGCGCACGCCGGCGTAGGCGCCGGCCAGCTGGTGGGGACCGAGCGTCGTCCCGAAGAACGAGTTGACCGCCTCGAGGAGGTACTCGATGTCGCTGACCGATGGGCGCACGTGATCGATGTCGCCCTCGTAGTTGTTGTCGGTCGTGCCGATCAGGCTGCGGCCGAGCCACGGGAGCGCGAAGATCGATCGGCCTTCCCCCGCGGGGACGATGGCGCCGGCGACCAGCGGCAGGTCGGCGTGGGCGAGCGTTATGTGCGTGCCGCGACTGGGGGCGATGCTCGGCACCTCGGCCTCGGAGTGGAGCTCCTCGGGCCGGATCCGGTCGGCCCACACCCCGGTCGCGTTGACGACGTTGTCGGCGCGTACCGCGAATTCCTCGCCGGTCTCGGCATCTCGCACCTTGACGGTGGCTCCGTGCGTCTCCACCTGCTCGATCTCTGTCACCTCGAGGCGGTTGGCGCAGATCGCCCCGAACCGCTCTGCCTCGCCGAGCACGGTCAGCACGAGCCGGGCGTCGTCGGTCTGGCAGTCGTAGAACAGGTAGCCACCGGTGGGCTGGCGCTCGTCGAGCGCCGGGAGCAGCTCGGCGACCTCCTCGCCGGAGATCACGCGATGGCGGGCCGGGCTCCAATCGGTCTCGTTGCCGTTGTCGAGCACGCGCTCGGCGCGCCGAGCGCGCCGTCCCCGCAGCCGCGGCGTCGCCATCACGTCGTACATGTTCAGGCCGATGCCAACCAGCCGGTCCGGCCTGGCCCCGTCGAATGCAGGCACAACGAGTGGCAGCGGCCGGACCAGGTGCGGCGCGAGCTTGACCATCAGCTGGCGCTCCAGCAGCGCCTCTCGGACGAGTCCGAGGTCAAAGCTCTGGAGATAGCGCAGGCCCCCGTGGATGAGCTTCGACGACCGGCTGCTGGTGCCCGAGGCGAAGTCGGCCTTCTCGACCAGCGCGACGCTGTAGCCGCGTGATGCGGCGTCGAGCGCCACGCCGGCGCCGGTGATCCCGCCGCCGATCACGACGACGTCGAACCGTTCGGCCACCAGTGCCTCGATCGCCCGCTCCCGGTTGAGCATGGCAGTCAGGTTATATCCGCCGGCCTCGGCACGACGGTGATGCAACTCCGCCGTGTGGGCGGTTAGCCGATCGCCTTTTCGTAGAGGCCGAGGATGATGTCGTACATCTGGGGCGAGGTCTCCTGGTAGCCGGGGCAGCACGGCGGTCCGCCGAAGTCGCTGATCCCGATCTCGACGTGCGGCCCGGCCGAGATGCCGACCCGGCCGCAGCCGATCTCGGCGATCGGCTGTCCCCGTCTGACGTGCGCCCCGACGGGCACGAGCGCCGGCTTGGCGTGGCCGTAGTAGACGTAGCGTCCCTTGTAGGGCCCGCTGTCGAGCTCCAGGATCGGGGCGGCGGGGCCGAATCCGTCGATGCCCTCCTGGACGATCGTGCCGGAGTCGACGGCGACCTCCGTCACCTCCCGTCCGCACGCCCCGCCGACGGTGGAAATGTCGATCCCCTGGTCCAGCGTCCAATCCTTCGGGGGGTCGACCCGCGAGATCGGCTGAAGCGGAAACACCCATCCTGACGACGAGTCCTTCGAGCTGCCCCGGACGCCCGACCCTTTGGCGGTGCTCTTGACCGCGGTCAGCAACGCGGCGGCGGTCCTAACGCCGACGGTGCCGCTGGCCGGAGCCAGCCGCTTGGCGAGCTGGAAGCGCTTCACGGCAGCCTTTGTCAGCGGCCCGAAGTAGCCCGTGTCCGGGAGCTTGTAGCCGAGATCATTGAGCCACGTCTGGAGGGTCTTGACATCGGCGCCGGTGACGCCCTCGCGCAGCGTGCGCGTGAACACCGACGACGACGGGGTCGGAGCGCTGACAATTCCATGGGGCGTCCTGGGCGCCACCAGTCCCGCCCCACCCGACGCCGCCCCGGCGCCCGCCGCCGGCACGAGCAGCGCCAGCGCGACCATGAACGACAGTCCCCGCACGTTTCCCATCCAGGGATCACGGTCGGGGCGAGCACGCTTCGTGCGGCGCAGGCGTGCAGCGTTGCACACCCTCCACGGCTGGAAACTGCAGAAAGCGGACACCGGCGCCCGAGCCCGTGGGTGCCGTCTTGCAGCCGGGCGGGGCTATGCGCGGAGGGTCAGGAGTCCTGCGTGTACGCAGGATCGGCGACGCCCTTGTCCTGGCGCTCCCTGATGATCTCCTTGATCCGGTCCAGCGTGTCCTCGGACATCCGCCTGATCTCCCAGTGGGTGAGCTTGATCACCCGCATCGGCGAGGTCGCGATCACGTCGGCGTTGCGCGGTTCGCGCGAGAGCAGCCCCATCTCGCCGATCAGGTCGCCCTCCTTCAGCGACGCGATCTTGTTGCTGTCGCGGATCACGTCAGCGGTTCCCTCCTCGATCGCGATCAGCTCGGTCGAGTAGTCCCCCTGCTTCATCAGGATCTGTCCCTCGGCGATGCTGGTCTCGGTCGCGAACGCGGCCAGACGGTGCGCCTCCTCGTCCGAGAGGTTCGAGAACAGTGGGATCTTCTTCAGCCGGCTCTCATCCATGGACGCTCCCGAATTCAGTTTCGTGTAGGCGGCGCTGACTCTAACGTGGCCTGGGGCTACAGGGCCTGGACTTCGCTCGTGATCTCGCTGACCGACTTCTTGGCGTCGCCGAACAGCAGCGAGGTCTTCTCCTCGTAGAAGAGCGGGTTGTCGATCCCGGCGAATCCGGAGGCCATCGAGCGCTTGAGCACGACGACGGCGCCGGAGCGGTCGACCTCGAGGATCGGCATCCCGTAGATCGGCGACCCGGGCTCGTTCTTGGCCGCCGGGTTGGTGACGTCGTTGGCGCCGATCACCAGCGTCACGTCGGTCCGGGGGAACTCGGGGTTGATCTCGTCCATTTCCTTGAGGAGGTCGTAGGGCACGTCGGCCTCGGCGAGCAGCACGTTCATGTGGCCGGGCATCCGCCCCGCGACGGGGTGGATCGCGTATTTGACCTCCACGCCCTTGCCCTCGAGCGCCCGTTCGAGCTCGCGAACCGCGTGCTGAGCCTGCGCCACCGCCATGCCGTAGCCGGGAGCGATCACGACCTGCCGCGCGTAGGAGAGCTGGATGGCGACGTCCTGCGCGGACGTCGAGCGGACGGTCCCCCCTTCGATCCCGACGGCGGCGGGAGCGGCGACGGCCCCACCGAAGCCCCCGGCGATGATCGCCGGGACCGATCGGTTCATGGCCTTCGCCATCAGGTTCGTGAGGATCGTGCCGGACGCGCCGACGATCATGCCGGCGACGATCAACGCAGTGTTGTTCAAGGCGATTCCGGTCGCGGCGGCCGAGAGTCCCGTGAACGCATTGAGCAGCGAGATGACGACCGGCATGTCCGCCCCGCCGATCGGCAGCACGACCATGAGGCCGAGCAGGCCGGCCGCGACCAAGATCCCGAGAACGAACAGCGCCTGCGAGTGCGTGCCGGCCGACAGGACGATTGCGCTGAGCACGCACACCACAAACAGCGCGCCGTTGATCAGCGACTGGCCGGGAAGCTTGATCGGACGGCCCGGAAGGATCTCCTGCAGCTTTCCGAACGCGATGCTCGAGCCCCAGAACGAGATCGAGCCGACGATCGCTGCGAACAGCGACGGGATCTCGACCTTCAGCGGGAAGCCGGCCACCAGAAGCGGGTGCGCGACGAAGTGGTGGCGGTACTCGACCCAGGCGATCAGCGCCACCGCGCCGCCGCCCACGCCATTGAACAGCGCGACCATCTGGGGCACCGCCGTCATCCGCACGTTCAGCGCGGCCGGGATCCCGATCGCCGTGCCCAGCACGAGCCCCAGCGCGATCAGCCACGGGGTCGAGGACCCCGAGAGCACGTGCGGAGTCAGCAGCGTCGCGACGACGGCGATCGCCATGCCGACGGCGGCGATCTTGTTGCCCCTGACCGCCGTCCGCGGCCCGGTCAAGCCGCTCATCCCGTAGATGAACAGCGAGAACGCGACGATATAGCACGCGTCGATGAAGTTCGTCGTCCGGAAGAAGGCGGTGGCGAGGATCACTGCTGATCGCCCTCCTCATCGCCGGAGGGCGGGTCGGGCTTGCGCTTGAACATCCCGAGCATCCGGTCGGTGACGAAGAAGCCGCCGATGACGTTGATCGTCCCGAACGTGATCGCGATCACCAGCAGCACGTGCTCGAGCACGCCGCTCGCCTCGTGCATCAGTAGAAGCCCGCCGAGCAGCACGATCCCGTGGATCGCGTTGGTGCCCGACATCAGCGGCGTGTGCAGCGTGTTCGGAACCTTCGAGATCACCTCGAAGCCGACGAACGCGGCGAGCACGAGGATTGCGATCTCCGTAACGGTGCTCATCTAAAAGCGTCTCCTGGTGGGCTAGCTGGCGGCGGTGGCGCCGGCCGCGGCCTTGGCGCCCTCGTGGACGATTTTCCCATCGCGGGTGATGCACGCCCCGGCGATCACCTCGTCCTCGAAGTCGAGCACGAGCTGTCCCTCGTCGGAGATCATCAGGCCGAGCAGCGCCTCGATGTTGCGCGCGTACAGCTGGGAGGCGTGCTCAGCCATCGTGCTCGGGACGTTCAGCGGCGCGACGATCTTGACGTCGTAGCGCAGCACGGTCTCGCCGGGCTCGGACAGCTCGCAGTTACCGCCGGTCTCGGCCGCCAGATCGACGATCACCGACCCCGGCTTCATCTTCTTGACGGCCTCCTCGGTGACGAGGATCGGGGCGCGCCGGCCGGGCACCGCGGCGGTCGTGATGACCACGTCGACCTTGCCGATCGCCTCGGCCATGAGCTCCTGCTGGCGGGCCTGCTGCTCGGGGGTGAGCTCCTTTGCGTAGCCGCCCGCGCCCTCGAGATCGCCGCCGAGGTCGAATTCCAGGAACTTCGCCCCGAGTGACTCGACCTGCTCCTTGACCGCGGCCCGGACGTCGAACCCCTGAACGACCGCGCCGAGCCGGCGGGCCGTGGCGATCGCCTGCAGCCCGGCCACGCCGGCGCCGAGCACCAGCACTGTCGCCGGGCGGATCGTGCCCGCCGCCGTCATCAGCATCGGGAAGAACCGGCCGATCTCGTTCGCGGCGATCAAGACCCCCTTGTAGCCACCGATGTTCGCCTGACTGCTGAGCGCATCCATCGACTGCGCGCGGCTGATCCGCGGAACCGCCTCGAGCGCGAAGCTCGTCGCGCCCGTCCGGGCGATCGCGCGGATCCCGTCGCCGTTCGTCAGCGGCTGGAGAAAGCCGATCAGAACCATGTCCGGCCGGAGCCGGCCCACCTCCTCGGTGCTCGGCGGAGCGACCTTGACGACGACGCCGGCCTCGTAAACGGCGGCCGGGTCCTCGGAGAGCGTCGCCCCCGCCTCCTCGTACTGGGCATCGGGGATGAGCGCAGCCGCGGCGGCGCCGCGCTCGACGACGACCTCGTGACCCTTGTCGGTCAGCTTTTTCACGACCTCGGGGACGAGTGCGACGCGGCGCTCGCCGTCCTGGGTTTCCTTTGGAACTCCGATCTTCATGGGGCGCGGGAGGCTATCCGATTACTAGATCACTCCGACGGGTCCGAGCGCGATGGCGGCGGCACAGGCGGCGTCCGCGGCAAGGGCCGACAGCGGCGCGGGCGCCCTCATCGCGCTTCGCGGTTGCCGATCGTGGTGCTTGGCCTTCGCCACCTTCGCTGTGACCTTCTTCCTGGGTGTGACCTTGTGGGCTGCTCGGACCGGCGGTTGCCGGTGCCGGCGCGCCGACGGGACCGCAGCCAGGGGCAGCGGCTTGCCTGCCAACGCCATCAATGCCTGCCCTGTTACCCAAACCGGCGTCTGGTCACTCGACCGCGAGTAGCGGACATGGCCATCGCCGGCGATCAGCGAGCTCAGAAAGCGCTGCGGTGACGGGCCTCCGGCCCGGTGAATCGAGCTCGGGTCGACACCGACGGCGAGCAGCCCCTGGATCGCCCACGCCGTCGATTGAGCATTCGAATCGGCCCCCGGCTGGGACGGAAAGCCGCCGTCCCGGTTCTGCTGGCGTCCGATGAAGGCCACGGCGCGGCGCCTGGCGTGGCCGGCCGATCCTCCGGCGCCGGCGAGCGCCTGGAGCGCGGCGCCCGTGTCGTCCACATCGCTCGAGCCGCCGGCGGTCGCGAAGTTGAACCCCCCGTCGTGATCCTGCTGGCGGACCAGCCATGCGATCGTTCGCGCCTGCGGGGTCACGCCAACGGCACGCAGCGCGAGGACCGCGAACGAGGTCAGGTTGACCTGGTCGTCGACCGAGCCGTTGGCGCGGATGTCGGATTCGAGGCGTCCGATCAGATCGTGACCGCCGAACGAGCTCGCCGACACGCCGGCGGCCCCCGCCACGAGGATCGTCCGCTCGATCGATCCCGGGTCCGTTGCGCTCCCCGCGGTGGCGCGGATGTAGTCCAGCAAGCTGGTGCCGGACCGATTGACGTCCTGAGGGTTGTGACCGGCCGCCGCGAGCCCCAACGCCGCCCAGCCGCTGTAGACAGGAGATGAGGACGACCCCGGCGAGGACCCGAAGCCGCCGTCGCTGTTCTGCGCCGAGAGGAGGTAGCCGGCGGGGGTGTTGGCGGCGGATGCCACTCCGCCCGCACCCCCCAGGCCCCCAACCCCCAAGCCTGGCTGGCCAGCCAGCCAGCCTCCGATGATGAGGGCGACAACGAAGGCGGTGACGCCGGCAGCGCCCTTGAGCGGCGGGGCGCCGGAATCGTGGACCGCGGCGGGGCCTTCGAGTGGCGCCCACCGGACGTTGAGTCGGCGCGTGAACCGCTGGATCGAGCGGATCATCGGCATTCCGAACGCCAGCGCGAACAGCACGCAGCTCACGGCGTGGATCAGGTCGAACCCGAGCCCCTTCCCCACGTAGATGCCCAGCTGGACGAGGCTGTGATCGCTGTAAGTCACCCAGTCGCCGAAGTCCTGGAACGCGGCGAAGCCGAAGCCGACGATGCCGCAGACGATCGCCAGTGGCCACCGCCCGATGCGCCGGCGGGTGACGATCGCGAGCCCGGCGCCGATGATCCCGGTCGCCCCCCAGGCCGCCATCTGCCACGGCGTCCACGGGCCCTGCCCGAAGAAGAAGTTCGAGGTCAGCCCGGCGACTGCGCCGACGGCGAACCCCGGGGCCCCGCCGAGGGTGTAGCCCGAGACCAGCACGATGTCGGTCGTGGGCTTGACGTTGGGCACGGCGGCGAACGCGATCCGCCCGAGCGCCGCCAGCGCCGCCAGCGTGGCGACCAGCGCCACGATCCGCGCGTCGGGGCGGGTCCGCTCATACGAGGCGAACCCGGCGACCAGCGCGAACGCGAGGATCGAGAACGCCGCCAGCTGCCAGCTCACGCGATCGCCTCCCGGGCGCGCAATCGCGCCTCTACCGCCGCCACGCCCTCCGCGGCCGTGAGCGCGCCGTCCAACCCGCCGAGGATCCGGGCGGTCTCGGTGGCGAAGTAGCTGCCGCCGGCCAGCACCTCGGCTGCCGGGCCATCGGCGATCGGCGCGCCGTCGGCCAGGAGCACGACGCGGTCGGCGAAGGCCGCCGCGAACTCCGTGTCGTGCGTGGCGACGACCACGGCACCGGCGAGGCCGGCGAGCAACTCGGCGAGCTCCTCCTTGTGGGCCCGGTCCATCCCTCGCGTCGGCTCGTCGAGACAGACGACGGCGGGCTCATCGCCGTCGGGGGAATCGAGGACGATCGCCAGCGCCAGGCGCTGCTTCTCGCCACCTGAAATCTCGCGCGGGTGGCGCTTGGCGAGCGCGTCCGGATCGAGGCCGACTGCGCGCAGGGCCTGTGGCGAGGCCTCCTCAGCCACGGTCTCGTGGATCAGGTAGTCGGTCGGGTTCTGGAGCAGTAGCGCGACCCGGCCGGCGGTCTGGATCCGGCCGCGGGTTGGGCGCATCAGCCCGGCGGCGTGGCGCAGCAATGTCGATTTCCCCGCGCCGTTGCGTCCCATCAGCGCCACTCGCTCGCCGGGGCCGACCGTCAGCGACACGCCCCGAAGGATCACCGGCCCCTCTCGCAGCTCGTGCCACACGCGGGTAAACGCGACCGCCGGCGCCCCCTTACGATGAACCCGTCGTTTCCCAGGCATATCCGGGGTTTCAGCGGGTTCACCCGGGAGGCCCGCCTCTCGAAGAGCGCTTCGGGCGGCTTTGACGCCCGGGGCGGGTGGCAGTCCGAGGCCCGAGAGCAGTCTGGCCCCCGGCGTCGCGAGCTCCGGGGCCGAATCGATTGCCCACTCCAGGAACTCGCCTGGGGAGGCATCGCACACCACCCTGCCGCGATCCAGAGCAATCACGCGATCTGCGAAGCCCAGGCACCGCTCGAGCCGGTGCTCGGCGAGCAGGATCGCCACGTCGGCATCCTCGTTCATCCGCCGCAGCGATCCGATCAATTCATCGCCCGCCACCGGGTCCAGCTGCGAGGTGGGCTCGTCGAGGACCACGAGCCCCGGCCTGCCCGCCAGCGCCGCGCCGAGCGCGACGCGCTGAAGCTCCCCGCCGGACAGCTCCGATGTTGTGCGGTCGAGCAGGTGCGCGATCCCGAGCGACAGCGCTGCCTCCTCCACCCCCCTGGCGACCGCCGCGGGCTCATGGCCCCGGTTCTCGAGGCCGAACGCCAGCTCCGCCCGTACCGTGCCCATGACGACCTGGGTCTCGGGGTCCTGGAACAGCGTTCCGAGCGCCACCGCCAGCTCGCCCGGCCGCGACGAACGCGTATCCATCCCGGCGACCACCGCCCGCCCGGCGAAAGCCCCGCCATGGAAGTGCGGGACCAGGCCGCTGGCGACGCGCAGCAAGGTCGACTTGCCCGAGCCCGACCGCCCGGCAACGACGACCAGCTCTCCCGGCTCGATCTCCAAGCTCACCCCGCGGAGCGCCGGCTCGCCCGCGCCGGGGTAGCTGTAGGAGACGTCCTGGAGTTCGAGCACCGGCGTGCTCACCGCTCGATCCCCCGGCGGTCGGCGAACGGGGCCAGGGCGCAGGCGATGAGGGCAATCGAAACGGCGAGCTGCCGAACCCCGGTGGGGGCGTGCAACGCCGGATATGCCTGCAGCGGCGCCCATCCGGCCGAACGCGCCACCACGGCGACCGCGACCACCGCCACCGCCGCCGCGCCGAACGCCAGATCGTGGCGCGAGAACGGCCGGCGGTAGCGCGGGGGGCGGCGTGCCGCGCCGTACCCGCGGACCTCGAGCGCCGCCGCCATGTCGAGGGCGCGGTCGAGCGCCCCGGAGGTGGTGGCCTTCAACAGGCTGTATCGGCTCGGCGGGCTCCCCGGCCGGCACCGCTGGGCGTCCGCCAGCCGGTGGGAATCGCGGACGAGCAGAGGCACGAGCCGCGTCGCCAGGGTCGCCGTCAGGGCCGAGTGAAATGAGACCCGGCGGAACAGTCGCAGGACTTCATCCGGGTCGATCGCTGCCGTGTACAGCGCCCCGCACAGCACCAGCGCCGTCGCGCGCAGGCCGAGCACCGCTCCGTAGACGGTCGCCTCGAGCGTGATGTCGGTATGGCCAAGGATCGGCAGCTGCCCGAGCCGGATGATCACCGTGAGGCCATCGCGTGAGACCAGCGCGTTGATGACCATCACCGCAAGCGCGAGCGGCACCGCCCACATCGCGGCCCTCCGCATCTGGCGGCCGACGCCGGCCGCCACGCCAGCGAACACAATCGCCACCGCCACCGCGCCGAGCACCAGCGGGTTCGAGACGAGCAGCGCCGCGAGGCCGAGGGCGAGGCAGTACGCCGCGCCTGCTGCCGCCCGTGCAGCGTGTAGCGGACTCGAGCGCCGGCGGTAGGTCACGAACCCGCCCCGAGCGGAACCGGCAGATCGGTCGATGCGCTGACGGCGACCGCGAAATGGTTTCGCAGCCTGGCCGACGTCATCGCCGCGGCCGCCGCGGCCACACCGGCGGGATCGGTGCCGGTGATCAGCCACGTCGGCGTCGAGGTGCCCTGTGCGGTGGCGGCGATCAGGCCGGCATCGCCGGTCAGCGTGCGGACCACGTCGCCGGCGGGGTTGAGCAGCTCGAGCGAACGCTCGCCCGGCCCGCCGAACTTGGCGTAGACGCCGCTGGCCTTGGGTCCCTGCTCGATCAGACTGCCGGCGAGCGTCCCTTTGATGTCGTTCCACGTCCCGACGAGCACGCCGAGCGTGTCCTGGCCGGAGCCCGTGCCCAGCAGCTGGCTCGCGACCGGGACGCCGACCGCATCTAGCGCGGCCGATGCTTGCTTGCACGCCGTGGCCACGTCGTTGGCGCATTCGACTGTCGTCGGGAACCGCTTGCCGTTGATGCCGCGGACGAATGGCTCGGGATAGGAGCCGACGACCGCCGGAACCGAGTCGGTGGCGCTCCAGTCGTGGAGGTCCCACCAGATCCGGTCCCCCTGATGGACGGCGGTCGTGGCCGCACCCTGAGGCGCCTCGATGCCGTTGACGTAGTAGAACCAGTCCACGTGGGCCGAGTTCCCGGTGTGCCCGTCGATCGACTGGACGAAGCCGCCGCCGTAGCGGGTCTGCACGCGGACAGAGCGCTCGAGCATCCGCATCACGGTCTCGGACCCGGGGACCTTCGACTTGGTGATGGAGGCGATCTCCGTAGACCCAAACGATCGGGTCACGGTCACGTTCACGTCGGACGTCCCCCGGCCGGGGCCGAGGCCCACCCCACACCCGGCGAGGGCCACCGCGGATGCGGCGGCCATCGCCAGGATGCGGCCAACTCGGGCCATTAGCGCTAGCTGGTGACCTTCACGGGCACTGGCACGGCGCGGACGTAGCCGGGGCGGCTGGCGTGAATCACGACCGTGCCGGGCGAGCTCCACGTTATCCCCACGGTCCCGCGGCCCTTGGTCTTGACGGTCTTGCCGTGGACGCTGACCACAGCGCCGGCGAGCGGCTTGGGCCGGCCCTTGGCGTTGAACCAAACGACCTTGACGTCGAACCGGTGGCCGGCGGTGGCGTTCCGCGGGGCCCGGATCGCGATCGGGTACGCGTAGCCCTTCTGCGGAACGGCGGCGAACAGGAGCTGATCGCCCTGGTGGAGCTTCTGCTCACAGGCGCCGACGGCGGCGGCCTTGTTGTTGACGAAGATCTCCCAGAAGTACTTGTTCGAGGCGAACGTATGGGTCTCCCCGAAGATCGACGTGATCTCGAGTCCGGCCCCGGTTTCGTAACTGCCCCCCCACCTGTGGTGGGTCGCCACGTCGAGCGCACCGGCCGCGCTCGTCTCCGGGCACTTTCCGCGAGGCGTTCCGTCCTTGGTGATCCAACCGGCGTGTGTCTGAACCGCGCTCGGCGCAAGCAGCGTCTTGCTGACGCCTTCGACGCGCACCGTCACCTTCGAACCGCCGGCGGCGAGCGCAGCCGACGGCGCGAGGATCACGGCGATTGTCGCTCCGCCTAGAGCGAAGAGCTTCTTTACATGCATGAGGGCCACCCCTTTCCACGAGGGCGTATTGGCTTGGCGGTCGGGGGCTGGTCTCCTGGCTCACGGGCCTACCAACCGCGCCTTCCCGGCGACTCCTCATCGCCAGTGGCTTATCGCGGTTGGCGTCCCCGATCACAGTGGCGGGTCCGCTCCGGAATCGCACCGGCTTCCCATTACCACCGACCTTGAACCGGTGGATCGTACCGCGGGAGGCACCGGCCCTACACTCCGAGGAGCGCGATGACAGTGAACCTGACCCGGATCTACACGCGCCTCGGGGACGGCGGCGAGACCCACCTCGGCGACATGAGCCGCGTCCCGAAGACCCATCCGCGGATCGAGGCCTACGGGACGGTCGACGAACTCGGCGCCCAGATCGGGGTCGCGCTGACGGTCGAGGGGCTGCCGGATGGGTACGGCGAGTGGCTGCGCCACATCCAGAACGACCTGTTCGACGTCGGCGCCGATATCTCGGTTCCGGAGGACCCGGAGCGCGAGCGGTTGCGCGTCATCCCCGAGCAGACCGCGTGGCTCGAGGAGCGCTGCGACGAGGTCAACGCGACGCTGGAGCCGCTCAAGTCATTCGTCCTGTCCGGAGGGACGGCGGCGGCGGCCCATCTGCACGTGTGCCGGACGGTCTGCCGGCGGGCGGAGCGGCTGGCGATCGCGTGCGGCGACGAGGTCAACGCGGAGGTCGTCCGGTACCTGAATCGGCTCTCGGACCTGCTGTTCATCCTCGCGCGCGGCGCCAACCGTGGCGAGGAGCGGCTGTGGGATCCCGGCCGCTTCCGCAGCTAGCAGGGGTTACCTCCGCAGCGCCAGCATCACGCCAGTGGCCAGCGCGAGCCCCAGAGCCGCGATCGCCGACGCGCCGATCACGAACGCCCCGTGCGCGCGCGCGTAGCTGGCGACGGCTTCCGGCCGGGCGATCACGACGACCGCCGAGAGCGCGACCGCGCCCAGCAGCGCCGCAGACGGCGGCCCCAGCGCCTCGCGGATCGATACCCGCTGGACGAGTTCGGTGGCCGCGACCTGCGGACGGCGGTTGGCGGTGAACACGGCGGCCACGGCGAGCAACGTCCAGATCCCGGCCACCAGAAAGCCGCCGAACACGTCGCTGGGGTAGTGCCAGGCCAGAGTCAGGAACGAGTAGCTGACCGCGATAGCGAACGCCGCGCCGATCGCCGCCACGATCGGCCGCCAGCGTCGTGACGCGGCGAGTATGCAGGACAGCGCAAGCGACATCGCCGCCGTGGCGTGGCCGCTCGGCCACGACGCCGGTGAGGGAGCGGTCAGCCCGGGGAACACCTCCGTGGGGCGTGGGTGCGCGAGCAGCGGCTTGAGCAACAGTGTGGTCACGTTCGCGCCGAGAAGGATCGCCACGACGGCCAGCGCCACCCACAGCCGCCGCCGCGCGATCGCGACGAGCACGGGGATCGCGCACAGGTAGACATACGGTTTGGGGTCGCAGAGCGCGGCGATACGGTGCGCCAGTCCGTCCACGTGCGGGTGACCGGAGAGGCTCGTGAAGCCTTTCAGGATCGACCGATCGGCGTGCTCGAACAGTCCAATGTGGAAAGCGGCGAACCACGTCGCGAACAGCATCAGGGTGAGAGCGCCCGCTCCGATGAGCGCCTTCCTTGCGCCTTCAGGCATACATCCAGGCTAGCCGACTCCTGAACGGGCCTCCGGAGGAGTCTAGGCCGGCTTGTGCTCTTGGCTGTTGCGCGTGATCCGCATCTCGGGCGCCGTTCCGGTGCGCTCGAGGTGCGCGTAGTGCTCCACGTCCTCCGGTGAGGCCACCTCGACGGTCAGATCCGGCGCGATCTCGATCCGGCCGGCCTCGTAAAGCAGCTCCTGGTAGCGGGGCGCATCGTCGGGACGACCCTCGATGTCGAGGCCGTGATCGCCGCACTGGAGCGTCCAGCGCTGGCCGCGCATCAGCTTCTCCTCGGTCATCTTGAAGGGCACGGTCTCGGTCTCCGTCTCGATCCGCAACCGGGCGTGCGCCGACCACAGGGCTCGCGAAAGGCGCTCGAAGTTGCGACCGAACGGCGCGGGCACGATCGCCACCGGCCCGGTGGCGTCCTTGGCGCCGTGAATGGCGTCGGCGATTGGGCCGACGAGCACGAACTGGACCCGGTTGGCCTGTAGCCATCGGAGCACCGCGACCGCCGACGGATCGAGATGCTCGAAGCCCTTTGCTGTGGTGACCGGCTGAGAACCGAGAGCCGGTGGACGGTGTCTGAGCAGCATGCACGTCGGTTTCGCCCCGACCGGCCGGACTCCTTCACCGGGTGTGCGCTCAGACCGGGAGCGCGTCCACTCCGGCCAGCCGCCGGGCCAGGCCGGGCGCGAACCTCGACAGCGCGTGAGCGACCTTGGCCTCAGGGGTGACGACCGCCATCGGCTTGTCGGCCGCAATCGCCGCGACGATCTCCTCGGCGACCTGCTCGGGCGTGAAGTTGCGACGCTGATAGACCCGGGTCGCGTGATCGCGAAGCCGCCGCTGTTCGTCCTCGTCGACCCCCACGTACCGGGTGGCGCGCGTGATGTTGGTCGCAATCACGCCGGGGCACACGGCAGTGACGCCGATCCCGTACGGGAGCACCTCGGCTCGCAGGCACTCGCTCAGCATCAGCACCGCGGCCTTGGACGCGGAATACGCCGGCAGCCCCTTCTGAGGCTGGAACGCTGCGGCCGACGCCGTGTTGACGATCTGTCCGCCCTCGCCGCGATCGATCATCGCCCTGGCGAACAGCCGGCTTCCGTGGACCACTCCCATCACGTTGATGTCGAGTATCTGGCGCCAGTCGGAGAACTCGGTGTCGAGAAATGGCCCCGCGATCCCGATCCCGGCGTTGTTGACGACGATGTCGGGCACGCCGTGCTCGCCGATCACGGCGTTCGCCAGCCGCTCCATCGCATCCGGGTCGCTGACGTCGCACGTGAACGCATGAGCGCCGTCGACCGAGCCCGCGACCCGCGCCACCGCGTCGCCGTCGCGGTCGACGAGCAGCAGCCGCGCGCCGCGTGCCGATAGCGCCAGCGCCGTCGCCCGGCCGATCCCGCTGCCTGCGCCGGTCACGAGCGCCAGTCGGCTTTTCAGCTGCTCGAGCCCTCCCCCGCGGATCCAGGGCTGACGCGATGTCTCCGGCGTCCCGCTCTCGACCTGATCGACCAGCTCCCCGATCCACCGGGCGATCAAGGTCGGCTGCGCGCGCGGGGACCAGTGCGATCCGGCGACCAGGCGCCGGCGCAGCCGCGGGGCGCCGCTGGTCGCACCGTCGTAATAGTGGGTGGAGATGAAGTGGTCGCCGGTCGGGAGGATCAGCTGCACGGGCACGTGCGCGACCGCGTCGCGGCGGGGAGCCAGCAACCGGCGCGGAATGTTGCGCCGGTAGAGGTTCGAGCCGCTGGCGCCATCTGCTGCCAGCGTGTCCGCGGGATAGCCGGCCCCGGTGGGGACGCGCTCGACGTTGGCCAGGAACCACGGCCAGCGACGTCCGCCGAGCACGCCTCGCCAGGCGGCCGTGGGACCGCCGGGGGTGCAGAGCACGGTGACGTACCAGGAGCGGCGAACCAGGTCGATCAGCGCGCCGACCCGGCGGTCGCGGAGCGTCTGGCGAAGCGTGCCCGCGATCTGGTCGAGCGACGGCCCGGCGATCGTCGTGAACGACGCCAGCTTGCCCTCGAAGCGCTGGGTCGTCGCGAACTCCCACCCGGCGATCCCGCCCCAGTCGTGCCCGACGAGGTGGACCGTCCGCCCCGGCGCCACCTCGTGGATCACGGCCTCGAGATCGCCGGCGAGGCTGTCGTAGTCGTACGCCGCCGGCCCGCGAGGCCGGCTCGACTCCCCCGCCCCGCGCACGTCGTAGGCGACCACGTGGAACCTGTTCGCCAGTACCTCCATGACGGGCGCCCAGAGCTCCTTGGTGTCGGGATAGCCGTGGATGAAGACGACCGTCGGGCGCGCCGGGTCACCGGCCTCGACCAGCGACAGCTCCACGCCGTCGCCGGGGACCGTTCGCTTGATGGCGCCGTCGATCACGGGTTGGTGAATCTATAGGGCGGTGGTCACCGGTGGCGGAACGGGTCCATGGTCCGGTGGCAGGGTGCACGACGGTCGCGGGAGTGTTTTTGCTGGGGAGGGGGTTGGTCGGGGCGCTTGTGGCGGCTCGGAACCTGCATAGCACGCCAAGTTCGCCGGCAGGGCCAAGCCGTGGCGTGCTGTGCATGAAGAGCATGTGTAGTGCGCCAGGGCTCGGCTTTCCGCTCGGTGGTGGCGCGTTATGCACCATCCAGCGTTTGCGCCCCACCCGAACGCACCCCTCCCCAGCCCCAACGCGAACGTGGCCGGCAAACCCGACCGCCAAAGGCGCCTATTCCCGCCCCACCGGATAGAACCGGTCCGCCAGCCGCAGCCACACGCTCCGCGGCGTCAGCCGCCCCGCCACCGCCCCAACGCTGTTGATCGCCCCGGGAATAACGACCCGATCGTTGCCCTCCAACCCGCCAATAGCCGCTTCGGCGACCTTGTCGGGCGCGGTCCAGATGAAGTCGGGCGTGGCGTCGTCGATGCCGTCGATCCCGGCGACGGCGGCGAACTCCGTCCGCACCGGGCCCGGGCACAGCGCCGTGACCGCCACCCCCGACCGCGCCAGCTCCTGGTGAAGCGCCTCGGTGAACGACAAGACCATCGCCTTGCTGGCCGCGTACGTGGACTGACCGGGGATGGGCTGGAAGGCCGCCGTCGAGGCGACGTTGAGGATCGCGCCGCGGCCGCGGCGGACCATCTCCGGCGCGTACCGGCCGCACAAGTCGACGACCGCCTGGCAGTTGAGCCGCACCATCGAGAGCTCCCGCTCGAGGTTCAGCTTCACGAACCGGCCGGCGGTGCCGTAGCCGGCGTTGTTACAGAGGACCTCGACGGTCAGCCCCCGTTCGACGATCGCGTCGACGAGGCGATCCCGCTCGGACGCCGCGCTCAGATCGCATCCGAAGGTCTCCGCCCGGATGCCGTGGCGGGAGGCGAGCTCGGAGGCGAGCGCCTCCAGGCGGTCGGTCCGTCGCGCGACGAGCGCGACGCCGTGTCCACGGCTGGCGAGAGCGCGCGCGAGCTCGGTGCCGATTCCCGACGAGGCGCCTGTGATCAGCGCGGTCGAGTCGATTGCAGGCGGGGGTAGCGCCATAGCCCCCCAGACTATGCGATACCAGCGGCGTTCTGGCGTAGGCTAATTGTGAAATGTCCGAAGCGCGGACCCCCAGCCGTCTAGTCGGCAGGCGGCCGAGCGGCTGGGTCGGAGCCGCGGTCTCGGTGATCTCCGTCGCCGCTGCGACCGGGGCGATCTACCCGCTCAAACACCTCGCCCCGACCGTCTCGCTGAGCGTCGTCTACCTCCCTGCCGTCCTGCTCGTGTCGGCGTATTGGGGGCTGGCGCTCGGACTCGCTACCTCGCTGCTGAGCGCGGCCGCGTTCAACTTCTTCCATCTCCCACCGACTGGCCGCTTCACGATCTCCGACAGCCGCAACTGGGTCGCGCTGGGGGCGTTCATCATCGTTGCCGTCGTGGTCAGCACGGTGGCGGAGCTCGCGCGCAACCGCGCGATCGAGGCCGAGCGCCGGCGCGCCCAGGCCGACCTGGCGGCGGCGCTGGCGCGCGACCTGCTGGCCGAGTCTCAGACCAAGGACGGTCTTGCCGCGGCGGCTCGCCATGTCGCCGAGGCGCTGGCGATCCCGTCCGCCTCGATCGTGCTCGGTGAGAGCGCCGGCGATCGCCGCCGCCGATCGCTTCCGCTGGGCGACCCCGATCACAACCAGATCGCCACGCTGATCGTCCCGTCCGGTCTTCACGGCGAAACCGAGGAGCAGCTCGAAACCCAGGTCGTCCCCGCGCTCGAGGCGATCGTCGCGATCGCTCTGCGTCGGGACGCCGTGCAGGCGGCGGCAGTCGAAACCGAGGCGCTGCGCCGCAGCGACGATGTCAAGACCGCGCTGCTGCGAGCGGTCTCGCACGATCTGCGGACGCCGCTGACGGCGATCGTCGCCGCTGGCCATGCGCTGGCGACTCCGTCGCTGACGCCCGAGGAACAGACCGAGCTCAGCCATGCCGTGATCGCAGAGGGCGAGCGGCTGTCGGCGCTCGTCGAGAAGCTGCTCGACCTGTCGCAGCTTCAGGCCGGCCGCGCCGAGCCCCGGCGCGATTGGGTCTCGCTGGATGACGTCCTGCTCGCCGCCAGTGAGGGGGTGCGCGCGGCCGGCGGCGAGATCCGAGTGGCGATCGAGCCGCAGCTCCCGGAGGTGAGGGCAGACGCCGCCCAGCTCGAGCGGGCCTTCGCCAACCTGCTCGAAAACGCCGAGCGCTACTCGCGCGGCCATCCCGTGTCGGTCTCCGCCCGCAGCACCGACACACGGGTGCTGGTGAGGATCGTCGACCAGGGGTCAGGGATCGAGCCGGCCGAGCGCGAGCGGATCTTCGAGCCGTTCTACCGCGGCGCCCGCGGCCAGGACCATTGGCCCGGATCAGGCCTCGGTCTGGCGATCGCGAAGGGCTTTGTCGAGGGCAACGGCGGGACGATCTCGGTCGAGTCGCTGCCGGGCCAAGGGACGACGTTCGTCGTCGCGCTCCCGCTGGAGCGTCCAGCGGTGGAGGTGCAGGCGTGAACGCCTCGGCACGGCCGCGAGTGCTTGTCTGCGACGACGAGCCGCAGATCCTGCGCGCCCTGCGGGTCATCCTGCGCGACGGCGGGTTCGAGGCGCTGCCGGCGACGACGATGGAGGAGGCGCTCGACATCGCCGCCGTAGGCCGTCCCGAGGCGGCGATCGTCGACCTGCTGCTCCCCGATGGGGACGGCATCGAGCTGTGCCGGCGGCTGCGGGAGTGGAGCGATCTCCCCGTGATCCTGCTCTCGGCGGTTGGCGAGGAGGACGCCAAGGTCCGCGCGCTCGCGGCGGGCGCCGATGACTACGTGACCAAGCCGTTCGGACCCCGCGAGCTGCTCGCCCGGCTGCAGGCGAACCTCCGGCGCGTCGCACCCGAGCCCGAGGAGGCGATGATCACCGCCGAGGGGCTCGAGGTCGATCTCGCCCGGCGCGAGGTCCGCCTCGACGGCGAGGCCGTCCACCTGACGCCGATCGAGTTCGATCTGCTGCGAGCGCTCGTCCGCAACCGGGGACGGCTGATGACCCATCGCGACCTGCTGAGCTCCGTCTGGGGCCCCGGCTATGCCGAGGACACCCAGGTGCTGCGAGCGCACATCGCCAACCTCCGGCGAAAGATCGAGCCACCCGGCGGCCCCCGGTTCATCCGCACGGAGGCCGGGGTCGGCTACCGCTTCGCCGGCTAAGACGGCCCGCCGGCGCCATCTCACCCGCTCCGGACCGTACGCGACCCGACACCCGCCCCGACCCCCTCGCGGGCGGCCTTGCCGTCGACCGGCGGCGTCTCGATCACGACCCGGCACGGGCGGTGCGCGAGCAGGTAGGTGGCGGTCGGGCCCAGGGCTCGATCGGACGGCGGCGCATGGGCCGTACCCAGGTAGATGATCTCCGCGCCGCTGCGCTCCGCCTCCTCGACGATCGCGGCCCCGGGGCTGCGGGTGCGGATCAGCCGGGTCTGCACCTTCAGACCGGCCTTGCGCCCGGTGACCTTGGCGCTCTCGAGCACGCTCAGCCCGAGCGCCTCCTCCTTCTCGAGGCCGGCGTCGAGCGACAGCTGGTTCGGAACGCGCAGGATGTATACGGCCTCGACGAGCGCGCCCTCGCCGACGAGCCTTGCCGCCGCGCGCAGCGCCGAAGCGTCGACGTCGGTGCCGAAGATCGGAACCAGGGCCGAGCGGTACTCGAGCTCGACGAAGAACGCGGGACGCTCGCGCCGTTCGATCCTGTAATCGCTGACGAGATCCAGCCCATGGCGCCGGCGGTAGATGACGTAACCGACCAGCCCGACGATCATCCAGCCGATGCCGACGTAGCGCGCGTCGACGTGGAGCACGATCACCGAGACCCATGCCGCGAACGTGCCGATCCCGCCGATGACGGCCGTCAGCGGGACATCGCGGCCGCGCACCCGGATGTTCCCGGGCATCTTGTACGGCCGGTCGCGGTCTGGATCCTTGAAGCGCAACGCGACCACCGACGCGTGGGCGGTCGTGAACGACAGCATCGCGCCGAACGAGTAGAGGTTGCCGAGGAAGTTGGTCTGGCCCGGAATCAGCAGGATTCCGGCGATCACCGAGAAAGTAATGATCGTGAACCACGGGGTCCGGTGGCGCCTGTGCAGTTGGGCGAACACGCTCGGTAGCTGCCGGTGCTCGGCCAGCGACCACGACAGGCGGGAGATCCCGATTAGGCCCGCGTTGGTGGCGATGAACAGGATCGTCGCCGCCAGGATGCCGACGTAGTAACGCAGCGCGCTGGCCGCGGCGTGGGCGAGGCCGAGGTGCTGGATGATGCCCAGCACCGGGTCGTTCTCGTAGCCGTGCGGGGGCGGCTGGCCGAGGAGCGTGGTGGCGTGGGCGCCGTGACCGGTCACCGGCAGCGCCGATAGCGCCACGACGGTCATGCCGGCGTACACGCCGAGCACAGCGATCAGGATCAGGTTCACGGCCTTGGGCACGTCCCTGCCCGGGTCGCGGGCCTCCTCGGCCATGTTCGAGACGGTCTCGATCCCCGTGTAGGCGAGCATCGCCAGCGACAGCGCGAAGATCAGGTGTGAGTAGCTCGGCATCGTGCCGAGGTGAACCTGGTGCACGAGCAGCGACGGGTTCAGCACGAGCAGCGCGCCGAGCAGGATGATCAGGCACTGGGTGATCAGGTCGGAAATGGCGAGGAAGAGGTTCAGCTTCGCCGACTCGCCGATCCCGCGAACGTTCAGCCACGCGAGCAGGCCGATCACGATCAGGCCGCCGATCACGTCCCCTGGCGGATGGCGCAGCGCCGGCCAGAACGCGCTCAGGTAGTGCGGGACGAAGAACGCCGAGATCGCGATCGTGAGGATGTAGTCCAGGCTCAGCGCCCACCCGGCGAAGAACGACACGAGGTCGTTGAACGCGTGGCGCGCGAAGCTCGAGGCGCCGCCGGCCTCGGGGAACATCGAGGCGCCTTCGGCGTACGTCTTTGCCGTCAGGGCGAACAGCCCGCCGGCGAGCATGAACACGACCGGCGTCAGCCCGAGCGCGTACGCAGCGACAATCCCCAGCGCGTAATAGATCGAGGAGCCGACGTTCCCATAGGCGGTTGCGAACAAGCCGCCCACGCCGACGCTGCGACGCAATCCGTGAGTCTCTATCCGGGCCATCCGCCCCCGTCGAAAGGTAGGCCGGCGCCCGTCAAGATCTCGCTAAACATCCGCCCCGAGTCGTAGAGAAAGCGCTAAAAAGACCACTTGGACGCCCGGCTAAGAGGAAGGATCCCGCAGGCGGTAGCCAACACCTGGCTCGGTTATGAGGTACTGGGGTCGGGAGGGATCGGGCTCGAGCTTGGAGCGGATATGGGCGACGTGCACGCGCAGATAATGGGTCTCCTCCCCGTACTCCGGTCCCCACACGTCCCTGAGCAGCTGACGGTGGGTGACGAGCCGCCCATGGTGCTGGGCGAGTACGCGTACGAGCTCGAACTCGATTGGCGTGAGATGGATCTCGGCGCCGGCGCGTGTGATCCGCCGGTCGTGAAGGTCGATCACGAGTTCGCCCAGCTCGAGCGTCGGGCTACCGCCGGCCTCGGCCGAGCGGCGCATGATCGCCCGCAGCCGCGCCAGCAGCTCGTCGGTACCGAACGGCTTGGTGACGTAGTCGTCCGCGCCGGCGTCGAGCGCGCGGACCTTCTCGCGCTCATCCCCGACCGCCGAAAGCACCAGGATCGGCAGCCGGCTCCAGCGCCTTACCTCCTCGCAGACCTCGACCCCGCGGCCGTCGGGCAGGACGAGGTCGAGCACGACGGCGTCAGGCGGCCGGAGCGCCACCGCTGCCAGCGCCTCCTCCTTCGTCCCCGCCGCCTCGACCGCATAGCCGGCGCTGCGCAGCACGATCTTGAGACCGCGGACGATCTGCGGTTCGTCGTCGACGACCAGCACCCGGGGCTCGTTCATCCGACGGCTTCGGGCTGCGGGACGACGGGGAAGCTGACCGCGAACGAGGTGCCGCGATCGGCGTCTGACTGAAGGATGATGTTGCCGCCGTTCGCCTCGACGAATCCCCGGGCGATCGCCAGCCCGAGACCTGAGCCCGACCCGGCGTTGCCGCGCCCACGGAAGAACGGTTCGAACACGTGCGTGCGGTATTGGCTGGGCACGCCGCGGCCGCGGTCGATGACCCGCACGGTGACCCGCCCGGACCCGATCCCCGCCGTGATCCGGACGGGAGCGTGCGGGGGCGAGAACTTGACGGCGTTCTCGATCAGGTTCGAGAACACCCGCTCCAGCTGCGAGGCGTCGGCTCGGACCAGCGGGAGGTCATGAGGCAGAGCGAACTCGATCGGGTGATCAGTGCGCAGGTGGCCAGCGGCCGACGCGACGACGTCGTGGAGGTCGCACCAGTCCGACTGCGGTGAGACCGCGCCGGCCTGGATCTTCGACAGGTCGAGCAGGTCGTCGACGAGCTTGGCCAGACGTTCGCCCTCCTCCTCGATCACCTCGATCAGCTCGTCGCGCTCTCCGTCGGTGATGTCAGCGGCTCGCAGCGCCGAGCCGGCGGTGGTGATCGCGGTCAGGGGCGAGCGCAGGTCGTGTGAGATCGCGTGGAGGATGGCGGTGCGGGCGACCTCGGCCCGGCGGCCGGCCTCGGTCTCGGCCTCGCGCTCTGCGATCCGCTCCCGCTCGACGGCGACGTCGATCAGCCGGCCGAGCGGCTCGGAGATCCGCTCCAGATCCCGGACGGGCCACGACGTGTCAGTCGACACGTACAGCCAGGCGGAGCGGCTGTGAGCGCGCAGCGGCAGCGCGATCTCGCCCTCGCCCTGCGACGGCACCGCTTCGAGCACCACCCGTGCTCTGCTCGCGCCGGTGGCGCGGGCCACGCGGCCGCCGATGCTGTCGAGCTGGGTGGAGACGCTCTGCCCGGCGAGGATCGCGGACGCCGCCTCGGCCAGCAGTGACGCCTCGCGCTCGCGCGCCGTAGCCACTCGGGCTCGGATGTCGGCCTCCGCCGCCCGCTGACGGCCGATCGCGGCCAGGCGGCCGACGACGACCGCGGCGATCATCAGCACCGCCAGCGCGACGAGGTCCTGCGAGTGGGCGATCGTCAGGTGGTGGCGGGGTGTGATGAACAGGTAGTTCAGCGTCAGAATCCCGAGCGCGGCCGTCGCCAGCGCCGCAAGCTGGCCGCGCCGGATCGCGATGGCCAGCACCGCGAGCAGGTACAGCACGCCGAGGTCCGCGGCGGGCGCGACCGACTGGAGCGCGGCGATGCATCCGGTGGCGACGGCGACGGCGACGATCACCTCGAGCGAGGCGCTCACCGCCGTTCTCGACGTGACCGTTCCTCGCTCGGACCTCATCCCCAGTGACATTGCCGGTCCCATCTCATGAGAGAGGCTACGCCGCGATCGGCGCGTGCCGTTTGCCTTCGGCAGGAAGCGACTCGATGATTACGCGGCAGGGTCGCTCGCGGAGCACGGTTTCGAGCGTCCGGCCGAAGCCAGTCCCCGCCGGGCAGTGCACTAGTCCACGTTCCCGTCGGTGTGGAACTTGGACTTCCAGTCCGCGGGCGGGGCCGTGAGGATCACGCGGCACGGCGCCTTGTTGATCACGTACTTGGTCACGGCCCCGACGTAGTTCTCCATCGGGCCGACGCCGCCCAGTAGCGCTCCGCCGCGCACCCGCGAGGGCTCCTCCGCCGCCAGCACGATCGCCTCGACGCCTCTGCGTTTGGCCTCACCGACGATCGCCTGGCCGGCGCGGCGGGCGCGGACCATCGCGGTCGCCACCTCCACCCCCTCGTACTCCTCCCCTACCGCCTTGGCGCGCGCCAATGCCTCTCGCGCCTTCTTGATCTGCGCATCCGGCAGCGGCGCGTCGAGCGGCAGCGACAACGGCATCTCGAACACCCAGATCGCCTCGATCACGGCCCCTTCCTCGATCACGTCGTCGCGGGTCTCGCCCGCGAGCCGTCCCGCGGTCTGGACGATGTCGTCATCGAGTGGCGTCCCTGAGATCGGAACGAGGATCGAACCGAACTCGGGCTCGAGCGTCTCGTGTCGCAGCGCCCGCTCCGGGATCGTCACCCGGCGCAGCAGCGGCTTCTGCTGGGTCTTGCGATAGGTGACATAGAGGACAAGACCCCCGAGCAGCCACCCCACGCCCACGTAACGGGCGCCGGAGTGCAACACGAGCACGATCGCGAGGCCGACGACGCCCAGCAGCGCGCCCGCCACAGCGGGGATCGGGACCCCGCGGCCACGGACGGTGACCGACAATGGCACCGTGTAGCCGCGTACGCGCGTGGGCTCGCGATAGCGCAGCACAATCACCGAGATGTGGGCAATCGTGAACGCGAGCAGCGCGCCGAACGCGTAGATCCCGACGAGCAGTTCGAGGTCCTGCGGAATGACGAGGGCAGCGGCGGCCACGCTGGCCGCGCCGATCACGACAAAGGGCGTCCCCCACCGTCCGCTGAGCCGCCCGATCGCACTGGGGATCTGCCGGTTCGTGGCCAGCGAGTAGCCCACTCGAGAGACCCCGAGCATCGAGGAGGCGGCCGCCGCCCCCAGGCCGAGCGCGCCCCCGATCGCGACCCCGTACTTGAGGATGTCGGAGATCCACACGGGCCGGAACGCCTCGACCACGCCAAGCACCGGGGCCTGGATGTGCTCGGTGCCGAGCTCGCTCACGCCGTTGTGAACCGGCAGCGCGGAGATCCCGACGAACGCGATTCCGACGTAGATCAGCACGATCACCGCCGAGCCGGGGATCACGAGACGCTTGATCTGGCCGGCGTTCGCGGTGACCTCGCCGGCCAGGCTGGCCGCGGCCTCGAGCCCCGTGAACGCGATCACGGCGATCGGGAACGCAAACGCGAGGTCCGACCACGTCGGCGCGGTGCCGAGATTGATCGACTCGGTGAGATGGTGCGGGTGAAAGGCGAGGATCAGCCCGAGCACGATCACCGCGGCCTGGAGCGCCAGGTCGGCAGCGGTGATCGCGATCCGCCGGCGCAGCTGGCGGATGTTGACGCCGATCAGGTTGTCGTATGCGACGAACGCGATCACGCCGAACGCGACGACGATCTGGGCGGCGCCGTGGCCTAGCGGCGACCAGAACGCCGCGAGATAGGCGGGCACCGTCAGCGCCGCCACCGCCAGCAGGATCGTGTAGTCCAGCACGATCGCCCAGCCGGCGATGAAGCTGACGAGCTCGTTGAAGGCGTAGCGCGCGAACACCGCGGAGCCACCGCGCTCCGGGTGAAGCGACGCCCCCTCCGCGTACGTCATCGCGGTCAGCTGGAAGAACAGCCCGGCGGCGAGGAACACCAGCGGGGTCAGTCCGTTGGCGCGGTGGGCGACCACGCCCAGCGCGAAATAGACCGAGCTGACCGAGGTCGTGTAGACGACCGCGAACAGCGCGCGGTAGGAGAAGGGCCGCTCGTTCACGTGCGCGCTTGCGGCTGCCTCACGGGCTTCTGAACTGGAGGTACAACCGAGCGGCCCCGGCGGCGACGAACAGCACGCCGAGGAGCACGCCGATGGCCGCCGCCCCGCCACCCTCGGCCAGTGTGCGCACGAGCAGCACGATCCCGATCACGATCATCAGGATCGACATCAGCCTCGTCGATGTTCGGTGGAAGTCGCTCCGCTGCGGCATACGTGCGTAGCTTAGTCACGCTCTCGGGGGGTCCGTGCGGCGAATCTTGACGAAATCTTGATGCCAAGGCCGTCGATCTAGACATCTTCTTAACGACATCGGATTTATGCTTGGGGGTTGGCCTAGGACGAAGCCCCGCACCGCGATGAAGCTTGTACCCCTCCAAAAGGATCGCCGGACTGCCCCGTGGGCGGCGGCCTGCGGTCCGGGGGCACCGATCGGTCTCCGGCTCCGCGTGCGCCTCCATCGGGCCGCCCTCGATCGCCAGCTGGCCCAGGGGCTGGCCGCCGATGCTTTCGAGGAGCGGGCGCTGCGGGCCCGGCAACTCGAGGATGGCGAGACGCGCCGCCGTCTCGCTCGCGCCCTGCGCAGCTTGATCGCCGACTCGGAGCTCCCCGCCGTGGCGCGGATGTGCTCCGCGGTGCCGGTCTCGCGGAGGGCGGTCCTGCCGTGGTGCCAGGCGTTGCTCGGTATGGCGGAGCGGCTGGAGCGCGAGGACCCGATCGATCCGTGCGGCATCGCCCGAGTGATGGTTCTCATCACCGATGGCTGCAGTCCGGTCTACAACCCGCACGCGGCGCACTCGATGAGCGATGCGATCTGGTGGGTCGCGGACGGGTTGAGTCTCCCGCCGGCCGTTAGCTAGCCGGTCTTCACAACATCTGTATGGCGCGGCGCGGTTTCTGAACGACCTCTTGACGTCGTGGCGGCCAAGATCTGCCGCATGGACGTCGTAGCCGTATTGCTCGCAGTACTGATGTTCGCCATCCTGTTCGCTCTCATACTCGGGATCGACCGGATATGAACCTGCCGATCGCCGCGCTGAGCGGCAGTGACCTGTTCGGCCTGGTCGTCTCGGTGATCGTCTGCGCCTACCTCCTCTATGCCCTGCTGCGCGGAGAGAAGTTCTAGGCGATGACGTTCCTGGGGTGGCTGACGATTGTTCTGTTCGCCGTCGTCCTGACGGCGATCGCGATGCCGCTCGGTCGCTACATGGCGGCCGTCTACAGCGGTGAGCGCACGTTCCTCGACCCGCTGTTCCGCACCCCCGAGCGACTGCTGTACCGGATCATGCGCGTCGATCCCGAGCGCGGCCAGGACTGGAAGGCATACGCGAAGAGCCTGATCATCTTCTCGCTCGCCGGCTGGCTGCTGCTGTATCTGATCCTGCGCACGCAGACGCTGTGGGACTTCACCGGGCTGAACCCGCAGCACTTCCACTCGGGGCCGTGGAACGTGACGTTCAACACAGCGTCGTCGTTCATGACGAATACGAACTGGCAGTACTACAGCGGCGAGACGACGATGAGCTACTTCAGCCAGATGGCGGGGCTCACCGTGCAGAACTTCCTCTCCGCCGGCGTCGGGATCTCGGTCGCGGTGGCGCTGATCAGGGGCATCATCGGCCGCAGCGGGAAGAGCATCGGGAACTTCTGGCAGGACCTGGTCCGGACCGTGCTGTGGGTGCTGACGCCGATCTCGTTTGTGGTCGCCCTGATACTGGTGTTCCAGGGGTCGATCCAGAACTTCTCGCACTACGCCAGCTTCAACGGCGTCACGGGCCTGGCGAACACGATCGCGATGGGACCGGTCGCCTCGCAGGAGGCGATCAAGCTGCTCGGCACCAACGGCGGCGGCTTCTTCAATACGAACTCCGCTCACCCGTTCGAGAACCCGACCGGATTCACGAACTTCCTCG
>Ga0116216_10000161_pt1 | contig 61271 bp, 67 predicted proteins | sample Sb_taG_11_FD_89696 | JGI IMG/M metagenome (GOLD analysis project Ga0116216, IMG submission 89696) | Peat soil microbial communities from Weissenstadt, Germany - Sb_50d_3_AS metaG | ecosystem: Environmental > Terrestrial > Soil > Wetlands > Peat | place: Germany: Weissenstadt | collected 2010-09-21 | reverse complement strand
TCAGGTGCACGATCCAGGCCAGCAAGATGATGACAAGGATGATCACGACGATCCAGATCATGGTAACCACGAAGCCCGGGATCGCGAACCTGCCCACTTTAGCCACAGCTGCGACACTAGCCGGTATCAAGGCACATCGGGGAGACCTGTGCTATTGACGTCGAAGGGCTGACATTCGGTGATCCGCTGCCCGGGTGACAGGCCGTCCGCATTCCGCCGGGCGCTCGCTGGTGCCATGTTCCGGGGGCCTGCCGGGTGACTCGTTCGGCGGCCCTGCCCGGTGGCTGCGGGCGGGGCGGCGGGCTTATGGAGCGCCGGGCCCGCCTGGCCGGCTCTGGACGCTGCCGGCGGGCAGCGTGCACTGAGCGCTCACCGGTCTGGCGCGCCAGCCGGCGACGCCCGGAACTGGCTGTTCGGCCGCGCCCGGGTTTGTGACTTCGGAGTTCGTGCGGTAGCTCGTGATCGGCAGGGACGCTCGGCGCGGCAGAAGCACGCGGTCCGCCACCCGAGGCCGGCCAGCGGCCGGGAGAAGATGACGCAATGGGATTCCCGCTGCGGGACCTCGATGAGGTGCTCGAGCGGCTGCCGGTGGCGGCGCCGGGCCGGGCGTCGCTTGTGTGCGTCGAGGGCCTGGCGGCGCGGGCAAGTCGGCGCTGGCCGTGGCCATGGCCGGGGCCCGCGCGGATGTCTGCGTGGTGCACGGCGATGACTTCTATGGCCCGCAGGAGCGTGACTGGCGGTCCTGGAGCCCGCGCGAGGGCTGCCAGCGGTACTCCGATCACCGGCGCCTGGAACGGGAGCTGCTGCGGCCGCTGCGCGCTGGGCTGCCGGCCAGGTTCCAGCGTTACGACTGGCCCACCGGCACCCTGGGGGAATGGATCGGCATACGGCCCCCGGGGAGCGTCGTCGCGGAGGGCGTTTACCTGCTTCGCCCGTGGCTGCGCCCGTACCGGGACTTCTCCATTTACGTCGATACACCTCGCGAGCTTCGCCAGCACCGACTGCATGCGCGCGGCGAGAACGACGAGGACTGGATCGCCAGGTGGACGGCCGCGGAAGATGCTGGATCGCCGCTCGTGGTGGTGCTGGCCTGCGCGCTGGTCCGCCTGTGGGGCTGGCCGGAGGCGGTCGCGTCGCTGGCCGCCGCGGTCGTGGTGCTGGGTGCCGGGGCGATCTCGCTGGACCAGGCCCGCGCTGAGGCGGAGCTGCTGGGGCCGGTGATCGGATTCCTGGCAGCGGTGCTGGTACTCGCCCAGTGCTGTGATGGCGAGGGGCTGTTCCGCGCCTGCGGGGCGTGGATGGCCCGGACGGCGGCGCGGCGGCCGCGGCGGCTGCTGGTGGCGGTCTTTGTCCTGGCCTCGGTGGTCACGGCGGTGCTGAGCCTGGACGCGGCGGTGGTGCTGCTCACCCCGGTGGTGTTCGCCACCGCAGCCCGGCTGGGGGCACGCCCCAGGCCGCACGTGTACGCCTGCACCCACCTGTCGAATACCGCCTCCGTGCTGCTGCCCATCTCCAACCTGACTAACCTGCTGGCGTTCGCGGCCAGCGGACTGAGCTTTACCCGCTTCGCCGCGCTGATGGCGCTGCCGTGGCTGGTCGCCATCGGAGCCGAGTACGCCGTCTTCCAGCGGTTCTTCGCCACCGATCTGGACGCCGGCGCCCCGGCCTCGGCTGCCGGCGGGCCGCCCGAGGTGCCGGTCTTCGCCATGGCGGTAGTGGCCGCCACTCTCGCCGGGCTGGTCGTTGCCTCCGCCGCCGGGGTGAACCCGGCGTGGGCCGCGCTGGCCGGCGGGGCGGTGCTCGGCGGCCGTGCCCTGGCCCAGCGCCGCACCACCCCCCTGCCCTCGCCAGCGCCGCGAATGTCCCGTTCCTCGCCTTCGTGCTGCGCTGCTGGTGCCTCGACCTCATCCCCGACAGCGACCAGGTGCGCGGCATATACGTCGTCACCAACCCCGACAAGCTGTCCCGCCTCGGCTGAGCGTCGGAGATGCTGAGCGTCGGAGATGCAGACGCGCCACCGATCAGGCGAAGCTTGCCTGCTACAGCGGAGCCGGATTTACCGACGCGCTTCTGGAGATCGCCGCTAGATCCGATGACGTCGTCCTTGTCGATCTTGGGCAGCTATATCGGCGGTGAGTTCATGGCGAGGCGAGCGTCGACCTCGGCTGGCGTCCGCGCCGCTACATCTGACGACTCGGCTGGTTCTTGTGCTGCTTGAGCCACTGCACTTGCGACCCCGGAGGTGGAATGACCTGCGCACGGCTTAGTCGCGTCCTTGACATGATGGATCGCCAGCACTCTAATAGCTTTAGGAGCACCCGGTGGACAGAGAGCACGTCGCGCGCTGGATCGCGGAGTATGAGCGGGCCTGGCGGGCGCCAGGGACTGCCGCGCTCGCCCGGATCTTCACACCGCAGGCGACCTACCTGCAGGATCCCTACGAGGAACCGGTCGTCGGCCTGGCTGCTATTGCGCGGATGTGGGAAGCCGAGCGCGCGGGCCCCGACGAGGTGTTCCAGATGGCCAGCGACATCATCGCGGTGGATGGTGAAATCGCGGTCGTGCGGGTGCAGGTGAACTACGCCGACCCGGCCATTCCGGATTACCGGGACATGTGGATCTTGCGCTTTGAGGCCGACGGCCGCTGCGCCAGCTTCGAGGAGTGGCCGTTCCCGGCGCGGTGAGACCAGCGTACGAGCCGTGCCGCTCAGGCCCCGCACTTGAATTGGTTGACTGCGCTGATACCTGGCCCGCACCAGTACGGGTTGCCGTACTTGAGATCATATTGCGACAGATGCGTGTGCAGGTAGCTGGTCTTCAGCAGGCCAGTGGCCATCACGCGCAGCTCGAATGTGTCTGTGGCCCGCAGGAAGTCCTTCGGGTCGAACCCGGGGATAACCGCGTTCTTGAGCGTCGTGTAGAGCACCCGACTGACGGTGCCGATGATGGTGCCCGCTGGTCCCGGAGCGAAGGTCACCTCGGCCCACCCGTTGCAGACGGGCACGCTGGCCGGCGGATAGGGCCCGCATCCCTCGTACCACCTGATCCATCCCGAGCTGCCAGAACCGCTGCAGCCTGGGAAGGTGTTGGCGGTGGGCAGGTACAGACTCTGACCGACACACAGACTTCCGTCGTGGACGTACCAGGAGCCGCGGAATGCGTCGATGGCCGGGGCGGCCTGATCCACGGCGATGCGGTAGTTGTGCCAGTAAATGCCGGTATCGATTGCGGCGTGCAGGCCGTCGAGGACCAGTTTGATGCCGTCGACAAGCCAGAGCAGCACGCTGGTGACGAAGGAGCCAATGAACCCGGTCACGCCGTAGGCGACCTTCCACTGGTCGCCCAGGCAGCCCACGGCGAGTTCGACCTCGCTGCGGAACAGCTCACCGACAGCATGCGGGCTGGACAGGTCGTTGTGAGCGATGGCGTCGATCTGGGTCAGGCAGTCCTTGGCGGCAAACGCCAGGCTGATCGCCCTGGCGGTCTTTGACGGGTCGGCCTTGGGCGCACCGGGGATGTCACCGAAGGTCATAGCGAGAGTGTCGGCGCCGTACAGGAAGGCGTCGATCAGGTAGCCCTCGGCGCTCGGCTGGGTCTGCACCTCGCCTGAGGACCCGGCTGGCACGGTGAACTGCACGGTGCGGCCGCCCGCGATGATGGCGGATGCGCCGCCGGCCGCCGCCGGGCTGAGCACATGCGTCACGGCCGAGATGATCCGCTCGGTCACCGGGTCCGGTGCACCCACCGGGTGCACGGACCAGTCCGCGGGAAAGTCGGACTCCATGGCGTAGCGGCGGTTGTCGGCCACCTGAAGCAGCGGCGACCCGGTCCCGCTGACCCCCGCGCACCACTTGACCAGGCTGCCATGGTCGGACTCGACCCTGATGCCGTCGGCGGCCAGCTGGCTGCTCCCCGGGCAGGCCGGCTGAGCGGTAGTGTCGGCCACGCCGATGAAGCCCTTGAGCAGGTCCGTCGCCCCGGCGAGTATCTTGCCGGTGTCCAGCCGTAGCACGGACCAGACCGACAGGTGCGGAGTCGTCGTTGTGAGTGTCCGCGCGGCCGGGTTGTAGGTCGCAGGCACCGGCTGCCAGCGCCCGGCCGCGGCGTCATAGAAGACAAGCAGTGCCGCGTCCGGCCCGGCTGCCGCACCGCTCGCGCCGAGCGGCGGAACGGGTACCGTCAGCCGCACCCGCCCGGTGAGCCTGGTGCCGGCCACGCTCAGCCGGTATACCGGGCCGGCCAGCATCATTCCTGACGGAGCCGCCGCAGGAGCGCTGGCAACCGAGCCGGACAACCTGCCCGGCCCGCTGACCGCGCCAGGTGGCACCCGGACTTCCAGCCCTCCGGCCAGACGCAAGGAGGATGAGTGGCCGGGAGCGACCCCGACGATCACCGCTGCCGGTGCCGCCGCGTGCGGCTGCCCAGTGCTGCATCCCTGCAGCAGCAGCGATCCGGTCGCCAGCACCGCGATCAGACCGGTCCCCGATGCCGCCCGGCGGTATCCAGCCATGCGCATGCCGACCCCTCCCCAATCACGGCTTACGCTATCTTGATCCAGACATCCGATTGCGGCGTGTCTGGTCGGCCAGATGCCTGACTCAGCCGATCCGCCGGACCGCGGCGGCGCGGGCATCAGCATCCGAAGCGATCCGCTCAGCCCGCTACCCGCTCAGCCCGCCGCCTCCGCCTTCGTGGCCAGCTGAAAGACCGTGGCGACCTCGGTGCCATACGACCGGACATCGAGCCGCGGGTCGGCCGCGAGCAGGAACGGTAGCCCGTCCACTGCCCGCTGGATCAGCGTGGCCATCACCACTGGGTCGAACCGGCGGAACTCGCCGCTCTCCTGGCCGCTGCGCAGGATGTCCCGAACGTGCGAGAGCACCTGCTGCTCGGTGGCTGGGTCGTACTCGAATCCGCCGTTCAGGAAGATCTCAAGCAGAGCTTTCATCTCCTCCCGGTGAGCGCCGATGAACTCGACATTGGCCACGATGTACGTCCGGAGTGCCTCGGTGGCGCTGCCGCAGTCCGCCATGGCCGCCGCCATGTGCGCGCCGATGGCGCCCACGACCTCCTCGACCACCTGCTGGATCAGCTCCTCGCGGCCTTCGAAGTGGTAGGAGATGAGCCCGGTGCTTGACAGCCCCGCCCGCTTCGCGATCTGGGCGAACGACGCGTTGCGGTAACCGAGCTCGGCGATGGTGGCGATTGCCGCCCTGACGATCTGGGCACGTCGTGCTGTCTCGGTGAAGGTGCGTCCCGGCTCCGCCGTCGCTCGGATCTTTGCTTGCATGAGCTAATTTTAGCCCATCCGAGCAAATCCTGATCCCCGGCACGGAAGACGGCGCCGCCGAGCCACTCAGGCAAGCCAGCTCGCCGCTCTGCACAAGTACGCGGCGTAACGACCCAATGCGCCGCCGACATTGAGCGCCAGCATCAGGAAACCGCAGGACGAGGGTGCGTTGGCCCGCTACAGTCTCACCGAATGTAGTTATGCGACTACTTGTAGTTGTCAATTGGTGGGGCCGACGAGTGCGGCTGGCTGGCCGCTGATCGGGTCGGCGCGTGACCGCCGATCCGAATCCAGACCTTGGGAGAGGTACGTGGCAGGGGGACGGCTGGGTCTCGTCGCCGAGCACGACCCGGGCAGTGCCGCACTGGTGCGGCGCATGCTGCGGCTGGTGGTTCGGATCCTGCCGCAGGCACAGTTGGCTGGAGACTTCGCGTTCACGCTGGCCGGGGAGCGCGGTCCGGACAGGCAATGGCAGGTTCAGCCGACCGGGACCAGCCTGCGCTATGGCGTCATCGCCGGGCTGGGCCTGCTGCGCCTGCCCGAGCAGCGCAGGCGCGAGGCGCTCGGCGGGGATGACTGTGCTGACCTGATCGGACGCCTAGCCAAGCGGCTGGACGACCTGATCGACCTCGGCGATGTGGCGCTGCTGTGCTGGGCGGCGGCCGAGGCTGATCATAGCGAGCTGCCCCATGCCCTCGACCGACTCTGGCATCTTGATCAACGGGCCGTCCGAGTCGATGTGGTATCAGCGGCCTGGGTGGTGACGGCGCTGGTCGCAGCCCGCCGGATGGCCGATGTCGAGCGGCATCTGAGGCTCGGTCGTGGCCGCCTGCTTGCCGCCCGCGACGCCCTCTTCCCGCACCTGATCGGCAGGGCTGCACCCTGGTACCGCGCGCATGTCGGGAGCTTCGCCGACCAGGTGTACCCGGTGCAGGCGCTGGCCCGGCTGCACCGCAGCGGCGACGACCCGGAAGCGCTCGCCGTCGCCGACCGCGTGGCTGCGGCGCTCTGCGAGGCACAGGGCGTCGCCGGTCAGTGGTGGTGGCATTACGACTCGCGGACCGGCGCCGTTGTCGAGGGCTACCCGGTCTACAGCGTTCACCAGCACGCGATGGCGCCGATGGCCCTGCTCGACCTGGCCGACGCGGGCGGCCACTGCCACGCCGACGCGATCTGCCGGGGACTGCGCTGGCTGGCCGGGCCGCCGGAAACCAGCGAGGACCTGGTCAGTGCCGAACCGCCAGTCATCTGGCGGAAAGTGGCGCGCAGCGATCCGGGAAAGGCGGTGCGCGGGCTGCGGGCCGCAGCCACCCGGCTGAACCCAGGGCTGCGCCTGCCGGCGCTGAGCCGGGTGTTCCGGCCGGGGACCGTGGACCACGAATGCCGGCCGTACGAGCTCGGCTGGCTGCTGTACGCGTGGCTGCCCGGGCTGGCGGAGGACCGATGAACCGCGAGGCCGCCGGAGTCGCCCGGCATCAGCTACTCGGAGTCAGCGTCGACGCGCTCGTGATGAACCAGGCGGTGAGGCGGTGCACCGACGCCGTCGACCAGGGGCGGTACCTGTCGGTCGGGATGGTGAACGCCGCCAAGATCGTCGCGATGCGCGAGGACGATTTACTGCGCGGGGCCGTAGCCGGCTGCGGCATGGTGCTGGCTGACGGCCAGTCGGTGGTCTGGGCGAGCCAGTTGCTTGGGCTGCCGCTGCCGGAGCGAGTGGCCGGAATCGATCTGTTCCTGGCGCTGCTCGGCGAGGCATCGCGCCGCGGCTACCGGGTCTACTTCCTCGGGGCCAGGCCGGACACCCTGCGTCGCATGCTCGCCGAGGTGGAACGCAGATATCCGGACCTGATCGTGGCCGGCGCCCGTGATGGCTATTTCACCGGCGCGCAAGAGCCCGAGGTCGCCGCCGAGATCCGGCGGAGCCGGCCCGACCTGCTGTTCATCGGAATGTCCTCACCGCACAAGGAGCTGTTCACCGCTGCGTGGGGGGAGCAGACCGGCGCCCGGGTGGTGCACGGGGTCGGCGGATCCTTCGACATCCTGGCCGGGCTGACCCGCCGGGCGCCGCTGTGGTGGCAGCGGCACGGCCTGGAGTGGCTGTACCGGGCATCGCAGGAACCGGTCAGGCTGGGCCTCCCGCTACCTGAGCACCAATACGTCATTCATGACCATGGTCGCCCGCCAGGCGATGACGCGTCGCTGGCGGTCGGCCGAACGAGAGGATCAACCGTGAGTGCTGTCGTCGTGGTCGGCCTCGGATACGTGGGCCTGCCGCTCGCGATTCGTGCCGCGGAGGTCGGCCACCGGGTCGTCGGGTACGACACCGATTCAGTCCGGGTGAAAGCGCTTGACGCCGGCGAGTCATATATCGAGGACGTTCCGGCCAGCAGGCTGGCCGCCATGGTCGACAGCGGGGCTTTCCGGCCATCTGCCGAGCCGAGGGCCTGTGCCGGATTCGACGTGGCGGTGATCACGGTGCCCACGCCGCTGCGGGATGGCCTGCCCGACCTGACCCACATCGAGGCGGCGGCTCGCATGCTGGCGAGGTTCCTGCGGCCGGGCGCGACCGTGATCGTGGAGTCGACGTCCTACCCAGGGACCACCCAGGAGCAGGTGCTGCCCTGGCTGGAGGACGGGTCAGGGCTGATCGCTGGCACCGACTTCCACCTCGGCTACAGTCCGGAGCGGATCGACCCGGGGAACGACACCTGGACGCTCACCTCGACCCCGAAGATCGTGTCGGGAATCGATGCCGGCTCGCTCGCAGCCGTGCAGGCCTTCTACTCGGGAATCGTCGACCAGAGCGTCCCGGTATCCGCCCCGTCCGTCGCCGAGCTCGCCAAGATCATCGAGAACACCTTCAGGCATGTCAACATCGCCCTGATTAACGAGCTCGCGATGTTCGCCCACGATCTGCGCATTGACATCTGGGAGGCGATCGACGCCGCATCGACCAAGCCGTTCGGGTTCATGCCGTTCACGCCCGGGCCTGGCGTAGGCGGCCACTGCCTGCCGATCGACCCGTGTTACCTGTCCTGGCGGGTCGAGCGCGCGCTCGGCCAGAGCTTCCGCTTCGTGGAGCTGGCCAACGACATCAACTCGCATATGCCGGACTATGTGGTCCGGCGCCTGATGCTGGCGCTGAACGGACGCGGCCGGCCAGTCAGCGGGTCCCGCATCCTGCTGCTCGGGCTGGCGTACAAGAAGAACACCGGCGATGCGCGGGAATCACCGGCCGTCCGGATCGCGCAGCTGCTCAAGGGCATGGGAGCGGAGGTCATGGCCGCCGATCCTCATGTCGTGGAGTTCGGGCCGATCGACGCGGTGGTGGATGAGCGGGTCACGCTGACAGCGGCCGAGATCTCCCGCGCCGACGCGGTGGTCCTGGTGACCAACCACGACGCGTTCGATCTCGACGAGATCGGCAAGTACGCGAGCTACGTCCTTGACTGCCGCCGGGTACTCTCCGGCGACCAGGTCGAGGCTTTGTAACGGCCGGGCTATGCGAGTCCTCTGCGTGGTCGGAGCGCGGCCGAACTACATGAAAGTCAAACCGGTGATGGACGCCCTGACCGAGCGCGGGGCAGAGGTCATCCTGGTCCACACCGGCCAGCACTACGACCCGTCGATGAGCGACGTCTTCTTCAATGATCTGCGGATCCGGCAGCCCGACCACTTCCTCGGGGTGGGCTCAGGCAGTCACGCCGCCCAGACGAGCCGGGTGATGCTCGCCTTCGAGCCGCTGGTCAGGCGGCTGCGTCCGGACGTGGTCGTGGTGGTCGGCGACGTGAACTCCACCATGGCCTGCGCGCTGGTCACCGCGAAGGCAGGGGCACTGCTCGGGCACGTCGAGGCGGGCCTGCGCAGCAGGGACTGGTCGATGCCCGAGGAGGTGAACAGGGTCGTGACCGACCGGGTGAGCGACTACCTGTTCGCTCCGTCGGAAGACGCCGTGGCGAACCTGCGGGCCGAGGGGTACCGCGAGGACCAGATCCACCTGGCCGGGAACGTGATGGTGGACACCCTGCTCGCGAACCTGGACCGCGCCCGCGACGGTGACACCCTGTCCAGGCTCGGACTCACGCCGGGGGAGTACGGCCTGGTGACGCTGCACCGCGCGGCCAATGTGGACGACCCGGCGATCCTTGCCACGCTGCTCTGCGCGCTCGACCGGGTCGCGCGGCTGTGCCCGCTCGTGTGGCCGGCCCATCCCAGAGTGGCCGCAAGCCTGGGCAGCGTCGGCCTGGCGGACCTGGCCGGCCAGATCAGGATCGTCCCACCGGCCGGCTACCTCGACTTCATCGCGCTCGAAGCATCGGCGCGCCTGGTCCTCACCGACTCCGGCGGCGTGCAGGAGGAGACCACCGCTCTCGGGGTCCCCTGCCTGACGCTGCGGGACAACACCGAGCGCCCGATCACGCTAACCGAGGGAACGAATCAGCTTGTAGGCGGCGATCCGGTGCGGATAGTCGCCACGGCGCGGCAGGTGCTGGCTGACCCGCCGGTGTCGCAGCGGCCAGCCCTGTGGGACGGTCAGGCCGGAAAGCGGATAGCCGCAGCGCTCCTGGCCGACGGCAGCTGCGGCGGCCGGCTACGGCCTACCAGTCTGCTGGATAGCCCGCGGCCGGGGCAGGCGCTGGTGTCGCTCGGGCGTTGAGGCAATGTGAAGCTCACGGCGTGCTCTGCCGCCATTTCCCTGGCCGGCGGGCGGCGACGGTGGCGCCTGTTGTGACCATTGCCAGCAGGCCGACTGCCAGGCCGAGCGCGGCTGCCGGGCTGATCCGCAGGACGAGCCAGGCGTCGGCAACTGCGCCGCCGAGCATGGTGGCCACCGCGAGTAGCCGCCTGAGCAGAGCAGGCCCGCGGTTGCGGGTGCGCAGGTCGGCAGCGATGCCGGTGAGGGTCATGGTGAGCACGGTGGTGGTCAGGTCGGGCACCGCGAGCCGGCGCGCGGCCGCGTTCTGGATTCCCATGGCAACAGCCAGCAGTGCGGCGAGGATGTCGCGGGGGACGTCGCTGAGGACGGCAGCCGAGGCGGCCACCGCGAGGGCGGCGGCTACCAGGATCAGTTCGCTGGCGGCGGCGCTGAGCAGGAGCAGCGCCCGGTCCTGGCCTGCCCGGCTGGCCAGCACGCCGCCTATAGCCGCCCCGGCGAGGAACCCGGCCAGGGCGAACAGCGAGGCGCTGAGCGAAAATCCCGGCGTGCCGACGATCGCGAAGCCGGTGAATACGACGTTTCCGGTCATGTTGGCCACGAAGACCCGGCCCAGCCGCAAGATGCTAACGGCATCGACAAGGCCGGTGACCGCGGTCAGGGCCAGCAGCAGCGGCGGCAGCGGGCCGTGGCGGGGATCGCTGAGCATGTGCCGGGCAAGCGGCATAGCCAGGGCTGTCTGCGGAGAACTGCTGACGGCGGTGGTCATAGTGTATTCCTTCGGGCTTTGCCGCTGTCGCCGGATGGCTGCGGAAGAGTTCACCTGGTTGGCGCGGTGGCCGCCGGAGGCGCTGGTGGCGCGATGCCGTCGAGTGCGGTGTCGATGACGTCGCGGACGAACCGGTCGTTGAGTGGCGCATGGCCGTGCAGGAGCCGGTGGTAGATCGGGCCGTATAGAACGTCGAGCGCGACCTCGATCTTGGTGTCCGCTGGGATCTCACCGCGTTCGATCGCGCGGCGGAAGATCGCGCGTGCCTGGTCGCGGCGCGGCTGGACGAAGCGGGTGCGGTATTGACGGGCGAACGCGGGGTCCATCTGGGCTTCGGTGACCAGGCCGGCGATCACGCGGCCGTAGGGCCGCCTGCTGGCGAGCCGGGCCCAGGGGCGCAGCAGGCTGAGCAGGTCGCCGCGCAGTGATCCGGTGTCGCGGGGCGGGGGGACGCCGGCCCATTCGTGATACAGCGCGTCCAGCGCGAGGGTCTCCTTGGTGGGCCACCAGCGGTAGATCGTGGCCTTGCTGACCCCCGCCCGTGTGGCGACCGCGTCCATGCTGACGGCCGCCAGGCCTTTCTCCAGAAGGAGTTCTGCTGCGGCTTCGAGGATGGCGCCCTGGGCCTTCTCGCTGCCGGGCCGCCCGCGCCGCGGTGCGACGGTCGGCACGGCGCCGGTCATAGGGTGTTCCCGCCGCTGGCTGCGGTCAGCATGCCGGACCTGGTCGGCCCGGCTGCTGCGTCGGGCTCACCGGCCGTCCGCGCCAGAACCTGGAAGAAGGCGGCGATGTCACGCCGCGTATAGCCCAGGTCTTCGGCCCTTGCCAGCATTCCATCGGCGACCGCCGCCGACGGAACCGGAACATCCAGCTGGCGGGCGGTCTCCAGGACGAGGCGGATGTCTTTGTGCATGAGCTGCACGTCGAACCACGCCTCCTCGGGCAGGTTGAGCATGAGGGGAGCCCGCGCCTGGAGCATCGGCGACCCGATCGCGCTGCCGGTCATCACCTGCGCCGCCAGCGCCGGGTCGATCCCGCCGCGCTCGGCCAGCAGCACGCCCTCGCTGAACGCGAGCATCTGCGCGGCGAGGCTGATGTTGATGGCCAGCTTCAGCAGCAGCGCCTGGCCGTTCGCGCCGACGTGGGTGACGTGGCCGAGCCGGCGCAGCAGCGGCTCGACGGCACGGAAGGCATCCTGCGGGCCGCCGGCCATGATCGCGAGAGTGCCGTCCTCGGCGGCAGTGACGCTGCCAGAGACGGGGGCGTCAAGCATACTGGCGCCGAGGGCGCGTACCCGCTGGGCGAGCTCGCGGCTGGCCTGGGGGCTGACCGTGCTCATGTCCAGATAGATCTTGCCTGGCGTGAGCCCGGCCAGGATCCCGTCCGGGCCGGCGGTGATTGCCTCCAGGGCCGTGTCGTCGGTGACCATGCTGAAGATCACCGCCGCCGCCTCGGCAACCTCGCGCGGCGTGCCGCGCCAGACCATGCCCTGCCGGGTCAGCTCGCTGGCCCTGGACCTGGTGCGGTTGGTCCCGTACAGCTGGTTGCCGTCGAGCAGGCGGCCGGCGATCCGGCTGCCCATCGCACCGAGGCCTACAAAGCCGATCGCGGTCATCGTCGTCACCTCTTCCTCGCTGCCTCGATCTCGCTGACGTCCTCGTCGGTGAGCTCAAGGTCCGCAGCGGCGACGATCGGGTCCACCTGGCTGGGCCGGCGGAATCCGGTGATCGCGCCGTCCACGGCGGGATTGCGCAGTGCCCACGCGACCGCGACGGCTCCCGGCGTCACGTCGTGCCGCTCGGCGACCGTCTGCAGCCGCGCGGCCAGCGCGAGGTGCTCCGACAGCTGCGGCTCGGTGAAGCGCGGGTCGCGGGCGCGCCAGTCGTCGGCCGGCATCTGCTCGATCCGCTCGCGTGTCATCGCCCCGGTCAGCAGGCCGGAGCCCATGGGGGAGTAGACGATGACCCCGATCCCCTCGCGTTCGGCGAATGGCAGGAGCTCGTCCGCTACGGCGCGGTCGACCAGCGAGTACGGCGGCTGGAGCGTCTCGACCGGCGCGATCGAGCCGATCCGGCGCAGCTGCCAGGCATCGAAGTTGGAGACGCCGATATGCCGGACCAGCCCCTGCTCCTTCAGCTCGGCCAGCGCCGACCAGCCTTCTTCGATGTCGTGCCCGGGGACCGGCCAGTGGATCTGGTACAGGTCGATCGCCTCGATGCCGAGCCGCCGCAGGCTGGCCTCCGCCTCCCGCAGGACCGAGTCCCGCTTGAGGCTGTGGCGGACGTGGCCCGTGCCGTCGTCCAGCAGCGAGCATTTGGTGAACACGTACGGGCGCTCAGCCAGGCCCTCAAGCGCCCGGCCGACCACCCGCTCCGAGCGACCGAAGCCGTAGGCGGCGGCGGTGTCGATCCAGTTGATCCCGAGATCAACCGCCCGGTGGATCGCCGCGATCGACTCCGCGTCTTGCTGCGGCCCCCAGCCGAACTCCCAGCCGCCTCCGCCGATCGCCCACGCGCCGAACCCCACCCGGGTGATCTCCAGGCCGGTGGCCCCCAGCTGGCTGGTCTTGAGCTGCGTCTTGTACATGACTCCTCCGTTGATCCCTGACGCCCGCCTGAGCGGCCGACCACATCCTCTCTAAGCAAAACTAGACTATCAGTTTCTATATTGCAACCGCGTCCGGCGAGAGCAGATGTCGGCAGGGGAGCCACTGCCAGCTCGCTGCCTGCGGGAGTGACCGTGGTCATGCCTCCGCGCTGACCGCCGCTAGCGGCTGCGGGTAGGGCCACGTACGCGTACCTGATCGTGATGGGCTATCGGATCGGCCGGTAGGTCGCGATCAGGCCGCCGCTGCTGGTCGGCTGGCCTTCGACCAGTTCGAACTTCGTCAGCGCGGCGTCGTCGGCGAACAGCCGCTTGCGACCGCCGCCGGCGAGGACCGGGCTGATCATCAGGGTGACTCGTCGAGCAGTCCCTGGTCGATCAGTGATCGAACCAGCGACGGGCTGCCGGCCGTACCGATCGTCCCGCCGTCCTGCTGGGAAGCTCAACCGCATTGCAGACTCGGCAGTGGACCTGTTCCTTGCCACCTACGGGTAAGGACCACAGCCACGCGAAAACCCCACCGTCCGGGGGTTGGTCTGTACATCCTGCTGCCGCGATGGCCCCACTGGCGCAGCAGCTTTCGGCAGTCTCGTGATGCCCGGGGCGACAGGCTGGCGCCCGGTTGCCCCGGACTGCCAGAGTGGGCGAGCCTTTGGGTGAGCTGCACACCGCGCCGTGGACCCCGCATATCAAGCTGGCCTACAGCAATGCCTCCGTAGCGCGTGAAAGTGCGGGAGCGGGTGATTGTCGGCGCCACGGCTTGCCGATTGCGCGCGATCCCAGCTGGCGTGGTGAGAGCGCCTAGAATTGTGTTGTGGCCGATGGTCGGGTTGCGCAGCGGTTCAGGGTAGCTCTGGACATGTATGAGTTCGGTGAGCGGATGGCGCGTTCAGGGCTGCGCCGCCGCCACCCTGACGCGACCGAGGAGCAAATCGAGCAAATGCTCCGGGAGTGGCGGACGGCCAGGCCGGGAGCACCGGGCGGTGATGCTGCCGGGCGGCCGTCCCGCAGGTTCGGGTGAACATCCTTGAGGCCGCTCTGCGGCGGATCGCAGCTGATCTTGGGCGGTACGGCCGCCGCTGGGCCCTGGTCGGCCGTTTCGCGGTCTCGGCGCGGGCCGAACCCCGGTTTACCCGTGACATCGATGCCGCTGTCGTGGTCGATGATGATGCCGATGGGGAGAGCCTGGTGCGGCGGCTGCTGGCAGACCGGTACCGGGTTCTGGCGTCGGTGGAGCAGGACGAAACGGGTCGGCTCGCCACCGTACGCCTCAGTTCTCCGCTGAGCGGAGACGATGTCGTGGTGGATTTGCTGTTCGCGAGTTCGGGGATCGAGCCGGAGATCGTGGCAGCTGCCGAGATGACGGAAGTAGTACCTGGGCTGCGCCTCCCGATCGCCACGACCGGGCATCTGATCGCTCTCAAACTGCTGGCCCGGGATGACCAGGAACGACCGCAGGACCTGGCCGATCTGCGCGCATTGCGCGCGGTCGCGACGCCCGCTGACTACCGTGCCGCGCACGAGGCAGTCCGACTGATCTCGGCACGGGCTTCGATCGGGGACGCGATCTGACAGCCGGCCTTCACGAGCTAGAACAGCCGCCCCACTGGACCTGAACCCCGGTTGGTGTGAGGGCATTGTGCGGGCTGGCGTGGCGGCGCGTGCTGCACGGCTCAGGCGATAATGCCGACAGCGCCGCTAACCATGTCGTACAGGCCGCCCCTGACCTGCAGGTGGCCGCTCCGGACCATCGGGTGGAGCAGCGGATCGTGCCGCAGCTGCCGCACGGTCAGCTTGATCTGCGCCCGGATCGTGTTGTCCAGCAGGTCACCGCTCTGCCTGATCGCCGCCTCGTAAGCCGGCCGCAGGGCGCGGACAACGGCGCCGATATGGCCGGGGGCCGGCTCGCCGGTCTGGAAAGACCTGATCGCTGCCTTCACCGCCCCGCACCTGCCGTGCCCGAGGACCACCATCAGTCGGGCCGACTCGAAGCTAGCCGGACCGAACTCGATGCTGCCGAGCACTACCTGATCATCCAGCGTCTGCGCACCGGTCCTGATTACCAGCAGCTCGCCTAGCCCGCAGTCGAAGACCAGCTCAGGTGGGACCCGTGAGTCGATGCACGAGATGACCGTGGCGAACGGGTCCTGGTGATCGGCCAGGTAGTGCCGCCACCGCGGCGACTGACGTGGGTGCCTGGCCTGTCCCCGCATCCACCGGCTGTTCCCCGCCATCAGTATCTTCAGCGCCTCATCCGGCCCCGGAGTCCGCCCGTGGGGCCGGTCCGGCACCTCGGGCCTGGCCGGCACGGTCTCGGCCGCAGCCGCACTCGCGAGCGCGCTGCCAGGCCAGGAGCCGCCGGCAATCGCGGCAGCAGCCAGCCCGGCGCGTGACGCCGTCCCGATGAATCCCCTGCGGCTGACACGCGCAGGCTCCAGCTCCGCCATGATCTCCCCCGTCGTCGGATCACGATCTGCGCAGTGCCGTCCTGCGCAGCACGAACCATGCCACCCCCAACCCGGCCAGGCCGACGTCGCCATTCTTGCGCGCCGACCAGCCAGCTAGCGTGAGCCCAGTCTCGCCCCGGCGTGTCGCCGCTGCACGATCCGGTTCGGCGCACAGGCGCTGACGATCTTGCCGGGCGTCGCGAGATCACTTCGGGGCGTCCGGCCGGCTCTGACGTCCGGTGACAAGCCAGCTTGACAATCTCATGGCTGTAAAGCTAACTTGTCATGACAAGGATGCTTGACAGGAAGGAGGCCCGTTATGAGACCGTGGACAAGGTGGCTGTACCTAGTAGCGGGACTGGTGGCGGCGTTCGTGGCGGTCAGTGCGGTCGCGCTGGCTATCCGGCAGGGCAGCTGGGCGCCGATCGCGTCGGTGGGGTGGATCCCGGCCGTCATTGTCGCGACCGCAGGCAGTACGCGCCGCCGCTGCCGGCCGCGCCGCGGCGGCGGCGCGGGGTCAGCGGGCTGGGCGGTAGTCTCCGCTTTCAAGCCGCTGCTTCAGGTTCCGAAGGCTTGCCGGGGCTGCTTTCGCGGTCATGCGGCGAACCATGGGCACGAGCATTGCGCCGATGCCGTGGCCCTGGTAGTCGAAGGTGAAGGTGGCTCGCGAGCCTGTCCCGTCGCTGGCTGGTTCGACGGTGACTTTCACGTTCGGCCTGATCGGCCCGTCGACGCCGCGGACGGCCCATGCGCCCGGTGGACTGGCCTGCGTGATTTCCTGGGTCATCGTCCGTTCGGTACGGCCGATACGGCGGGTCGTGGTGAACGTCGATCCCACGCCGGGGGCTGCGTCCGTGACCCGCACGCTGGTGACGTCATGCTGCCATTCTGCGAACCGCGCGGGGTCGGTGGCGTAAGCGTAGACATCGCCCGGCGGGCAGGCGATGTCGATCGTGAGCACAATTGGTGCCATTGTCCAGCTCCTCGCCGCAGGTTCTGTGGCCGACGGCCCGGCCTCTCACCGGTATGACCCAACGCGGCCAGGGAATGTGACCGCAGCCAGTCGCATCAGCGGCATGTCGCGGTGGGGCTGGCCGTCACCTGCCGTTGGCGGAAAAGTGCTGGTAGTCCTTCGGGGACGTCCAGTCACCGCCCCATTTCCAGCCGACCGAGATGAAGGCCCGCCAGACCGCGTCGCCGTGCCTGATAACCGCCGGGGTGTGCCGGGACCGGTCGGCCCACGCGGCTGCGGCGGGCGGGTCGATGGCGCCGTTGACGACCTCGGGGTTCTCGAACGGGTTGATGTCGACGGCCAGGCCGTAGGAGTGCTCGGACCACGATGTTGTCCCGCGGACCCGGCGGCAGTTGAATGCTGAGGTGTTGTCGGCCAGCATGGACCGCTCATCGCTGCCGCCGAACACATCGACCACCCGCATCTGCCGGATCGGGTACCTGGCCGCGAGCAGCAGCCGGAAAGCACCGGTCAGCGCCCTGGCCGCGGACTCGTTCACGATCAGTTGACCCTGGTGCACCGCGTGATCGAACCCCCCAGTAGCTGAGCGTCAGCAGCCGCAACTGGTCCAGCCCGAGCGGGCAGCCCGGGTGCCAGATTGCCCCGATCATCCGCCGCCGCATCGCAGTCGGGATGGTCGACGTCCTGGCCTGGTAGACGGCCGCCCGGACCGCGCTCGGAGCGGCCGGAGTGCGCGACGCCGGGATGGCAGGGCTTGGCGTGCCGGGCCGCGGGGTCGGCGCCGCTGCGGGCTGCCCGTCGCAAGCAACGACCAGGAAGCTGATGACCGCGAGCGCCAGCAGCGTCCGGCAGTTCACTCTCACCGCCCACGGCCTCCCGCTGAGCTGCCCCGGCCTAGCTGCCCGTCCCGCGCGCAGGTCCGATGCACCGATACCGGGCGTCATAGCGGCGCCCACACGATCACGCGCCGGGTTGATCTGTCGTTGCCCGGCACATACATTCTGCTCTCTTGCTGGACCCGGCCAAATAGCACTCATCGGATCGGGGGACACCGGGGGCACACCCTGGGCACGGCAGCAAGACAGCCAGCAGCCGGCCAGCGCGGTGATGACGGGCTCGCGAGCGCCCATCGGCTGGTGATCGCCTCATCGAGGGCGATCATGGCAGCGTCAGTCCTTCGCCGCGAAGACGGCCTGGAGGGCGGGTGACTGCGCCAGCGCGGTGTCGCCGTCCTGTGACCCCCACGAGTAGGCGTAGTCGAATACCGGCGCTGGTGTCACGGCTGCCCAGTCAGCTAGCATCAGGCGTTCCTGTGCCGGGGTCGGCAGTACCCAGTCGCCTTCGCTGCCGCCGCCGAACGCCTGGTACACGGGAACGATCCGGTTCGCCGGCCAGCCCGCGGCCCGCGCCGCGGCCGCGTACGCGGCGATCTCGCCGTAGTCCGGCGGCCCGGCGGAGGTCACCGGGTACGGGTCAAGGCCGATCAGGTCCAGTCCGGTGCCGGCCGGGGTGTAGGCGGTGAAGTCCGGCGAGCTGTCCGGGCCGAGATTCTGCAGGATCGCGAACGTTCTCGCGCCGGGCACGTTGGCGTGGATCCAGGCATCCTCAGCCTGGATCGCCGGGGCCGGGCAGGAGGACGGGTCAGGTTCGTCGGTGATGTAGAAACCGAACAGCTTAGGGTCACCGGCGAAGGCGCCGGCCTGGGTCCGGAACGCTGCCGTCGCGCCGCCGCAGGCACCCAGCCAGACCAGGCCAAGGACCCCGGTCGGCAGGGCATCCAGGGTGCTCTTGTCGCTGACGTCAGCCAGGTTGAATCCGACCGTGCCGGGCAGGTAAGCGCCGGACGGCCCGAAGTTCCCGTTAGCCGTGTAATGCAGCGCTGTGACCGGCCACGGCCCGGTCGGGCCTGGGGACGGTGCCAGAGTCCGAGACGGTGGCCGGGTTCGGATCGGGGTCGCTGAGCTGGCCGCGGTCGGTGTCGGAGGCGGTGAGCTGTGCCGCCAGCTCGGAGCGGGACTGGCGCAGCCGGGCCGGCACTGCGGATGGTGGTTCGCGGCATCCGACGCGGAACTGGATGGCGCCCCGGAACCGCACGCTGCTGCTGATCCTGCCGCCAGGATGACGGCTGCTGCCATCAGCCGCGTTCGGTTACCAGGTGAGGTCATGCCGCTCCGATGCCGCAGTTCGCGCCCCATCGGGCCGTTCAGACTTGCCGGAGCGCCCGACCGCAGCAACGTAACAGTCTGGTAACGGCTCCGGGTAGCGAACGGGTGAACTCCGACGGAGCCGGACGTTCCTGCCGCCTTGACCTGCCGGTATCGGACGCAAGCGGGTCTAACCGGCATACTCGGCCGTGGGATTCGCTTTTGGCTTCCCTTCCGGATTCCAACGACCCGGGAAACCCCACGCCCAGGTACCGGCCACCACGGCCAGAATGGCGAGACCGGCAAAGGCGCGCTTATGCGACGCGGCCTGGACGAGTGGCCCGGTGTCACCGATGATCTGGGTCACGATCTAACTGCCTGGCGGAACCTGAGCCTGCTGCCTGGTGAGAACCTGATTTATCATCCTGGTCGCAAGAACGAAGGTCCAGTGGGTTTCTGCCGCGTCTGGCGACGTCGCCGTAAGCGTGGCATAAGGGTAGTTGTAATCGGGATAATCCTGATTGTAAGAGTTAATCAGTTCCAGATCATAGTGGCCGATTCCGCCAGCTGCGTAAATCAGGCCCTGGGACTGGGAGTTCATTACGATCTGGCTCATCGCCTGACCGGCTGAGATCAGGGACAGAGCAAGCCAGGAGTACGCATTAGCGGACGCCTCGAACGCTGGCAACCTAAAGAACAGGTAGCGCTCTCGACGTAGCTCGGTCGAGTGCTCTGGATATCGATTCCCAGGCCAGCGGTGAGGATGACTATTATCGCTACCCCGGCGAGGCGGAGCTGCCGCTGCAGTGCTGACGGCCCGCTCCCTCGGTGCTGGCGTGCCACTCCGCGGTGCTGAGGTCGTGCGCGGATCCATCGGTGGCTGCTCCATTGATTAACCCCAGATGGCAGCTGGAGCCGCAGCGAATACGGACATGATGAGAACGGTGCCAGCCCGAGCCGAAACAGACGCCATAATAGGCCGAGGCAATGCACGGCAGGCTCCATACTTCCGCGCGGCCGGCGGAGCCGGAAGAGAACTTGAGTCACAGAGATCGTGACACCGTCCAGATTGTGTCAAGAAGACACAGATCGAACGACAGGTACGGGCACGATGATTGGGGGATGGGTCTAATGGATTTTAGCGAAACAATTCAGATCTGGCGGCGGCGGCGGGCTCTGACAGCGACGCTGCTTATCGTGCTTTCGGCGGGTGCGGCCGCGGCGCAGGCGGTCGGGGCGCAGGCGGTCGGGGCGCAGGCGGTCGGGGCGCACACGGCCGGGGCGCAGGGGGTCGGTGTGCGGCCAGCCATCGCGGCGCGGACGGCCGGGGTGCCGCAAGCCATCGTGGCGCGGACGGCCGTGGCGCCGCCGGCCACCGCTGCAGCAGCGAAAACCATCGTGGTCACGAACCGGAGAAGCTCCGGGGTCGGCTCACTCCGTGCAGCGATCGAGCGAGCCGACGCCGGCCCGCCAGGACGAGCCGCGGTCATCGACTTCGCGGTCCGCGGGAGTATCACCCTTGCCAGTCAGCTGCCCGCCATCACCCGCGAGGTGACGATCGACGGACGATCCGCGCCCGGGTACGTCGCAGGCGGTCCGCCGGTGGTAGAAATCGACTGCCAGCGGCACGCTGGCCTGCTATTCGCGGCAGGCTCGGCTCGCTCGCAACTCCTGGGGGTCGCGGTGGATGACGCCAGAGGCAGCGGCGTGACCCTGAGCGCCAGCTCGGTCACGGTCAATGGCGACTACATCGGCCTGGACCTGGCCGGAACCGCATTCGGCAATCACGGCGACGGCGTGTACGTCACGGCACGCTCGTGGAGGAATCGGATCGGGCTGAACAAGTCGCGCGCGGCCGGCGTGGTCGGGAACGTGATCTCCGGCAACGCCGGCAGCGGTATCGCGCTGATCGGCTCGTCAGACGATGTCGTGGTGGCCAATCGGATCGGGACGAACGCGGCTGGTACGAAGGCCATCCCGAACAAGGGCAATGGCATCTCGATCACCCATCGGTCCGATTACAACGAGATCGGCGGCACCGACTTCATAGACTCGGCGACCGGCCAGGCGAATAACCCGACCGGAAGCAAGGGCACGGTGACTCCGGTCTTCGTGGTGCCGCCGCTTGGCAATCTGATCTCCGGCAACGGCAAGAACGGCATCTTGATCGGCACCGGATCCAGGAAGAACACGCTGAACGGAAACTTCATCGGCACGACGGCGGACGGAGACGCTCCGCTCGGCAACGCCGGTGACGGAGTACGGATCGACCGGGCGAACGACAATGCGCTGGTGGGCTGCAAGTTCGTCAATAACCCGTTCGTCTACTACAACGTGGTCAGCGGCAACGGCATGAACGGGCTGCGGATCACCAGTTCCGACAACGTCCTGGTGCAGGGGAACTTCTTCGGCGTCCGCGCCGACAACACCGGGGCGGTGCGCAACCGGCTGGATGGCATTCTGGTCGACGGGACCTCGGCCGACACCCAGGTGGGCGGCGTGATTCCGCTCGGGAACGTGTCAGCAGGCAACGGCCGCAACGGCATCGAGGTGGCCGGCCGGGCCAGGGGATTCGTCACCTTCAATACCTTCGGCGGCCTGCTCGCCTTCAAGGGCGCGGCACCCAACGGCGATGACGGCCTGCTGATCACCTCCATCGGGGGTGACAACCTGGCTCGGACCAATGTGTTCTCCGGCAACAGGCGGAACGGCATCGAGCTGGCCGGCCACGCCTCCGGGGTTACCGTCGACCCCGACATCGCCGGGCTGACAACCAACGGCAAGAGCCCGCTGCCTAATGGCCGCGATGGTCTGCTCATCGACGGCAACGCACATGACAATGTGATCGGCGGCTCGCTGCGCTCGGTGATCCCGCAGGACACGTTCTCAGGGAACGCGGGCTATGGCGTGGCGATAGCCGGAGATGCGCACGGCAATCGGGTCTTCAGCAGTTTCATCGGCACGAAGATCGGCGGCCTGGCAAGGCTGGGCAACGGCAGGGGCGGAGTTCTGATCTGCGGATCGGCTTACCGTAATATCATCGGCCGGGCCAACCTGAAGCCGGCCAATCTGATTAGCGGCAATAAGGGTAATGGCGTGACGCTGTGCCACGGCACCAGTCGCAACCTTGTGATCAATAACTACATCGGCCTTGATCGGGCCGGGCACTATCTGCGCAATACGGGCCGTCCGGTGGTCAATCGGGGCCGCGGGAATATTCTGCTGGGTAACCGCTACCGGCCGTGAGGCCGGGTCGGCTCAGGTGCCCCGGCCGGGGTGTGCACGGCGATTTCGGCGCCGAGTGCGAACCCGGCGGTCAGGCTGATGGCGTCACCGCTCCAGAAGCTGCCGGCGTCATACCAGTTCGCTGGGCGCCTGCCGGGCAGGAGTCCCATGGCCTGGTAGGTGACGGCGAGTACCTCCGCGCAGTAGGCGGTCTCCAGGTCGCAGTGCTGCTTCCTGCGCCTGACGGCCGGTACCCGCCCGGACAGCCACCGGCCCGCGAGCCGGGCGGCGGAGGGGAACGGGGTGCCGTCCATCCGCGCGATGGTGCGGAGAACGGCATCCTCCATCTCGCGGCTGATCGCCGGATCCAGCTGGCGCAGCCACGGCCGCTGATCGTACTTGGTGACCCAGATGAGCACGGCTTCGCGCAGGTCATGCAGCTGAACCCCGCGGTGGCTGGTGCCCGACCACAGGTCGGGCAGCGACCGGCTGAGCTCGGCGTGCCACATCAGCGGCGGCAGGTCGTCGATGACTACCGACATTCCGACGTGGTTGACCGGGCTATTGGTCGCCAGCTGGACGGCCCGGTCGGCCACCTTGCGCCCACGGAACAGCCATAGGTCGCCCGTGAGCGTCGCATCGAGAGCTGCGTCCATGGTGATGCTCGCGGCGGTCATGCTCGCTAGCGTAGGCGTATGCACATGCGCTGGTGGAAAGTGGCGGGACTGGCAGGTTTCGCGGGCGTCGCCGCCACCGGAGTGCTGATCGCCCGGGCGCAGCGCCGCCGCCGCTCCTATACCCCGCAGGAGATCCGCGACCGGTTGCACGCCCGGCTCGCCACAGTGCCTCGCGACCCGTCAGCCGATCAGCAACCCCGGCCATAACGTCCCGGCCGCTCGACGCAGCGCGATCGAGATATCGCCGTTGATCCAACCTATATCCGAAACATCCAAAAACGGGCTAGACTAAACCGGTTGTCCCCGGACCCTGGCGACCGTCAGCTCGCCAACTTATCCGGGAGGTCGCAAAATGCGAATCGGAGCACTTCTGCTCATCGTGTGGCTGATCATTGGCGCCATAGCCGCAGGGCAGCGCCACTACTACAGCGGCTCTTCCACCAGCTGCGTCAAGCTAGGCACGACTGCCCTGACAATTGCCGCGGGTCCGCTCAACTATTTCGGCGTGAACCCGAAGGTCACCTGCAAGACGCCGCAGCCAAGCAAATGACTATCCCGAGGTGTGGCCGCCCCGCTGGAATGCCCGAGGCGCGGCTGCCCGCTGGAATGCCTGGCCGGGCATGGTGGTGCCTCCTGCGGCACCGCTAGCGGTGCGGCAGGAGGCGTCCTTGCCAGGCAGGGGACTTGCGGTGTGCCCCCGCCTGGCACGTGCTGTCAGGCGCCGTTCTTGACCGCCGTCGCTGTTAGCGCAGTCTTGCCCTTTCCGCGGTGCACCTGGATGCGCTTGGCCATTACTTCCTCCGCCTTGGGCACCAGGATCAGCAGAACGCCGTCCTGGGCTGAGGCTTCGATCGCATCGGCCTGCACGTGGCTGGGAAGGGTGATCGACCGGCGGAACGCGCCGTAGCGGCGCTCGGCTCTGTGTACCTTCACGTCGGCGGACGGCTCCGCAGCGTGCCGCTGACCCTGGATGGTCAGCAGACCGTCCTCGAACGTGATCTCCAGGTCCTCGATCCCGACCCCGGGCAGCTCTGCGGCGACCAGGTAAGCGTCCTTGCGCTCGGAGATGTCGACGACCGGCGCCCACGCTTGGGTGCCCGCCGTGTCGTACTGCTGACCGAACTGGCCGGGCAGGCTCAGCCGGTAGCTAGGCGTCCTGCTCATCCGCAGCAATTCATCCTGGGCGTTGCGCAGATCCTCGAACAGATCCCAGCTTGTCATCACTGTCATGTCGTTCTCCCTCACACGTCTCGCCCGGCCGACGGCCCGGCGACCCAAGAAAAAAATGCGGTTCGAGTGAACGACATTCGCTTCCGAGTAACATTGTTCACTATATCGTGGACACCGTTCACGGTCAAACTCAACGCCGGGGGGAACATGGCAGATCGATCGCAGGCAGCCGCCAGCGCGGGCCAGCACCCGCTCTGGTTCATCACCCCAGAGGACGATGAGACCCGCCGCCGCGTGCTGACCCGCGAGCGGGTCGTCGCCGAGGCTCTCACGGTCATCAGCTCCGACGGCGTGGACGCCCTCAGCATGCGCGCTCTCGCTGCCCGCCTTGGCGTGGTTCCCGGCGCGCTGTACCGCCACGTGCGCGGCAAGGAGCAGCTCTGCGACCTCGTCGTGGACGGAGTGCTGGCCGAGGTCGACTGCCAGACCGACCGCACGCTCGGCTGGACCGGGCAAGTCACCGTGCTCGCGCACCGGCTACGGGCGGTCCTGGAAGGCCATCCCGGCATCGCCGGACTGCTGAAGACTCGCGATCCGATCGGACCGCACTCCCTCGCCCTGGCCGAGGCGTTCCTCGCGCCACTGCAGGCCGCCGGGCTGTCCGGCCGGGAGACCGCATTGGCCTTCTCCCTGATCTATGACTACACCCTCGGCTTCGCGCTCAGCGATCGCACCACCGTTAACGAACAGCGCGTCCAGGACACCGCGACCAGGCACCAGCTGCACGCGTTCTTCCGCTCACTGCCAGCCGACCGCTTCCCCGCGCTGGCCGCCCTCGGCGAGTACGTCTGGGCCGCTAACCGCGACGAACGATTCTCCGCCAGCCTCGACACCCTCGTCAGAGGGCTTCAAGGGTCCCGGCGCACCGGCGCCGCCTAGCTTCCGCTGGAGCGCGTATCTGACGACTACGTTTTGATCAGCGTCACCGGCGCTTCCGGCGCCCGGGCACGGACCATTTCGTGCCAACGCCGGCTAGGTGCAGGGCCAGAAGGGTTAGGCCGACCAGCATCAGGCTCGTCGGGGAGAAGACCGCGCTGGTAGAGGTGGACGTCGCGTTGATCAGGAACGCGATGGCGAAGAGGACAGCTGCGACGAAACCCAGCATTGCCGCATCCTTTCCATTCTGCAGAGCAGGAACTGCGAATCCGGACTGCCGCAGGCGGCTGGCCAGGCCCGGCGTCCGACGGGCGGTTCGGGCTGCCCAGTCATCCGGGGCGCGTTGTGTCGGTGGCCGAGGCTAGCTGGCTGGCTCTGGCGCGCCGGGTGCTGCGGATGTTGCGGCGCAGCTGGGTGATCCGCGCGGTCCCCGCGGCTGCCATCAGCAGCGCGCCGGCGATGGCTGCGATCAGCAAGGCGATGGCGAGGGGCAGCCGGGCGTGTGCGCCGAAGAAGCTGACCTTCACGGCGGCGGTGTTCTGGATGATGAAGATCACTAGCAGGATCAGGATCAGTACGCCCGCGATCAGCCCGGTGCGAAATGCGCTGATCCGGGTTCGCCGGCCTGCCCGCTGCCCGCTGCCGGCGCCGGCGGGTAGGAGGCAGGAGCCGGTCCGCTGGCGGGGGCGGGTGGCTGCGCGCTGGCGCTGTCCTGGATAGGTGCCGCTGGACTTGGTGCCGCAGGCTCTGCCATGACGTTGCTCCTTCTGCAAACCCTGTGCAGCGCCACCCGCCGGGGTGTCCCCTGGCAATCGACTTATCAGCGGAACCTCTGCTATCGCGGGTGTGGCTACCTGGGTCCGGGGCAACACCTTTGACGTTACCCGTCCCTGACCCTCGCGCATAGGGCGTCGCCGGCCGGGCGAAGCGCAGCGAAAATCCGGCGGCAGGGCCATCGTGCGGCCTGGCGGTCGGCCAGCCAGGCCATCACCCAGCCAGGCCGTCGCCCAACGAAGCTGCGGGCGCTCCTTCAGGCGGCCGGATATTCGCTGAGCGCGCGGGCAGGCTCGATGTGCGATGCGCGCCACGACGGGTAGAGCCCGGCAAGCAACCCGGCTGCGGCGCCGATCAGCGGGGCAGGCAGTACGGTCAGCGGGGCGATCACCGGGGTCCACCCCCGCCCGATCGCGACTAGCAGGACGGCGCCGACGCCAAGGTTGGTCCCGGCGAGACCACCGAGCAGGCCGAGCAGTGCGGACTCGGCCAGGAACTGAGCGGCGATATGTCGGCGCCGGGCACCGAGTGCCCGGCGCAGTCCGACCTCCGCGGTCCGCTCACGCACCGCGATGAGCGTCATGTTGCCGATGCCGAGCGCGCCGATGAGCAGGCAGACTCCGGCCAGCGCGCCGTACAGGCCACCGAGCGTGGTGTTCACCTGGCTGCGCAGGTGCCAGGGGCTCGGCGGCACCGTCACCAGGAACTGACCGGGATTGTCGGCGCTGACCGCGAGCGGTGCCTGCCGGGCGACCAGCGCAGCGGCGCCGGGCCGGGTCTCGATCAGCACCACGGGCTGCGCGCCTGCGGCATCGCCTGGCGAGCCCCAGATCGTGGTTGCCGTGGTCGACGGCATCAGCACGGACCGCATGATCCAAGGCTGGTGGCGCACCTGGCTGATCAGGCCGATGACCGTGCATGGCAGGTCGTTGATGATGATGGCCGGCTGATGATCGAGCCTGGATATCCCGAGCGCGCGGGCTGCCCGGGCACCGACCAGGCAGACCGGGGCGGCGCGGGCCTGGTCCCCGGTGCCGAACAGCCGTCCCTGGTCGACCTGGGCGCCTGCCGCCTGCAGGAAGCCGGGCGAGGCCGCGAACACCATCGGACTGACGTCGGCCGTACCGACCGGGACCCGCCAGTACACGCCGGCGGCCAGCACGCCGTTCAGGCGATCGAGTCGCCGTTCGACATCGGCGGGAAACGGGTCAGCCACGGCGGACCGGCCAGTCTGCACTGCCGCCATCCGCACCTCGGTCGGCAGCCGCTGGTTAAAGGCCGACGCGACCTGCGCGGCCGCCGACGAGGCGATCCCGAGCACTGCCACGAAGCTCGCCACGACGAGCAGCGTTCCGGCCGCAGTGAGCAGCGACCGCAGCGGCCTGGCCAGCATCGAGGCGACCGCCTCGCCGAGAGCGTCCCGGGTTCGCAGCCGGGTCGGCTCGGCTGCTCGTCGGCTCACTGGACCTGGCTCGTCGCGTTGCCAGCGAACAGGCCGATCGACCGGGTGCCCTGCGCGATCAGTGCGGGGTCGCTGGTGGCGATCAGGATGGTGCGGCCGGCTCCGTGCAGCGCGCAAATGAGGTCGATGATCGGTGCCGCCGCGCCGCCATCCAGGCTCGCGGTCGGCTCGTCGCACAGCAGCAGGCTCGGGTTACCGGCCAGCGCCCGGGCGATCGCGACGCGCTGCCGTTCGCTGGCTGTCAGCTGGCGGGCGGCCGTCTTCGCCTGTCCGGCCAGCCCGACCCGGTCAAGCAGGTCCAAGGCGGCTAGCCGGCGCTGCCGTCCAGGCAGGCCGGCATAGAGCAGCGCGAGCGCGACGTTGTCCCGCGCCGAACGGGACGGCAGGAGATGGGGCCGCTGGAACACGAACCCGATCTGCCGTCCGCGCAGCGCGGTTCTGTCCCGCTCGCCAAGCCCGGCCGTGTCGAGCCCGTTCAGCAGGTACCGGCCCGTTGTGGGCCGGTCAAGGAGGCCGATCACCTGCAGCAGCGTCGACTTACCCGACCTTGCCTGGCCGGTCACCGTGATCAGCTCGCCTTGCTGGACGGTCAGATCAACCGGGTGCAGCGCGGTGACCGGCGGCTTCCCCGGGTAGCTGACGCCGATCCTGCGAAGGTCGATCACGGCAGGCGGCGGGAAGAGCCAGCCGATGCCCAGCGGCAGCGGGCGGGTCACTGGCTCGGTGGCCGGCTCGCTGGCAGGCTCGTTCGGCGGCCAGCTCACTGGCTCGTCACCCGGCTAGTCCGAGTACGACGCGGTCCCCAGGTCCTAGCGTTCCCGGCAAGACTGGCTGCACGGCCACCAGGCCGCCGGCCGAGATCCCGGTCCGGACGACGACCCGCACCCGCCGTTGGCCCGCGGTCAGCCTGATCACCTCCGCTCTACCGTCGGCTGTGACGACGGCAGCCAGTGGCACCGCGAGCACGGGTCCGCTGGTGGCCGCGAGATAGAGCGTCAGCCGCACCCGGTGGCCGATCAGGGACTGCGGCAGCGGGCGCAAGCCGGTCACCGCCAGGGGATACCCCGCGCCCTGGCCAACCTGCCCGTTTGCCACCGGGTAGGACCCGATCTGGGTGACTATGCCGGGCGCTGACAGGCGTGGGCCGGCTGACGTTATTCGGGCCGACATCCCGGCTCGCACCAGCCGGGCCTGGGCCTGGCCGAGCTTCCCGGTCACGATGGGTTCTCCGGTGGCCAGCCGCAGTACCGGTCCCGCGGTGACGGCCGTCCCGAGCCTTGCGTTAACGGCCACGACCAGGGCTGACGACGCCGGTATGAAGATGACCTCGCTCATCGGGAGGTATGCGTCGGGTATCCGTAGCCCGGTGGCGGTCAGCTGGGTTCCGGCCGTCGCCATCACCGGCGCCGCCGCCGGGCGGGCTGCGTGCGCCGGGCGGGTCGGCTTTGCCGCCGGGAAGGTTGGCCCCACCGGCGGTAGCAACGGACCAGTCACCGCAGGGTGGTAGATCGGAGCGGCGTACCCGAGGTGGCGGTAGAACAGCAGCAGCGCCAGCGCTGTGCTCTCGCCGAAGTGCCCGGGCTGGTCGAAGTCGAGGTAGCCCAGGCGCTCCAGGGCATGCTGCAGCTGGCTGACGTCCGGGCCGGCGTCACCTTCGTGCAGGCTGCGGTAGGCGGGCAGCCTTCCGCCCAGCAGGAAGATCGGCCGCCCGTCGATTTCGGTGACGAGCTGTCCTGGCCGCACCCGCTGGCCGGCCTTGACCGGCATCCGGGTAACGATGATCTGGCTGTACGGCGCGGAGGCGATTACGTTGATGATCCGCGCCGCTGTCACGGTTCCGCGCAGGATGATGGTGTTCTCCAGGACCTGCCAGCGCGCGGTCGCGGTGAGGACCGAAGGGGATGGCGGTGCCGTCTCCGCTGCAACCTGAAGCGGCGACTCGATCAAGCCAGAAGCCACCAGGCCGATAGCTGACATCATGACCGCGCCGATGGCGACTCCGACCAGGAAGGCGCGCCCCCCGTCCACTTGGCGCACGCTACCAAGTCCGCGAGAGCGCTACGCCCTGATCCGGCGACGTCCGGGCAGTCGTGTCGACTTCCCGGCTCCGCTGGTCCGGTTAGCCCTGCTCGGTCCGGCCAGCCTGGTCCGGTCCCGGCTAGCCCGGTTCGGTCCCGGCCAGCCTGGTCCGGTCCCGGTTAGCCCGGTTCGGTCCCGGTTAGCCCGGTTCGGTTCGTCAGCCGGGTCCGGTCGGCGGCATAAATGGCGGGAAGCCGCGCCCTGAGCATGCAGCGGCCTCGGTGGATTCGCGACATCACGGTGCCGATCGGGATTCCCATCATCGCGGCGATCTCCCGGTATCGGTAGCCCTCGATGTCGGCGAGGTAGATCACGGCCTTGAAGCAGTCCGGCAGGTCGCGCAGGGCCTGCATGATGTCGGAGTCAGCCAGTCGGTCCAGTGCCTCTGCCTCGGCCGACCTGACCGGCTGGACGATCGGGCGCAGCTGGAACGGGACGCCGGGGATGCCGCCAGCCGGGACCTGGGTGGGTTCGCGCAGCTTTCTGCGGTACGTGGTGTAGAAGGTCGTCGTCAGGACGCAGTACAGCCACGCTTTCAGGTTGGTTCCCGGCCTGAACTGATGAAAGGCGCAGTATGCCCTGGTGAAGGTTTCCTGGATGAGGTCCTCGGCATCGCTGTGATTGCGGGTCAGGCGGAACGCGGCCGGGTACAGCCGGTTCATATAGGGAATCGCGTCTTCCTCGAACCGCGTCCGGTGGCACAGGGTCTGCGCTGCTTCGCGGCCTGGGGAGCGCACAGCTTCGCTGATTGTCATGATGCCTCCGAGCTGGGGGGCGGCGCGCGAGCCGCCGCTTGGGGGGTCTCCTGCTCATGCTCAGACATCCGACCGGCCAGCCGCATCAGGCTCAGCCTGAAACACCAGCCTGGTCACCCTGAGTTAAGCCACGGCGGGATGCGGCAGGCCTTCCTGGTGCGCAAGACGCGCGGCGAGTGCGACCAGCTCACGCCGACCTGGCCGGCCCATCTTGGCGACCAGGCTGGCTACGTGGGTCTCGACGGTCTTGGGCGAGATGAACAGCCGGTCGGCGATCTCAGTGTTTGAGCAGCCTTGCCCGACGAGCAGGAAGACGTCCATCTCGCGGCTGGTGACACCTAGTTGCCGCAGGAACGACGGCACCTCGGAGTTACCCCGGCCGCTGCGTGGCACTCGCTCGCCGGCCCGCCGCAGGATACCGCGGCACGCCGATGCCAGCCGGTCGAGGCCGCAGGCCTCGAAGTCACCGATCGCGGCACGCAGCCAGGCCGCCGGCTCGCCCCAGTGATTCTCGAAAGCAGCCGGGGCGATCAGGCGCCGCAGCACGTGGTTCCACCACGGTGCGCAGCCGAGGAAGTGGGCGCTGCCTTCCTCGGCGAGCTCCGCGGCTCGGTCCGGGCAGCCGGCCCTGCCCTGGAGTACAGCCTCGGCATACGCGAGGCATCCTCGGTTCCAGTGCGCCACCTCGGCACCCGCGGCCCGGGCCTGCGCCAGCGCGTCATGCCCGTCGTCGCCGCAGATCGCCTTGAGCACTGCCCAGTACCCCCAGGCCAGGGACGGGGCTGTCAGCGGCTCATGTCGCGCGTAGCAGATCGCCCTGGTGCTCGCCTTGAGCGCACCGGCCAGATCGTCGACGAAGATCGACGCGGTCACCCGTGCCTCGCCCCAGGCAGTGGTCAGGATCTCAGCATCTCCGTCGGCGACCCGCTCGGCCTGCTCAGCGGTCGCCTCCGCGCGGTCGCGCTCGCCCCTGACGCCGAACAGGCATGCCTGCACGCTCAGCGCCATGGCCTCGACCCGGCGCATCTTGAGACGGCCAGCGGCCTGCTGGCACTGACGAGCTGCGGTCAGCGCCCGATCGGTGTCACTGCCCAGACTCCAGGCATTGGCCAGCTGCAGGTCAAGGACCGCCGCGGTGGAGATCGCGCCTGAGTCCAGGGCCAGGCGCCTCGCCTCAGACAACCGGCTCGATCCGCGGCCTTCCAGCATGTCGATCGTGCCAAGCTCATGCAGGGCGCGGATCCGCCGGACCGGCAGGTCGTGGCTGGACGCGATCTGATAGCCCCGCTCGAACGCGCTCCGGGCGGCGCCCAGGTCGCGGACTCGTTCCCCGCGTCCGATCACTTCGAGCGCCTCACATGCGGCCTCGGGAGCAGTTCCGGACAGCCCGGCCGCCTCGGCACTAGCCAGCGACCGGCGAGCCAGGTCGAGGGCACGGTCGGGGTCACCGGCGTCGATCGCGCACCTGGCTGCCACCGCATCGGCCCAGCCGCCGAGGGTCGGATCGGCCGAGCCGTCGGCCAGGGCGCGGGCCGTCGCGACCTGCCGTTCGGCGGCGGCCACCCGGTCGCCCTCGGAGAGTGATCGGGCGAACTTGAGCCGGATGCAGGCCCTTCGCTCCGGAGCCGCTCCGGTCGCCTCCAGCTCGGCGAGCAGCCGCTCGGCTACTCCGATGAGCTGGTCACAGTCTCCGGCAAGCATCAGAACGTTGGTGAGCGCGTCATCGACTTCCACGAGCAGGAGCGGTGCCGCGGCCGGCGTCCGGGCCAGCACCGCGCGGGCCTGGCGCAGGGAGTCGGTGGCGCTGGTCAGGGTGCCCCGGCGCAGGGCTCGGCGGCCTGCCTCAAGTAGCAGCGTGGCGGCCTGTACCGGCTGACCGGCTGCCTCGTGCAGCTCGGCAGCCAGCTCGCACCAGGCGCCGGGCAAGCCCGGATGGGCGCTTTCGATCGCGGCCGCGGCCCGGCCTGAGCGTCTGGCCAGATCGGGCGGCAGTAGGTCAGCGACGATCGCGTCCCTGGTCAGGGAATGCCGGAACCGGAAAGCCACCTGGCTGGGACCGTGCGGCTCGATGAGCTGCACCCCGCATGCCCGCTGCAATGCGGCGAACGTCTCGGCCTCGGTCACCCCGGCAACGGCCGGCAGCAGGGTCCAGTCGAACTGGCGGCCGAGCACCGCAGCCGACACGATGACGTCGCTCACCTGCTGGCCGAGTCCGGCCAGCCGTCGGCGCACCGATTCGGCGATTGAGGTGGGCACACCGGTGGTGATGTCCTCGTTCAGCTGCCAGCCTGCCTGCCGGGGTACGAGTTCGCCGGACGAGACGGCGGCCGCGAGAATTTCCTCCACCGCGAACGGCAGGCCGTCGCTATCTCTGAGCAGCCGCTGGACGACCGCGCGAGGTGCGGCCTCCTGCGCCAGGCAGGCCGCGGTCATCCGCTCGACCTCGGGCTCGGTCAGCCTGGGCACCGCAACGATGGTCGCCGCCCGCCGGGCGTGAACCCGCAGGATGACGTCAAGCGCCGCGGATGGCTCGCTGTCGCACAGCGTCGCGACGCACAGGACTCGCCTGGCCTCCAGGTTGTCGGCCAGGTACTCGACGATCGCGAGTGTCTCAGGATCGGCCCACTGGAGATCCTCGAGGACGAGCAGCACGCCCGCGTTATCCAGCAGCGTGAGCAGCCGGAGAACAGCCTCGCCGAGGATCAAGGGTGAGATCTCGGCACCGGGCTCGCCAGCCCTGCTCCACTCGGGAACGATCGAGGCAAGGGCCGGCCGGTACTCCGCGATCTCGGGCGTATCCGGAATCTCGGTCGTGCGCGCGACTCGCATCAGCGCCTCGACGATCGGGCGCAGCGGGACCGGCGAAGACGCCTGCACAGCGCGCCCGGTGAGCACGGGGAAGCCGCGCGACGATGCGAGCGACGCCGCTTCCCTGGCGAGCCTCGACTTGCCGACGCCTGGCTCGCCGGTGAGAACGACCACGCCGCCCGCTTGGTCGGCTAGGCGGTCCAGGGCAGCGGTCAGGACGCCAAGCTCGCTCTGGCGACCAACCAGCACTCGACACTGCATAGCGCCCACCAGGCGATCCTACTGCTTACTTAAAGTTAACTAGTGCGACGGTGAGTAACTAGCACCAGTTCGGTCGATCTGCACAGGGACAAATTGGTCAACAACCCGTCGGCCGCCGCGAGACTGACGGGCGAGCAGTGACGTGAGCGCTCCTGGGTGTGGATCTGGCGATCCCTAAGTTGATCGGGCACTGGTCCGGCCAGCGAATCCGCGGTGCGTAGACATCCCGCTCGACCCGATGCAGGCGCAGCAGCCAGGCGCCGATGCCCGCGGCCCCTTGCATCCAGCCCAGACCTGGCTCCAGATCGGGCGGCGTCAGCCGATGCTCCGTGTGCGACCAGCGGATGCCTGCCGCATCCTCAATGCGCCGCTCCAGCACGTCGTCGGCCAGGTGCTCCGCCCAGGACAGCCACCGGCTGTCCCCGGTCTGCTGATAGCGATCGAGCGCCATCTCGCCCACGCCCGCTGTCCCGCAGCATTGGCCCAGGTTGTCCCAGAAGCCCGGGTAACGGCGGGCCGGCAGCCCGCTGGCCAGGATCGCCCGGCGGCAGGCGTCGGCCCGGTCGGCCCAGCCCTGACCGGGCCGCAGGTTGTCGAGAAGCTGGAACAGGCGCAGCGTGCCGGTGGGCCCGTGACACCAGCCGTAGCTGACCGGCGCTCCCGGTTTGGTCAGCGGGATGCTGCGCTGCACTGGCCGGGGAATGCTGTGCGGCACTGCCAGCGGGACGCTGTACGGCACCGCCAGGGTGCCGTCGTCCCGGCTGCCAAGCCGGATCAGCCGGTGTCCGGTCGACAGCGCGACATCGAGGAGATCCTGCCGGTCGAGCGTGGTGCTGGCTGCCGCGAGCGCGTACCCGATGCCGGCCGCTCCGTGGGAGAAGTTCGGCGTGAACACAGCAGCATCGCGATGCCGAAGCCAGTCCGGCTCGCCATCGATCCAAGCTGCCCCGGCGACCAGCCGGTCGGCGATCGCCGAGACAGCGGGCTTGGCAACGCTGGCGTCCCCGGTCTGGATCAGCACGAGCAGAATGCCGGCCTCGCCGGACAGCAGATCGGGGCAGGTGCTGACCGGCTGCCCGGCCGCGGCGATCTCGGTCACGCTGCGCGTGAGCGCACGGGCTGCCTGGCCGGCCTCATGGTCGCCGCTGACCGACGCCCAGATGCGCAGCGCCGTCGCGCATCCGCTCAGTCCGGTATAGAGACCCAGATCGGGTCTGCCGGGTAGCGCGTCCGACTCCCCGGGTGCCGCAATGAAGTCCGCCCAGGCCGCGGGCGACGTCAGGCTCCCCAGCCGTCCGGCTGCGGCGCGGGCGTGATCATCGAAGTCCGCGATCCCGCTGAGGTGAGCCTCGGCCAGCGCCACCAGGACTCCTGCCGCTCCGGCGTAAAGATCATCGGACCGCGGCGCTCCCGGTGCCCTGGTCTCCGGCCAGGTCGCACCACCGCGAGCAGCCACCGCCGCGTCCGTCACCCAGCGCAGCGCCTCGCGGCCCGCCTCGAAAGCGTCGCTCACCACTGCACCCCGATAGCCCCGCATCTTCCCAATAGTGGCATACGGCAATCTGACGATCACAATGTGCTACTTGCTAAGCGTGGTGGCCGATCCCCGGGTTCGGGCATCTCAACTGGTCCTGTCTGGCCGACCGGTTCTGGCACAACTGGAACTTCCTGACCCGCGGCATCGCTCCGACCGCCCGAACCTGCCGTAACGGGATCGCGGAGTCGCGGTCGACCGGACCGGGCACCGCACATTCCATGATCACGGAGAGAAAGCTGCAAAATACGCACACAACTCTCCGTGATCATGGAAGCGGGACGATCCGGCGTGGTCCGCCAGCGTCAGCGGGTTCGGCCGGCCAGCGTGGCGCCGTTGCCTCGCCGATCTGCTGCCATGGCCGGCCCGATGACCACCACCGGGCAGCGGGAATGACTGAGGCAAGCTCGGATGACCGGGCCTACCGGCCGGTCCAGGAGCACCCGATCGACCGGCGGTCCGAATTGCGAGTGGGTGGCCGACCCGAGCACGAGCAGATCGGCCGTGGCCGATGCCTGTGCCAGGATCCGCTCGGCCGCGCCCTCAATTAGCTCGATCACCAGATCAGGTGCCGTCGTACCACCGAGCGCTGCCTTGACCTGCACCGCTAGGCGCCCGGCGGTCTTCGTCGGCGATCCCGGCGCAGGCTCGATGCAGTTGCTCACCGCGTAAGGTGCGCGCGCCGGGTGCGACTGCCAGGCCTGAATTACTCTGAGCGTCGCATCCCGGTGCTGCGCCTCCCGTGCCGCCCAGGTCAGGGCGGCCAGTGAAGCCCCAGAGCCGCTGACGCCCACCAGGATGACTGGCTGCTGTCCGCTGCGGTCCACTGCGGCCTCCTTACTCATCAGGCGTCCCCAGCTGCCTGCTTTCCCGCAGGCGTACCCCCGAACGCCTGCTGTCAGATGCTCCAGCACCTGCGGATTCAGTGTTGCGCCAGATGGAACGGGCCGCGTAGGGCAGAAGGTCCCTGAAAAGAGGTCGATATGCCCCTTGGACCAGGCTCCGCTCCTAGCGAGCGTGGAAGTCACCAGGGCGGGAAGGCTGTCAGGGTGCGACGGATGGGATCTCGGAGGCTGGTGATGCGGCCGATGACACCGCTCAGCGGGCGACTCGCCCGCTGGCTCGGGGCCGACGGAAATCCAATGCGCCGCCGGACGGACCGGGTGGAGAGCGCGGTGAAAGTGGTCCTGCTGCTGGTGTTCCTGGCCAGCGGACCGCTGCTGGCGAGCATGACCGGCAGCTGGGTGGAGCAGGCAGGCATGCACGAGATGCGGCAGCAGCAGTCCTGGCAGCAGGTGAACGCAGTGCTGCTGCAGCCCGCGCCACGGCCGTTCGACACTTATGGGTCCATGGCTAGCTACTGGGTGGCGGCCCGATGGCAGGCACCGTCCGGCAAGCAGCAGGTTGGCGAGGTACTTACCCAGGCCGGCGCTCCGGCCGGCACCTCGGTCAGGATCTGGGTCAACCAAGCCGGCCAGCTGACCGGGCGCCAGCCGATGACCATGCGGGTGGTCGTGATCCGGATGGTTCTCGCCGAGATCCTGGCCCTTGGCGGGCTGGCGACCGCGCTGCTTTTCGTCTCCGGCCTGATCAGGTGGCAGCTCAATCGACGCCGGATGGCGTACTGGGCGATGGAGTGGGCCGCATTCGGCCCGCGCTGGACTAAGCTGCGCTGATCTCGCGCAGCAGCTCCTTGGCCTGGCGGGCTATCTCGGCGTCTTCGCGCGCGGTGACGACGAGGGTTCGCGTTGTCGCCTCCGGCCCGGTGATCTCAGCGTCGGCCCTGGCTGCGGCGTTGCGCTCCGGATCGAGCGCGACCCCGAGGAAGCCAAGGCCCGCCGTGGCGGCGGCCCGCACCTCGGGCAGGTGCTCGCCGACGCCGCCGGTGAAGACCAGCGCGTCCAGGCCGTTCATCGCGGCCGCCATCTGAGCTATTCCGGCGACCAGCCGGTGCGCGTGCACGCGAAGCGCGAGCGCGGCGGCCGACGCACCCCTTTCCGCCGCCGCCATCACCTCCCTGATGTCACCGCTGGAGTCCGGCAGCTCGGCCAGCCCGGCCAGGCCGGAGCCGTGCTCCAGCCGGTTCGCGAGCTCAGCCAGCGATACCCGGTCCTCGCTGGCCAGCCACACGATCAGCCCGGGGTCGATGCTGCCGCACCTGGTCGCCATCACCAGCCCGTCCATCGGCGTGAATCCCATGGTGGTCTCCACGCTGCGACCGCCCTGCACCGCCGCCAGCGACGACCCGGCGCCGAGATGACAGGTCACGAGGCGAAGCTGTTCCGCATCGTGGTTGTCGAGCAGCTGCCCGGCCCGGCGGGCAGCGTAACCGTGCGAGAGCCCGTGGAAGCCGAACTTGCGCAGGCCGAACCGGTTCCGCCAGGCGGCTGGCAGCGGGTAGGTAGCGGCTTGCGGCGGAAGGGTGGCATGGAAGGCGGTGTCGAAGCAGGCGACATTGGGAACGCCGGGGAAGGCGGCGGTCGTGGCGGCGATGCCGGCCAGTGCGCGCGGCTGGTGCAGCGGTGCGAGCGAGGTCAGGTCGGCGACCTGGGCCAGCACGTCGTCGTCGATCAGCGTGGCCGCGGTGAACCGGCTGCCGCCATGCACCACCCGGTGGCCGATCGCGTGGACCGGAATCGGGCTGCCCGGACCGCCACTCACACCGCTGCTGCCCGGCCCGCCGCTGCTGCCCGGGCCGCCGTCGCTGAGCTGGTCAAGGAACCCGCGCAACTCGGGCGCGTCCGCCGTGCCGTCCCACCGGTCGACGTCGCGCCGGGCGATCACCGCATCGTCGTCGCCGACGACCGACAGCTTGAGGCTGGATGATCCGGCGTTGACGACCAGGACCGCCGTCATCGCAGTCTGGGCACGTGGATCGCCCGGCCTCCGGTCTCCCTTGGCGCGGCACCCGGCGGAGCGTCCGCCGACCGGCCGGCGGCCAGCGGCCACTTCCACTTCGTGATCTCCGGCATGTCCTCGCCGTGGGCTCTGATCCACTCGGTATGCCTGGCCCGGCTGTCCGTCATCAGCTGGCGCAGCCTGGCGGCGCGGGCGCCAAGCCCGGGCACCCGGTCGATCACGTCCATGACCAGGTGGAACCGGTCCATGTCATTAAGGACCAGCATGTCGAACGGCGTGGTGGTGGTGCCTTCCTCCTTGTAGCCGCGGACATGCAGGTGCTCGTGGCCGGCCCGCCGGTAGGTGAGCCGGTGGATCAGCGTGGGGTAACCGTGATAGGCGAAGATCACCGGCCGGTCAGCGGTGAACAGTGCGTCGTAGGCGGCGTCGCTCATCCCGTGCGGGTGCTCGGAGACCGGCTGCAGCCGCATCAGGTCCACCACGTTGACCACCCGGACGGCAAGGTCGGGCAGGTGCTGGTGCAGGATGTCGGTCGCCGCGAGCACCTCGATGGTGGGCACGTCGCCGGCACAGGCCAGCACCACGTCAGGCTCGACCCCGTCGGAGTCGTTGCTCGCCCACTCGAAGATGCCCGCGCCGCGGGCGCAGTGCACCAGGGCGGCGTCGATGTCCAGCCAGTCGGGGGATGGCGTCTTCCCGGCCACGATCACGTTGACCAGATTCCTGCTGCGCAGGCAGTGGTCGGCGACCGCGAGCAGCGTGTTGGCGTCCGGCGGCAGGTAGACCCGGATCACCTCGGCCTTCTTGTTCACCACGTGATCGATGAAGCCGGGGTCCTGGTGGCTGAAGCCGTTGTGGTCCTGTCGCCAGACGTGCGAGGTGAGCAGGTAGTTCAGCGAGGCGACCGGCCGGCGCCAGGGCAGTCTACGGCTCACCTTCAGCCACTTGACGTACTGGTTCACCATCGAGTCGACGATGTGAATGAACGCCTCGTAGCACGAGAAGAACCCGTGCCTGCCGGTCAGCAGGTATCCCTCTAGCCAGCCCTGGCAGGTGTGCTCGGACAAGATCTCCATCACCCGGCCGTCCGGCGTCAGGTTCTCATCGACCGGCAGGATGTCCGCCTCCCAGGTCTTGCCGGTGACCTCGATGACGGCGTGCAGCCGGTTGGACTCGGTCTCATCCGGTCCGACGATCCTGAAATTGCGCTGGTCCAGATTCCTGCGCATGACGTCGGCGAGCATTCCGCCGAGCACCCGGGTGGGCTCTGACGTGGTCTGGCCCGGGGCGCGGACGCCGACGGCGTGCTCACGGGCGCCGGGCAGGTCCAGGTCCCGCAGCAGCAGGCCGCCGTTGGCATGCGGGTTCGCCCCGAGCCGCCGGTTGCCGCTTGGCGCCAGAGTCAGGATCTCGGGCCTGGGCCGTCCGGCGGCGTCGAACAGCTCATCCGGCCGGTAGGAGCGCAGCCACTCATCAAGCTGGCGCAGGTGCTCCGGATTGGTCCTGACCTCGGCCAGCGGCACCTGATGCGAGCGCCAGGTCCCGGCCACCGGCAGCCCGTCCACCATGGCCGGTCCGGTCCAGCCCTTCGGGGTCCGCAGCACGATCATCGGCCAGGCTGGCCGCTGCCGGTGCCCGCGCGCCGCGGCGGGCATTTCGGGCGCCGTGGCCGATCCGGCTGCCGTCTGCCCGGGCAGGACGGGGACGAAGTCGGAGCTGACCGGCGCAGCCGAGCCGTCGGCGCCGCCGCCGCTCTCTGCTCGGGCGTCGCGCCAGATGGCCCGGATCGCGGCCGTGACCTCGTCCACAGCGGCGGCCATTTGCTCATGCATAACGGCAGGATCGTCGCCAGTGACGTACCAGGGCCGGTAGCCGTAACCGCGGAGCAGGGAGTCGAGCTCGCCGGCGCCGATCCTGGCCAGGACGGCCGGGTTGGCGATCTTGTAGCCGTTCAGGTGCAGGATCGGCAGCACCGCGCCGTCCCGGGCCGGGTCGAGGAACTTGTTCGAGTGCCAGCCGGTCGCCAGCGGGCCGGTCTCCGCCTCGCCGTCGCCGATGACGCAGGCCACGATCAGGTCCGGGTTGTCGAACGCGGCGCCGTGCGCGTGCGAGAGCGAGTAGCCGAGCTCGCCGCCCTCGTGGATCGATCCCGGCGTCTCGGCAGCGACATGACTGGGCACCCCGCCGGGGAAGGAGAACTGGCGCATCAGGGCGGCCATGCCCGTGCCGTCCCGCGGCACGCTCGGGTAGATCTCGGAGTAGCTGCCTTCGAGCCAGCTGTTCGCCAGCGCCGCCGGACCCCCGTGGCCAGGCCCGATGACGATCATCATGTCCAGGTCCTGCATGCTGATCGCGCGGTTCAGGTGCGCCCAGATGAAGTTCAGGCCGGGCGTGGTTCCCCAGTGACCGAGCAGCCGGGGCTTGATCTGCTCAGGTCGCAGCGGCTCCTTCAGCAGCGGATTGGTCATCAGGTAGATCTGACCAGCGGCCAGGTAGTTGGCCGCCCGCCAGTAGGCGTTCAGCGTTCTTGCCTGGTCGCCGGGCAGGACGCGGCGCGCGGGCTCAGCGGTCTCAGCGGGCACGGACGACGGTGACCGGGCAGGCGGCGTGCGTCACGCAATGGGTGCTGACCGAGCCGAGCAGCATGCCGCTGAACCCTCCGTAACCACGGCTGCCCACGACCAGCAGGTCGGCGTCTTGGGACTCGTCGATCAGCACCTGGGCCGCGTGCCCATAGACGATCTTCGACTCGACCTGGAGGCCGGAGTCGCCGAACGCCTCAGCCACCGCGCGCTCCAGTTCGGCCTGCTTGGCCTGCTCGACCTCGGCGCGCACGCTGGGCGGCGCGACGCCGACCGGTGCTGGACCGACCGCGGCCGGGTAGTGCCAGGCCATCACGGCCCTGATAGTGGCGCCCATCGCCTTGGCATAGCGGGCCGCCCAGGCCATCGCCGTGGCCGACTCAGACGAGCCATCGACGCCGACCACAACGCACTCTGCCTTGCCTTCGCTGGTCATAACCTGTGCCTCGCTTCTGTGCGCCGTGGTAGCGCGCCGGTACGCGGTCCGCAACACCCTCAACAGTCATCCAATTGTGTACCCACTCATCCGGCCAGGGCCGTAAGTCCTGGCCGGATACGGCCGTTTCGTCGGACCCGCCGGCGAGCCAGCGGCCGCGGACATCGCCGGACCCACCGACGCCGGCTCTGGCTGGTCGGTAGCCGTTACGTGTCCCGCTTGACCAAGGCTGGGCGTGGGTGATTTGGTTCACCACATGAAACGCGGGTCAACCCGAGTGCCCAGATGACCTCGGCTTTCCTTTTTGTAGGTATTGCGGTGATCTTGTGTGCCGCCGCGGTCCTTGCCCTGCTCGGAGTTGGTCAGCTCGCGCTGTCCGGGGTTGCGGCGATCGAGCGTGACGGGCTGGCCAGAGGCCGGCTGGCCCCGGCGTGGTCGCTGGCCGATGCCGACGGGAACCTGCATCGGTCACCGCCGGCCAAGCCGCTGCAGCTGATCGTGTTCACCGACCACTCGCTGAAGTCGTTTCCCTCGGTGGCTGCCGGGCTGCGCGCGCTCGCCGCGGACGACCTGGAGATCGTTGTCCTGCTGCGCGGGCCCAGCCAGATCGCCGAGCCGGTGCTCGGCCAGCTTGGCCTGGGTGGCATTCCGGTGCTGACCGGATCCCCGGCGCGGTACGCCGACTACAACGTCAGAGTGATCCCGTTCGCGATCTTCGTGGATTCCGCCGGGCGAGTACGGGCATCGAGCCTGGTCAACCACGACTGGCAGCTAGCCAAGCTGCGGGAGATTGCCGCGATTCCGCTGGACGCCGCCGAAGAGGCAGCCGCGCGGCCACGCGGATCCGCGCTGGCCAGGCTGCGCGGCGCGACCGGGCTGGACCGGCAGCGGAAAGCCGCGCCGCCATCGGCACCCCGGTTGTCCGGGCGAGCGGCGTAGCGGTGAACATGATCGCGCTCAGCGCCAAGGCACTGATCGCCGTGCTGCTGCTGGCGGCCGGCGGGGCCAAACTGGCCGATCTGCCCGGATTCACCGCGGCGGTGGCGCTGTTCGCGCCGCGCCGCACTCCGCGGCAGGTGCTCCGCGGTACCGCACTCGGGGTGGCCATCGGCGAGATCGTGGCCGGGGCTGCCAGCCTGTCCAGCCCAGGCATCGGCTGGCTGAACCCGGTCGTCCTCGGCATCGGCTGCGGTTTCGTCGGCGTCTCGGTGGCCGGTTACGCCTGGCATCGAGACCGGCCCTGTCACTGCTTCGGCGCGCTCTCGGCGCGCACCTTCGGCGCGGCCGGGATCGGCCGGGCCGTAGTGATCGCGGTCGGCGCCGCGATGGCCATGGTCCCGGCCAGGTCGTCGCTGATCCAGCTTGGCCCGGCCGGACGGCTGTCACTCCTGGCCGGCGCCGCGCTGGTCGCCTGGGCTGCCTTCAGCGCGGCGGCGGCGGTGGCCGCTGGCCGCGATGCCGCGCCGAGGTGGGCGTCGTGATCCGGATCCCGCTCTACCTGGCGGTGGCACAGTGGGCGCTGCTCGCGGCTCTCGGCGTGCTGGTCGTGGTGATGTTCCGCCAGCTTGGCCGCCTGCTGGCCGGTGCCAGCCAGCCGGCCGAACTCGGTCCGGCGGTCGGCAGCCTGGCCGCCCCGGTGGCCTATTCCCGGCCAGGCGAAGATGCCGTGCGGCGGCTGACGCCAGGTGACGGGCAGCCCGCGCTGGTGGCGTTCGTCGACCCGACCTGCCCGTCCTGCGAGGAACTGGTCGGCGTGCTCGACGCGGCAGGGCGGGCGGGTGAGCTGACCGGCCTGCGGACGCTGCTGCTGATCTCCGACCCGGTCAGCTACCTGCAGATCTCTGCGCCGTTCCGGTCGACCGGGCTGGAAATCGGCCGGCCTGCGCAGGCTGGCGGGCTGCGCTCCTACCGCGTGACGGCCACGCCGCTGCTGGTGGCGATCGATGCCGCTGGCCTGGTCAGGGCGGCCGGACCGGTGCGGCAGGCTGCCCAGGTTCGCGCTTACGCGCAGGCGTGCCTGCTGCCGGAGCCGGAGACAACGTTGGCCGTCGTTCCGGCGGCCGCTGCAAGGGGGGAGACCTCGACGTGAGCCGCAGAGAGCGGAGCCGCAAAAGACAAGGTGCGAGCCTGGATGACCGGATCGGCGCGCTGACCGAGCGGGTGGCCAGGCGGATGAGCCGCCGGGACGCCCTGCGCCGGGTAGTGATCGGCGGTACGACCGGCCTGGCCGCGCTGGCGCTCGGCGAGAGCCCGGCCCAGGCATCGGCCTGCGTGTGCGGCCCGACCCGGCGCTGCTCGGGCTGCCCTGAGGTGGGTTGTCCGGCCGGCCAGCACCTGTGCAAGTCGTCCTTCGACGGTGGCAACTGCTTCAACTACCAGGGCTATCGCTGCGAGTGGCCGCAGGGCACCTGGATCGCGTGCATGAACCTGGGCAAGGGCCTGGGTTACAAGGTCTGCTACGACTGCATCGGGGCAGCCGGCTGCCGGGACTGGTGTACCTGCCTGAGCGGGTGCATCTGCTGCGACTGTGCCAGCCAGGCCGATGTTCGGGCCGAGCAGCGCCGGCTCCAGCTTGCTGATGTGCAGTGACGCTGCTGCTGGCCGGGTCGGCCCTGGTCCTGGCTGTGGTGAACGGCTATTCGAAGGCCTACTCGCCTTGAGGCGCGAACTCGGCTGCCTCGCTGGCGGCTGGCCTTCCGGTCGGGAGGCTGACTACGCAGTTCTGGGTCGTCATCGCGTACGCGGTCCCCGCCGCCGCGATCTGGGCCGTGCTCGGTCTGTGCCTTGGTGCGCTGCCGCTGGCCGGGGCCGCACTTGCCGTGGCGGTGGTCTACGGCTGCTACTACGGACTGACCGAGGTAACCGGCCGTCGCGGCCTGGCACCGCCCGGCCGGACCTGGCAGGTGCCGCAGACCATGGTCATCAGCGCTTCCCCTGGCCGCCGCGTAGTTGTCTGGGGTGCGATTCTGGGGCCAGGTTTCGCGACCCGCAATCCCTACGCCGGGTTCGGGCTGCTGCCCCTGCTGGTCGCCGCGATGAGCGGCGTCCGGGCCGCCCTGATGGTCGGAGCGGCGATCGGCCTGGCGCACGGCTCGGCGCGAGCGCTGGCCCTGCTGCGCGACCTGCGAGAGCTGCCCGCTGGGTCGGCCGGCGATCCGATCGGACACCTGGATCTGCTGCTGAAGACCGTCTACTGGCGGCGACTGGACGGCTGCATCCTGCTGGTCATCGCAGCGGCGGCCGCGGCTGCGACCGTGCACCACTTCACCTGACCCGACTATTCGTGGAGGACACATGCGCGCAACGCTGTCCGCGGCGCTCGTGCTCGGCCTGACTGCGATCACGATCAGCGGCCCGGCCGCGGCGACCATAGCCGCCGCGGCGCCGAGCACCACCACCCAGTCCGCGTTCTCTGGTCGCGAGGTCTTCAACATCATCAGGCTGAGGGTGACGTCCCAGCATCCGAAGGTGATCGCGAAGGGCGCGTTCCGTGCCATCGGGTACCTCGATGGCGGCCGGGTGACGACGGCCGTCTTCCGGCACGGCACGATCGAGTTCCGCCACCGGGTGGCCAGCACCGAGGTGTCCGGTCCGAACCTGCAGACCTGCTGGTTCCGTGAGTGGCAGCGGGGGACCGTCTGGGTGGTCGGGGCGACTGGGAGGTACGCAGGGATCCGCTATCGTGGCGACTTCTGGACAACGATCTCGGCCCAGCTTGCGCATGGGTCGCAGAGCGGGTGCGGCACCAAGATCGTCCGCTTCCGAGAGCTGACCCACGAGAGCGGCCAGGTGAGCTGACTGGAGAGCCCGGATGCCCGACCTGTCCTTGCTGCCTCCGTCGGCCACTATCGAGGGCGAGGACCTGCGGCTCGGCGGCTGCCTCGTCTCCGACCTGGCGCAGCGGTTCGGGACGCCGGCCTACCTGATCGATGAGGGCGCACTCCGGGCCAGGGCCAGGGAGTACCTCACCGCGCTGACCAGCCGGCATCGGCGCGGCCGGGTGTGTTTCGCTGTCAAGGCATATCCGTCGGTGTCGATGATCCGGGTCCTGGTGCGCGAGGGTCTCGGCTGCGACGTCGTGGGTGCCGGTGAGCTGAGGCTGGCGCTGGCGGCCGGCGCCGACCCGGCGAATATCGTTATGCACGGAAATGCAAAGTCCGACGAGGACATCGAGTCCGCCCTCGCCGCCCGGATCGGCTACATCGTCGTCGATGGTTTTGATGACATCGACCGGATCGCGAGGCTGGCGGACGAGCGGACCCCGGTGCTGCTGCGGGTTGTTCCCGGTGTCGAGTCGGCAACCCATGCCGCGCTGGCGACCGGTGGCAGCCAATCCAACCTGGTGGTGGTCCCGGTGACCGGCGCGTACTGCTTCACCATGGCCAACAACTACAACGCCGCGCTCCGGCCGCCGGTCATCTACTGCGACAACGGTACCGCCCGAGTCGGTGTCCGCCGGGAGACCTTCGACGACCTGCTGGCCCGCGAGGTCGGTGAGTCCTGATCTGGAGCGAAGCCAGCTCGTATTATTTAATATACCAGTGATAAGAAAATTAGACATCGAGGTTCATCTATTTCTTGACCCGATGAAATCGGATCAGCATGCTGTCCATACTCTGTATGCAGTTAAGGTCGGCTCGCGGGGTGGCAAGAGCGCGCTCTGTCTCGGACCTGGTGGCCTGCCGCCGCGCGAACGGGAGACCGCATGCCAGTAACGAGGGAGCAGGTTATCGACCTGCTCGGCACACTGGTGCGGATCGAGTCGGTCGCGCCGCGGCTGAATCCGGCCGGTCGGGGCGAGGGGGACGTCGCTAGGTTCATCGCGGACTGGCTGGCAGCCAGCGGCGCGGAGATCGAGTTCATCGAGATCGAGCCGGGCAGGCCGAACGTGCTGGCCAGGCTCCGCGGTACCGGCGGCGGGCCAACCCTGTGCCTGAACGCGCACAGCGATACGGCCGGCTACCAAGGCTGGCCGGACCGGGCGCTGGAGTGCAGGATCGACGGCGATCGGATGTACGGGCTCGGCGCCGCCGATGACAAGGCAGGCTGCGCAGCGGCCATGCTGGTGCTGCGATCGCTAGCCGAATCGCAGGTCCGCCTCCGCGGTGACCTGCTGGTCGCCTGCGTGGCGGACGCGAAGGGCGGCTCGATCGGCTCGCAGCACCTGGCCAGCCTCGGCGGGATCGACGCGTGCGTCGTCATCGTTCCGCAGCCGATCCATGAATTGGTCGTCGAGCATCAGGGTTCCGGCTGGATCGACGTGATCTGCCACGGGATGGCCGCCGCTGGCTCGGCACCTGACACCGGGGTAGACGCCATCGTGCATCTCGCCGAGGTGATCACCAGGATCCACCAGCTGGACCGGGCGGTCTTCGAGGCCAACCCGTCGCTGCTGAACGGCCGTACCGTCTGCCACACAGGGACGATCACCGGCGGCAGCGACCACGCGACCTATCCGGGCCAGGCACGGCTGGGGATCGAGATCGGTACCCAGCCAGGGGAGAAGCTGTCCGACCGGGTAGCCGAGATCGAGACCATCTTCGCTCGGGTCGCTCAGGCTGAGCCCGGCTTCCGCGGTGAAATCGTCGTCCGGCTGGACCGCGCGCCGTTCGTGGCTAAAGGACACGAGGCACTTCAGGAAATCGTGGCCAGGGCAATGACCAGCGTGCTCGGCCGGACGCCCAAGATCACCGGCCGGAACGGATGGACCGATGCGGCGGTGCTGCAGGCGGCCGGAATCCCGACCGTGCTGCTTGGAGCGACCGGCGGCAACTGCCAGGTCGCCGACGAATGGGTATCGATCGGCCAGCTGGTGACGCTGTGCACGATCCTTGAGCAGGCAGCCAGCCAATATCTGACCTGACCCGCCCGGATTGACTTCTTATTAGCTATCTATCAAAATAGCTACATGTTTGATCAGCAGTCGGAGTCGGTGTTCCGGGCGTTGGCTGACCCGACCCGGCGGCAGATCCTGCAGGACCTGCGCGACGGCGATCTGGCTGCCGGGGAGATCGCCAGCCGGTTTCCGATCAAGGGACCGTCGGTCTCCCGGCACCTGGCGATCCTGCGAGCGGCCGGCTTGGTCACCGAGCGGCGCGAGGCGAACCGGATCATCTACTCCCTTGCGCAAGACCGGCTCGCGTTGTGCCTGGGCGGGTTTCTGTCCGCCGTCTGTCCTGACCAGATCGTGCTGCGGCACCGCAGGCCAGGTCCGGCATCGGAGGGAGCGCTATGAGCCCGCCGCGAGTCCGGGCCATGCTCGAACGCCGAATCCTGGTCAACTACCGGATCGAGCCCGACGCGCTTGAGACGGTCGTGCCTGCGCCGTTCCGGCCGGTCCTGATCGACGGCCATGGGATTGCGGGCATCTGCCTGATCCGGCTGGGCCGGATTCGCCCGGCCGGATTCCCCGCTGCCTGGCTCAGCTCGGAGAACGCCGCCCACCGGATCGCCGTTGAGCGGGACACCCCGGCCGGGCCGGCCACTTGCGTGTACATCCCGCGCCGTGACACCTCGTCCTGGTTGACCGTCCTCGTTGGGGGGCGGATGTTCCCCGGCTGGCATCATCCGGCGAGGTTCAGCGTGAGCGAGAGCGGCAGTCAGTTCCTGGTTCAGCTGCGGAGCAGGGACGGGAGCGTGCGAGTCCGGGTTGATGCGTGCCGGTCCGATCGGGTCATGGCCGGCTCGGTCTTCCAGAGCATCGCCGAGGCTGATCAGTTCTTCAGGAGCGCTCCCATCGGCTACTCCGCGACGCCGGCTGCTGACCGGTTCGATGGCGTAGAGCTCGGCTGTTCCGGCTGGAACCTTGAGCCGCTCCAGGTGCGCGAGGTGGCGTCAAGCTTCTTCGACGACGTCACCCGATTTCCGCCGGGCACCGTCACGCTCGACAGCGCCTTCCTGATGCGCGGGCTCGAGACCACGTGGCACCCGCTGCCGGGGTTGCGAGGCGAGACGGCCCAGGTTCGGGGTCCGGCGCGGATGCCGCTAGTCAGCTGATCCAGGTAGGAACGCCGCGCGAGGAGTCCTCGCCGGGCACCGAGACCACGGCATTGCCGTAGCCGCAGGCCATCAGCCGGACGTCCGTCACGGCCCGAACCTGCCGCTGCGTCCCGGCCGCCAGGACGCCGGTGTCGCCGCTGGCGAGGCTGATGACCTGGCCATCGGCCGAGATCTCGGCTTGGCCATCGAGGACATGCCACACCTGTTCTGAGTCGAAGACATGGACCGGGCCGTGTTGGCCGGCCCGCATCTGCACCTGCCACATGCTCAGTTCCGTGGTCGGACCCTGCGATGGCGATGCCAGAGTGATCATCACCGCATTGGGAGTCTCGGTCCGGCGGGCCTGACCTTCTCGGACATAGACGACTGGCATGGCGTTCCTCTCGGGTATCCTCGCGGGGTCCTCACTAGGTCCTCGCAATGTCGTCGCGGGTCCTCGCGCCGTCCTCGCGCGGTCCTGGCAATGTCCTCGCGGGGGCCTTCGTAATGTCCTCGCGGGGTGCCCGCAACTGGACAACTAGGTTGACGATAAGGTACACCAGGTTGTCGATTTTGGCCACCGGCGGCAAGATGTCCAGGTGACGAACGAGCGATCGGGCTACGAGCTACCGCTGCTGCTCGCGTCGGCGTTCCGCGCCCTCGTGGACGAGCTGCACAGCGAGCTAGCCCGCCGGGGCCACAGCGGGGTGCGGCCGATTCACGGCTTCGGGCTGCAGGCGCTTGGGCCGCAGGGAGCCAGCCTCAGCGAACTGGGCCGTCGGCTCGGCGTCAGCAAGCAGGCAGCGGCCAAGACGGCCGCATCGCTTGAGCAACTCGGCTATGCGGCTCGGGTGCCGGATGCGAGCGACAAGCGGGCGTGGGTGCTGACCCGGACCGAGCGCGGCGACGAGATGCTGAGCCTCAGCGCGGCTGTGTTCAGCCAGTTTCGGCAGCGCCTCGTCAGCCGGCTTGGTGCCGACCGAGTGCGAGCCCTTGAAGACGATCTTCAAGAGCTGGTGGCGTCGGCGGGCGGCGCGAAACTCGGCGACCTGCCGGGCTGGCTGCGCTGAAGCCGTGCGGTGAGCGCGGACATTTCTCAGCGACTGTCCCTGAAAGTCTTCCGCGCTATCCCCCAGCGCTCGCCGTGCTCGCGGAACATCCGGGCCGGGCCGGCGTCACCTGGCATCGCGGGTCTCGGGCATATCGCTGCTGTGGCAGCCATTGCGGGCGTGCCTGGCGAAGTTCCTGAAGCACCTTGATGGCTTCGGGATACTGGCGCAGCGTCGCATGCGCATGCGCCACGTCCAGCCGGTGGCTGGGCGAGAACCTGGGCACGCGGCGCAGGCTGTCGCCTTCAAGCTGCCGGGCGATGGCCAAAGTGACATCGGGCTGGCCGGCCTTCGCCGCGTTCTCGGCAGCAGTCACGGAGGCGGTGACCGGACCGAACACATGCCACGGCGAGTACGACAGCACAAAGTCGCGTCCTGCGCAGGCAGCGGCCATCTGGACCAGCCGCAGCGCGTCGCGGGCTTCATCCGGGCGGTTGTCGCGTACCGCCGCAGCCGAGGCCCGCATCAGCAGTCGGCCCCACGCGGCCATCTGATCCCGGCCGGCCGTCGAGCCTGCGCGCGCAGCGACTTTGCTGCCATGCGCGCACTGGCCGGCGAGGCCGACACCAGGGCATCCGCGTCACGCAGCAGGGCCGGCAGTACCGCGCCCATCTCCGCGAACCTGCTATCCACCAGCAGCGGCATCGCCCCGGCCAGCGCGGACCTGACGCCCGCCAGCGTCGGCATCGCGTCCGGCTGCTCACGATGCTCGCCGTCAATCGCCCGCCGCACCGGCTCCCACTGCCCGGCATCGACAGCATCAGGCTCAGGCGCATCCGGCTCAGACATCAGCGCTGCCGGCGGTCGGCGTCCGGAGCGGGCCGCTGGGAATTTAGCGGATCCGCGCTTTCGCACAGCGGATCGGGCCGCTCGGGGCGTGTATGGGATGCATGAGCTACCCACGCGGAGGTGCGGTGACATTTGAGGAGTTCGCGGCGGGCCACCTGGCCGCGGCGCGGCGGTTTGCGGCGGTGCTTATCGGAGATCAGACCCGGGGCGACGACCTTGTCCAGGAGGTACTGGTCCGGGCGCACGCCAGGTGGCGGCGGATCGGCTCGATGGACCGGCCGGAATTCTACGTTCGCAAGATGATCGTGAACGAGTTCCTGTCCTCGCGCCGCCGGACCTGGTGGCTCGTCCCGGCCGGCAGCGGCACCGATATCGATCAGCGGGTCACGCCAGATCACGCGACCAGCCAAGCCGACCGCGACGCCCTGCTGACCGAGCTCGGCAAGCTACCGGCCCAGCAGCGAGCCGTGCTGGTACTGCGGTACTACGAGGGGCTCTCCGACGGGCGGATCGCGGAACTGCTCGGCCTGGCGCCGGGCACTGTGCGCGGCTACGCCTCGCGTGCCCTTGCCGCGCTGCGCATCGAGATGTCCCCCGGGCCAGAAGCCGAGCACATCGGGCTGGCCGCAGATGAGAGGAGATACTAGTGAGGACCGAGAACGACCTACGGGCCGCACTGAGGAGCCTGGAGCCGCCCGCCGCAGACGGTGACACGGTACTGCGCGGCGTCCGGCGCCGGGTCGCGCGCCGCCGGATCCTGCGGGCCGGGGTCCTGACTGGTGTGACAGGCCTGGCCGCTGCCGTGACGGCGGTCGCGGTCGTAACCGGGGCTACGCCCGGCCCGGCCATCGCCGGTGGCCGTCATGCGCCCGCGCCGAAGACAACCACCCAGCGGGCGCAGACCGCGGCCTACATAGTCCAGCACGCGGCCGCCGCCGAAGCCCGCGCGGCCCGGATGATCCAGGTCATCAGGGATCGCGCGGGCGTCAGCTACCTGAGCGTCGCGACCCAGCAGACGCTCTTCGTCAGCTCCCAGCGCACCTCGCACGGCTGGCCCCTGCTGGCGAGCGCGGAAAGCATCACGGGCACGACCTATACCAATACCCTGGTCGACTACAAGGACCGGGCGTACAGCGTCAACTCGGCCAGCACGCTGGACGCCGGTCCCTGGGGCGCGAAGGGCATCGTGATCGGCAGCTGGCTGCCCGGCGTGACCGCGTCGGATCCCGCCTCCGCCTATGCCGCCGCGCTCCGGCGGGGGATCATCAAGGTAATCGGCTACCGGAACCTGAACGGTCGTCAGACGATCCTGATCCAGATCGACTTCCAGAAGCTGAAGGTCCTGCCCACCACCCCGGCCCGGCGCAGCCACGACTACGTGCGCAAGCTCCATATGTGCCAGGCCCAGCACGCCGGGCCGTGCACGCGGCCGCAGGCCATGCCACCTCGCCCCAGTACCTGCAAGCTTCCGCCGCCACCAGTCAACGAGGTGTGGCTCGACGCCTCGACCTACCTGGAGGTCCAGGAAGGGACCATCACGCCGAGGACCGTAATGCACCTGCTGCCAGGAAAGCAACGCGTGGTGTGGGCCTGCTACACGGTGGTGGGCTGGTCGGCGACCACGACGAGCGTGGCCTGGCTGCCGCCAACCAAGCACAACCTGGCGCTGCTGAACCTGACCCCGCCAGCCGGATTCACCCAGGTCTCGAACCAGAAGATCGCCCAGTATCTCGGCCCTTACTCCTGACCCTGAAAGGAAGGCCGCGCGCTGGCCAGCCCTGGGCAGGCGAGCCCGAGGCTGGCCGGTTGCGCTCTGCTCCGGTCAGCGGGGTGCGGGCTCCGGTAGCTGGGCTAGCAGGCCTGCGCCAGATCTGGGCGCCGGCCAGTTGATTTAGGCCTGGGCTGTCTCCGCGACCTTGGCCGACTCGGCTGCGGCGCGTTCTCTGACGGCTTCCTGGCCGCCATGCCGCAGTGCCGCGAGCGCGGCGAGAACGAGCACGATCATTGCCATGCTGAACACGATCACCAGGCCGTGGTGGAACGGACCGGAGATGAGCTGCGGGAAGAACCGCTTTCCGGTCAGCACGGCCACATTGTGGGCCGGCAGGTGCTGGAGTGCACCGGTCGGCGCGAGCAGCTGACGCACTGGGTTGTAGCCAAGGAACGCGGCGAACAGGCTGCCGACCGGCGGCAGCGCACCGACCTGATGCGCCACCGGGGCAGCGACGCCCTGGCTAATTAGGCCGCGGCTGAGAGTGGCCGGCAGAGTCGAGGCAAGTCCGGCGATCATCAGGGAGAAGAAGATGCCGATCGAGAGCACGAAGCCGGAGTTGGTGAACGTCGCGAGCATGCCGGAAGCGGCGCCGCGCTGCCTGGGCGGGACGCTGTTCATCACCGCGGCGGCATTGGGCGCGGAGAACAGGCCCATTCCGATGCCGGAGGCGAAGATCAGCGCGGCAAAGGCCGGGTAGTGGAAGTCGACCGGCACCAGCAGCAGCCCGCCGAACGCCGCGGCCGAGAGCAGCAGCCCGCCTGAGGCGAACAGACGGGCGCCGTATCGATCAGACAGCCAGCCGGACAATGGTCCGGCGATCAGGAAACCGCAGGTCAGCGGGAGCAGGAAGATGCCGGACCAGAGCGGCGTGACGGTGAACGCGTAGCCGTGCAGCAGCAGCCAGATGCCCTGCAGCCAGATGATCAGCATGAACTGCAGCCCGCCGCGGGCGATCGAAGCGAGCAGCGCCGCGGTCGCTCCGGCCGAGAAGGACTTGATCTTCATCAGTCTCAGGTCGAACATCGGAGATTCGATCCGCAGCTCGACCACGCAGAACGCGGTGAGCAGGACCACCCCGCCGATCAGGCCGGTGAGCACCACCGGGCTGGTCCAGCCCATCGAGTGGCCGCCGTAGGGCTGGATGCCGTAGGTGATCCCGGTCAACAGCCCGATCAGGCCGACCCCGAAGGTGATGTTGCCGAGCCAGTCGATCCTGGCGGGGGTCCTGGCCCCGACCTCGCGCAGGCTGCGGTAGGACCAGATGGTCCCGACCACGCCGATCGGCGCGGAGACGATGAAGACCAGCCGCCAGTCAACCGCAGCCAGCACTCCGCCCAGGATCAGGCCGATGAACTGCCCGGAGATGCCGGCCACCTGGTTGATGCCCATCGCCATGCCGCGCTGGTTGAACGGGAAGGCGTCGGTCAGGATGGCGGGGGAGTTGGCCATCAGCATGGCGCCGCCGATCGCCTGCAGCACTCGCCAGCCGATCAGCCAGAGCGCCCCGGCTGGCCCGGTGAACGGGTCAAACGGAAGCGCGAGCGCGCCGAGGCCGAAGATCGCGAAGCCGGCGTTGTACATCCGGACCCGGCCGTAGATGTCACCAAGCCGCCCCAGGGTGACCACCAGCACGGCCGAGACGACCAGATAGCCCATCAGCATCCAGAGCAGGTAGCTGACGTTGCCCGGAGTCAGCGGGTTCAGGTGAATGCCGCGGAAGATGGCGGGCAGCGAGATGATCACAATCGAGGCGTTGACCGTGGCGGCGAGCATTCCCAGCGTGGTGTTGGACAGCGCTACCCACTTGTAGTGCCCTCCCCGCAGCCCCCGCTTGGTCCTGTCGTCGCCGGCCCGATCGGAGGAGGTCCCAGCTGTCTGTGCTCCGCCCTGGCTGCGGTCCGTGGTAGCCAAATAAGTGCCGCCTCACTCGATGCGGGTGTAATGGGGTCAGAGTCTGAAGCTGTCGCCTGCCACGAATTATTTCAGGTTCGCCCATCCTGCAGGCTTGTCGGCGTCCGCTGCGGAGTTCGCCGTCAGCTGGTCAGTGTGGGTAGTCAGCTCGCAGCTGCTAGGCAACGTGCATTCGCTCAACAGCACTGGAATCGCCCTGGTCATCGGCCTGATCGTGACGTTCGTAGGCGCGCGAGGTGCGGCCAGAGTCATGCAGTACGCACTTAACACAGCATGGGAGGTGCCCTATCAGCGCAGGCCAGTCTTTCCCTGGTCACTCCTACGCAGCATCAGCCTGATCCTGGCGGTCGGAATCGGTGAGATCATCACCGGGATCTTGTCCGGACTCGCCGGCGGGGTAGGTCACGTGATCACTCGGATCACGCCCGAGGCAGGGGCGGCCGCGCTATCACTCGTGCTGAACATGGGCCTGTTCTGGCTGGCGTTCCGGCGGCTACGTCCTCGACCACCTGCTGCACCATAGCTCAGCGTTGTTCGGGGGGTTCGGCGTGGTGCTTGGCCTGCTCGCCTGGCTCTACCTGCAGGCCCTGATAACCCTGTACGCGATCGGGGCCTCTACCGTGTATAAGTGGCGGCTGTGGCCGCGTAGGCTGCTCCCGCCGGTGACCGAGCAGGACCGCCGTGCCTGCCGACTCTATGCGCAGGTGGCGCGGCGGCTGCCAGCGGACTGAGTCCCGGCGTGGGTGTCCGGTCGGGCTACGCGGCCTGCGGCACGGGCTGCGGCAGCGCTGTGTACACCGCCAGCAGCTCACGCCCGATCCGGTCCCAGGAGTAACGGGCCCGAGCACGGGTCGCCGCCGCTATGCCGAAGCCCTCCCGGAGCATGGGAGCGGCAAGCAGCTGGCGGATCCGGCGGGCCAGCGCCTCTGGCTCGTCGGGCGGTACCAGGAATCCGGTAGTCCCGTGGATGACCGCGTCCCGCTGGGCTCCGGCCGCCGCCGCTATGACCGGGACGCCGCACGCCATCGCCTCGACCGGGACCATCGCGAACGGCTCGCACGCGCTAAGGCTCAGCAGGATGTCCGCGGACCGGAGCAGCGCTGGCGCCTTGGCCTGGCTGATCTTCCCTGCGAGAGTGAGCCGATCCTGCAGGCGCAGCTCGCGCGCGAGCCTAGTGACGTCCCGGTAGCCAGGAACGCTGGCCAGCTGGGCCGGTTCCGGGCCACCTGCGATGACCAGCTCGACCTCGGGCACCCGGGCGAGCGCATGCAGCGCGGTGGTCATGATCAGGCGCTGGGACAGGGGTGCGATCATCAGCAGCCGAGGCCGGCTGGTCCGGTTGGCGGCAGGCCCGGCCGGCCGGAAGCGGGTCGTGTCCACGCCGTCCGGGGCGATCTTGACAGCGGTCTGCGGTAGCCCCAAGCGGACCAGCGCCGCGAGAACCTCCGAAGTTCCGGTCAGTACGGCGGTGGCGCTGCGACCAATGCCCGCCTCAAGCCGGGCCCGGTCGGTTAGGTCGCGGGGCTGCGGGCGGTGACCGCGTCGCCCGGTCGCCGCGAGCGAGCGGAAGGTCTGCACGACCGGGATGCCGAGGTGGCGCGCTCCGCCAAGCGCGGCCAGGCCGGCCAGCCAGTCATCGGCATGCACAACGTCAGGAGGGCGCTGCTGCCAGCGCTGCGCGAGCTGACCGGCCAGAGCCCCGATGTGCGGCAGCAACCGGTCAGCGGCAACCTTGTCCTGCGGGCCCGCCTGGATGAGCTCGACGTTCAGGCCAGCGGTGCGGGCGATGGCGTCGGAAGGCCAGGCAGAGTCCTTCCTGGCGTAGACGGTCACCTGGTGACCGAGTCCGGTGAGCGCGGCGGCCAGTGCGAGAACGCGAGCGGCTGGGTCGCCTGGATAAGCGTCGGCGCCGTGATCAGACTGCTGGCTGATGTGCTCGGCGATCAAGGCGATCTTCATCGCGTGGCTCCCCTCGGTCCCGCTGCGCGGCCCTTCGTCCCGCTGCGGCCTTTCGGTCCCGCTGGTTGGCCTCGGTCCTTCCCGCGGCCTTCGTTCCCGTCCGGCGGCGTAGCGGCTCTGGCAAGTGGCTATCGCTTCCCTGGAGCGGAGAACGTAAACACCGGGCGTCGGTCGGTCGGCTCTGGCGGATGGGTGACCGGCCAGCCCTCAGGCACGGTGCTAGACCGCCGGGAGGCGGTTCAGCAGGCTGCGATAGCTCCGCAGGGTGATGCGAAGACCCTCGGTGTCCACTCCATCGCGGTCCCACTCGCTGCGCAGTGCGCGCTCTCGCTCCTTGTTGCTTGCGGTAAGCGCGTCGATTGCCTCAGTCGCCAGGTCTGCTGCCGCGGCGACGGATCCGCGCGGATCGTCGACGAACGATGCCTGAATGGACCGCCACCGATGCTGGAAAGCCGTCATGCCATTGGCCACGTCGGCCACGACTTCGTCGCGACCTCCTAGGTCAGCGGCTGGACTCTCGGTGGCGAACGTCAGTCGTCCAGCGGCACTACGCGCGGCCGAGGTGGCCACAGTCGGCGGATGGACGGACGCGGACCGTTCCGCAGTTGCCATCTTGTCGCCTAGGTCGCGAGCTTCCGCTGTGCTGATTGCCTGCCGCAGGACCGGTCATACCTGCTCTTCCTCGAAAGCGATGTGCTCAAGCGCCGCGTCGATGAACTCGGTCAGCATCGGCTCGAAGGTCGGGGCGTCCAAGTCCTGCCTTCCCGTCACTGCCTTGGAAGCTGCCGGGCTACCCCGAGCAAACTGACGCAAACGAAATGAGCGGCACCGAGACGCCGCGCTCGCGGAGAACAATTGTCCAGAACCTGAGGATCAAGATCTTTTAGGCGGCCTCTGGTGGTGTTTCCTGGCCGGGTCCTTCGGCTGGCTTGATCACCGGTGCCGACAGGCCAGCCGCCGAGCCCAGGAACTGGCCCAGCGCCGGCCCGAAGTCACCGGACGACAGGCCGTGCAGGTACAGCAGCAACGGCAGCAGCCAGCACGACGAGGGCTGGCTTCGGTCAACAACTCCGCTCTCTCACAGATCTCGCCCAGACTGGCCGGACGGGACCGGGGTCAGAGCGGACGGTCCGGACAAGTATCGGCCGTCCACGTCTCGGTCAGCCGGGTCGCCGTCGAGGGACGACAGGCCCGCATCCGGCTTGGAGGGCTGGCGCGGGCAGGTCGCCATCGTGACCGGCGCGCGGCGGTCAGCCGCTGGGGTCAGCTGGATGGCCGACGCCCGACTGTGCGAGCTGCACATTGCGTTGGCTCCCGACCAGGCCGTCGGGTCGGCGCGGCCGTCACAGGCCAGGTCAGGCGGGTGGGAAGGCAGTCGTGGTGATCGCTGATAGGCTAACCAGCGCGTAACTTGCGGCGGCCGGGCAGCACGCCGCAGAGCTATGCCAAGGGTGGGTTGTCTGGTCGGTTAGCTCATGCAGCCACGATTCTAGGTGCGTGGAGACATTGACCGGCGGTGCTGTTCGGCTCGCGTCTCGTCGTCGGCGCGGACGCGCTGCGTTAGTACTCGCTACAGATCCGCATAGATCTCCGCCGAGCGGACAGTAGCAATGCCAGGAGGCGAGAGGAACTGGCTCCGGTCTGGAGTCACCATTGGCCCGGGAGCTGGCTGCGCAACCGGGTCAGATCTCGGCGGGTCGGTGATGGTGCCTGATGGGGCGTGAGATGGCTCAGGTTCCGGGGAATGGCCGGGTGGATCCGGGCTGGGCGGAGTCTGGGCTGATGGTGCTGCTTGAGGCGTGTGAGCGGGCGGTGGAGGAGATCGGGTCGGCGGTGCCGCCTGCGCAGTTGCGGGCTTTGCTGATTGTGGATCGGGCGGGGTGCTTGAATCTGAGCGCTCTGGCGCGGGCGTTGGGTGCGTCGGCGTCGGCGGCGAGCCGGCTGATTGACCGGATGCAGGCGGGGGGTCTGCTGACTCGGGATCGGGCGGCGCTGAGCCGTCGGGAGATTGTGCTGGTGCCGACGGAGTCGGGGCGGCGGCTGGCGGAGTGGGTGCGCAGTCAGCGGCGGGCGGCGCTGGATGGGGTGCTGCAGACGATGAGTCCGGCTGGCCGTGAGGCGCTGGCCCGCGCCCTGAGCGAGCTAGCGACCAACGGGCAGCACCGCTCCGCTGGCCAATCGGCGACCGCGTCGTAATCTAGCCGAGACATCGGCGTGATCACGCTGATGTACGGCCGTAACCGAGCCGTGACCTGCAGGGTTGCGATACTGCGACATCCATGAGAGTCTTTCCTCATGGAAACACTTTCTATGGAGAAAGTATCTAGGGAAGATTCAGGCGGCACGCCGCCGGTCCCGGTCGCCAGGATGATCGAGGACATGGCCGCGCTCGACGATGGCCAGCTGCTTGGCATCGTGAGGTCGCAGCCATGGGACAGCGACCGCCGTTCCCTGGCCTGCGAGCTGCTGGTCAGCCGTCATCGCAACCTCGTGCGGTCCTGTGTTCAGCGCTACCGGCGCAGCCCCGAGCCCGCTGAGGACCTGATGCAGGTCGGTTACGTCGGCCTGCTCAAGGCCATCAACAACTTCGACCCGGCTCTGGGCGGCAGCCTTGCCGCGTATGCCCAGCCCTGCGTGTCCGGTGAGATCAAGCGGCACTTCCGCGACAAGCGCTGGCATGTGCACGTCGAACGCGCGCTGCAGGAGCGAGTTCTGGAGGTCAGGGAGGCGACCAGCCGGCTGACCCAGCAGCTGGGTCACGCTCCGGCGGAGTCGGAACTCGCGAGCCATCTCGGCACCAGCGATGCAGAGCTCCGCGCGGCCCGTCGGGCCGAGCTGGTGTTCCAGCCATGCTCGCTAGACGCACCGCTGGGCGACCGGCCAGATGCCGCCCGGCTCGCCGACGTGCTCGGCGAAGAGGACCCGGGCGTGGAGCACACGCTCGACATGCAGTCGGTCGCCACACACTGGGACGAGCTGCCGCGGCGCGAGCAGCGCATCCTGCTGATGCGGTTCTACGGCGACATGACCCAGGCGGAGATCGGCGAGCAACTCGGTATCTCGCAGATGCACGTGTCGCGGCTGCTCGCCCATGCACTGGGTCACCTGCGGGACCGGCTGCTCGGCCTGACCGAGCACGCCGCCGGTCCCAGCCTGGCCGCGACGGGCTCATGACCCCGCGATCAAATCCAAGCGCTGCCGGATCGGCCGACCGGCGTATGGAGAGCCGGTGGCCTGACCCGCCGGTACCTGGTCAGCCAGCTGGCCGTCATGCCGCCTTAATATCAGGACGTTCGGGAAGCCGGAACCTGAAGATCGGAGCCAAGTCCGGATCGAGTCGCCAGCTGGACGGCCTGCAGCACCGGCTGCGCCGCGTTCTAAACTCTGCGGCATGGCGCAGACGCCCGACGAGATGATGAGTGCGGTGAGCGCGTCGCTTGCGGCCCGCACTGGCCGGACGCTCGATGAGTGGGTCGCGCTGGTGCAGCGGAGCGGTATCGATCCGCTGCACCAGCATGCCGTGCGCGGCTGGCTGCGGTCCGAGCACGGCATACCCCAGAACAGCCAGTGGGCGATCGCCGACGCTGCGGCCCGGGCGGCAGGCTGGGTGCGGCCAAGCGTCGCCGAGTACATCGACAGCCAGTACCGTGGGGCGAAGGCGGCGCTGCGACCGATCCATGACGCGATCGCCGCGATCATCGACGAGCTGGGCGACGACGTGACCGTCGAGGGACGCGGCACCTACACGCCGTTCGTGCGGGGCAGGCAGTTCGCCGCCATCGCCCCGGTTACCAAGGATCGGGTGGATCTGGGCCTGCGCTTCACCGACCCGCCAGACGCGGGCCGACTTCAGCCATCCAGCGCTCCCGGGCAGGCCACCCACAAGGTCTCGCTGCGCAGCGTCGACGATGTCGACGACGAGGTACGGCGGCTGCTGCGCATCGCCTACGAGCAGAACGCCTGAACCGCCGTCAAGATTTGCCGGCCCGCCAGGAAGCCCAATGCTGGGCTGGCACGTTCTCCCAGCGACAAGCGCTGGCCAGATCACCAGGAGGCAAAATGAGCGTTTTCACCGATGCCGAACGTGAGTACATGGAGAGCACAATGCTCGGGCGGCTGGCGACCGTGGGCGCGGACGGGATGCCGCATGTGGTGCCGACCAGCTTCCGCTACAACGCGCAGCACGACACCATCGACATCGGCGGCCATGACTTCGCGACCCGCAAGAAGTACCGCGACGTGCAGCGGCATCCGCAAGTTGCCTTCGTCGTCGACGACATCGCGTCGGTCAACCCGTGGTGGGTCCGCGGTATCGAGGTACGCGGTGAGGCGACGGTGCTGGAGACGGGCGGCGCTGAACTGGGACCAGGCTTCGCACCGGAGATGTTCCGGATCGCCGCACGGCGAATTGTCAGCTGGGGCCTAGCCGATCAGTCATCGGGCAGCGCGCGGTCCGTGGGCTGAGCCCGGGTACTCAGCTGAGCCCGGCCGCTCAGCTGATGGCGTCCGCAGCCCCAAATGTTCGTCCATACGCACGATCGGGCGCTACCAAGGCGTTCAGCCTCGAACCAGCGGCGATGTTTGGCTGCGCGCCTGGCGGATAGCTGGGACTCGGGTCCCGGATTCGCGGGCGCGGCAATGACCACCGTGGCGCTGCCTGCGGGTACCTGGACCAGCGTGCTCAGCGGCGATACCGTGGCCGGCGGCGACGCCAGCGTGGAGTGGCTACTGCGGCGGTTCCCGGTCGCGGTCTTGCGCAGGGAGATCTGATGCACGAGTTCGGCGTCTGGGCGCCATTACCGCGGCGCGTTGACGTCATGCTGAACGGGCGGCGGCTGCCGATGCGGCGGGCCGCGGGGGGCTGGTGGACCCGCCGGGCTGACCCGGCCGGGCCGGGTTCCGAATATGCCTTTAGCCTCGACGGCGGCCCGCTTCGGGCTGATCCCCGATCGGCATTTCAGCCCGGGCGGCGGCTGGCGGAGTGGGTGCGCAGTCAGCGGCGGGCGGCGCTGGATGGGGTGCTGCAGACGATGAGTCCGGCTGGCCGTGAGGCGCTGGCCCGCGCCCTGAGCGAGCTAGCGGATCCGGGCTCAGCTTTGGGCTGAGCCCGGCCTGGGAACGGCCGGCGAAGCAGCCGCGGGCTCGCTGTTGCGCTCAGCTGGCAGGCCGAGAAGCTCGATGAACAGTGAGCGATAGTGGATCAGTGCCTGGCGCATGTCCTCGGTCGAAGCGTTGCCTGCGGCGGTGCGCTCGCTGATGTCGCATGCCGCCCGGAAGTGATCGAGCGTGCTCGCGTGGTCGACGGACAGGTCAGAGATCACCTGCTCGCGATGCGTCGTGGGATATCCGCACTCTGTCAGAACGGCCACGACCAGGCGCTGTGCGTCAGCGACGGCGTCAGCGGGCATGTCGACAAAGCGCTCTTGCAGGGCAGTCCACTCGGCCGCGTAGCGGCTCACCGCAGTCGGCGTCAGCGGCCGGATGCCGAGGTCGCCGACGTGCCGCTCGCGCATAACGAGTTCTGCCTCGGCCTGCCGCCTGCTCTGGCGGTCCTGAACGAGGCGTTCGTACTCGGCGCCAAAGCGGTGCTGTAGCCGGCGCCTGCGGCTCTGCGTGATAACGCCGGCGGTCACGGCCGCCGCGAGCAGGACGATGACGACGATAATGGTAATAGGTCGGCCGCGCATGCGGTCGGCGGCGGGGTGCTGCTCCGGTCAGCTTGCGCGGAAGGTAAAGAGCGGCTCGTCGGGTATTGGAGCAGCGCGGACCTGGCTGAGCCGGTGGACCCCGACGCCGGTCAGGGTGGCGGTATCGAGCGCGTCGAAGGCGACCTCGTCGAAGCCGTTCGCCGCGAACCAGCAGCGGATCTGCGGAGTCAGGTCGGGAGGGCGGCGATGTCGGGTCCAGATAACGGTGCAGCCTGCCGCGCACAGCGCGGGTGCCGCGGCCACGGTCCGCTCGATGTCGCGGGCACTGACGTTGCCGAAGATGCCGCACAGCAGCAGGATGTCGGCGGGCAGCGCGTCAGCGAAGCTGCCGGCCAGGGCCGCGTCCGCCTGCCGGATTTCCAGCTGAAGAAGTCCTGCCGCCACGGCATCCGAACGGGCCTGCGCGGCAAGGCGCGGATCGGATTCAACCAGGACGCCGGACACATCGCGGCGGCGCGGGTGATCGGGCAGCACGCCGATGACGTCACGGCCTTGACCTGCGCACAGACTCACCAGCCGCAGCGGCCCAGCAGGCGCGCTGTCTATCGCCTGCCGCAGGTGGAAGCGGACTCGTTCCAGCCGGCTGCTGAGGTCCGATGCCGGG